>Ga0116152_10002347_pt1 | contig 15448 bp, 14 predicted proteins | sample AD_UKC119_MetaG_FD_89894 | JGI IMG/M metagenome (GOLD analysis project Ga0116152, IMG submission 89894) | Active sludge microbial communities of municipal wastewater-treating anaerobic digesters from Hong Kong - AD_UKC119_MetaG | ecosystem: Engineered > Bioreactor > Anaerobic > Digestate... | reverse complement strand
TCACGGACGTGGGCGACGCCGCCGCCATCGTGGGGGACACGGGGCTGGTGGTGCCGGCCGGGGATGCTCGCGGGCTGGGAGAGGCCTGGGGGGCGTTGCTGGCGGAGTCGGCGGAGGAGAGGGTGGAGCGGGGGAGGATGGCGCGGGCGCGGGTGGTGGAGAGGTACTCGTTGGGTGTGGTGGCGGGGCGGTATTGCGGGTTCTGGGAGGAGCTGGCGGCGGGGAACCGCGCCGGGAAGGTTGAGTAGCGTTGGCTGAAGCCCCTCGAGCACGTGCAGGCCGCGGCGATGTGAACCGTTCCTTCGCCCTGCCCTGGTATGAGCAGAACCTGCGCTGGCTCCTGGCGTGGGCCGAGGGGTCGCAGCGCGCGCTGGAGTTCGGCTGCGGGGTGGGCTGGATGACGGCGGCCTTGACGCGGGCCGGCATCCCCACGCTGGGGATCGACCTCTCGGAGGAGAAGATCCTCCACGCCCGCGATCAGCACCCCGACGCCGCCTTCGAGGTCCTCGAACTGCGCGAGGGCACGTTCGCGCCCGGCACGTTCGACTTCGTCGTCTCGAACCAGGTCCTGGAGCACGTGCCGGATCTGGAGACGGTCCTGGCCGATCTGCACCGCGCCACGGCCCCGGCCGCACGCGCCTTCTTCAGCGTGCCCAACGGCTTCGGGCTCTATTGCCTGCTCTACGACCGGCTCGCCGGCGCGCTGGGCCGGGAGAGCGAGCACGAGCAGTTCCGCAGCCTGTCCCAGTGGACGCAGGCGTTCCGGCAGGGAGGCTTCCGGGTGGAGAAGGTGCTGACGCAGAACGTGCTGCCGTATCGGCTGCTGCCCGGCGGAGCGCAGCGACGCCTCGCCTCGCCGATCCACGGTCTGAACCGGGCGCTGTGCGCCCTCACGCCCGCGGCCTGGGCCTCGGCGTTCTTCTTCTGTCTCACGCGAATCGACGCTCCGGATCAGGCTGCGGCCCGGTCCTGAGGATCCTGCGAGGAGGAACTGTGGACATCCTGATGATGATCATGGGCTTCGTGGCCGGCACGGTCTGGCGGGGCCGGCGCTTCCTCATCGTGTTCGTGCTCGCGTGCATGGCCGTCGCGGCCGCGGTTTCGCTCCTGCTCGAGCCGAGCTACCGCGCCAGCACGCTGCTCGTGCCCAACCAGTCCAGCTCCGGACTGTCCTCGGCCCTGGGGAACCTCTCCGGGCTCGTGGGCCAGTTCGGCCTGCCGACCGGTATGGACGATCCGTCGCACCTCTATCCGGAGATCCTGCGCAGCCGCACCCTGACCCAGACCATCCTGGACGGCCGGGTCGTCACCAGCGACGGCACGGAGGTCCCCTATCTGGAATGGCTGGGGATCGACGGCGCCACGGAAGCCGTCCGCGCCGAGAAGGCGGGTCGGAAGTTCCGCGAGAAGCTGTCGCGGGTGGTGCTCAACCCCAAGAACTCGTCCATCAAGATCATCGTCTACGACCGCGACCCGAAGGTGGCCGCCGAGATCGCCAACCGCATGGCCGCGGAGCTGGACGCGGTCAACCGCGAGATCGGGCAGGTCAACGCCCGGCGCAAGCGCGAGTTCGTGGAGTCCAGGCTCACCGACGTGAAGTCCGGGCTGGCGGACGAGGAAGCGGCCCTCACCGCCTTCCGCGAGGCGAACCGGAACTACGAGGACAGTCCCGAGCTCACCCTGGAATACGAGCGGCTGCGCCGCAACGTGCGTCTGAGCGAAGAGCTGTACCTGACCCTGACGCGGGAGCTGGAGAAGGCGAGGATCGACGAGTTCAACGACGTGCCCGGCATCAACGTCCTGGATCCGGCCAAGGAGCCCACCGAGCGGCACGCGCCGCGTCGGGGTCTGATCGTCGTGACCGCGGGCCTGCTGTCGCTGCTGCTGGGAGTGATCCTGGTGCTCGGCTGGGAGGGACGTTCCCGCTTCTGGGCGTCGTTCGCTTCGTCGCGGCAGGGAGGAGCGGGGGCCTAGGATGAGCGGCGAACAGTCGGGCCTCCTGCGCGGCGGTCAGATCAAGGCACTCACCACGGCGGTGACGGCGGGGTTCGGACTCCTCTCGTCCGTGGTCTTGGCGCGCCTGCTGACGGAGGACGACCTGGGTCTCTTCGTGCTCGTCCTGGCCGTGGTCCAGGTCGGGAGCATGCTCGCCGACGGCGGATCCGGACTCGCGGTCACGCGCTACGCCGCATCGGCCGGGAGCGCCGCGGTGCTGCGCGGGTCGGTCCGCGCCGGAGCCGTCCTGCGGCTGATCTGCACCGTGGTCACGCTGGGGCTGGGGCTCGCGCTCATGCCGATGCTCCTGACCCGCCTCTTCCACGGATCGCTGCCGCGCAACGCGTACCTGTGGGCGCTCATCTGGATCGGGTTCAAATCGATCTTCCTCTATGTCCCGGCGGTGCAGCGCGGCCGCAGGCGATGGGGCGCCGAAGGCATCCTGCTGGTTCTGGAGGGCCTGGGGCTGGTCCTCCTCTATCTTGCGGCCGGGAGGGCGGGGGTCGGGCCCGACGGACTCCCCTTCCTGATCTCGCTGCTCTACCTCGGCCTCGCCGTGGCCGGCTCGCTCTGGGTCCTCGGGAGCCTGCGCACCGACGCCGGACCGTACGGCTCCGACGACGCGCCGACGGGCATGGGCAGGATGCTCCGCTTCGGGCTCCCCCTGCTGATGAACAGCTCGCTCTTCATGGCCCTGGTCTGGACGGACCGGATCCTGCTGGGTCTGCACCGAAGCAGGGAGGAGCTGGCGTACTACTACGTCGCGGTGGGGCTCAGCGCGGCGGCGCGTCTCCTGTTCTCCATTCCAGAGCAGGTGCTCTACAGCCACCTCGCGGCCACCACCCGAGCGGACGCCCCCGATCTCGCGGAGATCCATGCTCGGATCTTCCGGTTCTTCGCCGTGGCGGCGCTGGCCGTGACGGTGCTGGGAACCCTGGCGGGCCGGGTGGCCATCCCGCTCCTCTACGGCGGCAACTACGAGATCAGCGTCTGGTACTTCCAGCTCCTGCTGGGCGTGATCCTGGTGCGCATCGTCAGCATCCCGGCCTCCCTGCTGCTGATCGTGGTGTATGAGCGGACGCCGGAAACCCGGAACGCCCTGCTCTGGGCCTTCCTGGCCAACCTGGCCTTGAACCTGGTGCTCATCCCTCGCTACGGCATCATGGGCGCGGTGCTCTCGAGCCTGGCGGGGTTCGTTCTGGCCACGGGCAGCCTGTGGATCTCGCTCTGGCGCGTGGCGCGGCTGCGGCCCGACGGCAGGACCCTGGGCCTGATCCTCGGCGTGGGGACCGTCTGGCTGGCTTCGCTGATGCTCGAGCGGTTCGGGCCGGCCCCGGCCTGGAGCGTCTGGGGGGTCCAGGGCCTGATGGCCCTCGGCCTCCTGTACGAGGTGCGCGGGGGCGTGCGGAGGATCCTTCCCGTCCCGAGGGGCGGTGCGACGTCATGAAGATCGGCAACGGCGAGCGGAGGGACCGGGGTCGCGAACGGATCCGCCGCTGGGTGCGCGTGCACGTGCGGCGCACCCAGACCCGGGATCTCTTCTATCCCATCTGTCCGGCGGTCGTCGGACCCGTGGCGCACCCTTCCGTGGTGCTGGATTCGCCGCGGACGGTGCCGGACGTCGTGTGGCTCAACGGTCGTGAGGTCGCCCTGATCGAACCCAGGCGCGAGGGGACGCGGGTCCATGCCGCCGTCTCCGATCCCGCCGCGGTCGTGCCCGGCGAGAACGTCCTCTCGTTGCCGGTGGATTGCGACCCCGCGCGTGTGGCTCTGGAGTGCGGAGCGGATGATGGCGCGCGAGGCGCCTACGGCTGGGGCAGCCAGGACAGCGGCCGCGTGCTCGCGCAGGACGAGAACCTGTCCGCCGCCGCCACGTTCCTGCTGCGCAGCCTCAGCCGCGACATCTTCGGGGACGGCGCGATCTCCATCACGGCCGTGGACCCCGGCACGGCCCACGGCCGGCTCTGGTCCTGGTACTGGACCACGGCGGCGACCTATGATGCGTTGGCGCGGCTCGCCGCCGCTGGCCTCGTGGCGTGCGATCTCTCGGAGCTGGAGGCGGGGTTCCTGGCCCGCCAGGTCCTGGACGGCGAGCAGACCCGCGGGTCCTATTTCGTGCGCTGGGATCCGGACCGGACCCGGCCCGCAGGGGTCATCGAGTGGTTCGCCCCCAACGATGCGGCTTATCTTGGTCTGCACGGGCTGCTGCCGGCTTCCGCGCGCACGGGCGACGCGGTCTGGTCCGAACGGATCGCCATGCTGGCGGACTGGATCGTGGGCCCGGGCATGCGCGACGGCCGCCTGCGGGTGGGGTGGAACGGTGCCGACGCGCGCTGGGACGACTCGTGGCACTACATCGACGCCGCGTGGACCCCGGCCTTCCTCCTCGCCGCCTCGGCGCACCTGGGCCGCGAGGATCTGGCCGCGGCCGCGGAAGCCTGCGCGGACGACACCGTGGCGCGGTTCGCCAGGCCGGGGCCGTTCCTGCGCAAGATCTGGCGCGCCGACGGCCGCCATACGGAGACCGTCTTCGCGCGCGGCATGGGCTGGGTGCTGGAGGGCTGGCTGCCGTTGCTGGAGACGGGGCGGGCCGGCCGGCTGCGCGCACGCACCGGCGCCCTGCTCGAGGGACTCCTGGAGGCCCAGGACCCCGACGGGTTCTGGCCCTATCTGCTGGATCGTCCGGAGTCCGGCGCCTGCAACAAGGGGACGCCCGTGCTCGCCTGCCATCTGAACCGGGCCAAGCGGGTGTTCCCGGAGCTGGGCGACCGGCTGGAGGAGGGCGTGGTCAAGGCCCTCGCCTGGTGCGAGGCGCGGATGGACCACGACCCGGCGTCGCCCACGCGGGGCGGGATCGTCCACGACAACTCGGAAGGCGCCATCACCACGGTGCGCGCCATCCCCACGGCGTTCAACTACGGGACCGCCTACTACGTGTTCACGCGACTGGAGCGCACGCCATGACCGACTGCCGCGTCGCCTATCACCCCGGAACCGCACCGCAGGGCGCCGCGGCCGTGGAGCTCTGGGAAGCCCTCGGGGTCGCCGACAAGCTGCGCAGCAGCAGCACGGCGTTCATCAAGCTCAACCTCTGCGCGGCCCAGCGCTACGAAGCCGAGACGGGCGTCTGCATCGGACGCGGGGCGGTGTCGGATCTGGTGCGGTCCCTGCGGGCCGTGGCGCCGGATCTGCGCGTGGCGGTCGGCGACAGCGACAGCACCGGCTACGGCTTCGCCCACGACAAGTTCCGCTTCCAGGGCCTGATCCAGGCGGCGGCGGAAGGCGGTTTCGAGCTGGTGGATCTCTCGCGGGACGAGACCGCGCTGGTCTACTGCGGAGGCAGCTTCCTGGAGTCGGTGCCCTTGGCCAAGACCATGGCCGAGGCCGACGTCTTCATCAGCCTCTCCAAGATCAAGACCCACAACATCACCCGGGTCACCGGCACGCTGAAGAACTCCTTCGGGGCCCTGCCCACCGGCGAGAAGAAGCGCTTCCATCCCTACCTGGACGCCGTGCTGTCGGACATCTACACGGCCAAGCCGCCCGACATCTGCGTGCTGGACGGGAATCCCGCCATGCAGGGCAACGGGCCCATCCACGGGGAGGCCGTGCCCCTGGACCTGACGCTGTACGGCAACGACGCGCTGGCCACCGACGTGGAGATGTGTCGGCTCATGGGCGTGGAGCCCCGGCACGCGTCGCACCTCAAGCACCTGGCCAAGCGGCTGGAGCGCGATCTCCACGCCGAGCCGCGTTGCGTGAGCGCCATGACGCGTCCCCGGCTGGCGCCGTTCGTGGAACCGCCGGGCAGCCAGCGTCGGCTGATCCAGACGGGGCTGCGGGTCCAGTCGCTGGGCACCAACGTGGAGGAGCTGGGGCATCTGATCCACTTCGCGCGCAAGCTGACCGATCTGGGCAAGGTGAAGCGGTTCGTGGTGCGGGCCTTCCGCAAAGGCAGGATCTTTTGATCTGGATCTGGGATCTGCTGCTCATCGCCGTGACGGTCTCCCTGGATCGGCGGATCTCGGGGCGCCGGTATTCGCCGTTGTCGGTCTTCGCCGTGAGCTGGCTGGGACCGCTGGCGTTGAGGCACCTGGACCTGGTGGACTACGAGCCGCTGAACCTCGCGGCGGGCCTGATGATCTACGGCGGCTTCCTCTGCTTCGCGCTGGGCTACACGCTGGTTCTGGCCGCGGCCGTGAAGTCCGGCGGGCCCTGCGAGGAGTCCTCGCTGGTGGGCAGGCTGGATCCGCGCGTCCTGACGGTCGTCACCATGATCGTGACCATCGCCGGCGCGGCGGTCACCGCCTACCAGGTGGTCTCCGTCATCGCGGCCTACGGCCTGATCGGCTTCATCCTCAACCCTCTGGAGGTCCGCGAGGACTTCATGCTGAGCGGCTGGGGCGCCGTCTACCAGATCAACCTCCTGCTGCCGTCCCTGCTCGTCCTCCGCCACCGGTCCCTGGGCGGCCGCCCGGACCGCTGGACCGTCCTGATGGGCATCGTGGTCGTCGTGGCCCTGCTCCTGGCCGATCAGAAGCAGGCTCTGGTGAAGGCCTTCGTCATGGCGGCCGTGGTCGCCACGCTCTTCGAGACCAGCGTGAAGCTGCGCACCCTGGCGTCCATCGCCCTGGTGCTCCTGCTCTTCTTCGTGGGCTACGCCCGCATCACCTCGCCCTACTACGAGGGCGATCACCGGTTCTACGTGCGCGACGGCCACATCCACCTGCCCCAGGTTCTTGCGCCGCTGGGGAATCCCTACCACTACCTCACGTCCGGGTACGGGAACCTGCAGATCTACGTGGACGACCTCGACGAGCACCTGGGCGGCAAGGACAGCACGCGCCCGTTCCGCTACATCTGGCAGCGCCTGCAGGGGTCCAGGGACATCGAGTCCCACCACGGGCGGTTCTACTACGGGCCCCTCTTCGGCAACACGCACACTTATCTGCGGCAGTTCTTCGCCGATGGCGGTGTGCCCGCCGCCCTGCTGCTGTCGGCGGTGCTCGGCCTGTTTTGCGCCTGGATCTACGTGGAGATCGTGTGGGGCGGCAACGTTTGGCTCGCGCCGCTCTACGGGGTGATCGGCTGGTGCCTGTTCATCTCCTTCTTCAGCAACCACTGGGTCTACTTCGGGACCTGGCTGCTCTTCGCGCTCGCCCTGCTCGTGGGGGGAGGATCCCAGGTCGTTCTCTTGGCGAGGTCCCGGCATGCCGGCCCCGCTTGACCGCACGCTGCGCGACCGCTACGAGGTCCTGTGCTCGCTCTGGCGGCCGCCCGTCCGCGACGCCGCCACGGACTGGGACGGGGCGGGCATCCTGGACCCGGACGCGGGGATCTGCATCAACAACCACTACTCGCTGAGCCACGTGATGTGGGCCGCCGGCCTCATGCACGAGCTGACCGGCGAGGAGGCGCACGGCGACCGGCGCGACGCCATGGCCGCCCTCCTCCTGGAGCATGCCGCCGGCGGGTATGCGCCCTACGACCCGAACACCGTGCACTGGGACTTCAACAACACCGCGTGGTTGTCCTGTGCGCGGCTGCCCCGCGCGGGCCGGGTGGCGGAGCTGGCGCGCCGTGCCGGCGGCCTCAACCGGGAGAACGGGACCTGGGCCGGCAACTGGCTCGCCATGCGGCGGCTGAACCGGGACCAGCGGGCGTCGCTGGGCCTGCGGTCCACGAACTGGCGCCACCTGCCGGAGGCCTACCTCTACCGCCGCCTGTTCCGGGACGACGGGGGCGTGGACGAGTTCCCCGAGCGCTCGCGACCCATCCAGTACCACGCCTACATCCTCGCCATCATGCTGAGGCGGATGATCTGCCGCGGTCGGATCTCCCGCCGGGACGAAGCGCGTCTCCTGCGCGGGGCGACGTTCCTCCTGGCTCACGTAGACGAGGCCGGCAACGCGAACCACCGGGGGCGAGGGCAGTACCAGCTCTTCTTCGAGGGCTGCGCCCGCTACGTGCTGGAGGTCCTCGCGGCCTGGTTCGACGAAGCCGAGGATGGACCCTGCCGCACGGCCCTGGCCCACCTGGATCGACAGGACTGGCCGGTGCGGCCCGACGGCCTCCTGGCGCTGGTGAGGACCTCGCCGGACTCGGACCGCACCGGAGCCTTCTACGACTACCACCACCCGACCGTGTACAACGCCTTCGACCTCGCCTGGCGCCTGCAGGCCGTCGTGGACCGTGCCGCGATCGCCGGGCGCGCGCGGCCGCGCATGGGCCCGCCGGAGCGGCGCGAGGGACTGTTCCCCGACTCCGGCGTCGCCGTGCGCCGCTGGCGCGACTGGCTCGTGGTGCTGAGCGCCGGAGAAGACATGTACCTGTCCGACGTGGGCGTGACGTTCGCGCACATCGGGGGGCCCAGGGGCGTCCTGTTCACGGCGCCCGGGGGCCCCCATCCCGGCCGCTACGGCGGGCTGCACGGGAGCGACCACCTGCGCTGGAACGTCTTCTCGCCGCTGGTCGTCGGCCCCGACGGGCAGGGCCTCCCTCATTTCCACAAGGGCGCGATCGGGGAGGCGGACGGCGCGACCACGGTCCAGGTGCAGGGCCCGGCGGGGAGCATCCGTCGCGAGTTCCGGATCACGGGGCCCCGGATCGAGGTCACGGACGTCCTGCGGACCCGGACCGCCGCGGGCGTGCGCCACGTCTTCCATTGGGCCGTGCCGGAGCCATTGCGGCTGGAACGGACGGCGGACGGCAGGTACAGTGTGGCCGCGCCGGGCGCTCCGCCTCTCGCCGAACTCCGCTTCGCGGACGATCGGATCCCGGACCTGTCCGTCGGCGACTCCTTCCGCGGTCCCGGAGGCGTGGTGCGTCCCTGGTTCCTCGACGCCCGGAGCATGGAGGATCGGATCACCTTCACCCTCGAGCTGCAGCCATGAAACTCCTGTTCCTCCATTCCATCTCTTCGGGCTCCGGTGCGAACGTCCACATCGGCGAGTTCCTCGCCGCGGCGCAGGCGCTCGGAGCCGAGGTGCGGTGCGTGGGCCAGGCGGCCGAGTCCGTGCGCGTGCAGGGCCGGCGCATCCCCATCCGCGTCCCTCAGTTCTGCAAGGATCTGGTCTATCTCGCCGGCGACAGGAAGTACAAGGCGCGGGCCCTGGCCGTGGCCAGGGATTGGCGTCCCGATGCGGTCTATTTCCGCGGCGCCCCCTACATGACCTACGGGAGGGCGGTCGCCGCGGAGCTGGGCCTGCCGCTCTTCTACGAGCTGAACGCGCCGTACCCCGACGAGCACATCCAGTACAACGGCGGCCGGTTCGAAGGCATCGCCCGCGCCGGGGAACGCGCCAACCGCCGCGAGGCGCGGCGGATCTTCACCGTGTCGCGTCAGCTGGCCGCCATCGTGACCGCGGACGGCGTGCCGGCGGAGAAGGTGGTCGTGGTGCCCAACGCGGTGCGGACCGAACGCTTCGACGCCGCGCCGCGGGCCGACGACGGCGCCGTCCGCTTCGGGTTCGTCGGCTCGTTGCAGGTCTGGCACGGGCTGGAGATCCTGCTGCAGGCCTTCGACGAGGTCCTGGCCGCGGAGCCCGCCGCGACGCTGGACATCGTGGGCGACGGCCCGCTCGCCGGAACCCTGGCCGAACGCCTCCAGACCTCGCCCCACCGGGACCGCATGCGTTGGCGCGGAGCCCTGCCGGGGGACCGGATTCCCGGATTCCTGCAGGAGATGGACGTCCTGCTCGCACCCTATCCGCCGCTGGAGCGGTTCTACTTCTCGCCGCTCAAGCTCTTCGAGTACATGGCGGCGGGCCGGGCGATCGTCGCCTCGGAGATCGGCCAGATCGCCGACGTGCTGACCGACGGGAAGGACGCCAGGCTGCTGCCCCCCGGAGACGCCGGCGCCCTGGCCACCTGCTGCCGCGCGCTCGTCGGCGATGCCGGGGAACGGCGTCGGCTCGGCGCCGCGGCGCGCGTCACCGCGGCCTCGCACACCTGGGACGAGAACGCGCGGATCATCCTGCGCCACGTCCACGACGTGCTGACGGAAGGGACGGCGTCGTGAAGATCGCCTACGTGCTGTCCCGGTATCCGGTCCTGACCGAAACGTTCATCAAGGTCGAGCTCCAGACCATGCTGGAGGACCGCCAGGAGCTTCGGGTCTATCCGCTGCGCGGTGCGCAGAACACCGCCTGGGTGATCGAGAACCTTCCCGACGGCGGCATCGGCGAGAACGTGCGGCGGTTCGGGTTCGCGCTCTCGCCCGGCAACCTCGCCGCGCTGGTGCGGGAGGCGGCCGCCTCGCCGCGGCGGTTCCTGGGCGCGGTGCGGACGTTCCTCGCGGTCACGCCGGCCGGAGCGGCGGGCAAGGCCAAGGCCCTCTTCATCCTGCCCAAGGCCTGCCGCATCGCGGGCGACGTCCGCGGCTGGGGTGCGGACCACGTCCACGCCCACTTCGCCAACCTGCCGGCCGCGGTCGCCGTCTTCGTGGCGCGTCTCGCCGGGATCACGTGCAGCTACACGTCGCACGCCTTCGACATCTACGGCCGGGACGCGGGAAGCCTGGCCCGGCTCACGGCCGAGGCCGATTTCGTGGCGACCATCTCGGAACGGAACCGCAGCCACTACCGGGAGATCCTGCCGGGCGACGGCATCGACAAGGTGAAGATCGTTCACTGCGGCATCGATCTGAACGAGTTCCAGGGCGTCGGCCCGGCGACGGGTCCGCTGGTGGCCGTGGGGCGGCTCGTGCCCAAGAAGGGGTTCGACGTCCTGGTCCGCGCGGTGGGGATCCTCAAGGAGCGGGGGGAGGCGGTCCGCTGCCTCATCATCGGCGAGGGCGAGCAGCGCGCGGAGCTGGCGGAGCTGATCGCCCGGCACGGTCTCGAGGCGCATGTGGAATTGGCGGGGCCCCGGCCGCCGGAGGACGTGCGTGCGGCGCTGGCGTCCGCAGCGGCCTTCGTCCTGCCCTGCGTGCAGGCGCCTGACGGGGACGTGGACGGGATCCCGGTCTCCCTGATGGAGGCCATGGCCATGGAGAAGGTGGTGGTCACCACGCCCATCTCCGGCATCACCGAGCTCGTCACCGACGGGGTCGACGGGCTGCTCGTCCCCCAGTGCGACCCCGTGGCGCTGGCCGAAGCCCTGGCGCCGCGGCTGCACGGCGGCGCCGACGCCGAGGCCATGGGTCGGCGCGCGCGCCTCAAGATCCAGGCGGAGTTCGACAGCCGGGCCAACGCCAGGCTGCTGCGCCGCACCATGGCCGACGCACAGGCGCGGAGGCGGCCATGACCGCCAATCTCGCGGAACGCGGACCCAGGACGGTGCTCGTCTGCCACGAGGAGGCCGCGCTGAACCGCGAGGGCCTGGCCGCCTGGCTGGCCTCCTGGTCTCAGCTGGCCGGCATCGTCGTGCTGCGCGAGAAGCCCTCGCGGAAACGTCACCGGGTGTCACGGGAACGCCGCCGGGTGGGGCTCCTGCGCATGCTCGACGTCTTCGCCTTCCGCGTCTACGACCGGCTCCGGCACGCCGCGGCTGACCGGGAATGGGAACGTACGCGCCTCGCGGAGCTGAAGGCGCGGTACCCGGCGGTCCCCGCCGACGTCCCCGTCCACGTCTGTGCCTCCATCAACAGCAAGGGGGCGGAGGACTTCCTGCGCGCCTGCGCTCCCGACCTGATGATCGCCCGCTGCAAGCAGCTGCTGCGGGAGAGGATCTTCAGCATTCCCAAGAGCGGCACGTACGTGTTCCATCCCGGGATCTGTCCCCGTTACCGCAACGCGCACGGCTGCTTCTGGGCTCTGGCGGAGAACGATCCCGAGCGGGTGGGCATGACGCTGCTGCGCATCGACGCGGGCATCGACACCGGCCCGATCTACGGCCACTACACCTATGACTTCGACGCGGCACGCGAGACGCACCACGTGATCCAGGCCCGCGTGGTGCTCGACAACCTGCAGGCGCTGCAGAACAAGCTCCTGGAGATCCACCGCGGCGAGGCGGTGCCGCTGGAGGTCTCGCACGAGGATTCGGCGGTCTGGGGGCAGCCGTGGCTGACGGCCTACCTGCGCTGGCGCCGGCGTGCGAGGAGGGCCGCCTCGTGAACGTCATCAGCCTGATCTATCATGACGTCGTCGACCCGGGCCGGGAGGCGACCAGCGGACGCCAGGGGGAAGGCCCCGACCGCTACAAGCTGACGACCGACCGCTTCCGCGATCACCTGGCGCGGCTCGCGGCGATCGGACCGGACCGCCGCCGGCTCTGGAGCGACACCGGTGGGTCGGAAGGCTCCGTGCTCCTGACGTTCGACGACGGCGGCGCGAGCGCCGCCGGGATCATCGCCCCTCTCCTGGAAGCCCAGGGCTGGAAAGGACACTTCTTCATCGTCTCCGACCTGGTGGGCACGCCCGGATTCGTGACGCGGGACCAGATCCGCAGCCTCGCCGCCGCCGGCCACGGGATCGGCAGCCATTCGGCCTCCCACCCGGACCGGTTCGCGTCGCTCACGGACGGGGAGCAGAGGGAGGAGTGGCGGCGCAGCCTCCAGGCCCTGGGGGAGATCCTCGGCCGCCCGGTGACGGTGGCCTCGGTGCCGGGGGGCTACTTCGACGGGCGCGTGGCCGGAAACGCCGCGGCCTGCGGCGTGGAGGCGCTGTTCACGTCGGAACCCCGTTCGCGGCCCTGGACCGTCCAGGGCTGCCGGGTCTTCGGACGCTACTCCGTCACACGGTCGACCACGGCGGAGTCGGTGGCTTCCCTGGTGGGCGGGTCGGGAGCCGCCCGCACGCGGCAGCGGATGCTCTGGGAGCTCAAGAAGGCGGGGAAACGCGTCGGTGGCCGCTGGTACACGGCCGCGCGGCGGAACTGGATGCGCGGCATGGACGGAAAGGGCCGTTGATCGTGGGGATGGGAATGCAGAAGCGCCGGGACCAGGAGGCCGATCGCGTCCGGGACGCCTACCGTCGCCGGACCGGCCTGACGGATCGTTACAGTGTGTTCGACAGGGCCCACCTCTGCCTGATCCAGGCGCGCGAGCGCGCCGTCCTCTCGCTCCTGGCCGAGGAGGGCATGGCGGACCTCCGGGATCTGAGCATCCTGGAGGTCGGTGCGGGCACCGGTCAGTGGCTCCTGGACCTGATCCGCTGGGGCGCCACGCCCGGCCGGCTCACGGGCGTGGACCTCAACGCGGAGCGGGCGGACATCGCGCGGTCCCGGCTGCCCGAGGCCGTCCGCTACTGCGCGGCCGACGGTCGCGATCTGCCTTTCCCGGACGGAAGCCAGGACCTCATCGTCATGGCCACGGTGTTCAGCTCGGTCCTCGACCAGCAGATGCGGCGGGCCCTGGCCGCGGAGGCCATGCGCGTCCTGGCGCCGGGAGGCGCGCTGCTCTTCTACGACTTCGCGCTGAACAACCGGCGCAATCCCGACGTGCGCAAGGTGACGCGCGCCGAGCTCGCGGAGCTCTTTCCCGGAACCCGTCGCCGCCTCCGCTCCACCACCCTCGCGCCGCCGCTGGGACGGCGCATCGCCCCGGTGTCCGCGACGCTCTATCAGCTCTTCGAACTCCTGCCGTTCCTGCGGACGCATGTCCTGGGAGTGATCCGGAAGGAAGGACGCGCATGAGCCGGGAGCGGGAGACGGGCACGGCGGGAGTCGAGTGCACCATCGTGATCCCCTGCCGGAACGAAGCCGGTTCCATCCGGGAGTTCTGCGACTCCCTGCTCGCGCAGGAGCGGACGGGCGAGGCCTGGGAGATCATCTTCGCCGACGGCCAGAGCGACGACGGCACCGCGGAGATCCTCGCCGGGTACGCCGCGGACCATCCCGAGATCACGGTCATGGCCAACCCCGAGCGGATCGTGCCCACCGGCCTGAACCGGGCCGTGCGCGCCGCCGCGGGCGAGTTCATCGTGCGCATGGACGTCCACACCGTCTACGCACCGGACTACGTGAAGCAGTGCCTGGCGGTCAGCCGCGAGACCGGCGCCATGAACGTGGGCGGAGCGGCGCGCACCCGGGCCACGGGGCGGCGCGCCCGGGCCATCGCGGCGGCCTACGGATCGCCGTTCGCCGTCGGCGGCGCGCGTTTCCACTTCCCGTCCTACGAGGGTCCCGTGGACACGGTGACCTACGGCTGCTGGCGTCGCGACGATCTCCTGGAGGTGGGACTGTTCGACGAGTCGCTGGTCCGCAACCAGGACGATGAACTGAACCTCAGGATCCGGAAGGCGGGAGGGGTGGTCTGGCAGGATCCCCGCATCCGCTCCTGGTACACGCCGCGGGCGGATCTCGGGAAGCTCTTCCGGCAGTACTACCAGTACGGATTCTGGAAGGTCGCCGTCATCCGCAAGCATCGGCTGCCGGCGTCCTGGCGACACCTCGTGCCGGCCGCGCTGGTGGCGAGCCTCGTGGTCCTGGGGGTCGCGTCGGTCTTCTGGGCCCCGGCGCGCTGGCTGCTCGCGGCGGAGGCCGCGCTCTACGCGGCCTTCCTGGCGGCCGGTTCCCTGCACACCGCCTCGCGGCGCGGCTGGGATCTCCTGCCGCTGCTGCCGGCGGTCATCGCCTGCTTCCACGTCTCGTACGGGTCGGGGTTCCTGGCCGCGCTGATCGCGGGCCCCAAGGGGCGGTTCGGACTCGACGCCACCAGGCTGACCCGCTGATCAGGACTCCCGACGCAGACGCAGGGCCAGGCTCCCGCCCACCACGATGATCGCGACCACGGCGATCTGGTAGCGCCACGGCGTGGACACCACCGGACCGTGCAGGAGGGCCGCCTGGATCAAGGCGGCCTTGGCGGCGTAGTAGAGCGCCTTGGCGGCCAGCGTGGACAGCACGGCGGCGCCCGCGAATCCCATGTCGCGATGCCGCAGCCGAGCGAAGAGGAGGACGTTGGCCGCGAGCTCGGCCTGGATGAGGAAGAGCTTGGGCACCACCGGATGCCCGCTGGTGAGATGGGAGAACAGCGGCAGCGCCAGGGCGACCACCAGCGCATTCCCGCGCCCCGAGATCACGAGCGCGGCGAAGACGACCAGCCGCATCGGATCCAGCAGGTAAAGCGGGAACGAGACCAGATGCGACAACGTGGGGACGTACCAGACCAGTCCGAGGAGAAGCACGTCCAGCAGGGAGTGCTTGGCCAGGGTCCACGGAAGTGCGCGTGCGTTCATGGAAGATCTCCCGGGCGGCTTCAACCTCGACAGGCGGCGGCGGACATCACACGATGTCCTTCACCGCCGCGATCACATCCCCCACATCCGAATCACTCAACCCCGGATGCAGCGGAATCGTCACCACCCGCTCCGACTCCCCGAACGCCACCGGGAAGTCCTCCGGCACGTACCCGTACTTCTCCCGATAGTACGTGAACGTGTGCACTGCGATGAAGTGCACGCTCGTCCCGATGTTCCGCTCCCGCAGCGCCTCGATGAACCGATCCCGCGAGATCGTCCACCGCTCCGCCTTCAGCCGCAGCGGATACAGATGCCACGCGCTCTCGCAC
>Ga0116152_10002344_pt1 | contig 15450 bp, 8 predicted proteins | sample AD_UKC119_MetaG_FD_89894 | JGI IMG/M metagenome (GOLD analysis project Ga0116152, IMG submission 89894) | Active sludge microbial communities of municipal wastewater-treating anaerobic digesters from Hong Kong - AD_UKC119_MetaG | ecosystem: Engineered > Bioreactor > Anaerobic > Digestate... | reverse complement strand
TAGTTTCAGTAATCTGTTTATAAAAAATCTGTACGATACATCTTCTGGCTGTGTTTACTGGTTTTCAGCAAAAGGATTAACCTACAGCTTCTTTCAGTCGTTCAGCATTTTCGGCAAGCTGAAGTGCATCAATCATATCCTGAATATCACCATCCATAAAAATGGGCAGGTTGTAAACAGTAAGATTGATACGGTGGTCAGTAATTCTACTTTGCGGATAGTTGTAAGTGCGAATTTTAGCCGAACGGTCGCCGGTAGACACCATGGTTTTTCGCTTTTTAGAAATATCATCAAGGTATTTTTGATATTCCTGTTCGAATAAGCGGGTTCTGAGAATGGTCATGGCTTTGTCGAAATTCTTCATTTGCGACTTCTGGTCCTGAATAGCCACAGTAATGCCAGTTGGAATGTGAGTTAGCCTGACAGCAGAATAGGTAGTATTTACAGATTGGCCGCCGGGTCCTGAAGAGCAGTATGTGTCTTTTCGGATATCGCTGGGTTTAAGGTCAACATCAAACTCATCGGCCTCAGGCAATACCACCACCGAAGCTGCAGATGTATGCACGCGGCCCTGGGTTTCAGTCTGAGGTACACGCTGAACGCGATGCACTCCTGATTCATATTTCATCAGGCCGTACACATTTTCGCCCGAAATGTTCAGGATAATTTCCTTATATCCGCCAACTGTACCTTCGGTATAATCAACCAATTCAATTTTCCAGCCTTTGGTTTCACAGTATTTGGTATACATACGGTAAAGGTCGCCGGCAAAAATACTTGCTTCATCGCCGCCGCTTCCTGCGCGTATCTCAACTACAGCATTTTTCCCGTCCTGCGGGTCAGCTGGAATCAACATCAGCCGGATGTCTTCTTCCATTTTGTCGCGGGTTTCGGTAAGCAAGGCAAGCTCTTCTTTGGCCATCGCTCTGAATTCTTCATCTTTTTCCTGATAAAGGATTTCTTTCGATGATTCAATATTCTTTATGACCAATTCGTATTCCTTATAGGCAGCGATAATGGGCTGCAACTCTTTATAATCCTTGCTAAGTTTGATGTAAACCTTCATATCGGCCATCACCGCAGGGTCGTTCATCTGTTTTTCAAGATCAATAAAGCGCTGATTTATGGCTTCAAGTTTGTCGAGCATTTTGTTTTATTTTGAGGGTGCAAAGGTACAATATTTCCTGAAGCCAAAAATGGCTTTGAAATAACATCGCTACTTTTTCAATAGCTAATGAATTGTGCGATAGCTAATATGAAAACTCGTTATCCTGGGTGCGGATAGTCAGTCGTTTTGTTGCAGAAGCTTCACAACGACCGATAATTTTGGCTGGTATTCCAAAACTTTCAGAAATTGTGATAATTTCAGCTGCATTTTTTTCAGGAATATAGAATTCCAGGCGATGTCCCATGTTAAAAACTTTGTACATTTCGGCCCATGATGTTTTCGATTGTTCCTGAATTATCTTGAAAAGGGGAGGGATTTCAAAAAAGTTGTCCTTTATGATGTGCAGATTGTCTACAAAATGAAGGATTTTGGTTTGGGCACCTCCTGAGCAGTGTACCATTCCATGAATCTGTCCGCGGCATGTGTCTAGTACCTTTTTAACTACCGGAGCATATGTGCGGGTAGGGGAGAGCACGAGTTTGCCATAGTCAACTCCCTCAACAGGACTGGCTTCGGTGAGGCTTAGTTCACCGCTGTACACCAAATCAATTGGAATGGAAGGGTCGAATGATTCAGGATATTTTGTTGCATATTTTTTTGAGAACACATCGTGCCTGGCCGAAGTAAGTCCATTGCTGCCCATTCCGCCGTTGTATGATTTTTCATATGTCGCCTGGCCAGATGAAGCCAATCCGACAATTACATCACCCGATTGTATGCGATGGTTTGAGATTACCTCACTTCGTTTGATGCGGGCAGTTACGGTTGAATCAACAATAATGGTCCGCACCAAATCACCTACATCTGCGGTTTCGCCGCCGGTTGAGTGTATTCCTATGCCATAAGAACGCATCTCTTCAAGAAATTCTTCTGTTCCGTTGATGATTGCTGAAATTATTTCACCGGGAATCAGGTTTTTGTTTCTGCCAATGGTGGAGGAAAGAAGAATATTGTTGGTAACTCCCACACATAACAGGTCGTCGGTGTTCATTACTACTGCATCCTGCGCAATGCCTTTCCAAACGCTCAAATCGCCGGTTTCTTTCCAGTAAAGGTAGGCCAGAGAGGATTTGGTTCCAGCGCCATCAGCATGCATGATGTTGCACCATTCAGGGTCATTGCCCAGTAAATCAGGAATAATTTTACAAAAAGCTTTGGGATATAGCCCTTTGTCAATGTTGCTGATGGCCTGGTGAACGTCTTCTTTTCCTGCAGAAACACCCCTGCGGATGTATCGTGATTCCTGTGACATAAAGTGAATGTGGTTGCTTTAAAAAGAACCGGCTGCAATGGCAGCCGGCAGATATTTCAGATTAATTAAAAATCAGTTGTTTGCTGTTTTGATCAAGCTTGAACCTGCCCAGCATCAGAATGGTGCTTTCGCCCATGATAACACCTTCGGTAAGCTTATGCGAAACAATGGCTTCTACATTGGTGGTTGAGCGTTGCCCGATTCTTATTTCCTTGATTCTGAAAACAGCCTTGTCAGAAATACTTCCATCGGCAAGTATTACGTTGGCGTCGCCAATGAAATCGTTTTTGGTAATGGCTCCTGTTTGCAGCAGTTTAAGTGCCTCCGGAAGTGAAAATATCAGGCCGCGGTCGTTGTTGTCATACATTACTTTGACATTAAAGCCGTTGATGATGCACGGTATAAGTAATGAATTGCCTCGGCCGGCTTCGAGTGACACTGTGTTTTCCTCTGGGTTAAGTTTTATTTCAACTTTTTTATCAAGAAGTTGATTTTTAGGCTTGGGCACAAAGTCTTTACTCAGAACCCTGAACTCTGTTCGTCTGTTGAGTGCATGAGCTGCTTCTTTTTCGGGCACAGTCTTCAGCGAATCAATATACGATTCAGTGAGTTTGGTGCCGGCTTTAAACAGGAATCCGTCTTTTCTTATATCGCGTACAAGTATCCGGGGCATTCTTTCGCCATACCCTTTGGCAACAAGTCGTGCAGGGTCAATTCCGCGTTGTATCAGGTAATCAACCACCGATTCGGCTCTTCGCTGAGAAAGGATGTCGTTGCGCTCTTCAGTATCACGGGCGTCAGTGTGAGCCGCAAGTTCAACCACAACAGTTTCATTCTCAAGCAGCGTTTTTATCAGACCCTGCAATGAGTCCTGATATTGAGGTTTTAAATCCCATTTTGCCAGGTCGTAGAGGATATCAGGCAGTACAACTGGTTTTTCAGGAATAGGTTCCAGCATGAAATCAATCACAAAATCTTTGTTTTTATCGAGACCAACCGTTGTTTCGCGGGCTTTTTTATTAAAATAATTGTCCTTTATAACAGTCAGATCGTAAGTTGTATTGGGTTTAATTTGTGATTTGCTGAATGAATAAAACCCTTTGGGGTCGGTTTTTGCATCCACAGAAGATCCATCTGACCCAACGAGCTTAACAGTTGCCTGGGGCACAAATTGCAATGTTTGATCATCCTTAACAGTTCCCTGAAGTGTAAACAAGAGCGGAGGGTTGATGAAGGAGTAAATATCGTCGCCACCTCTTCCACCTTTGCGGTTTGAGGAAAGAAATCCCTGGTCTTCACCCGGCTGGAAAATCATAGCAAAGTCATCGCCGCTTGAATTAACAGGCACTTCAAGGTTTACAGGTTTTGTCCATATTCCGTTTCGTTTGATGCTCTTAAAAATGTCAAGTCCGCCAAGCCCCGGATGTCCGTTTGAAGCAAAATAAAGAGTCGTGTCATTTCTGAGAAAGGAGAATACTTCATCGCCCGGAGTGTTAATTTCGGGGCCAAGGTTGAGCGGTTTTGAAAAATCATCATTGGCTGTTTTACGGGTAGCAATCCATAAATCCTTACCTCCTTGTCCGCCTTTGCGGTCGCTCGAAAAAATGAGGGTGAGTTCATCGCTGCTGATAGCCGGATGACCATTCGTAACAGTACTGTCGGAACCAAGTTCAAGAACTTTGGCTTCGCCCCAACCCCTGCCTGAACGTTTGATTGTAATGATTTTGCAATTGGACATGGCATCGTCAGCATTGCCGCAGCGGGTAAAGTACAAAGTAGAGAATTTGTCATTAAAAGCAGGTGCACCTTCGTTGGCCGCAGTATTAAGTTTTTCTTCCGTGTCAGCAAGCGTAGGTTCGCCCCATTCTTCTTTACGATCCTGGCGGGCAAGGAATAAATCACTGAAATTCTGTCCGGTCCAGTCGTCTGTTCCTTTTCCGGTGCTGCCTTCACGGGTGGAGGTGAAGATGATGGCATTGTAAAATTTATCAGCGTAAGTAGCCGCAAAGTCATCGCTTTTCGAGTTGACTTTTTTGACATTGGTAACGGTATATTTGGTTGGATTTTTCAACCATTCGGCGGCCATTTCGCATGATTTTACTCCGTTGGGGCCACGTGAATCTTCCGGTGCATTTTCACTGTAAATCAGATAGTAATCTTTTGCAAGGTCATATTTCTCATTGGCTTTTAAAACATCAGCATAGTTCAGATACACAACCGGATTACGGCGTGCAAAGTCACCTTTGATGATTCGCCTGTAGTTTATCTCTGCTTTTTTGGTTTGATTCATCATCCGGTAGCATTCGCCCATCTGAAAAGAGATTCTTTCTTTTTCGGGTTTGCTTTTGGTTTTTGAATAAGCTTTTTTGTACCGGGTAACAGCAATATTGTATTGAAAGCTGCTGAAAGCTTCATCAGCTGCTGCAATCCTTCGGCTTTGAGCAGAGGTAAGATTGGGGATACAGGTTGAAATAATGGCAAATAGCAGCGTGATTCGGAATATTTTCATTGAGGTGCTGTGATTATTTACGACTGGTTATTCAATCAGAGGTTAAAAAGATTGAACAGCTAAGTTAGTTATTTTATGATTGTCATTCCGGTTTTGGTAATGCTTAAAATGTTACGCATTTGTCCAAAGTAACGGATTTGATGGTTTAAAATTGTGTTATTCAGTACCTGGTTGTTTGCCGGAGCTTTCATCTGGCATTTTGTCAAGTCCATAAGGGTCTTTCAGTGCTGATAAAGTATCGTCCAAAGGTTTGGTTGAAAGGTTGTTTTCAACTTTATTTATGGTTGTATTCAGGTCTTTTTCAATAATCGTTGTTTCCCGGCGAATAGATTCACGAGCAGATAATAATTCATTTTTAATCGAATTGGTTTCTTCTCTGAACTCTTTTGTTATATCGTTGGATGCTTTTTTCAGTTCATTCATTGTGCGCCCTAATTTTCTGGCAATTTCCGGCATTTTCTTCGGGCCAAAAATAAGAAAGGCTGCAATAAATATGATCAGAAGTTCGCCTCCGCTGATATCAAGAAATAATAATTGGGCTTCTGTCATCTGGTTGAAATTTTAGGTTCAAAAGTACAAAAAAAAAAGCCCGGAACATATCCGGACTTTTTTTAGCAAAAGTTCATTTTACTTTATTTGGCAGCTTTCTTCAATTCGTCTTTGCGTTTTTTACGACGATTGGATAAATTGATAAAGTCGAATGCAATCGGGGTTGCATTAAAGATTGATGAATAAGTACCAATGGCCACACCAACCATCAACGCAAAGATAAATCCTCTGATAACTTCTCCACCAAAGATGAAGATGGCAATCAATACAACGAGGGTTGTTCCGGCTGTGTTGAATGTACGACCGAGGGTGCTGTTCATAGCGTGGTTCATGTTTTCGCTAAGCTCACGTTTCGGATACAGAGTAATATATTCCCTGATTCTGTCGAAGATAATTACAGTGTCATTGATAGAATAACCAATGATGGTAAGCAAAGCAGCGATAAATGCCTGATCTACCTCAAGGTTAAATGGCAGAATGCCATAGAATATTGAGTAAAGCGAGATTGTAATTAAAGTATCGTGGGTAAGTGATACCAAACCTCCAAGACCATACTGCCATTTCTTAAACCTGATAGCAATGTAAATGAAGATGACAAGAAGAGCAAAGAATACGGCCATTACAGCGCCTTGCTTAATGTCGTCAGCAATGGTAGGTCCTACCTTTTGTGAGCTTAATCTTCCTAATACTTTGGCTTCGTTGTCAGAGGTAAAATCTTTCAAACTCATTGGAGTAGTGTAGAATTGTTTTACTCCGTCAAAAAGTTTGGTTTCCACAATTGAATCAGCCGTTTTGGTGTCGTCATCAATGATGTATTTTGTAGTGATTTTTACCTGGTTACTGGCTCCGAATGTTTTTACTTCAGGGGCTTCACCAAACTGAGTGGCCAAAGCTGAGCGTACATCTCCGGTTGAAACTTCCTTGTCAAACCTTACAACATAAGTACGTCCTCCGGTAAAGTCAACTCCAAAGTTTAATCCTTTAGTTGAAAGGGAGATTATACCAATCAGAATAATAGCACCTGATACAAAGTATAAAGTTTTACGGATTCTGATAAAGTCGATGTTAACTTTGGTGAAAGCGTAACGGGTAATGTTGTTGTCAAAAGATATAGGTTTGTTTTTGGCAAGCAGTCTTTCAAAGATAATTCTTGAAATAAAGATAGCTGTGAAAAGAGAAGTGATGATACCAATGATAAGAGTGGTAGCAAAACCCTGGATAGGGCCAGAACCGAATGTGTAAAGAACAATACCCGTAAGTAAGGTGGTTACGTTACCGTCAATAATAGCAGAGTAAGCATTGTTATATCCATCGGTAACAGCCAGTCTCAATCCTTTGCCCGCTCTTAATTCCTCGCGGATACGTTCGTAAATAATTACGTTGGCATCCACAGCCATACCAAGGGTAAGAACAATACCCGCAATACCAGGCAATGTAAGAACTGCGCCAAGAGATGTCAATACTCCGAAAATAAAGAAAATATTGGTAACCAGCGCGAGGTCGGCAACCCAACCAGCACGGTTATAATAAAGGATCATGTAAAGAAGTACAAGGACAAATGCGAGGATAAATGAAGTTAAACCTGCATTAATGGATTCACGTCCAAGTGAAGGTCCAACAATCTCTTCCTGAACAATACGGGCCGGAGCCGGCAGTTTACCAGCTTTCAGAATGTTGGCAAGGTCAAGTGCTTCTTCAATAGAGAAGTTACCAGTAATGGAAGATCTTCCGTTAGGAATCTCTCCGTTTACCCTTGGAGCTGAATAAACATATCCGTCCAGCACAATGGCTATCTGATTGCCAATGTTGTCACCGGTAAGTCTTTTCCATGTTTTGGCTCCATCAGCATTCATCGACATGGAAATTTCAACGCGGCCGTTAGGGTCATAATCCTGACGGGCATCAACTACTGCATCTCCGCCAAGTGGTGCTTTGCCATCGCGGCTGGTAACTTTAAGGGCATTGAGCTCAAGAACATCAGGTCTGTCTTTTTCAGGTTTAACTGTCCAGGCAAGTTTGAGATCACGTAGGAAAACACTTTTAACCTCGCGTAACATACGGTTAACGCGGGCTGTATCTTTAATCATGGCAAAACCAACTGTTGCGCCCTGTCCGGGGAAGTACCTTCCGTCTTTATCGGGGAAGATGGCCGGGTTCAGATAAGCATACAAAGGATTTTGCTTGGCATATTTTTCAAATGACTGTTTTTTGTTGTCAGTAGCAGTTGTGTCACTGATTTTATCAAGCAAGGTTGATTTGGCGGTGTCATTTTGTGCAACTGCAGTGGTGTCTTTAGCCACTTCTGTTTTTGCCAGCGTGTCGCCTGCCATGATGGCTGAGTCAGCAGCATTGGTTCCGGCCATTGAAGCCAGCCTTTTATTGGCATCTTCAAAAAACGGAACTAATTCTGAAAACTGGTATGTTTCCCAGAATTCGAGCTGTGCAGTTCCCTGCAGGAGTTTACGAACACGTTCTGGTTCTTTAATACCCGGCAGCTCAACCAAAATACGGCCAGCTGTCTGAAGTTGCTGAATATTGGGTTGTGCTACCCCGAACCTGTCGATACGGGTGCGGAGAATGTTAAAAGTGCGGTCAATAGCGCCTTTGGTCTCTTCGCGGATAACTGACAGCACTTCATCATTTGTTGAATTAAAGGATACACGATCTTTTAACTCAACGGTGTTGAATATAGCTGCAAGTTTAGCGTTGGGATCAACTTCTGTAAATGATTCACCAAACAGGGTTACAAAATCTTTCTGACTATCGCGCTGTTTCAGGATGGCTTTATCAATGGCCTGGGTGAAAGCAGGATTGGTGCTGTAGCCTGATAATGCTCTTACAATATCCACCACTGAAACTTCCAGCGTTACGTTCATCCCTCCCTTAAGGTCAAGACCAAGGTTCAATTCGCGCTCTTTACATTCCTGATAGGTGTACTTGCGCACAAGAATGTTGAAAACAGTCTGACCTGACATGGAGTCCAGATAATAACGTTCCCTCGATTTGCTGATTGAATCCTGCAGAGTAATTTCTAATCCTGCATTTCCTTTAGCCATTTCTTTTGCCTGACTCCTGGCTGCGTCATTCATGGAGTATTCCTTGGCTTTTTTCTCAACCCTTTTTGTAAAGAATGTGAACGAAAGCTGAAAAAGGCACACAATTGCCAGCGCAATCGCGAAAAATTTAATAGCACCCTTATTCTGCATGTTTAATTTAGATTAAATGTAATAGACTGATTTTTTGAGCCTGCAAATATAGAACATCTATTAGAATTTACCAATTCGGGTTTTTAAGTTTTTTTTAATACGGGAATTATTGCCGCTTTACTACAGCTGCAAGGGAAGTAGTGGCTTTTCGTCTGTTTTTATATCTTGACAGATTGAATAATATACTGATTCAGTCAGTGTTTTGTTGTGGCCAAAACAGCTTTTTGAGTACCTTTGAATACCTTATTTTCTTTGAAGCTTAAAATGATGTATCTAAATGATAAAGAGAGCGATAGGGTGATTATCCGAAGCCGGGTCTTCCTTCCTGGTTTGCTAAATGGAATGATGTTTTGTCTGGCTCAGTTAAAATCAGGATTTTATGTTGAATAAAAAATTGTTTCTTTTTTTACTTACCTGCTTTCTGCTAGGCATCAAAATTTCCTTGATGGCTCAGGATTTAAATGATTTTGGGTTTGTTTTCTGGAAAAATCTACCAGTTAGTGCTTCAAATGTGCAACTTGATAACCCCTGGGCAGGAGGTGTTAACAATGCTCAGTTCGGAAAAATTGATCTGAACCATGATGGTTTCGATGATTTGTTGCTGTTTGACAGGCATGGCGACCGGCTATTGCCATTTCTTTATCAACCGGGTGGTAATCAATCTGATTATTTATATGCACCTGAATACAAAAGATTCTTTCCGGAAATTAAACAGTGGTTTCAGTTGAAGGATTATAATGCTGACGGGCTTCCTGATATTTTTACCTACACCCCCGGAGGAATTATGGTCTACAGGAATGTCAGCAGCGATGAGCCGAAATTTGAGAGGGCTGTGTTTCCGTACATAACGTCTTTGCAAGGAAGCATTTTTACCAATTTACTGGTTACTTATGTTGATTATCCTGCCATTGAAGATTTGGATAATGACGGAGATCTTGACATTTTGACTTTCTGGGGTTTAGGCTCTTATGTGGAGTTGCATCGGAATATGTCGGTTGAATTATATGGAAATGCAGATTCATTGGTTTACCATAAGGTTGATTTTTGCTGGGGCCGCTTTGCTGAAAATCCTGAATCTAACCTGATATATCTCGATACATGCTTCAATAAATCAATGAATCAGCCAGGTAAAAATGACCCTAAACATACAGGATCAACGTTTACTTTGCTAGACATGAACGGTGATCATGTTCTTGACTTATTGCTGGGCGATGTGGATTACAGTGATGCGGTGCCATTGCTCAACGGTGGTGATAATTTTAATGCTGTGATGGTGGAGCAGTTGCCATTTTATCCCTTAAATGAGCCTATTGCCCTGTGGTCTTTCCCTTTGACTGAACACATTGACCTGGAGAATACCGGCAAGCCTCAGCTTGTGGTTTCTCCTTTTGACCCGGGCCTGATGAAATCAGAAGGGTCGGAAAGTGTATGGCTGTATGAGAACGTGTCTGTTTCTGATGTTCCTGATTTCAGGCTGAAAACAAAATCTTTTATTCAGAATTCGATGATTGAAACGGGTGTTGGATCATATCCGGTTTTTGCCGATGTGAATAGTGATGGACTGATTGATTTGGTTGTGGGAAATTATGGACTTTTCGATACCTGTATTCTTAATTTGTCAGGTCAGTTAAAGTGCTATTATACGTCGGTTTTGCAGCTGTATCTTAATACAGGAACAATGGATAATCCGGCATTTACATTAATTGACAATGATTTTGCAAATGTTTCGCAACTGGAGCTTCTGGCTGCTTATCCTGCTTTTTTTGATATTGATAATGACGGAGATTTGGATATGCTGATAGGGGAGAGTGAAGGATATTTTCATCTGTTCTCTAATTCTGCAGGACCCGGAAATCTTCCTGTTTTTGAATCTCCGGTTTTGTCATATCAGAATTTAAAAACAGACGGGTATAGTGCCCCGGTTTTTATTGATATTGATAAGGATGGACTGGCAGATATTGTTTCAGGTTCGGCAAGTGGAAAGTTTTCATGGTTTCGGAATGCCGGCTCGCCAACTCAGCCTGATTTTAAATTGATTACCGATTTTTTGGGTAAAGTGAATGTAACAGATGAAATGTTATCATACAAGGGGTACAGCATTCCTGCCTTTATTGAGATGGAGTCAGGCAATTTAAAGCTACTTTCAGGCTCTGAAACGGGCTTATTAAAATATTTTTCGGGGATTTCGGCCGATACTTCCCAGGCTTTCGTTTTGCAGGATGCCCATTTTATGTATCTGACCGAAGGTATCCGTACTGCACCGGCCTGGGCTGATCTCAATCATGATGGTTATCCTGATTTGGCCATAGGAAATTATGCAGGAGGCGTTAGTTTATACAAAGGGACTCCTCCGGGGCCAGCGGGGATTCAGCCGCAGTCATTAAAACAGAAATCCCGGATTCGTATATCTCCCAATCCGGGGAATGGTATTTTTGATATGGAGATTATGAAAGATGGAGAATGGCAGGTGGAATTGTACAGTTCAACTGGGCGTATCATAAAAAAATTCCCGGCCAAAGGCTTTACTGCTCAAAAAGTAAGCATAGAAAAGCCCTGCTCAGGAATAGTTTTTATTAAAGCAACCGCCACCGGAATTGCCGGAGAGCAATTGTTTGGGAAAGCCGTAATTATTCAATAATAGCGTTTGCCGGTGGAGTCGTTGGTTCTTCCAGAAGTCCGAGTTCAAGCACTCTTTTGTCGAAATTAATGGTTGCTTTGCAGTGTTTTAGCAAATCGCAACCCAGTAGACCGTCAATTTGAGGATTGCCCATGCCTCTGAATGATCGGTTGGTTATGCCGAGGTCAATTGACGAAATTTTATAATTATTGATCACAACTGAGCCAATTTCCATTTTTTCGATGGTAGCAACATGGCTGTAAATGCTGGTTGCACCCGGAATAAGATTGCGACGTGAACTGCGTTTAAGTTCTGTCTGACTCACAAATTTCTGAAGATGGTCTGAATCAAGCACTGTTTTTGGAGCACTTGTGTCAACCAATAGCAGGGCGGGTTTGTCATTAATAATTACTCTTGCAAGTAAGTTGTACCCTCCTGTTTCAAAATTGAGTTGAATTAAATTTAGAGATGTCATGTCGTAATTGTTTAAGGTTTATAATTAAGAGACGAGATTCCCGGCTTGCCTCAGAAATTCGGTTTCAATGCGTATTTATTGTAATAAGTTTCGATGGTTTGTACAGCTTCTTCGGCGGTGTCAACCATTGAAAAAATTTTGAGATCGTCGTTGCTGATATTCTTTTCGTTCAGCATTTTTTGTTCAATCCAATCAAACAAGCCCTTCCAGTATTCTTTCGAAACGAGAACAATAGGAAATCTCACTGCTTTATGTGTTTGAATCAAGGTAATTGCTTCAAAAAGTTCGTCGAGCGTTCCATATCCGCCGGGTAAAACAATGTACCCCTGCGAGTATTTCATAAACATTACCTTTCTTACAAAAAAGTAGTCAAAATTTAAGAGTTTATCAGGGTCGATAAACGGATTTGCACTTTGTTCAAAAGGTAATTCTATGTTCAATCCAACTGATTTGCCTCCGCCAAAATGAGCGCCCTTATTGGCTGCTTCCATAATACCGGGGCCTCCGCCTGATATAACGCCAAAGCCTTTTTTGGTGAGCATATAAGCAATTTCTTCAGCCAGTTTATAGTATCGGTTGCTGGCCGGAGTTCTCGCAGAGCCAAAAATGGTCACACACGGGCCTATTCTACCAAGCTTTTCAAAGCCTTCAACAAATTCAGCCATTATCTTAAAAACAGCCCATGAATCGCTGGTCATGATTTCATTCCAGCTTTTGGGCGTAATGGCTTCTCTGATTCTGTCGTCTTCGTTTAGGCCGTCAGCGTACATAAGAGATTTAAAGTATTTTGAAAATTACTTAAAAAAATCAGGCGGTAAATATACAAATTATTCAATTAATTTACAATTATAAATTTAATTGAGGTTTATATGGAGTTTAAGTGCTTAACTAATTCCTCTTTGATATATATTCCTGTAAGACTTGTTGCATTTTTTGTAACCTGTTCAGGAGTGCCTTCGGCCACAATTTGTCCGCCCCGTTTACCACCGCCCGGGCCCAGGTCAACAATATGATCAGCCACTTTTATAACTTCCATATTGTGTTCAATGACCAGGACTGTATTTCCCCTGTCAACCAGTCTGTTGAGCACGCCCAATAGTACATTCACGTCTTCAAAATGCAATCCGGTGGTTGGCTCATCGAGAATGTAAAGTGTTTTGCCGGTATCTTTTTTTGATAACTCGGTGGCAAGTTTTACGCGCTGGGCTTCACCGCCTGAAAGTGTGGTTGATTGCTGACCAAGTGTGATGTATCCAAGCCCGACTTCTTTTAGTGTTCTTATTTTCTGAAGTATGGATGGAATATTTTCAAAGAATTCGACAGCCTGGTTGATGGTTAGATTCAAAATGTCATTGATGGATTTTCCTTTAAACCTTACTTCAAGGGTTTCCCGGTTATAGCGTTTGCTGTTGCAATTTTCGCAGGGGACCTGAACATCAGGCAGGAAATTCATTTCAATTACCCTGACTCCGGCTCCTTTGCAGGTTTCACATCTGCCACCTTTCACGTTAAATGAAAACCGGCCGGCCTGGTATCCTCTGATTTTAGATTCAGGCAATGACGCAAACAATTTGCGGATATCATCAAAAACTCCGGTGTAAGTCGCCGGATTGGATCGTGGAGTGCGGCCAATAGGCGATTGGTCAATTTCTATTACTTTGTCAAGATTTTCAAGCCCTTGAATACTTGAATAGTGCAAAGGTTTTTTATCTGACCTGTAAAAATGCTGGCTGAGAATAGGGTAGAGCGTTTCGTTGATGAGTGTTGATTTTCCGCTCCCCGAAACGCCGGTTATGCAGTTGAAAACGCCGAGCGGTAATTTAAGGGTTACATTCTGCAGGTTGTTACCTGAGGCCCCTTTGAGTACCAGATTGTTGCCATTGCTTTTTCTTCTGTGTGCCGGAATTTCAATTTTTCTTGTTCCATTCAGGTATTGGCAGGTTATTGAATTAAATTTCGGCAATTCGGCAGGTGTGCCGGCTGCTACAATTTTACCTCCGTGAATTCCTGCACCCGGGCCAATGTCAATTACGTAATCGGCAGATAAGATCATGTCCTGATCATGTTCCACTACAATCACTGAGTTTCCAACATCGCGCAAATCCTGCAGTGCCTGAATAAGCTTTTGATTGTCGCGTTGATGAAGTCCAATACTGGGCTCGTCAAGAATGTAAAGAACGCCAACCAATTGTGAGCCGATTTGGGTTGCCAGGCGTATACGCTGGGCTTCGCCTCCCGATAAACTACCTGCAGGGCGGTTAATCGTAAGATAATCAAGACCCACATTTAATAAAAATTGAATCCGGTTTTTAATTTCTCTTACAATCTCGTGGGCTACCAGCCGGTGGCGTTCGTCTGAGAAGAGATCTTCGCGGCTGAACCATTCGTCAAGTGAACTTAAGTCAAGCTCAGCCAAATCTGCTATGGTTTTTCCCCCAATTTTAAAGTTTAGTGATTCGGATTTAAGCCTTGCACCTTTACATTCAGGACATTCTACATAATTCATAAAGTTGCTGGCCCATTTCCTTACACCGCTGGCTCCGTTTTCAACAGCCTGTGTGGCTATATAATTGACGATGCCTTCAAAATTCAGTGAATAGGACGAGGTAACTCCAAGGTATTCATTCTTAACCTTCAGCACTTCGTCGGTTCCATAAAGAATGGCATGAATGGCTGATTCCGGAATTTCGCTAATGGGAGTGTCAAGCTTAAAGCCGTATTTTTCGCCCAGCGCCTCTATTTGCCTGAATATCCAGGTGGTTTTGGCTTCGCCCAAAGGTGCTATTCCTCCTTTTTTGATGCTTTTTTTGGGATCCGGAATGATTTTATTGAGGTCAACTTCGGTAATTGTGCCCAGTCCGTTGCAATGCGGACATGCGCCATAAGGAGAGTTAAAAGAAAACGAATTGGGCTCTGGCTCGTCAAAGGCAGCTCCTGTGGCAGGATCCATCAGCTTTTTACTCAGGTATCGGATGTCGCCTGAAGCAGGCTCAATCATCATAATGGTTCCTTTGCCTTGTCTGAGGGCAGTTTGTACCGATGAATTGATGCGCTGCACATTTTTTTCTTTTACCTGCGTTTTGTCAACAACCAACTCTATATCATGCGTTTTGTATCGGTCGAGCTGTAGCCCAAAACTGATTTCACGCAGTTCACCATCGATTCTCACTCTTAAAAAGCCTTGCTTGCGAAGTTGTTCGAACAATTCTCTATAATGTCCTTTTCTGCCTTTAACAAGCGGAGCAAGAATGATGATTTCCTTCTCATCGAACAATTCATTGATAAGATCGATGATTTTTTGTTCAGAATATTTGACTAACGGAAAGCCTGTAACCGGCGATATGGCCTCAGACGCCCGGGCGAATAAAAGGCGCATAAAGTCATAAATTTCGGTGATGGTTCCAACTGTTGAGCGCGGGTTTCGTGAAGTTGACTTTTGCTCAATAGAAATAACCGGGCTTAGCCCGTTAATCTCATCAACATCAGGGCGTTCTAAATTGCCAATAAACTGCCGGGCATAAGCGGAAAATGTTTCCATGTAGCGGCGTTGTCCTTCGGCATAAATGGTGTCAAAAGCCAGCGATGATTTTCCGCTGCCACTTAACCCGGTAATAACTACAAGGCTGTTGCGGGGAATGGTGAGGTCAATGTTCTGAAGATTATGCACCCGTGCT
>Ga0116152_10002341_pt1 | contig 15462 bp, 16 predicted proteins | sample AD_UKC119_MetaG_FD_89894 | JGI IMG/M metagenome (GOLD analysis project Ga0116152, IMG submission 89894) | Active sludge microbial communities of municipal wastewater-treating anaerobic digesters from Hong Kong - AD_UKC119_MetaG | ecosystem: Engineered > Bioreactor > Anaerobic > Digestate... | reverse complement strand
TAATAGAGCCTTGAGGTCGGCCAGGGTATTGACCTCCTGGCGAAAGACGAACTCAGGGTACCGACCAGATTCGTGTAAAAATATGCTCTAAGCTAGGTAGTGGCTACGGAAAGGCATAAAGGCAATTTTATTTACCTGATATTGACTATATTTTTCAGTTTATTTTGTAGTCAGTATTCATCTAAGATGACCACCGTTTTGTTAGTCCAGGCTCTATGTCGCTGGCAGCAGGTCACTAGAGCATATTTTTACACGAATCTGGTCGATACCCTAATTCGCCTTCCCGGCGCCCTTAAACAGAAACACCCGCACCGAGATCACCACTGCCGCCAGCATCCCGGCGAAGATATACAACTCGGTGTCGCCGGTGCCGATGGCCAGATAGCGCGCCCCGACCACCGAGGCTAGGGCAATGATCATCACCGGGGTGAAATCGACATAGCGTACCCCGGCGGCATGGCGCATCTCCCGAATCTTGCGCTTGTCCACCAGCCGCTCTTTGGCGCTGTCGTCCAGCATATCCGCGATGGCTTGAGGATTGCCGCCCGATTGCTTCACGACATGGCCCACGAACAAGCCCGGCGATTCGATCAGCATCCCTTGCCGGGCGATGTACGCCTGGACGATTTCGCGGGTGGCCTCCGGCTTGAGCGGCGGAATTTGGATCTCGGTCATCTTCCACCACAGCTTGGACACGTTGGCTTTCTTCTGAGTGGCGCAGCCGATGACCTGGGCGACCTCGAACACCGCCAGCCAGAACGCAATCAGCGTCGGCGTCAGGCTGGTCAGGTCATCGACGGCGATGATGACACGGCCCTGATGATCATGCAGGGCCGGGATAATCGCCGCCGTGAGATCGCGCATACTCAGCCGGTTCACCTGCCGGCGAATTCTCGACCACTCAATCAATTCCGGCGGCAGGTAGTGGTACTCCTCCGGCAACTCCAGCGCCGCCGGTTCAATCAAGCCCACCGCCAGCAGCTTACGGGCGATGTCCACGAATTGCGCCTTGGGTTGATGATCGGCGATGTGAATCACCGTCTGGGTGCGTCGCGTCCGTTCATGACCGTAGTGGTCCCGCTCTTCCAGTTCCGCCCTCTCTTCGCCCGGTAGCGCATCGGCTTCGGCATCGACGGGCGAGCGTTCGCCCCGCCGCCGCTCCAGGCGTTCCAGGAGGGTTGCCAGAAGGGCGGACTTGCCGACGCCGACCGGGCCGGTCAGCAGGACATGGCGGCCTTTCTTGATTTCCTTGAGCGCCTGGTCGGTCAGGTCTTCGCGCCCGATCAGCCCGGTGATGGCTTTCACAGTGCGCCCTCCGGCAGGTGCAGGCGTTGGCCGCTCAGGTAGTCCAGCAGCGGTTGCCATTGTTCCCCAGCCAAGTGCGCGACCTGGCGGCGCTGGGCGTCAATGAGTAAACCCAGGCGCTTTGCCGTGGCCGCTTCCACGTTCTGCTTCTGCGCGGCCTCCCACAGCTTTTCGACTTCGCCCTCGTAGCCGGTTTTGATGCGCTCCTGCACCCAATCAGCTTTGGCTTTCTGAAAATCCAGCCGTTCCCGCACCGCCGCCCGCTCGGCTTCCAACTCGCGCAGCTTGGCCAGGTCGGTTAAGGCCCGCCCGCGCACCTCATCAATGCGCGTGGCTTCGGCCAGGGCTTGTTGGGTGAACTCGCGTTGTTCGCGGGGCGAGGCCAGCGGGATGTTGACCTGAATGCCGACAGTCAGAGGTGAGCTGGTGGTGGTGTCGCCCGTCTCGGAAACCATACTGCTCGTACCGGAGGCCGCTCGGACATAGAACGAGGTGTGTTCCATCACCCGGCGCAGCGTGCCGGGCGGACGATAGGACGCCACCACCGCCCGTTGCGCCTGGAGCAGCGGGCTGTGAGCGACGATGAACGCCAGCGCCGGTTCTTCTTCCCAGGCTCCGGCCAGCAGGGGCCAGAGCAGCGCCAGATACAGGCCGCGTTTCATGGCGACGGCTCCCCGGCCCGGTCGGCGATGTTCACTTGGAACCTGGCCAAGCCCAACCCGGCCAGGCAACGCGCCACCGCATCCAGGGTGGCGAACACCCGCGCCCCGCCCCGCTGGCGTTCCAGCGCCTCGCGCTGTTCGCCTTGGCGAGTGGCGTAAGTGATCCAGACGATCCAACCCGCTGGTAAGTCCGGCATGGCTTCCACCTCGCGCACCGCGCCTGCCTCCGTCAAGACCTTCAATTTAGGAATTTGCATTCATCAGTTTCTTATTGTTGATGAATCCACTTTAGCATAAAGAGACGGCTGCTGCTTTTTTGGACAACCGGGTATTTCCTCCCAAGTTCGCCCCCGCCTTGAGAATGACGGTGGCGTCCGGTGCACTCATCCACAGAAACCGGGGATAAGTCTGACCCTACACAGGACTCCAGAATTGTGAAACACTCAACAACCCTGCGATACCAAGAGGTTTCTGCATGCCCCAGGATGTGAACCCGACCCTTGACCGGCTGTGCGAAGCCTTCCCGGCGCTGTTCCACCGCCAGACGCCCAAGCCGTTGAAAATGGGTCTTGGCGAAGCGTTGATGGGGCTGGCTGGGGTGCATCCGGCGCTGGCCGACCTGACGCGCACGCAGATTCGCCGGGCGCTCAAGGTCTATACCGGGGCGGGGCGCTATCGTCGGGCGCTGGCGAAGGGCGGGCCGCGTTATGATCTGGACGGGCAACCGGCGGGAGAGGTGACGCCCGAACAGCAGGCGTTGGCCCCAGCGCCCCGCCAGACCGCCGGGCCGCCGTCTCGCCCGGCTCCATCACCCTCGATGGGCGATGCCAGATTGACGCTGAAAGGTCGCGTCACGCCCAAAACTGGGGCCTAAGTCATTGGAGGGATGCTGACTGTATGGAAGCACATCTCACCGATATTACCCGCGTCATCCAACTCTCCGTCGCCCCCGCCTTCCTGCTGGTGGCGATGGGGACGCTGATCAACATTCTGACCATCCGATTGGCGCGGATCGTTGACCGCCGGCGCGTGGTGCAGGAGCGGCTGGGTGCGCTCAGCGGCGAGGACGTGGCGGAGCAGCAGGAGAGGACGCAACTGATTCGCCGGGGCAACCTGATCTATTTCGCCATTCTGTTTGCGGTGCTGGGCGCGTTGCTGATCTGCCTGGTGGTGGCCGCCGCCTTTCTGGGGGCGTTGCTGTCCATTGAATTGGCTCAAGTCGTCGCCGGGCTGTTCGTGCTCACGATGGTTTCAATGGTGGTCGCCTGGAGCCTGTTCCTCTGGGAAGTCTACCTGGCCGTCTGGGCCAGTACTCATAATCGCCGGTAGGGGTCGGCTTGCTTCCTCTCAGTATCCCCTTCGACCCGATGAACTCGGTCAATCTTGACTGAAACAGCCGGCGATCAGGCATCGACGATTCCAGGGGTCGGCGCGGATGGGATGCTATCCTTCGCGGCTTTATCAAGCTGCTGGAGAGCATCCTATGATTTCTATCCGCCCTGTCTGGCCCTGGTTTCCTGCCCTGCTCATGCTGGCGTTGATCAGCGGTTGTGACCGCGCCCCGGCCCCTACTCCAACGCCCACGTCAAAAACAACTGCCGCGCCCACTGCGGGCGACCTGCCCCGTACCGCCAGCACGTTCACGGGAGCCAAGAAGGCGCTTTACGATCAGGTTTATCGGGATCACCGCGTCACTTTTTATTGTGGCTGCGATTACAGCGCCGACCGGAAGATCGACCTAGCCAGTTGCGGCCTGACCGCCCTGGCTGACAAGCCCAGGGCGCAGCGTATTGAAGCCGAGCATATCTTCCCTGCCGCGCAGTTCGGCAATTTCCGCCCCTGCTGGCGCAATCCAAAAGACTTTCCCCAATGTGTCAAAAGCAGCGGTAAAGCGGTCTCCGGTCGGGAATGCTGCCAGCGGGTTGATCCGGTGTTCGAGTCAGCCCATAACGATTTGATGAACCTGGTTCCCTCGGTGGGCGAGGTCAACGGCAAGCGCAGTGACTACAATTGGGGGATGATTCCAGGCGAAAAGCGGGACTATGGCCGCTGCAATATCGAAATCGATTCCTCGATACGCCGGGCCGAACCGCCGGAAAATGTCATGGGCGACATCGCCCGGATCATGTTCTACATGGCCGACACGTATGGATTTAACCTGTCGCGCCAGGATCAACAGCTTTATACGGCCTGGAGTCGGATGGACCCACCGGATGCGTGGGAGGTGGAACGGAATCGTCGAATTGCGGCTATTCAGGGAAAGGACAATAAGTTTGTTACCCAGTACGCCGCGATCTTTGGCAAAGGGGCGGCGGCACCGGCAAAACCGCCCGCCCCAGCTTCGGACACACCCGCCGCTACCGCCGCCGATGGGTTTTCATGCGGCAGCAAGCGGCGGTGTGGGGAGATGTCCTCATGCGAGGAGGCGAAGTTTTACTTGACGCAGTGCGGCGTAGGCTCGCTGGATCGAAATAAGGACGGTGTGCCTTGTGAAAGTTTGTGCCGATAGCGGTAGCTCGTTTTACCGAACTGAGAGGAAAGGAGATTTTGCTTGGCGAACGATTCCACGCCCCACTGGCAACCCCTGACTGCGTTGCCGCTGATCGCCTCCCTCATCGACGGCGAATTGGCGGATGGCCAAGAACACTATGCCGCCCTGTTGGCCACGCGCGACCGGCCCCATGTCCTGGATGACGCCACCGTGGAACGCAGTATCACCCTGCACACCGAACAGCGAGATTTTCTCGGGGTCTTTGCGGAGCAGCTTGACCGCTGGCGCAATGAGCAACCCACCGACGCACAACGCCGGGAACTGGATCGGTTGGACGGGCAGCTTGACCGCTTGCGGGCCGTTCTGGAGGATATTCTCCAACTTGCTGAGGAATTGAAGCAAGACACGATTGAGCGGGTTCTCGCCAAAAGCGATTTGGAGTTGGGTATCGAAGCGCTGCTGCGGATGGCCAAGGGGCGGTGAAACCTAGCTTTTTGTTCCTCTGTACTGCAAATCTTTCATGAGCTGCTTATCCGGCAGTGAAGAGAAGTGGACCCCGAAAATTGGACAGCACGATAAGTGCACCCTCGGGTCAAGCCGCCAGCCTGGCAGCGGATTGGTAGTACACGCTGTCCGGCGTGCGCCGGTCAAGCGATTGGTGGCGTCTCTCGGTGTTGTAGAAGGCGAAGTAGCGGCCCAGTGACGCCCGTGCGGCGGCGATGCTGTCGTAGGCCTTCAGGTACACCTCCTCGTACTTCACACTCCGCCACAGGCGCTCGACGAAGACGTTATCGACCCACCGGCCCTTGCCGTCCATGCTGATGCGGATGTCGTGGCGTTTGAGGACGCCAGTGAAGTTCTCGCTGGTGAACTGGCTGCCCTGGTCGGTATTGAAGATCTCCGGGGTGCCATGGGCCTCTATCGCCTCCTCCAGGGCGGCAACGCAGAAGCTGGCATCGAGCGTGTTGGACACGCGCCACGACAGCACCTTGCGCGAGTGCCAGTCCATGATTGCGACCAGGTACACGAAGCCTCGCGCCATCGGGATATAGGTCACGTCGGTCGCCCAGACCTGATTCGGACGGTCAATGACCAGATCCCGCAGCAGGTACGGATAGACCTTGTGCGTCTGGTTCGCCAAGCTGAGATTGCGCTTCGGATACTGCGCCGCCAGGTCCATCGTGCGCATCAAGCGCTGGACCTTCTTGCGGTTCACCTGATACCCCTGGTCCTCCAGCCAGTCGCGGATGCGTCGGCTGCCGTAGAAGGGATGCTTCAAGTGGCAGCGGTCGATCAGCGCCATCAGCGCAAGTTCCTCGTCGGAGACCGGCTTGGGCACGTGATAGAACGTCGAACGCGGCAGATCCAGTAGCGCGCATTGGCGCGTAACCGGCAGTGAATCCTTGCGGTCTACCATTTCTTTCCTCTGGGCCCGTGAATCCGTTCGAGCCCGCGTTCTAAAAAATCATTCTCCATCGTCAGCTGACCGATCTTTGAGTGCAGCTGCTCGATGGTTTCGGCCGAGGCTTCGGCTTTCTGCGCGCCCTTGCCGAAAACATCCGATGCGTTACTCAGCAACTGCTTCTTCCAGTCGGTGATCTGATTGGCATGCACGTCGAATTTCTTGACCAACTCGGCCATCGTCAAATCACCCTGGATCGCCGCCAGGGCGACCTTGGCCTTGAACTCAGGTGAATGGTTACGTCGTTTCCTTCTCATTGCTTCTCTCCAGAGCATATCGCTCATCTTGGAGGAAGCACTTATCGTCGTCCAATGGCTGTCCAATCAGTGGGGTCCAGCTCTGTTCCCCAGCCAGTCGCCCGCAACTCCATGAACTACGGGCACTTTGCCAAGTGCTAACAGTAGACAAAACATTTGACGAGTACAAGCACCTCATCCCCGCGAAAACGAACGGCTCTTCGCCACATCCTACACCCCAAACACCTTCAACACTTCATCGACGTAGTGGTTAATCACCTTCACGGCGATCTTGGCGGTCTCGGGCCGGTCAAACGGGCAGATCTTAATTTGTTGGGGTTCGGATCACGGCAATGGCGAGAGGCCCAACTCGTTGAGGAACGCATTGTGTTTGTTCTGTGCCGCCGCGATGTTTTGCGTCAAGGTGACCAGATCGGCATTGACGGCCTGCAAACTAATCTCTTCTTCCGCCTGTGCAGTGCTGATATAGCGCGAGATATTCAGGTTGTAATCGTTCGTTTCAATCTCCTCCATCGCCACACGGCGGGCGTAGCGCTCTTCTTCGCGGCGGAACTGGTAGGTGGCGATGATCTTGTCGATATCCTCCGGCCGCAGCCGGTTTTGCCGCTTACCCTTCTCAAAGTGATCGGGGCCGGCGGCGTTGATGAACAGCACGTCATCGGGCTTCTTGCATTTCTTTAACACAAGAATACACACCGGAATGCCGGTGGAGAAGAATAGGTTAGCGGGCAAGCCGATCACGGTGTCGATGTGGCCATCCTTGAGTAGTTTGGTGCGGATGCGTTCTTCCGCGCCGCCCCGGAACAGAACGCCGTGTGGCAGGATGATGGCCATGACGCCTTCGGGCTTCAGGTAATGGAAACCGTGCAACAAAAAGGCGAAGTCGGCGGCGGATTTGGGCGCAAGGCCATAGTTCTTGAAGCGCATGTCCTCGCCCAGCGCTTCGGTCGGGTCCCAACGGTAACTGAACGGCGGATTGGCGACCACGGCATCAAACCTTGGCATTTTTGCCGGGTTGGCTTCGCGTAGCCAATCCCAGTCATTAGTCAGGGTGTCGCCGTGATAAATCTCGAACTCGGAATCCTTCACCCCGTGCAGCAGCATGTTCATGCGCGCCAGATTGTAGGTGGTGATGTTTTTCTCTTGCCCGAAAATCTTGCTGATGCCGTGTGGCCCCATGCGGTGGCGCACATTGAGCAACAAGGAACCCGAACCACAGGCAAAATCGAACACGCTGTCGAGATGCTTTTTCTTGCCGGTGGCGGGTTCCTGGCTGTCGAGGGTGACAATGCCGGACAAAATGCTGGAAATCTGCTGCGGTGTGTAGAACTCCCCCGCCTTCTTGCCGGAACCGGCGGCAAACTGGCCGATCAGGTATTCATAGGCATCGCCCAAGGTGTCCTTGTCGGTGGAAAACTGCGCCAGCCCCTCGGCGATGGCCTTGATGATGGTGCAGAGCTTGGCATTGCGCGCCTCGTAGCCCCTGCCCAGTTTCTCCGAATTCAGGTTGATCTCGGAGAACAACCCGCCGAAGGTGCTGGCGAAGGACAGGTTTTCGATGTAATCAAAGCCCTTTTGCAGGGTATGCAGCAGCTCCCCGTTCTGGGTGCGGGCCAGCTCCGCGATGCTGCCCCAGAGGTGTTCGGGCTTGATCACGTAATGCGTCTTGCGGCGCATCTGTTGTTCAAATTCTTCCGTGTCGTCCGGGTTTTGTGCGTACCACACGGCCAGGGGTGTGCGGCGGTCGTCGTTTCCCAGAGTCGGATAATCCGGCCCCAGTTCTTTTTGCGCGGCGGTCTCGTAATTGTCCGACAGGTAACGCAGGAACAAAAAAGACAACATATAGTCGCGGAAATCGTCCGCGTTCATCGCCCCACGCAGTTGGTCGGCAATGCCCCAGAGCGTGGTGCCCAGTTGTCTTTGGTCTTGTTCGGTCATAAGGTTGCTTCCTTTCACACTTCCAGGAAAATTTCAGGGGTTAAAGGGGTAAGGAATCATCCCTGTCCCTCGTCCAGAGCGGGAAAAAGCTGTTGCATCAGCCCTTTTTTATGGGTCTTGAGCGTGTCGAGCTTTTGGACTTGGGCGGTGATCAGTTCGTCGATAGACGAGAGGCAATCGGCGATTTTTTGTTGTTCATCTTCTTTTGGTATTTCTATTAATATGTTGGATAGGTCACTTGAATTTATTGCTGGATAATTCGAGCCAGTACATTTTTCTAAAACTTTATTAACAAACCTATCATTATGTAGATATTGAAACAAATATGCATTTGATTCTCTAGCCCTTAATTGGGCATAGCCTGTCGATGCCACATAATCAAGATCATCGTTTGGTTGAAAAAAGTAATTATTCTTTTGATAGGGTCTTACCAATTGGAAAATTACATCCCCTTCTTTAAGTAGCCTTTGCGCTCTACTAGGTGCTCCTTCCCGTGAAATCATTTTCTTTTGAAGCAAAATGCCCGCCTCAACAGACTCTAAGTCAATATAAACAAAGGTCTCAGGCAAACTATTTGCAGGGGGATTAAGTTTGCATACTTGAGATAAAGTCTTCTCCTCCCACTCCCCCGCCTCCCGAAACTCGGGGAAGCGCAGTTTGGGCAGGGTTTCGCCTTCGGCGGGGAAAAGCTCCTGCATCAGCCCTTTTTTATGGGTCTTGAGCGTGTCGAGCTTTTGGGTCTCCAGAGTGATCAGTTCGTCGATGGCAGAGAGGCAGTCGGCGATTTTTTGTTGTTCCTCAAACTGAAGAGGAACTGGAACTTTGATACCAAAAAAGTCTTCTGGCCTGATATTTAATAACCCATCACTCCTGGCACCGCTTGTGATGAATTTTGACAATTGACGTCCATGAACATTTTGATCAAAAAGCCCCTGAAGGAATTTTGCCTTATATTCTTTTTGCAAACGAAAGCATATAAAAGCGCTAGATGCAGCAGCCTGCTCAAACTCCTTAAGCTGACAAACATATCCTTGTGGATACTTTTTTGAGTTTCCTTTGTTGTATGCAAAATCCCCATATTTAAGATGAATGTAATTCTTGTATTGCTCACCGGAAATGTCTCGACCAAATTTGTCTGCTTGGGCTACAAAGCCAAATCCGGCAGTTATGCTCACTGTAGTAAGTTTCGCACTGCCTACTTTATCTAATATTCGGTCACATGTTTCTCTGAGTGACTTTTCCTCCCACTCCCCCGCATCCCGAAACTCGAAAAAGCGCAGTTTGGGCACTTTGGCGCGTTTTGCTGTTGCTGTCATGCTCTTGTCCTCCATCTTATTGCTCATACGCACCCAACCCTGAAATCTCCCGCCCTTGGGCGAGTTTTTTGAGCAACGGAATCAGGTCTTCCATCAGCGCCAGTTCCGCCTTGGTACGCGCCTTCCAACCCAGTTGTTGCGGGGCCAGCAGGTCGCTCAATTGGCCGCCGTCAAAGATCATGCGGCGCAAAATGGTCTCCACAAAGGCTTGCAGGGCGGCGGTCTCCAGCCCGTGCTGGTCGGCGATGCTGGCCAGTTCCCTGGCGCTCTTTTCCGTCTTGAAGCGTTCAAAACCGGCGCGAATAGCCTTTTCATCCAGCCCCTTGCCCGCCTCCAGGGTGTCGATATAGTCGGCGATGTCCTCGCGCGCGTCCATAAACTTGGCATCCGACTGGATCAGGCCGATCAACTGTTCGCGGCTCATCTTCTGCTTGCCGGGGTCTTGCTGTGAGTAACGGGCAATCAGCGCCATGATGTAGTCATAGTCAATGAGGCTTGAGGCAAACAGCACGAACTCAAAATCAAGCTGTTGCACGTCTTCTGGAATGTCGCCGCCGCCTTTGTCCTGTTGTTCCTTCAGACGTTGGGCGGTGTCCAGATAGACGCCCTTGAAGCCCTGCAAGGTGTCCTTGGGCAGTACCTGCTCGATGGTCGCCTTGTTCTCGTCCGTCAGGTCGGTGTACTGGTCGAGTTGGGTCTTGAGGCGCTGGACATCCTTGAACAAGTTGATGAACTGGGCGCGCGCGGCGTCGCCCTTGAGGTGGGGCACGTTTTCCGGTTTGTTGTTCAGCCCTTGGGATTGCATGAAATCCCCCAGCGTCTGCACGGCGGTTTGCAGCTTATCGATCACCACCGGGGCCTGGTCCACCAACCAGATTTCCTTGGCCGGTTTGCTGGCCTGTCCGGAGAACAGGCCGATAGCGGTATCCACGGCCTCCTGCTGCTGGCGAAAGTCGAGGATGTTGCCGTAGGGTTTGGTATCGTTGAGCACGCGGTTGGTGCGCGAAAACGCCTGAATCAGGCCGTGGTACTTGAGGTTCTTGTCCACATACAGGGTGTTCAGGAACTTCGAGTCAAAGCCGGTCAGCAGCATGTCCACCACGATAGTGATGTCGATCTTCTGGGCGTGGGGCAGATCGGCATTGGGCCATTGCTGGTCCTTGATGCGCTTTTGCACATCCTGATAGTAGAGGTCGAACTCGCCCACGCTGTGGTTGGTGCCGTAGCGGGCGTTGTAGTCGGCGATGATGGCCTTGAGGGCGGCCTTCTTCTTATCCGGCTCCTGCTCGTTATCGGCCTTTTCCTGCGGCAGATCTTCCTGAATCTGCTGCACGTCCTTGTTGCCTTCGGCGGGCGGCGAGAAGACGCAGGCGATGTTCAGCGGCTGGAATTCGGCATCAGCGACCTGTTTTTCCGCCTGCACGGTCTTGAATAGGGCGTGATACTCAATCGCATCATTGATCGAGGCGGTGGCCAGCAGGGCATTGAACTTGCGCCCGTTGGTGGCGGCGTCGTGCTTGCTCAGAATCGCCTCGACGATGGCTTTCTTGGCCAGTGCTTCACCCGTTCTGGGCGCGTTCTTGCCTTCCGGCTTGTAATAGTCTACATGGAAGCGCAGCACATTACGGTCTTCGATGGCGTGGGTGATGGTGTAGGCGTGCAGTTCCTGTTGGAAGATGTCGACCGTGGTTTTGAAGGAAGCCTGCTGGCCTTCGATCTGCTGATAGCTGGCGTTGTCCTCGAAGATGGGTGTGCCGGTGAAGCCAAACAATTGGGCGTTAGGAAAGAATTCCTTGATGGCCTTATGGTTCTCCCCAAATTGCGAGCGGTGGCATTCATCAAAGATGAAGACCATACGCTGGTGGCGCAGCGGTTCCAGTCGTTCCTTGTAATTGCGCTTGTTGCTGCCGTCGAGCGCCAGACCAAGCTTTTGAATGGTGGTGACGATCACCTTGTCGGCGTAGTCGTCGGAGAGCAGCCGCCGCACCAGGGTCTCGGTGTTAGTGTTTTCCTCGACGCACCCTTCCTGAAATTTGTTGAATTCCTCCCGCGTCTGCCGGTCGAGGTCTTTACGGTCTACCACGAACAGGCATTTATCGATGTCCGGGTTGTCCTTGAGCAAGGTGGAGGCCTTGAACGAGGTCAGCGTCTTGCCGCTACCGGTGGTGTGCCAGACAAAGCCGTTTCCGCAGTTGCGGTGGATGCACTCGACGATGGCCTTGACGGCATAAATCTGATAGGGGCGCATCATCAGCAATTTCTGTTCGCTGGCCACCAGCACCATGTAGCGGCTGATCATTTCGCCTAAGGTGCATTTGGCGAGGAATTTCTCGGCGAAGCGGTCCAGATAGGTGATCTTCTTATTATCTTCGCCGGCGAACTGGTAGAGCGGCAAAAAGCGCTCGTCGGCGTTGAAACTGAAGTGGCGGCTGTTGTTGTTGGCGAAGTACCAAGTATCGCTGCGGTTGCTGACGATGAACAGTTGCAGGAAGCAGAGCAGGGTCTTGGTGTAGCCGTTGCCGGGGTCGTTCTTATAATCAACGACCTGTTGCATGGCCCGGCGCGGGCTGATGGCCAGGGTTTTCAGCTCGATCTGCACCACAGGCACGCCGTTGATCAGCAGAATCACATCGTAGCGATGGTGGCTGTAATCTGTGCTGATGCGTAGTTGGTTAATCACCTCGAAGCTGTTCTTGCACCAGTCCTTGATGTTGACCAGGGTGTAGTAGAGCGGCGTGCCGTCGTCGCGCTCGAAGTGGTTGCGCTCGCGCAGGTGCCGGGCGGCGGCGAAGACGTCCAGGGTGATGATCGTCTCCAGCAGCCGGTGAAACTCGCTGTCGGTGAGGTGGACGCGGTTCAGCGCCTCGAAATGTTGGCGGAAGTTCTGCTCCAGGGCGGCGCGATCGCGAATGTTCGGGCGGTAGGTGTATTTGAGATCACCCAGTTTTTCAATCAGGGCTTGTTCGATTTCTTGTTCGGTCATTGATGGTTCTCAGGGAATTCAGAAACGCACCTTACTGCCGGGTGCTCGCCCGTGGTAAAAATTCCACAGACCACCGTCAATTCCTGTTGTGCTCGTCCGTAATTCTCCACTTCGGGGAATCCCCCGCTGGCGTGATGGGGCTGCATGATGCCAAGCTCAGGCCGCAGCCCTGCCGTAGCGGAAAAGCCGCGTAGATAGGGACGTTGGCAGGAAGCGATTCTTCGGTGCCGACCTACACAACATCTCTCAGCACTCGGTCATATGTCGTTGGATCACGGACTACCTGCCTGAGTGATACTTTTCGGCCAGCTTGCTCGAGTCGCTGCCTTACTTCAGTGATAATTTCATTTGGAGTTTTCAAACCAAACACAACTCCTGAAACTCCGCCTTCGACCCGAATTTTCGAGTTTTCTGTTAGATTTTCAGGAAATGGCGGTGTGCTCTGGATGACCATGAACGCTCGCCACTCGTTCTCACAGCGCCATTCCGAAGATTTCGAGTAGACGGCCTTGACAAGCTCCGCTTCGTCTCTTGGAACAGGGTTTATCCTGGGAATATCATCTGAATACAAAACGGGATGCAGATTCACACTGCGCCAGTTTTCATCACAAGCGTACTCAATACACACCCCCCCATGCCCAAGAGCAGCGTCTGAGCTATCGAAGTATTTTGCATAGTTGGCCCACATTGAGTAATTCGTAGGCAACGTCGTAAAGCACGCAACCCGCAACACTTGTTCGATCACATGTCGTGTGTAATCAACCACGCGCTTTGGAACACGTCCATCAGCAGCAATGATCTCATCCGCGCGTTCGTAGGCTAGTCGCTCCGCTTCTCTGGTGGACATAGCCGTTCCCACACCCTTGAGGCCATCTTTCAAGTAGGACGCTATCTCATCACGAGTGCCTTCGAATGAAACTAAGAACCGACCTTCGTCTGGATCGTTTAGATCTTTCAGGCCAGCAAGATATATCCCTTCTTCGAGAATCTCGAAATTAATAAGCCGGTCCAGAGTCTTGGGGCTTACGGACCGATAGCGATAGATTTTATCCGGAAAAGTGCCAGGATATGAGATAAGCGGTTTTCCGGTCGAACCTATTACTTTCCACATTTCACTTCCTCGCATGACTTGGTGCCGAACGCCTCGCTTCACCTGGGCTGCTAAAGTGGCCTCCGGTGCAAGCGTTGGTTAGGCCTCATCGCCTGCAAAATACGTGGGTGGCCCAGTGGGCGTGAAGTCAAACAACGTAACCCCCTCATGTGTTCCCTCCTGAAGTGCTCGAACCGCTTCGATTCGCGAATCGCCTGCCTCGAGTATGAAGTGAAGTCCATCGTCAACATTCGGCTGTACCAGTTCCCCGGAACACGCAAAGCTGAGTAAGCAACAACCCTCGAGAAGCATTTTCCTGAGTTCATCCCAGTGCTCCTGCGTTTGCTCTTCTTGGACTTGTCTCGCATGCAAATAGTCGCCACATCGCTTGGCGATTTCTTGAAGCCTAGAACTAACTGGTGTGTAGAGAAACCGAGCAACGCCACCTGACTTCAGATTGACCGACAAAATCAACATGGTGTCGCCAAGCCGAAAGGCGGAGTCTATTGTGCGAGCCAACTTCGCAATCGCCCAATCGCGCGACTGCTTCTTGGAGATAGCGTTGCTATGCAAAGCATACTCCTTCATCCGGGCTTCGACGCCGCACCGCAGTTCAAGCGCAGCGTAGACTAATGACGACGCATCAGGTTGCTGAAGCAACTTCTCCGCGCGTTCGAGATAATCGGCCGATGTAGTTGGACGGTTCACAAATAGGGCATCCTAACCAGTGATTATGCAGTTGCGCATCATTTTACCATGGTGATGTGATGCAGCAGGACACCACCCCGGTGTTCGTGGTCGGTAGGGCGCTTTGCCTGCGGCGGATTCCGGCTCGCGCCGCGCCTTCGGTCTCAAACCACGCCTCCCGCACGGTTCCCGGTTATCCGATCCGTCCCCATTCCCAAACAACCGCCCACCGATCGAAGAAATGCCTGGTTACCCAGTGATCCCCCATGAGCGAAATACCGCTGCCGCTGCACGATCCAATTCACGCCGCAGGTTTTGCTGGTACTGTCCAGCAACTGCCTCAGTCGGTTTTCATGCGCTTGCATGAGGGTCTCTTGACGCCACCCGGCAGTGGCGCCGTCCGGTCAGAATCTCGTGGGTAATCCCATTCTCATCAAACCGGAAATGGCGCTGCGGCTCGACGAACGGGGAGTTGATCACCGGGTTTTCGATGAGATCAGCCATGACCAGCTCGATCAAACCGTCAGGGGATTTTTGGGGAGGGGCTTGGCGTCGGGTGTCGCGCCTGGGATCGCCATGCCATGCTGCTGGCAATACGCGCAGATCATCACCTCGATCATGTTCGAGAGACTGCGGCGTTCCATTGCAGCGGCGATGCGCACGGCTTGCTTGAGGGCCGGGTCGATCCGAGTGGTGAGAGTGTCCGTTTTGGTGGTCGACATCGAGTATCCTGGACTGCGCTTGTTATTTTTTATGGCAGATGTGCGAATACCCTAGCGCAAAAGAAAGTATGGAAACAGATGTTGAATGACTTGGTTTTTGTAAAGCGCCCGGACTCCCCTAATTTGCTTCTTTATCGATACGTTCGCCAGCATAAGAAGACGATTCATAACAACCCATTACTGATGCCTTCTTCCAAGGAGTTATCAGATGGAACCACCGAAAATTCCGTCACGCCATTCAGCCTGCAAGCTGCTTGATGCGCTCGGCAATGTGTCCAAACGCTTCATTCACGTACTCCAATGCCCTGGATTCTGCGCCCTGCGCACGTAAAGCGCTTTTGAAGCGTTCCAGATCGGAAAGCCATTGCTGATGGAGCTGGTCCATCTCATGGACTTGAGGCTGAGCGACTTTTGCGTTGCCGCTTGCAAGAAACGCCTGATAACCGCGCTCCAGGGTGGCCGCCGTGGTCAGCAAGTGAGTCGCCCGTTGCTTGTTCGCTTCGGAAAGCGGGGCCATGCCGTCATAGGGCCGCGATGCCTTACGGCGCT
>Ga0116152_10002336_pt1 | contig 15473 bp, 15 predicted proteins | sample AD_UKC119_MetaG_FD_89894 | JGI IMG/M metagenome (GOLD analysis project Ga0116152, IMG submission 89894) | Active sludge microbial communities of municipal wastewater-treating anaerobic digesters from Hong Kong - AD_UKC119_MetaG | ecosystem: Engineered > Bioreactor > Anaerobic > Digestate... | reverse complement strand
TCGAAGGCCAGATCGATGCCGCGGAGTGCTGGCGCGGCAACAGTTATCCGCTGTTCGAGCAGCAGGCCAGGGCTGCGGGCGTCACGCTCGATTGGGTCGAGTACGGCGCGCACAACCTCGACATCTATGGATCTGGTCTGATCACGACGGACCGCGCTATCAGGGAACGGCCCGACGTGGTCAAGGCGTTCGTTGCCGCGACTTTCGAAGGCTATCGATTTGCGCGTGCGAACCCCGAGCTGGCGCGCGAGATCATGCTGAAATCCTATCCGATGCTCGATGCTGGCGTCACGGCGGCGCAGATCAGCGAAATTCTTGAGTTGCAAGGTGGTAGCGCAGGGCTCGCAACGGACGCGAAGATGGCGCAAACGCTGGAATTCGTTGCGGCAGCCTATCCGCTGCCGAATCCGGTCGCTGTGCAGGACATCTACAGCAATACTTTCGTGACTCCCTGACTTTAGGCGCAACGGAGACATCCCATGAGCGACAAGCCGCGGCCACGCAAACTAGGTCACCTCGTGCTCAAGGTGAGGGATCTGGAAGAGTCCTGCCGGTTCTATACAGACATCGTCGGATTGGAGGTATCGGATCGAATCGCCGATCGCATGGTTTTTCTGCGGTCCGGCAGCGACCATCATGATCTCGCGCTTGCGCAGCTGCCGCCAGACGCCCTGGAAACACAGCCTGCGAACTCCCCGGGACTCGAGCATTTCTCTTATCTGGTCGACAGTTATGAGGAAATAGAGCGGGTCGTTGGCCTGCTGCGCAAACATGAGGTGACGATCGTGCGCGGACCCGGCAAACATGGTCCCGGCGAAAACTGTTTTCTCGTGTTCAAGGATCCTGACGGCAACAACGTCGAGTTCTATTGCGAGATGCGACAGATCGACGCCGAGCATCCGTACGAGCCAAAGACCTGGGACGACACCATCGACTCACTCGATCAATGGCACTTCAAGCGTTGGGCGGTGGAGCCACCGCCCTTCCTGAAAAAGAAGTATGGGCTGTAGCTTGGTGGTGCGGGCATGAAGCGCTGGCTGAATCGCGGGGCGCTCGAAGCAACGCTGTTCTTCGTGGCACTCGGCATACTGTGGGAATACGCAGTGCGAGCGGGCGATATCAAGGCCTATCTGTTGCCAGCACCGAGCGACATTCTGAGCGAGATGTGGCGCTCACGGACGGCGTTGCTGGAACACGGCTGGGTCACTCTCCAGGAAGTGCTGAGTGGTTTCGCGTTTGCATTCGTCTTCAGCCCGATCCTTGCAGTGATGATCTTCTTCGTGCCGGTCCTGCGGCGCACTCTCTATCCGTTGATGATTGCGCTGCAGAGTATTCCCAAAGTCGGGCTCGCGCCGATCGTGGTCGTCTGGTTCGGATATGGTCTGTCATCCAAGGTGTTGATGGCCTTCCTGTTCGCATTCTTTCCGTTGTTGATCGCGGCGCTCGGCGGACTGAAGGCGACTCCCGAGCACCTCGTCGAGCACTTCCGGGCGCTGCGTGCCAGTTTCTGGCAGACACTGGTGCAGTTGCGTCTGCCGAGCGCCATGCCGGCGTTCATCGATGGCTGCAAGGTCGCGATGCCACTCGCAGTGATTGGTGCGGTCGTCGGTGAGTTCATCGGTTCGTATGAAGGGCTCGGTAATCTCGTCATGGTGGCGAGCGGTTCAGCCAACAGCTCGTTGACATTCGCGGCCTTGATCGCAGTGACACTATTGTCGTTGGTGCTGTTCTGGATCATCGAAGTGCTGGGGCGACTCGTGTGGTGGCAGGCGCGATGAGTACGAGTATGAATGGCTCGGCTGCGATTTCCCTGGCGGGAGTCACCAAGCGCTTCGGTGGCGACGATGGCGTGCTGGCGCTGGATCGAGTATCGATGGACGTCGCGGACGCGGAGTTCGTATCCGTGATCGGCCCGAGTGGCTGCGGCAAGAGTACGTTGTTACGAGTGATCGCCGGACTGATACCGTACGATTCTGGCGACGCGAATTTGCTCGATCGGCCCATTGACGGTCCATCGAGTGCGGTCGGCGTCGTCTTTCAGAAAGCCAATCTGCTACCTTGGCGCACGGTAGAGCGAAATCTGCGATTGGCGGTCGACATACGCGGCACAGCGGGCGCGGATCTCGACGCGCGGCTTGCAGGGATGCTGGGCATGCTCGGACTCAAGGGCTTTGCGTCGCGCTATCCGCACGAACTTTCGGGTGGCATGCAGCAGCGCGTGGCCATTGGTCAGGCGCTGATGGCGAATCCGCGCGTATTGCTGATGGATGAGCCTTTCGGTGCCCTCGATGCGCTGACGCGCGATCGGCTCAATGTCGAGTTGTTGCATGTTTGGCAGGCGGCGCGGAAGACCGTTGTACTGGTCACTCATAGCATCCCCGAAGCAATATTTTTGTCTGATCGCGTGATCGTGATGTCGGCCCGGCCGGGAAAAATCGTCGAAGAACTCAAGATCGATTTGCCGCGGCCGCGTGATCCGTCGACGACTCGAACCTTGCCCCAATTCGGCGAGTACGTGGTGCACTTGTTCGATCTGATGGGAGTAAATGCCAGTGAATAACGTGCGCCATTGGGTGGCGACGGCAACCGCCGGTTGCGTATTCGCTGCATTCGCAGGCGCGGCCGATCTGCCAATCCCGCCGGCTGATTCTCAGCCGCCGCCGGTTCATCTACCGGGGCAGCCGTTGCCGCCACCACCGGGCACCTACGGCTACGATCCGCGCTCGGGAAACTTCCGCCATCCGGTCGCGACGCCGGCCGTCGAGGGTCCACAGCCGTTCGCTGGCAGCCTCGACTACCTCGATCTGAATGAGTACCGCCTCAACACCAAGGTGGAGGCCTATGTTCCACATGTCATGTCGACCGGGCATTCGTGGATGGCGACATTCGACTTGAATGGCCGACGCTACATGTACGACTACTATCGCAGTGGTTACAAAGTTTTCGATGTCACGAACATTCGCGACGTCAAGCTGATCGCTGAGAAGCGCATCGATTTCGCCCACGGCGAGCACCCGTTCGGCCCGTTTACGGCGCGTTGGAACAAGCGGCTCAACAAGTTGATCGCTGTGCAATGCTATGAGACGCCACGCTTCGGTATTCTCGAAAACAAGTATCTGCAGCCGGACAAGGTTCAAGCGATACGCGAGATGCGAATCCTGCGAGGCTTTCGCATCTTCGAGATCGTTGGGCCTACCGACTGGCAACTGTTGTCAGAAATTACACTTGATCCTTGGCACGAGGCCAACGAATTTCCGCAGCAGGGATCTGGCTGTCTCGATGTGCCGGCCTACTTCGGTGATCGGTATCTGTTCGTCGCCGGCGCGCCGGATGACTCGTATTCGTTGCAGGAATACCCGAGTGTGCTGTATTCCGCCGGCCATCTGGCGTATGACGTCGCCGATCCCACACGGCCGAAACTGCTCTCGGTTTGGTCCGCACCGGGCCAGCGCATTGGTGAGGAAGACGCGTATCGCACGAACCCGCGCGCTGGTAACAAGACGTCTTGGATGGGCGCGCGCATGGCGTTGTTCATCCCCAAGCCCGTGGAAGAGGGCGGCAAGTACGCCTACACGTCGATGGGCGGGCTCGGTTTTTTCGTTCTGGATATCTCGAATCCCGCCAACATGCGCACCGTATCGCATCTCGACATGCCACCGTCTGTCGCGGGCAACGAGGGAGACAACATCGATGTCTCACAAGTCGAGCAGACCGGCATGATCTATTACAGCGGCTATCCGATGAATTCGGACTGCTACGAGCCGTACAAAGACATCTACGTCATCGACGTGCGGGATCCAAGCAAGCCTCGGATCGTCAACACCTTGCCGCGGCCGCTACCGCCCAGGTCCGCGCCGTTTCGTGACTACTGTCAGCGGCGTGGCAGCTTCGGTCCGAAGCGTACTGGCTACTATGCGCAACATCCGGGCGCACCGAGTGGGCGCTACCTGCCGTACGCCTTCTACAACGCGGGCCTGCAGCTGTTCGATGTACAGGATCCACTCGAACCCAAGATCGCGGCCTACTTCGTGCCGAAGATGGTCGATCCGAAATTCAACCTGGACTACGGCAATCCGGTGCATGGTGTGTACGTCGAATGGGATCGCAAGCTCATCTGGGTGATGAGCAATCACGGCAATTACGCAATATCGACGCCGCTGCTGGGTAGTCCTGTCTTGACGATGCCAGCACGCCCATGAGGCTCAGTTGGGAGCGTGCGATCGGCCGCTAGTAGCCAAGTTTCCGATCGACGACGTTCTGCAATGGTTGCCCGGCTAGGTAACGCCGGATATTTGCCGCGACCGTGCGCGCCGCCGATTTAACCTGCGTGATCGCCGAGACGTGCGGCACGACAGTGATCTTGGCGTGCGACCAGAAGGGATGAGTCGATGGCAGCGGTTCCTCGCGAAATACATCGAGCGTCGCACCGCGGAGCTGTCCAGAGTCGAGTGCGGCGAGCAGATCTTCGTCGACGACGTGTTGGCCCCGGGCGACGTTGATCAGATACGCACCCCGCGGCAGAGTCGAGATAGCGCGCCGATCGAGTATGTTGGCCGTTGCAGTTGTCAGCGGGAGCAGGCATACGAGTATCTCCGTGCGAGCGAGGAACGCGTCCAGTTGCTCGCGGCCCGCAAAAGTAGTCACGCCATCGATGTTGCGCGGTGATCGTGCCCAACCGGCAACATCGAAACCAAGATTGACGAGCGTGCGCGCGCAACGGCTGCCTAACTCGCCGAGCCCGAGGATCCCGACGCGCCGATCTTCCGGTAACGGCGGTACACACGGCGCCCATCGATGTGCACGCTGGTTCTCGGCATGCTCAGGCATCTGGCGGTGATAGTGCAGCACGCGCATCAGGACGAACTCGTTCATGCCAATCGCCAGACCCGGATCGACCATGCGCACGACCGTGACGTCCTCGCGCAGATCGGGGTCGCGGAGAATGGATTCGACGCCGGCACCGAGCGAGAATGCCACGCACAGCCTGGGCAGGCTCGCAAGCAATCCGGCTGGATACTTCCAGATGAAGGCCATACCGACTTGTTCGAGTGGTGGGTCGTCCGCCAGCGTTCGTATGTCGAGCTCGGGAAGTTCCCGCCGCATTGCGGCTAACCACTGATTGTCGTCGACGCCGGTGCAGGCATACAACAACAGCGGTTTGTCGCCGACCTGAGTGCCGGTCACGCTGTCTCAGCCGACGCGTTGGTAGCCAGGCGCATTGCTGTGAGCCGCGCGCGTGCGGCCCTTGAATCCCACGGCGCCGAGAAACGTCAGCACGGAGTCATTGAACTCCGTCGGTCGCTCGAAGTAGGCCGAGTGACCCGAATCAGAGACCTCAATATAGAATGATCCAGGAATCTGCGCTTGCATTCGTTGCACCGCAGTTGGTGGAAAGAGCTGGTCTTCCTGTCCGACGATGAACAGTGTGGGTACCTTGAGTGCCGCAAGAGCGCTGGGTTCGATCGGTGTGAACGAACCAGGCAATGTACGTCGATCATAATCGTTGAAGCTCGCGATTTGATCGTAGAGTGCCGCGAGTGCGGGTTGTTCGCGTCTAGTCTTCTCACCCAGCACCCGTTCGAGCTGACTCAAGCCATCCATTTCATTGCGGGCTATGGACATCATTTCCCGTACATCAGCGGCCTCGGTCAGCCCATGGAGCGTGTCGGCCATGACCAGCGCGGCAACACGCTTGGGATGGCGACTGGTGAATCCCACACAGGTACCGCCACCGGTAGACTGTCCTACCAGTGCCGCCTGTTCGATTGTCAGATGATCCAGCAGCGTCGTCAGGTCGTCGACGAATGCACTGCGACCCAATCCTCCGCGGTCCTCCGAACGCCCGAAACCGCGATGATCAAAAGTGACGAGCGTATACGATTGGGAAAATACCGGGATTTGCTGGTACCACGCGGCATGGTTGCCTCCTATACCATGCGCCAGCACGATCGCAGGCCCTTCCCCATGAACTTCGTAGTAGAGCTGACCGTCAGCAACCGATAGGAATGGCATAGCGTTTCCGTCTCAACCGATGAGTGAATAGATGAAGACCGTCAGCACGGCCAGCGGCGCCAGATAGCGGATCAGCAAGCGCCACAGGCGAAATCCCACGGAGCCCTGCGCAAGCCGGAACTGCTCGGCGACCACCGCGGGTGCCACGATCCATCCGGCAAAAACAATGATGCATAGTCCGCCCACTGGCAGCAGGATGTTGGCGGCGAACTCGTTGAACAAATCGAAGAACGTCTTGGTCGCAAAGGGCTCGATGAACCCCAGCGGATGCACGTCGCTCAGAACGTTGAACGACAGTACCGCGAGCACCCCCAACAACCATGCGACCACTGCAGCCCATAACACGGCCGCGTGCCGCGAGATGCTGTAGCGCTCTTCAAGCCACGATACTGTGACTTCGAGCATCGATATGGAAGACGTCACGGCGGCAACGAACAGCAATACGAAGAACAGGGCGCCGAAGTACGTTCCGCCCGGCATCTGGGCGAATACCAGCGGCAGCGTCACGAACGCAAGTCCCGGACCACTCGCGGGGCTCAGTCCGTAAGAGAACACCAGCGGGAATATTGCCAAGCCCGCCACTACCGACACGACCGTGACCGCCGCCACGATGATCCAGGCGGCCCGCGTGATATGCAGCGACTCGCCCGCATACGATGCGTATGCGATATAGACCGTAGCACCGGCGCCAATGGAGAAGAACGCCTGACCGAGCGCGTTCAGCCAGCCCTCGGCGGTCAGCTTGCTGAAATCGGCGGCGAACAAGAACGTCGCTGCGGCGGAGAAGTCGCCAACCTGGCTGGCGTAGACCGCGAGACCGGTCAGCATGACGAAGAACAATGGCATCAATACCTTGGTCATCTTTTCTATGCCGGCACGAACGCCGCCAAAAGAAATGCCTGCAGTCAGCGCCAGAAAGACAGCGTGCCACGTCAGTAGTCGCGGGGCACTGCCATTGAGTTCATCGAATACAGCCTGAACCTCGCTGGCGGAGTGATTGGCAAATGCACCCTGGGAGATCAAGGGTAGGTAGGCGAGCGTCCAGCCACCCACCACACAGTAGAATGCCAGTACGATGAACGCGCCTAGGAATTGCACGATGGCGACCCATCGCCAGGCGGGCGTTGCGCCTGATTCACGCGCCAGTGCTTCGATCGCGGCCGGCGGGCTGCGCTGCGCGCGCCGGCCAATCATCATCTCGGCCATGAGTATCGGCAGTACGATCAACGCCACGGCAATCAGATAAGCAAAGATATAGGCGCCGCCACCGCTGACCCCTAGTGAGTAGGGGAAGCGCCAGATCGTACCCAGGCCGACCGCCGAACCGACCGCCGCGAGCAGAAAGCCGACGTTGGACGACCAGCTGTCGCGTGACGCAGGCATCGCTCAGGCGACCTGCGCGTTGGCAGTTTGCAATCCAAAGAACTCTGCAGCGTTGCCACCCAACAAACGATCGCGTAGCGCCGTGCCGAAGCCGGGCGTTTCGCGTATCAGCTTGCCGACGCGTTCCTCGCCCAGTGGATACGGGAAATCGGATCCCAGCATGACACGCTCCGGCCCCATTTGATTGACCAGAAACCGGAGCGCGGCCGGGTCGAACACCGCACTGTCGAGCGAAAACCGCTGCAAGTATGCCGAGGGTGGCAGTTTGGATCGGCCGCGCGCAACGTCGCGACGATGCCACGCGTTTTCGAGCCGCCCGAGCAAGAACGAAAAGCTGCCGCCGCCATGCGCGAAACAGATGCGCAGCGATTCAGGCAGACGATCGAACGCGCCACCCAGAATCATCGAGACGATGCCGAGCTGCGTCTCAGCTGGCATTCCGACTGTCCAGCCCATCATGTATTGTGCAGTGCGATCGGCGGCCATCATGTCCCAGGGATGCACCATCACCGGGAAGCGCTCACTCGCGCAGTGTTGCAGGAACTCGATAGTCGCGGGATCGTCGAGATTGCGCTCACCGACATGATTGCCGATCTGCACGCCCACGTGGCCAGCGCGGCGACAGCGTGTGACTTCGTCGCACGCGGCTCGCAAATCCTGCATTGGCACCTGGCACAATGCGAACATCCTGCCCTGACCGCGGTGCGCCAGCTGGAGTGCTGCGTCGTTCATACGAACGGCGATTTCGACGGCCTGGTCCACCGGCTTGTCGTAGGCAAAGAAGACTGGCGTGGCCGACAGCAGTTGCACATCGATCGCATCGCGCTGCATCGCCGCGATTCGTTGCTCGGCATTCCAGCACAAAGAATCGATGGGCCGGAACTCGGCGTCGCCCAGCATGATCATCGCGCGCTCGGCGTCGACCGGCCGCACCCACGGCCAGGGGCCCGTGCCGAACTCCTTGCTCGGGTTCGACCAGGACTGGGGTACGAAATGCGTGTGGATGTCGATGGTGGTCATGGCATTGCCTTCCCGGGGTGTATGGTGCCGCAGTGCTTGCAGCGGCGCAGTGACTCACTTGCATAGAACTTGTCGTATAGGGGTGGCAGGTCGTCGACGATGCTGCGCAGCTGGACTTCGATGCGATGCACGAGCGCATGACACTGCAGGCAGTACCACTCGAATCCGTCGAGCGCCCCGATGGGCCGCTGGCGCTCGATGACGAGCCCGATGCTGCCGGCTTCCGGGCGTTGCGGTGAATGTCGCAGATGCGGCGGCAACAGAAATATTTCACCTTCACGGATGTGGATTGCGCCTGGTTTGCCATCCTGCATCGTGTTCAGGAACATGTTGCCCTGCAGCTGGTAGAAGAATTCTTCGAACGGATCGTCATGGAAGTCGAGCCGCCCATTCGGGCCGCCGACCACCTGGACGATAAAATCCGTGTCCTGCCAGATCAGCGCGTTGCAGACCGGTGGCTTGAGCAGGTGGCGATGCTCGTCTATCCAGCGCTGAAAGTTGATGGGTTTGAGGTTCATGATTGTTTTGACTCCAGATCAATGCGCGGCACTGGTGCGCAACGCAACCGTGCCGAGTTGTTCCATGGTCGCTCGCACATGCATCCCGGGACGCAGCGCTTCTGCCGCCGTGATTGCGCCAGTCAGGACTATCGAGCCGGGCTCGAGCGCCAGTCCCGCCGTGGCAACAAGTCGCGCTGCTGCTACGAGCGCGCGAACGGGATGGCCCAGCACCGCCGCGGTCGAGGCGTACTGCACGCCCTCGCCATCGAGTTCCAACAAGACGCCTAGATTGCCAACATCACAGACTCGTTGCTGCCACGAGCCGACCACAAAAGCCGCAGACGAGCAGTTGTCGGCGATCACATCCGCCAGATTGAAGCGGAAGTCGGCGTAGCGTGAATCGATGATCTCGATGGCGGGCGCCACGGCTGCAACAGCCGCGAACGCTTGCGCGGCCGTGACGCTACCGGTGAGGCGCTCACCGAGCAGGAACGCCACTTCCGGTTCCGCGCGCGGGTGTATGAAACGTGTGAGATCGAGTTCGCCGCCTTCCTCGACGATCATCGCATCGGTCAACCGGCCCCAGATCAAGTCATCCACGCCCATCTGTTGCATCTTGGCGCGGCTGGTGAATCCCAGTTTGATACCCGCAAGACGCTCGCCCCGCTCGAAATGCCGCTCCAACAACATACGCTGCACTGCGTAGGAGTCTGCGACACTGAGGCTTTGCCCCGCACTGATTTGCGGAATCGCATGGCGTGTGCGCGCTGCCTCGTCCAGTCTTTGCGCGACTGAGATGAGATTCGTCATGCGGCCGAATCCTTACGCGCTAGGTTCAGCGCGATGTCCTCTATCATGTCTTCCTGGCCGCCAACGGTGCGACGACGACCCAGCTCGAGCAATATATCGACGGACCTAACGCCATACTTCGCGCCGGCGCGTTTGGCGAACAACAGGAACGAGGAATAGACGCCCGCATAACCGAGCGTCAGCGAATCCCGGTCGATACGGATTGGCGTATCCATCATCGGAACAACCAGATCTTCGGCGACATCCATCAGCTTGAAGACGTCCACGCCAGTCCTGATACTCAACCGTGCACACACGGCTGCGAACACTTCGAGTGGCGTGTTGCCCGCGCCTGCACCGAGTCCGGCGGCGGATCCATCGATGCGTACTGCACCGGCTGTGACGGCGGCGATCGAATTCGCAACGCCCATGGCGAGGTTGTGATGACCGTGGAAGCCGATTTCGGTATCGGAGTGGAGCGCAGCGCGCAAAGCGCTGATGCGTGCTGTCACATCGTCAGGGAGCATATGGCCGGCCGAATCAGTGCAATAGATGCAGTTAGCACCTGCGGCTTCCATGATCTTCGCCTGGACAACGAGCTGCTCGGGGTCCGACATGTGCGCCATCATCAAAAAGCCCACAGTGTCCATGCCAAGCTCGCGCCCGAGCGCGATGTGCTGCTCCGCAACGTCGGCTTCCGTGCAGTGTGTCGCGATACGAATCGTGCCGACGCCGCAGTCATGCGCCATCCTTAGATCATCGACTGTGCCGATCCCCGGGATGAGCAAAGCGGAAATCCGTGCCCGCTGCATCCGCGGCACGACGGCTTGCAGGTAGTCGTGATCACTGTGCAAGGGGAAGCCGTAGTTGACTGACGCGCCACCCAGTCCGTCGCCATGCGTGACTTCGATCAGTGGCACACCGGCGGCATCGAGTGCAGACGCGATCGTCACCATCTGTTCGATCGTGATCTGATGACGTTTTGGGTGCATGCCATCTCGCAGGCACATGTCGTGTAACAGGATCTGTCGTGGCGAGGCTGTCATGCTCGTCCTCAGGAATAGGCGCCGCGCGCGATCTCGTCCGCAAGCATTTCGCCTGTCTGGACTGCCGCAGCAGTCATGATGTCGAGATTGCCCGCATAGCGCGGCAAGTAGTCGCCGCGACCGGCAACCTCCAGGAACACAGAGACGCGTTTGCCATCGAAGACCGGACCATTCTTGAGTTGGTAGCCCGGCACGTATTTCTGCACCTCGGCGATCATCGCGTGTACCGACTCCTCGATGGCTCGCTGGTCCGGCTCATCGTCCGTCAGGCAATGCACCGTATCGCGCATGATCAAGGGTGGCTCGGCGGGATTCAGAATGATGATGGCTTTGCCCTGCTTGGCGCCGCCGACACGTTCGATGCCACTCGCTGTCGTACGGGTGAACTCATCGATATTCTTCCGCGTACCCGGACCGGCCGACTTCGACGCAACGGTCGCGATGATCTCGGCATAAGCGACGGATTGAATGCGACTGATCGCCGCCACGATCGGAATGGTCGCCTGACCACCGCAACTGACCATATTGACGTTGCGTTCGCCGCGACCCGCATGCTCGGCAAGATTGACCGGTGGCACGCAGTAGGGGCCGATCGCCGCCGGGGTCAGATCGACCGCGACGATGTGCCGAGCAGCGAGCTTGCCGGCATTCTCTCGATGGACGTAGGCCGACGTGGCATCGAACACGATGCGGATGTCGTCGGTCGCGACGTGCGGCAGCAGCGCATCGAGCCCGCCCGCGGTAGTCTTGAGACCGAGACTGCGGGCTCGCGTCAGTCCATCGGACTCCGGATCGATACCCACCATCCAGACGGGCTCCAGTTTGCTGCTGCGCAAGGTCTTCATCATCAGGTCCGTGCCGATGTTGCCGGAGCCGACGAGTGCTACTCTGACCTTGTTGGTCATGCCGAAAACCTTGCGCGGACCGAGCCAAGCCCGGCAATGCGCGCCTCGATCCAATCGCCCGCCACCACAGCTGTCATCGGGCCGAGCGCTCCTGTCAGCACGACGTCGCCCGCGCGCAGCGGCGCACCGACAGAAACCATCTGTCGCGCGAGCCATAGCAGCGCGTGCAGTGGGTGACCGAGGCAGGCGGCGCCGACGCCGGTGGAGGTGACGTCGCCGTTCTTCTCGAAGCTCATGCCGCAGAGGCGCAGATCAACCGCGCCGAGAGACACCGGCCGCGAACCCAGCACATACAAGCCACTCGACGCATTGTCGGCGATCGTGTCGACGATCTTGATGTCCCAATTGGCGATCCGACTGCCCACGATTTCGATTCCAGGCAGCAAGTAGTCGATGGCACTGACTATTTCCGGCAGGGTCAGTTGTTCGCCGACGAGATCGCGCCCCAGCACGCACACGACTTCCGCCTCAGCCTTGGGCTGCAACACGCGCGAGATCGATATCGTCTCGCCATCCAGACAATTCATGTCGGCGAACAACATGCCGTAATCCGGTTGATCGACACCCAGCTGGCGCTGTACTGCTGGCGACGTGAGCCCGATCTTGCATCCGACCACACGTCGCCCAGCCTTCTTCCAGCGCTCGGTGTTCATGGTTTGCACGCGATAGGCGGCGGACAAGTCGTCAGTCGGTAGCAGATTGCGAACCGGTGGGCAGGGCGCGCCGGAGGCATGGGCCTCGCGCAGCAGCGCCGCCGCCTGTTCGATCGCTGAGTCAATGTTCACAGCTTGATGCACACATTGGTCAGCTCGGAGTAGAAGGCCAGCGAATGCACGCCACCCTCGCGGCCGATGCCGGACAGTTTGACGCCGCCAAACGGCGTGCGCAGATCGCGCAGGTACCATGCGTTGACCCAGACGATGCCGACCTCCAGCGAGCCCGCGATACGATGGGCTGTCTGCAAGTCGCGTGTCCAGACGGATGCGGCAAGACCATAGCGACTGTCGTTCGTGAGCCGGATCGCTTCGTCCACCGTATCGAACGGGGCGACGTGACAGACTGGACCGAAGATTTCTTCGCGGACGCAGCGCGCCGTTTCGGGCAGTCCGGTCAGTACGGTCGGCTCCACGTAGGCGCCGGCGCTGAGTCGCGCATCGAGCGCTGGCTTGCCGCCGCCGGCAACGATCGTGGCGCCTTCGTCACGCGCGAGCTGGTAGTAGGAGAGTACCTTCTGCTGATGACCGCGCGAAATCAGTGGGCCCATCTGAGTCGAGTCGAGCGTCGGATCGCCTATCTGGATAGCGCGCGCGCGTTCCGCGAGGGCCGCGACGAATCGCTCGAAGATAGGTCGTTGTACGTACACGCGTTCGGCGCACAGGCAGACCTGGCCACAGTTCGTGAACACGGCGCGCGCCAGGCCTTCGACGGTCTGGTCGAAATCCGCGTCGGCTAACACGATCGCGGCATTCTTGCCGCCGAGTTCGAAGGACAGCGGCTTCACTGTAGGCGCGGCCGCGCGCATGATCGCCGTGCCAGTGCTTGTTTCGCCGGTAAAAGTGATTGCGTCTATGCCGGGATGCGAAGTGAGGAATTCACCGGTGGAGTTGGCCCCGAAGCCGTGCAGCAGATTGAAAGCGCCCGCCGGCATGCCGGCCTCATGCATCACTTCGGCGAGCAACACCGCGCTCGATGGCGTCTCCTCCGAGGGTTTGGCGATGACGGCGTTGCCGGCAGCGAGTGCCGGCGCGACTTTCCAGCTCATCAGCAGCAATGGCAGATTCCATGGCACGATGACGCCGACGACGCTCAGCGGCCTGCGGATGGCATAGTTGATGGCGCCGGCGCCGTCGGCCGTGTCCATTTCGAAGCATTCCGTCGGCACGTTCTTGACGAGGTCCGCGAAAGCGCGAAAGTTTGCCGCGCCGCGCGGGATATCGAGCGTGCGAGCCTGGCCGACAGGCTTACCGGTATCGGCAACTTCCGCTGCCACGAAGTCGTCGAAGCGCCGTTCCATTCCAGTCGCGACCCGATGCAGGAGATCGACGCGTGCCGCCAGCGACAGCCGACCCCAGTCGCCATGCAGCGCCGCGCGCGCTGCTTCGACGGCTTGATCCACCAAGGCTCGATCGGCCTCGGCGACCGTCGCAAGGAGTGAATCGTCGACGGGCGAGCGCTTCTCGAACAGCTTGCCCGCAGCGTGCCAGCGCCCCGCAACGTAATTTGCAAGAGTCCTGGTGCGTGCAGCGGCTTGGCGCGTGGCGGACATACTTATATTAGGTATCCGAAGGCGCCTATCGGCGTCTCGAACTTTGTATACATAAACGTTCTTTGATGTGCATATAATAACTATATGAATACAATAATGGCAAGGAACGGTGTGCCAATGGGTCATAAGTGATTGATTGGCCAACTCTTGTCGCGGCGGCGCTGATCACCGGTGCCTGTGCTGGCACGATCTCAGGCCTGCTCGGGGTAGGCGGCGGCATAGTCATGGTTCCGGTGCTCGACACCGCTCTCGTACTGGTTGGCACACCGCCGGACCTCAGTATCAAGGTGGCAGTGGCCACTTCGCTCGCCACGATCGTGCCGACTTCGATTGCCTCAGCCCGAGCGCACCATCGTCGGGGCGCAGTCGACATCCCGCTGGCGAAGCGCTGGGCGCCGTACATGATAGTCGGCGCGTTGCTGGGAGGTATCTTCGCCAGTTATTCGCACGGCAAGGTGTTGACGGCCGTCTTCGGCGTCGTCGCATTGCTCGCAGCGATCAAGATGTTGTTGCCGCTTGAGAACAGGACACTGACTCGCGAGGTGCCGCGTGGTTTGCTCGCTGGTATCGTTCCGGCGACGATCGGTGCGGTCTCGAGCATGATGGGAATAGGCGGCGGCACGCTCAGCGTTCCGACACTCACGCTGATGAATCTGCCCGTGCATCGCGCTGTCGGTACGGCCAATCTGCTGGGTCTCGCGATCGCCGTGCCGGGCACGTTGGCCTATCTGTTCGCACGGACAGGTGATGCGTTGCTACCACCCGGTTCGGTCGGGTTGGTCAGTCTCGTTGGGCTGGCGCTTATTCTGCCGACCACGCTGCTGATGGCACCGATCGGTGCGAAGCTTGCGCATCTCCTGTCGCGCCGCGCGCTGAGCGCAGTATTTGGCGGCTTTCTGCTGGTCGTCGCTGCACGCATGCTCTATCGAACGCTCGTCTGACGGAATTCAACGCTAAGGGGGCAACATGAAGGCAATGTTCCAGCCACACTATTCGGCGCTGGTCGCGACAGCATCGGCTCTATTGTTAGCGTCCGCAGCGCTGGCGGGAAAGGAGCAGACTGACGAACCGAGGAGGTCTGCCGTGGCTGTGGCGGCAGACCCGGGCGTGCCACTCGTATGCAGCAACCGGCGTCCGCAGCCCGCGAATACCGCCAGTTACGGCATGCAGCTCGACGGCAGTTTCCGTCACCCCTATGCGACACCGGTGGACGAGGAGAATCCGCATCCCTTTCCCGGTCGTCGCGCTGACTACGATACGCAGAGTTACATCGAAGGCATGCGCGTCGAAGCGGCCTACGAAGGTGCCGCATTCACGCCCGATCCGTTTCATACCTGGCAGAACATCGTCGACTTCAAGGGCCGCCGCTATCTGTTTCAATACGACCGCAGCGAAGGTCGGGTCTATGACATCACGGACGTCCGCAACGTCCAGGTCGTCGAGACGCTCACGCGCGCCGATGTCGACGTCGAGTATGGCGTCAACAATGAAAAGTTCGCCAGCCGCGACTGGCGGCCACACGACTTCTGGGGTGCGTCGAGCATTCAGTGGA
>Ga0116152_10002334_pt1 | contig 15477 bp, 7 predicted proteins | sample AD_UKC119_MetaG_FD_89894 | JGI IMG/M metagenome (GOLD analysis project Ga0116152, IMG submission 89894) | Active sludge microbial communities of municipal wastewater-treating anaerobic digesters from Hong Kong - AD_UKC119_MetaG | ecosystem: Engineered > Bioreactor > Anaerobic > Digestate... | reverse complement strand
TCGGTCCACTTTCCCCGGTCATCCTGTGCGACTTTTTCGATTCGGTCATTCACTTGCAGGATACCTTGCTTCCAGGCTGGCCCGCCGAAGATAATTTCATCCGCTACGATGGATCCGCCCTGGGTGGTCAGGGATACGCCGATACCCTCCAGTCTTTTGATCTGCGCTGCGTCGTCCGCTGGTTTTTCGGCGGGTTCCAGGTAGCCCGAATGGGGGTCGAAGACGTTGGTCAGCGCTCTGAGGTATTCGCTCAGGGTTTCGGTGCGCGTGTAAGCTTCGTACCCGGAAAACAAATCATTGTACCGGTGGAGCACTTCCTTACGGGCTTCCTCTTCCAGTTGTGCGGTGCTTTTACTTTGGTATCCTTCCTCGTTATTTCCTTTTTTTTTGGTGATTTTGTCAGAAAGCCGGGTCAGGGTTTCCCATTTCAAATCCTGCCGCCAGTATTCTTTCAGCGCTTCATCATTCTTGGCATAGGGTCTTTTCTTTTGATCGGTGTCGTAATCCTCGTTACGCGTAAAATCGAATGGTTTCGAGAGCAGTTCCAGGTAGTACTTTTTTGTTTTCCGGAGAGCTTTCCGCTCCAGCTTGATCACCTGATCGAGGAAAGCGAAGGATCCTTCATTGGCTTCATCGTCTAATTGCCTTTTGTACGTTTCCAGCACGTCCAGATCTTCCTGGGTCAACCAGGATTTCGAGCCATGTATGCGGTTCAGATACAAGTTGTACAATTTTTCAGAGAACTGATCATCGATGTTCAGTGGTTTGATATGGAAGGTGCTCAGGCTCGACAGCAGCGACCGCATTAATACCGCTTCGCGCTGCGCATTCTTCTCACGTGCGTTAAATGCGGCGAAAAAGGTCACTGCGATCAACAGCGCAAGGGAAACTCCAATCTTTTTATTTAGCACTTCAATTGTTTTGCCGTAAAAAGTAATGAATCTGGTTCATTCTTACGAGCCTGTTTGTGAATAGGACCTATCCAGCCTATCCGTGGTTTGGTGAAATGGCCGGGAATTTTAGGATTTCGGCAATCCCCCCGGTAGCGTTTACTTTTTAAGAAAAAGTTGAAGTCAATTCGATGTGATGAGACTATTAGCGGTAACGCTAAAACCTGAGTTAAGTATGGGTCATCTGGTCAAAACCAAGTACGGATAGGCCGACAGACATTTATAACATTTTGATATACAGCTGTAGTTAGTAGCCCCGCCAGGAATCGAACCTGGATCAAAAGTTTAGGAAACTCCCATTCTATCCGTTGAACTACGGGGCCAAATTTATCATTCAGAAAGCGGCTTTCAGCAGCTGTATTAAGTATTTCTCCCTGTCTCTGGCTTCTGCAAAGGTGTCAAATTCTTTGTAATACACCAACCTCCAGGGAGCAAATGGTTTTGTGGATCGGGTTTGACCAGAATTGTGCTCTTTCAAGCGCTTGTCCAGATCTTGACAACAACCTTAATAATGTCGCCAAATGAATCGGAAGGAATGAAGTAGCTGTAGTACATACAAGGCTGTTGAAGTGTTTAGTATCCCGGATCAAAAGTTTAGGAAAGTACCATTCACTATCTGTTGAACCCCGCCTGAACGATTTCAGTCGGACAGGTACGGGGCCTTTTAGTGGTTCCGATTGCAAATTTGGTGATCGGCCCGGGGGTATTGAATGCGGTTCATCATGGGTATCGTGTACTTTCCGAAAAAATTTAAGATTGTGTCATCGTTACTTTACTATTAAAAGGAGTATCCAATAATCTAAAAGTCTTCAGGAGAGGTAGATCAGGGTGGTGTTTGAATCTAACCAGGCGTGGCTTGCCATCAAAATCCATGAGGTCATTAAACCGCTCCAGGTCACGCCATCAATATGCCTTCTATTGCAAATATTGAAAATTTAGTAGGTCTTTTCTACCCTAATATGTAGATTTGGTTTAACGGAGCACTATGCCATAAGGCACCACTATCCGTAGAAGTTTAAGATACCATGGGTTAAGATAAACCGCTACGAAGTAGCGTACAATAGGACATATGGGCTGTAAAGCGAACAAAATACGCGTATATAAACAAGTTGGTGGCAATTAAAACAAAAAGAATATGAACAAACAAGAACTTATTAGCAGAGACAATAAGGAAGATCTTGGAAAACACTTTCTAAATAAGGGAGTTGACTTTGCCTTCGAGAAATCATTTGGTAAATCATATGAGTTTTTCAAAGAAGGTTTAGATATTTTGACTTGTGATTGTGGTCCTTGGCGAAAAAGATTCGAACAATCTGACAAACTATTTTTAGAAGATTTAGTCATTGAAACGACTGAAAGATTAGAGTACTATTTCGTTAAAGCATATCTTCTTTGTTTCGAAGAAAATAAAAAGGAGCTCTATTTAGCTTTAGACGCTATTGAAAAGTATCTAAAAGAAAGAAATGATGAATATGGCTTATATGTAAAAGGAGAGATTCTACTTCGACTTAAACAACCATCAGATGCAATAAATGCATTTACGGAAGCTTTAGAAATCGGTGGTACAAATTCAAGGCTAAAATATCGCATAGGGAGAACAAACGAGCAACACTTAGATACTTATGGATTGGATGAATTATACCAGTCATTTGACATTAATCCTTCAAGTGCTTGTTGTGCGAGAGTTTTAAAAAAATACATGAAAGAAAGGGAAATAGAGTTCCCAGTTGATAGTTCCAATGAAAACCCATTAACTCTATCATTCATAAGTTCAGAAGATGAATGGAAATTTGACAGCCTCTATGAAAAATATTTGAACAAAAAATATTTAGATGATGACCTTCCATTTCCTCAAGAAGAAACTTTACCAGTAATTATTGAATTCATCAATGAAGTACGACAAAAGCAAGACCTGTTTGTTTTGGATGAAGAAGAGTATGAAGATGGTGACTACTATGACGATTATGACAATTACGATTATCACAACGACTATACACATCCTTACGACAGTCCCTACTACAACGATGCTTTAGATATGGACCAACAAAGTCCTGAATTCTGGGATAGTCTTTAATAAAAAACTGCCACCAACAATGGGTATAAAACATAGGGCGGACACTGGTTTCCGCAAGTTTTCGGCTCTTAACAAAGTTCATTTTGGACGGACAGTTAAGGGCTTCGAAATGCCCTACGTTTCATACCCGAGACCGTTAGCGGAAACCCTATGGCGACAGTGCAACCATTAAATTGACTGAAATGGAACAGGCAAATTTAGATACCATACAACTTAACCTGACTGCCAGACACGACAGCCAACGCAGAGAAGTTTTATTTTTTGCCCACCCGCATTTTTTGTTTTTTAATTTTTGGGCAGCCGCACAAGTGGCACATTTTGTTTTGCCGCTAACACACAAACTAGCCCAAAGGCAAAATAAAAAGAGCCACTTCTCCTAACGCTTTATTACCGTCAGCTTATGCAATTACAAGCAGGATACATACATGACTTCGTTAAGAAAAAGCTACTGACCGATAATAAGCACTCAGAAGTTTTATCTCTGATTGAATATCTCTCCTACTTTGAAGTTGAAGGGTTAGTAGATGCAAGTCCAAATGACAAACCTGAGTTAGCCGTATTAAGCAATTTACTTTCAAGGGGATTGCCAACAAGACCAAGCTTGTTTATAGAGAACAGTTTTCTTTCTGCACTCCAGCTTGGCGAGACACGACCAGACAGCTTAGGAAGCATTGAAACAATCGTAAATCAGTCATTCAATTCAGTGTCACAATATCTATTCAAGGCACTTCACATTATTGACCCAAGAGTAAATGCGAACAGAAATCGTTTTCAACTTCAGCCAAGTTTTGAGTTTGCAAATATTGGCAGCCAATACGAAGAAGACTTTCTTTTCAATATTGCACCAAGAATTTTAGGTAAAGAATGGTTTCAACTTTTGGAATCGCAAAGAGAATTTACTTCAATCGTAAACCTTGACAACAACTTTACAAGGCAACGGGCTGATTTCACTGTCGAATTTCCTTTTCCGATTGCTGACAAGAAAGGGATTGTAATTGAAATTGACGGCTTTCATCATTGGGAAAACCACAATCAAAAGACACTTGATGAACAAAGGGATGCAGCCGTATTAAAAGCAGAATGGTTGAACACATTACGAATTGAAACAAGAAATTTCAATCGTATTGAATCACAACTTGCACGACTGAAAGAGCTTTCAAGGCAACCGTATTTCCATAATCTCAAACTCAATTATCAAACGCCGCTTTACTTTGATAGAGACGGATTGAAAGCACTTCAACTTTCTCTTTCTCCTTTCGCTATTGCAAGAATTCAAAAAACATTGATTCAATTACTACTTCAAGGCAAACTTGATTTGAACTCACCTCTATGGAAAATTGCAGTCATTGAAAGAGATGTTCCTTGTGCCGCACTTGCAGTTGCTGATTTGAAACAACAACTCAAAAATATTTTCGCCTTACAGGACAAGGTTGTTTCGCCTGAAATTGAACTCACTGTTTTTTCAACAACAGAATTTCAATCAACATCACTTAACCGACTTGACCTTTCACAACAGTTTTCAAAAGTTCAATTCCTTGACATAAGAAATCAGCAATCCGATATTGCCTTTGATGTGTTGATTGACATTTCCGTTTTGCAGCGAAAAGAATTTTCAGGAAATGAAATCTTGTTGCAAGCAAGAGAAAAATGTGTTGTGCGTTCTGCACAACACAAGCACACAACAAGAACATTCCTGACTTCTGACATAATCAGTTACTCAAACTTCGTAACGACAAACGAACAGCAGGAGCAAATAACTGTTGATGAATCCAAGAAAGAACTTCTTGAATTTTTTCTTCAAAACATTTTTAGAAAAAATCATTTCCGTGCAGGGCAGTTAGAGATTCTGAACAAGGCGTTGCATGGACAAAGTGTAATTGGTTTGTTACCGACAGGTGGCGGTAAATCTTTAACCTACCAACTTGCTGCAATGTTGCAAGCAGGTATTTGTTTAGTGATTGACCCAATAAAGTCATTGATGAAAGACCAATTTGACAACTTGAAGAAAAACCAAATTGATGCTTGCAACTTTATTAACTCATCACTAAAAACAAGAGAGCAGAAAACGAAAGAAACCAACAAACTCAAAAATGGAGAAGTCCTCATTTCTTTTGTATCGCCAGAACGCCTTCAAATGAAAGAATTCAGAGACATTCTCAAAGAAATGAGAGAGGAAGAAATTTATTTCAATTACTGCGTGATAGACGAAGCACATTGCGTTTCAGAATGGGGACATGATTTCCGAACTTCTTATTTGAGTTTGGGGAAGAACTCAATTGAATTCTGCAAGACGAAGAACAAAGAAACAATTCCGCTTTTCGGATTGACTGCAACAGCTTCGTTTGATGTTCTTTCAGATGTTCAAAGAGAACTCTCAGGTAACAACGAAAGACACAGATTGAAAGAGGATTCAATCATTCGCTTAGACACAGTGAACAGAGAAGAATTAAGTTTTGAAGTTGTTGATGTAAATGCTGACCTGAAAGATACAGACAACGAATGGAAATTAAAAGAGAAGTTAGGAACAAAGAAGCAAGCCAAACTTATTAATCAATTACAGCAATTCCCTTTTGACAATCAGAATAAATATTCAGGAATAATTTTTTGTCCCCACAGAGGTTGGTATTTTGGAGTAACAGACCGTTACAGAAAGGACGATAAACGAAATGCAGTTTATGATTCCATTTTAAGAGCAGCAATTCCAAATCTCAAATTAGGTTCCTTCATGGGTTCTGATTCTGACGATGAAAAAACAGCGGAGGTAATTGAAGCCGATTCAATTCAAGCACAAGATGATTTCATAAACAACAATCTTAATTTGCTTGTATCAACTAAAGCGTTTGGGATGGGAATTGACAAGCCCAACATTCGTTTCACATTTCATGTGAATTATCCGAGTTCCATAGAAAGTTTCGTTCAGGAAGCAGGCAGAGCAGGCAGAGACAGAGAAGCAGCAAAGTGTTTTATTCTTTTCAATGATGAACAAATTGATAAAGGTGATAAAACATTTGAACTTGACCGAGATAACCTTCTTTACTTTCATAACTCATCTTTCAAAGGAGTTGAAAAAGAAAAAGCGATTCTATTTGAATTGCTTTCAGCAATTCATACACCGAACAAGCTATTTGAGACTGAAGTAAAACTCTATGAGCAGTTTCACCAAGACATCAACTTAGCACTTTGGCAAAGCCAAAGAGGTTATTGGTATTTGTTCGTGAATGGAGAAAGTTTTGAAGATAAGTTCGGAGCAGTTAGAATTCCATCTTTGGAAGTTGACACAAGCCGAACAACAAGACCACTAAACGAGTGCAATCAGGTTTTGAATTTCATCAGCAATTTCATTAGGCAAAATTCAAATGGAGATATTACAAGGTGGCTCAAAACTTCAACAACAATCGCAGGTTTAGAAACATTACTTCAGTCAAACGAAAGAATTGAACTCACAATTCGTTTTGAGAATAACATTACAGAGAGAATTGAAATTATCAGTAGATGGTTAAATGCTGCTTTCAATTCAACAAGGTTTGACACGATTGTAACTAAAGAAATTCTTGCGTTCTCAAATTCGTTTAATGACTTCAAAGAACAAGTAACTTCAAAACTGAATAACGGAGTTCCTTTTGAACAAGCAGCAAGAGCAAGAGATAGAGCAAGAAACAATCCAGAAGGAACAGCAGAGAAGGAACTTCAAAGACTGTTTGATGGATTCAGAGTTAAGTCAGACACAGAGAAAGCTCTTTACCGACTTTCAACAGTTGGGGTAATTGACGACTACACCGTTGATTTTAATTCCAAAACATACACAGTGTTTGCATCAAGAAAAACAGAGCAGCAATACTTCAAGAATTTAGAGAACTACATCCGAAAATATTACTCAGAAGTAAGAACCAAACAAGAGATAGGAAAAGCAAGACAGTTTGAAGGAACTACAACAATTCAGAAGTGTCTTTTCTTTCTTACTGACTTCGTGTATCGGGAAATTGAAAAGAAAAGGTTTGAAGGAATCGGAGTAATGAAAGAAGCATGTGAGATTGGAAAAGAAAGCGGAGGGGGTGCATTCAAAGAATTTGTTGATTTGTATTTCAATTCAAAATATGCGAGGAAAGGTTATGAAGTAAACGGAGAAAATAAATCGTTGACAGATCGAACAGAAGAAGGAAGACAACAAAACATAAAATGGATTTGGGAATTCATTGAAGTAATTGACGAAGACAAATCAGGCGGACACATCAACAACTTGAAACATTTGCGAGGTGCATGTGTGAGATTACTGATTCCTCAACCTGACAACGCTGTGTTCCATTTGCTGAAAGCATTTTCTATTTTCATCTTAGAGCCAGAAAATTTGAGGTTGATGGACGAGGCATCAAATAGTTTTGCAAAAGGGCTTATTGAGTTTCAAAGGGAAAAGGAATGGACATTCAATGAAGTTTTGAAGCAAGCGGAGAAATTCAAAGAGTATGTTCTCCAGTTCTCAACTCATCCAGGAATTCAAGAGATAATGCAAAATCAAATTACTGTTCTATCAGTAAAAGTTCATTCGGAATGGTTGGAAAACTTTAATAAAAAATTCTTACAAAACTATGAGCCAAGATATTCATACGCATCTTGAAAAACTCAAAACTGAGTTAAGTAAATTAGAACCTGCTGTAAAGCATTTGCAGCAAGCAGACGGAAATGCAACTGCATTGATTACAAGTTTGACAAACATTCACAAGGAATTTGCAAAACATCTAGAGAGCATTGAGAAATCTCTTGCTGATGCAAACGACAAACATCATAAGCAACTCACAAAAGAAATTCAAGATTCAACAAGAAAAATTACTGATGCAGCAGAGCAGCTCTCAAAATCCAATTCTGCATTTGAAAAACAAATCAAAACTTTTCTTTCAGGTTATGAGGGATTGACTAAGGCAGCAACCAAACTAATTGAAAAGATTGATAGAGTTGATTTCCCTTCACGACTTGACAAGTTAGATGCAACAGTTAGTTCAATTAATCAGGGACTTCAAAACACACAAACGAGAATTGGCGACTTAGAAAGAAATATAAAGGAAGATATTCAAGCTAAGTCAAAAGAACTAACTTCAAAAGTTGATGCGACTGAAAACTCATTGAAGCAGAAACTTGAGGATTCAGAAAAGAACGCAGCAACTCAATTTGAAAAACTTTCCAGTGAAAATAAAATGTTGAAGATTCTTCTTTTCATTTCAATTGGACTTGGTGTAATAATGATTGCAATTCATTTTCTGAAACCATGAGAAGGCAGCACACAAAAAATACATTCTTGCAAATCCCGCAAGCCATTGCTACAAACCCAAAATTGCAAAGGCGTATTTTTTCTTCAACCCAAGAAAAATTAAAAAACAAAAAATCTCCCACCCTTCAAAAAAATAGAACTTCGCAACCGCACAAGCCACGACAAACAAGCACTTTGACAGGTTGCGACTTAACTTACACAGACAGCCACTTGACACGAAAGGCTGAAGGGTATTCCGGTAATATGGGCTCGCCAAAAGCGGGGTGACGAGCTACTATGACAGTTTTGTGCATAACCAATATTTTGTTTTTCAAATGAACGGCAGTGCTGAAATGCCCCACCTTCGGCAAGCCCCAGACCGTCAGACTTTGCAATAACATATAATTATATTTATTAATGTGATACTTTTTTCGTAAATTAATACTATCACCAATGAACATAAATCATGGACTTTGTTGAAGGTCAAGATCGCGAGCAAATGTTCATATCGTCTATTGAACAGATGGTCGACCCAGAAGCTTTTGTTCGTATTATCGATGCTTTTATTGATGCGCTTCCTCTAGAGCAGTTTGATTTCAAAAACCTCGAGTTAAATGAACAGGGTCGACCACCGTTTCACCCAGGTGTACTCCTCAAACTTTATCTCTATGGCTATCAGAATGGCATCCGGTCCTTCCGAAAATTAGAACATGCCTGCAAGGTCAATCTGGAAGTCATTTGGCTTATAAATGGTAGACGCCCTAACTATAAGACCATTGCTAATTTGCGCAAGCAGAATACCCTAGCTTTTCGTCAGGTCTTTCGCCATTTTGTTGCCATACTCAAAGGCTGGAGACTCATTGAGGGCAAAACCATTGCGATCGACTCCTTTAAGGTCCGGGCTCAAAATAGCCTCAAGAACAACTACAATTTGGCCAAAATCCACCGACACCTGGATTACATCGATGCCAAAATCGATGTTTACTGTGAAGAGCTCGATCAAGCCGACAATGACGAAGAAAAAGAGCATCTGCATGCCAAGATCAACGATCAGATTGACAAGGGGAATCAGTACTGCGAACTTGGAGATAAGATCATCCAATCTGGTAAAGATCAACTATCCACTGCCGATCCTGATGCTCAGGCCGTCATTCTCCATCGCAACATTGTTAATGTAGACTATAACATTCAGGCAGCCAGTGATGCTAAACATAAGCTCCCGACTGCCTTCGATACGGGAGACGTTAATGATACTCATGCATTAGGGAATATGGTAAACCAGGTCCAGCAAAATCTACACATATCAAAGTTCGAAGTACTGGCCGATAAAGGCTATCATACCGCCGCCCAGCTAGCAGCCTGCGAAGATATCAACGTAACCACTTATGTTTCCCATAAAGCCAACTCAGCCAATAGCACCAATCAAGTCTTCCCTGTCGAGGATTTCAATTATCACCCAGGATCCGATACCTATCGTTGCCCCAATGGATCCATCTTGCGAACCAATGAAATGATCTACCATCGCAAGTCAAAAAAGCCCAAACATCCAGCTATTCGTTTTAAACATTACAGAACAGCTGATTGTAAGCTTTGCCCCATTAGATCGCAATGCACCAGTGCCAGAAATGGCAGAATCATCCAACGAAACGAGCATGCCCGACTTGGTCATTCAGACGGGTTCCAGTCGGCTATAGATCGGAACAATAAGCGGGTACTGAAAAATCCAGACTACTACCGTCAACGCCAACAAATCATTGAGCATTAATTTGGAACTTTCAAAAGACAATGGGATTTTACTAATATCCTCATGAAAGGAAAGGATAAAATTCTTGGTGAGATAGCACTTCTATTCTCAACCTACAACCTCAGGAGAACTGTTGCCATACTTGGGTTTTCGGCACTTCTAATGCGCCTAAAAGACGCTTTATTGATTATATTTGATAATATACAGCTGACAGACTCGATGGTACGCCACATTCATTTTTGACTTACCCTCAGCTGCCGCAGTACAGCACGGTACAAAAGATAAATTAGATAGTAAGTTGATTCACAGACTCCCATTAGCGGATATTAAAAAAGACAACCAGAATATGATATTTAAACCATTCGAACAGATGAACAACCGGTTAGAATCATCAAAAAATGATTCCGACTTAGCATATTTTTATGACCTGCTTTTATATGGAGAGTTATTAACAAAAACTATTAATCTGTTCTTAGTATCATCTATAAATGACGACAATGATAGGACAAAATATAGACAGGAGTACAACTTAGTAAGAGCAAATGCAATTGGTGATTTTTCAAAATCAATTGACGAAGTATTAACAGGACCTCCTGCCCAACTTCTTGCATCTGAAATTAGAGACTTTGAATTAAAAGAACTTGTTCAACGTGCAACTGAAGGTGATTGGCAATATGAATCTCAAAAGCTATTAAATAACACTCTTAGTGCTTTTAATATTGAACACAATCAATTAGCTACTAAATCACCTTTAAGAAATTGGTTTGGTAACTTTACCTATTTACGCAATAAGACCAAAGGACATGGTGCTACAACTTTAGAACCCTGTTCAATAGCATGTCCTCTTTTAGAAAAATCTATCAACCTCATTATTGAAAACTTTACAGCATTCAAAAGACCCTGGGCATACTTACATCGTAACTACTCTGGAAAATATAGAATTTCTTATCTAACTGAAAAAACTAATGATTTTGATTTCCTCAAATCTGTAACTTACCATTCATTAGAAAATGGAATTTATTGCTTCTTGGATAAGCCGAGAAAAATAAATCTGATGTATTCAAACCCTGAGCTTACTGACTTCTATCACACAAATGGAAATCTAAAAAATGATACTTTTGAATGTATATCATATTTAAGTGATGAAAGGCAATCATGCAGTGCAAAAGATTATTTGCTCCCAATCACACAATTACCGAGCAGCCATACAGAAGGTAATAAGGAGCTTGATGTAATTGGCAATTGCTTCACCAATTTACCAGAGTCAATTGATGAATATGTTAAGCGACCGACTTTGGAAAATGAATTAGTTAAAGTCTTGAATGAAACCGAAAGATTCCCAATAATCACTCTCCTAGGTAAAGGTGGTGTTGGAAAAACATCTCTAGCACTTAATGTGATAAAGAATCTTGCAGCACAGGACAGATTTGACCTAATTATTTGGTTTAGTGCTAGAGATATAGATTTATTAATGGATGGACCGAAACAAGTCCAAACCGTGGTTCTAAATCAAAAGGACATTGCATTAGAGTATTGTAAACTCGTCCACCCAAATCAAGAAATAAAGGATAAACTTGAATTCTTTTCTAAAGAACTTACTAAAAATACATTTGGTAAAGCTCTTTATGTGTTTGACAATTTTGAAACTGTCACAAATCCAATTGAAGTTTTTGAATGGATAAACACCTACGTTAGAAACCCAAACAAAGTTCTTATTACTTCAAGAATAAGCCGAAACTTTAAAGCAGATTATCCAATTGAAGTACAGGGGATGAATGAGAACGAATGTAAAAGTCTTATTGAAATAGTATCATCCAAGTTAAATATAACAGACCTGCTTAATCTTAACTTCATTGAAGAGTTAATTACAGAGTCAGACGGTCATCCATACATAATAAAAATTCTTTTGGGTGAAGTTGCAAAATCAGGTAAGACAGGAAAAGTTCAAAGGATAGTGGCTGAACAAGAAAAAATTCTAACTGCATTATTCAAAAGAACTTTTAATACATTATCTCCCGCAGCAAAAAGAGTATTCTTAACACTATCAAGTTGGAATTCAATTGTTCCAGTTATAGCTGTAGAAGCAGTACTTTGGAGACCTGAGAACGAAAGAATTGATGTTCAGGGTGCAATTGAAGAACTTCGGAAAAGCTCATTCATTGACATCATTAATGAAGATAAAGAAGCATTAATAAATGTTCCTCTTGCAGCTTCAATTTTTGGGAAAGGTGAATTGGAAGTTTATCCCGAGAAGATAAAAATATATGATGACCGAAAACTACTTATGGAATTCGGGGCGTCATCAAATTCTACTGTCAGTGTAGGTTTGACTTCAAAAATTGAGAGAAAATTTTCGGAAGTTGCTAAAAGAATTGATTCCCTAGACGACTTTAAAAAAGAACTCCCAACCTTAGAATATGTTGCATCAAAATTCCCAAAAGCATACGAATATTTAGTTGACATTTTTGAAGAATTCTCTGACTATGAATCTGTAAAATATTATTTGAGAGAGTATCTTAAAACTTCAATGTTATCAACTCAAAAAGCACGTCTATGGCTTAAGCTAGCTGACATATGCAAATTAACAAAAGACTGGGATGGTGAAAGTCATTCACTATCAGAGTTAGTTTTAATACCCAACATTGATTTCAATTATATTAGTGAAGCTTCAAATAGAATTAACAACTACTTCTATTTTCACCCTGAAGCAAAGTCTGTTGAGTATAAAAAACTATTGCTTGACAAGGTAATTGAAATTATGTCAAGAAGAATTAATGAAGGCGGGGCAACTGACTATTCTAGGCTTGCATGGTTACAAATAAACAATAACCGAGAAGACACAGCTAGAGAAACTGTAGAGAAAGGTCTTGAAATAGACCCTGACAATCACCATTGCCAAAGAATATATGCAAAGATTAACATCCGCTAACACACGGTTGGCGTCATGCGGGTTGACGTGGTCACATTCAAGTTCAGTTTTCCAATTGGGCTTTTGTTCGGGGTTGACAGTTTTGTGCTTCGAAATCCCGCACGAACGCCAAGCATGGTACCGTTGGGTGTCATTCAAAGAAGATCCGCAATCACAGAAGAAACAAGTAAAGAATGAAAGCAAACGAGACTAAAGTAGAAGATTTTTTATCATCAAATAAGACTCAGTTCGTAATACCTGTTTACCAAAGAAATTATGATTGGTCAACAGGACAATGTAAGCAGCTTCTTGACGACATTCTCGAAGTTGGAACTATTAAGAACATGAATGCGCATTTTATCGGTAGCATAGTTTATGTTCATGATGACGTTTATACAGCTTCAAGAATTAAAGAATTGACAGTGATTGACGGTCAACAAAGATTGACGACACTTACACTAATCTACTTGGTTCTTCACAGGCTTGCTAAAGAATTAAAAGACGAAGGGCTCGTAAATGAAATAAGTGAAACTTATCTCATAAATAAATTTGCTCCAGAAGAAGAAAAGCTGAAGCTAAGACCTACTGAGAACAATGATAAAGCGTTGAAATACCTCTTAAGAAGCGACGAAAATGAAGATTTTCCAGATTTCTCCAAGCTTGTTGACAACTTCAATTATTTCAAGGGAAGAATTACTGAAGAAAATTATCAATTCGTCTTGGAAGGCCTTTCGAAGCTGATGTTTGTTGAAATTTCCCTTGATCGAGAAAAAGACGACCCGCAAAGGATTTTTGAAAGCTTAAATTCAACGGGCTTGGAATTATCCCAGGCAGACTTAATTCGAAACTACATCTTAATGGGTCTGAATCGTAGAGACCAAAACAAAATCTACCAAAACTATTGGGAAGTAATTGAAAAACTAGCAAAGGACGAAACTCTGAATGTCACCCGTGTTTCCGATTATATCCGTGACTACCTGACTTTGGAAAACAAAATAATACCCAATAAGGGAAAAGTTTATCTTGAGTTCAAGGCCAAATATCCTACGACATCAATAGATGAACTCGAAAGCAACCTAACTGGAATCAAAGGATTGGTCAAACACTATAACAAATTGATCAATCCCAAGAATGAGTCAGATAAAGATTTACGCCTACAACTAGAGTATATCAACCGCCTTGAGATTAATGTTGCTTTTCCTTTCCTAATGAAGGTATATGATGATTATGTATCATCAATTATTGACAAGCTCACTTTTTTGAAAGTACTTGATTTAATCCAGTCATTTACTTGGAGAAGATTCATCCTTGGTTTGCCAACTAACGCCCTGAACAAGATATTTATGAGCCTCTACGATAAGGTAGAGCCAGAGAATTACCTTTATTCTATTCAAAAATCATTGCTACAAAGGTCAGGCGTTCAACGTTTTCCCAAGAATGCAGAAATTATTGATGCCCTAAAGGTTAAAGACGTTTACAACATTAAATCCAAGAATAGGATTTACCTACTAGAAAGACTTGAGAACTATGAAAATATAGAGAGAGTAGCCATTGAAGGAAATCCAGATATCACAATTGAACACATCTTTCCACAGAATCCTGACCCAAAATGGAAAATGGAACTGGGCAATGACGAATACATCTTTATCAAAGAAAATTATTTGAACACCATTGGCAATCTGACTTTATCGGGTAATAATGGTAAACTCGGAAACAAGTCATTTATTGAAAAAAGGGACTTAGATGGAGCGGGATATAAGGACAGTCGATTATGGATGAATAAGTACCTCTCAATTCTTGACAAATGGGATAAAGCGGAAATTGAAAGACGTTTTGATTTGATCGCTGAACGTTTCTTGAAAATATGGGAATACCCACAAATCGAGATTGAAACAAATGGAGACAATGGGGAACTGAACATATTTGAAGCAGACGACCCGAAACATAAAAAATTGGAATATGCCATTTTCTTCGACCAAAAAATTGAAGTTAATCAAGTAGCAAAACTTTATGTTGAAGTATTTAAACAGCTTTTTGAACTTCAACCTGAGACATTTTTTACATCCGATTTAGGAGAACGAATAAGTCTAACTAAAAACCCAACTGAAAAAGGTCTAAGACAAGCTGTACCCATAAATGATACTTATTTCATTGAAGCAAACATTGACAATATGGGCAAATTTGATAGGATCAAGCAAGCCCTGACAACCTTCGACTTTGAAGACGAACTAACAATTAAGTATGCGGAGAAATAAAAACAACGATCACCCAACACCGCTGAGTGTTGACAAACTCTAGGCCAAAAACCACCCATATACGACGACTTTTTCGTATATTATAGTATGCAAGGAGTAAAGAAATATAAGCCAAAGCTCTTCACGAACTTCTTTTTACCGGATTTTCCGCAAATGGTCGGACAGGTTATCCCGGATGACAATCTCTACAAGGTCATGAAGATCCAAATAGACTTTACCTCATTTACTTGGAGACAAAACTGTTGTCTTCCCCAAATTGTAGCCTTCCCCGAGAACCAAACAGTTTAAATCGAGCCAGAAATCTTAG
>Ga0116152_10002333_pt1 | contig 15479 bp, 13 predicted proteins | sample AD_UKC119_MetaG_FD_89894 | JGI IMG/M metagenome (GOLD analysis project Ga0116152, IMG submission 89894) | Active sludge microbial communities of municipal wastewater-treating anaerobic digesters from Hong Kong - AD_UKC119_MetaG | ecosystem: Engineered > Bioreactor > Anaerobic > Digestate... | reverse complement strand
GGCGGAACTGGCGGCACAGGTGGAGCAGATTGTGCTGGCGGGGCAGGTGGTCCCGGCGGGGCCGGTGGAGTAGGTGGTCCTGGAGGAGCTGGTGGTAATGGTAGTACCGGCAGTTCTACCGACATGAACCAGTTGATCGAACTGCTGATGCAGCTGCTGTCACAATTACAAGGTGGTGCTGCCGGAGCCGGTGGAACCCCCGGCACGGGCGGCACCTCCGGTACAGGCGGCACCTCCGGCACGGGCGGCACCTCCGGCACGGGCGGCACCTCCGGTACAGGCGGAACCTCCGGTACAGGCGGAACCTCCGGTACAGGTGGAACCTCCGGAACAGGTGGAACCTCCGGAACAGGCGGCACCTCCGGAACAGGCGGCACCTCCGGAACCGGTGGAACTTCCGGTACGGGTACAGGCAGTGCTGACATGCAGCAGCTGACCGACCTGCTGCAGCAATTGCTGACCAAGCTACAGGGTGGCAGCAGCACGGGCACCGGCGGCACCTCCGGAACCGGTGGTACTTCCGGCACGGGTACCGGCGGCACTTCCGGCATTGGTGGCGGCAAGGGTGGCAGCGGTACTTCCGGAACCGGTGGAACTTCCGGTACGGGTACGGGCAGTGCTGACATGCAGCAGCTGACCGACCTGCTGCAGCAACTGCTGACCAAACTGCAGGGCGGGAGCGGTACAGGAAACACCAGTGGCAGCACTGGCGGTTCAACCAGTGGCGGTACTTCAGGTACAGGAAGCTCAACCAGCGGTACGGGCGGCTCTGGTGGTACTTCCGGAACCCAGGGACAGGGTGGTGCCGGTTGTGCTGAAGGCGGTAGCGGCCCCGGCGGAAGCCATGGTGCTGAAGGCGGTCGTGGTCCCGGCGGAAGCCATGGTGCCAAAGGCAGTTCAGGCATGGGTTCCATGAATGCCAGCGACTCGCAGCAGTTGATGCAGTTGTTGCAGCAGTTGCTGACATTGCTGACCGAGCAGATGAATGCCGGTCAGGGTGGTTCTTCCACCGGCGGCTCTTCAGGCTCCGGCAATAATAGCAGTATGGGTGGTCAGGGCACGGGCCTGACAACGGGCGGCTGGAAGTAAGCAATCCGCTTTGAGCCCTGTCGGGAACTGCGGTTCCTGATGATGACGGCCTCCCGATAACGGAGGCCGTCTGTATTTCAGCGCAGTACGCTGGCCGGTGTCGGGTTGTCCCGGTCTGTCACAAGGTCAGCCTGCAGGGTGGGTTCCGGCTCAAAATAGCGGTAATGCCCGACGATGGGCCAGTCAAACAGCACATCCTCAATGCGGGTTCCGGCATTGATATTGTGACCGATCAGGGGGCGCTCCTCATCATAACTGCGCATTTCCATCACCACACCGATATGGTACTGCTTTTCATTCAACTGCCAGATCACCACATCACCAGCCAGATAATCATTGGAGTTGTCACTGACCGGTGTCAGCGACTTGCCCTTGCGCTCGAAGAAGGTCATCAGGTTCAGTACCCGGCGGTGATCGATATTGGTATCCGGGCTGCGCAGCCCCCATTTCTGCGGGTATTTGCGGAAATGACGGCGCATGTCTTCATGCACTGCCTGCTGCAGGTCCACCCCTTTGGCACGGAAGGCGCGAATGATGACATCGGTACAGACACCGAAGCTCGGGTCCACATCCCCGCCCGGATAGGCAATTTTAAGGTAGGCGGGATTGTAGCTCAGGGTGGTTTCAGCCTGTGCGTAAACAGAGTCCATCAGTCTGGCAACATGGGCCGGGGGGACCGGGCGCAGGCGTGGTGGAATGGCAGGAGGCCGCCAGTTCCAGTCCGGAAGTATCGGTGGCAGGGCGAAAGTTTCCCCGGCTTCCTCGACCAACGCGGTATCCGGTATTGATGTAACACCGACAGGGGCATTGTCATCTGTCGTCGGGGCCTGGGTCTTGGGATGGGTGGGTGCCACACGTTGCTCCAGCCGTTCCCAAAGGCCCGGATGCTGCAGGTAAAGCCAACCGGCACTGCCGCTCAGCAGCAGTACCATACCCAATCCCGTTGCAAGATAACGCATGCGCATGTACAAAACCTCTAGATCGTGATCATGATCCGGTCATCCACAATCTGCACCGGCCAGGTTTTCAGTGCGATTTCAGCCGGTTCTTCCGCCGGTTCGCCCGTGCGGACATTGAACATGCCGCCATGTAATGAGCACTGTACGCGGTCACCCTTGAGGCAGCCCAGATACAGGGAAGCATCTTCATGGGTGCACCGGTCATCCACGGCATGGAATTGCCCGTCTACATTGCAGACCAGAATGTGCTGACCATTCTCCAACGCTACACGCTTCATTTTTCCCGGTTTGATTTCGTTTATACTGCCTGCATCAATCATTGCTGGAGCTTGCCCATGAGTCAGTTATGGATAATGGGATGTGGCGACATTGGCCGCCGTGTTGCCAGTTTATATCAGAAGCAGGGCAGATCGGCTATTGGCTGGGTCAGAAGCAGGGAATCCCTGCAGCTTGGGCAGGCGCAGGGCATCAGCATGCGTACCGGTGACATGGATGCGGGCTGCTTTTTTCCGCGCAATGCCTTTGAACAGGCCGATATTTTCTGGTTTATGCCGCCCCCGCCACAGGGTGAAGTGGACATTCGTCTGCGCCGTTTTCTGCTGGCGGTGCAGAAAGCACCACGCCGCATGGTACTGATCAGTACCACCGGGGTATACGGGGATTGTGGCGGGCGCTGGATCGACGAAACCGAGCCGTTGAAGCCGGTGACGGCGCGGGCTGTGCGCCGGGTCGATGCGGAAACGGCATTGCAGGCATGGGGGGACAAATATGACGGTGACTGGGTGATCCTGCGTGTGCCGGGGATTTATGCCCCCGAGTGCCTGCCGCTGCAGCGGCTGCAGCGCGGTGAACCGGTGGTGTGTGAAGCTGAAGCTCCGTGGACCAATCGCATTCATGCCGATGATCTGGCCCTGGTGTGTCAGCGCGCCATGGAGGCAGCGCCGGCCCGCCGTATCTACAATGCCACGGATGGTCATCCGTCCACCATGACGGACTATTTCAACCGGGTGGCGGATTTTGCCGGTCTGCCGTACCCGCCGCAGGTCTCTCTGGCCGAGGCCATGACCTGCCTGAGTGCCGGCATGCAGTCCTACCTGAGGGAATCGCGCCGAATCGGAAATGACCGGCTGGTGCGGGAGCTGGGTATCGAACTGGCACACCCGTGTCTGGATTTGCCGAACAGTTCTCCGGGCAGCAAGGTGTAGACGGGATTGGTGCTCAGGTCTGCCCCAGTACCGACCACAGCATGCGCAGGCCGCTGATAAACAGGAACAGTGCAAAGGCACGGCGCAGGTTGACGGGATTGAGACTGTGTGCAATGCGTGAACCCAGCGGGGCGGTGAACACGCTCACGGAAAAGATCAGGAACGCCGCCGGGAGGCTGACATAACCGAAGGAGTACGGCGGGCGCAAGGCGGCATCCCGGCCGGACCAGATAAAGCCCAGTACCGCCGGGACGGCGATCAGAAGGCCGAAGGCTGAAGCCGTACCCACAGCACGATGGACCGGGTAGGAAAAGGCAGTCAGCACCGGTACCGACAGGGTACCGCCACCGATCCCCATCAGGGCGGAAAAGGTGCCGATGCCGGCAGGCAACAGGCCCCGTGCCAGCTTGCCTTCGGGTAAGGCCGGTGCCAGTACGATTTTTTTGGGCAGCACCATATTGATGGCGACTGCCAGTGCGATACCGCCGAAAATCAGGGTCAGGCTGGATGAGGCCAGATAGCGGGACAGGATACCGCCCGCTGCCGCCCCCAGAAACACCAGCGGCCCCCAGCTTTTCAGCAGTGCTGTATCAATCGCCCCCTTGGCGTGATGCGAGCGTGCCGAGGAAATCGAGGTGGGAATGATGGTGGCCAGCGAAGTTGCCACCGCCACATGCATGGCAATACTGCGCGGTACCTCCAGATAGTCTAACAGCAGATAAAGTACCGGCACGATCACTATGCCACCCCCGACCCCCAACAGGCCGGCCAGTATCCCGGCCACTGCCCCGGTGAGCATGAGTCCGAAAGCCAGCAGCAACAAAAGCTCGGTTGAATACAAAGGGGTCATGGCACACGGCTCCAGTCCGGATCGTTGAGGGTGGTGATAATGCGTTGGTAAAGGGCATCGCTTTCAAACAGGTAAGCATGACCGCCGGGACAGGTTTCAAAGCGGCAGTGCGGAATCCGTTCAGCCATGCGTTGCTGGGCTGCGAGCGGGGCCTGTCCGTCCCGGATGCCGGCCAGCACCAGTGTCGGGGCGCTGATCTGTCCCAGACGTGCATAGGTGTCATGCCGGGCGCGGGCACCCAGCTGGGCCAACAGTCCGGCACGAGCCCCCGGTTCATTCCGGCAGGCTGCCATCTGCTGCATGCGTCGCCGTATTTTATGTTCAGCGTCTTGCGGATGCTGCTGTTGCCAGGCCGGGCTGAAATCCAGGTCCAGAATTTCCAGGGATTTTCGGGCCGCTTCCTTATCCGGTAGCCCGAGCAGTTCATGAATCGGCCAGGAGGAACCGCCCGCTCCACCGGCGGTCGTGGCAATCAGTGTCAGGGTCCGGACCCGCTCAGGGGCACGGATGGCCAGCTCCTGAGCCACCATGCCGCCGAAGGAATAACCCACCACATGAACGCTTGTCCAGTTCACGGCATCCAGTATGGCCATGGCGTCGGTGGCGTAGTCCTGCATTCGGTAAGGGCCGGGTGGCTTGTCACTTTGCCCCATGCCCCGCTGGTCAAAAGCCAGTACCGTGAAATGCCGGGTGAGCAGCGAGGCATGTGCACCGGGGTGGCGCAGGTCGGAACCGGTGCCACCCAGAAACAGCAGTGGCTCCCCGGTACCCCTCAGGCTGGCCATGAAGGCAAGGCCTGCAGTGTGGATATATTGCATGCCGGTATTCGTCTTCAGTATTCCAGTGGGTGCTCGGGAAACTGCGGGAAACTGCGCTTGTTGTCCCGAGCTGGAGGTGCATTGGCAAACGGATCAAAGCCCTGCGGAACGGCGGGTTGGGGACGCACCGGTCCGGGCATGGTGACGGGGCTGCCGCTGAAGGGATCAAAGTGCTCCGGTATGACGGCCGGAATCGGGGGAATGGGGCCGGGGACGGTCTGTACGGCAGCGGGGCTGTCAGCAGTATCGGACCGGGCGGCAAACGGGTCAAACGATCTGGGGGGTGGAAGCATCTGACCGGGAATGGCGGGAGGTGTCCAGCCATCCAGAAACGGATTGCCCGAGCTGCGCGGTTCGGGGGGTATGAGCGGTTGCGGCGGCGGTACCACCGGATCGGGATAGGCTGGCGGTGGCGGTATGGGTCGGGATGTCAGGCCGGGCAGGATGCCTGTGCCCGCTGTCGGGGGCAGGGTGTCGGGTGTCTGCAGGCCGGGCAGGTAGCTGTTGCCTTGCAGTGTGCCCAGTCCGGGCAGTGGGGAAAGGCCGGGCAAAGGCACGCTGTTGTTGCCGCCGAGGCCGTTCAGGGAGTTCATCAGGATCAAGGTTTCCAGCCAGTCGCGCTGGCGGTTGTTGCGCCCGTAACCACCATTCCAGGGCGTAAAGCGGTTCCAGTTGTTCCAGCTGTTGTTGCCTCCCCAGGGCATCCAGTCCGAAGACCAGGGATTGCTGCCGCTACCCCAGCCGGGGAAAGTGCCGGCGTAGGGAAACAGGCTGTTGCCGGGGCCTGTGCTGCCGCTCCAGGCATTCCAGGGCATCCCGTTCATGCTGCCACCAAACGGGGAGCCGCCACTTCCCCAGGGCATGAAGCCGCCCGGCATGCCGGAAAAGGGGCTGCCCCAGGGAGACATCATGTTGCCCGGCCCCGTGGGCCAGCCAGCGGCTCGGGTACTGCCTGCTGCCAGTATCAGCAGGGCGGCCGCCACGATGCGGTATGCCTTGTGTTTCATGCCATGGTCTCCCTTGCGGTGCTTGTATCATGGGGTAGTTTAACGGAAGCTGCCGGTTTCAGGCAGCGGCCATCCGGAGGCGGGGCACTGCTGCCAGCAGTTTGCGGGTGTAGGCGTGGGCGGGTTCGCCACAGACCTGTGCCGTGAAGCCGTTTTCCACAATTCTGCCCTGATACATCACTACCGTGCGGTCGCTGAGGTATTCGACCACACCCATGTTATGGGTAATGAACAGCAGGGTCAGGTCACGCTCGGCACGAATATCCTGCAGCAATTGCAGGATTTCAGCCTGCACCGAGACATCCAGGGCACTGGTGATTTCATCGCAGACAATGAATTCCGGGTTCAGTACCAGCGCGCGTGCCAGCCCGATACGCTGTCGCTGGCCACCGGAAAACTCATGCGGGTAGCGCCACAGGTAATCATGTTTGAGCTGCACCCGCTCCAGCAGTTGCCCGGCCAGTGCCAGCCGTTCTTCCTGATTCTGGCCGATGCCGTGCACCTTCATGGGTTCGGTCAGGGTGGTATGGACCGGCAGGCGCGGGTTGAGCGAGGACTGCGGATCCTGAAAGGCAATCTGCATCCGGGCCCGCCAGGGGCGCAGGCCGCGCCGGCTCAGACCGGTCAGCTCGGTGCCATCCATCTGCACGCTGCCGGCGGTGGGGGGTTCCAGCTGCAGAATGGCACGGCCCAGCGTGGTTTTGCCGCAGCCGGATTCACCCACCACGGCAATGATTTCGCCGCGTGGCAGCATCAGGTCGACCCCGTCCACGGCCTTGACATGATCCACGACATGCCGGAACAGGCCCTTGCGGATCGGGAACCAGACCTTGAGGTCACGCACCTGAATCAGGGGCCTGTCAGCCTGTCCGGTGGTGTGGTCTGCCACCGATTCGGGGGTGACCCCGTCACGCTGCACACCGGCAGGCTTATCAGGCACCGCCATCGCTTGTGTCGTGATCGTTTCCACTTCATCAGCAGGGAATGACGGCTGACGGGGCCGACGCGGCAGGTTCTCCGGTACGGAAGCCAGCAGCTGGCGTGTATAGGGGTGCTGCGGGTTGTGCAGTACCTGATCCACCGGGCCGGCTTCGACCAGTCTGCCCTGCTGCATGACACCGACTTTCTGGGCCATCTGTGCCACCACACCAAAGTCGTGGGTGATAAACAGGGTGCTCATGCCGGTGGTGTCCTGCAGTTCGCGCATCAGGCGCAGAATTTCAGCCTGCACCGTCACATCCAGGGCCGTCGTGGGTTCGTCGGCAATCAGCAGTTCCGGCTCACAGGCCAGCGCCATGGCGATCATGACACGCTGGCGCTGGCCGCCGGAGAGCTGGTGCGGGTAATCGTTGACGCGGCTGCGGGGCTTGGGAATCCGAACCTGTTCCAGTGCTGCAATGGTGCGGTCCATGGCCTCCTGCGGGCCGATACCGGGATTGTGCAGCAACAGGGCTTCCATAATCTGCTCGCCGATGGTGAAGACCGGGTTGAGCGAGCTCATGGGTTCCTGAAAAATCATGGCGATCTGTGCGCCGCGTACCTGCTGCAGGGCGTCTTCGTCCAGTTCCAGCAGGTTGACGCCGTGCCGTTCGGCGTTCGGCAGGCCTTCCTGCCGGCCATAGAACAGAATATCGCCCTGTGGATGGCTGGCAATACCATGGGGCAGCAGGCGGATCACCGACAGGGCCGTGATCGACTTGCCGCTGCCGGATTCGCCTACCAGGCAGAAGGTTTCCCCGCGTTCGATACTGAAGCTGACATCATTGACGGCATGCACGACTTCCCCACCGGAACGGAGGTCGGTGCTCAGGTTCATGATGTCCAGCAGCCGGCGTCTCATGCATTCACCCCGGCATTGCGCGCCATGTGCGGGTCAATCGCATCGCGGAAAGCCTCACCGATCAGGTTGTAGGCAAACACGGTCATGAAAATCGCCCCGCCTGGAAAGACGGCCATCCACCAGTTGAAGGTGGCGGACTGCACGGCCTGATTCAGCATCTCCCCCCAGGAAGGTGAGTCCACCAGCCCCAGCCCGAGAAAGCTCAGGGTGGCTTCAGCCAGAATCGCGGAGGCAACCCCGAAGCTGGCGGCCACCAGCAGCGGGGCGACGCCGTTGGGCAGCATGTGGCGGAACAGGATCGAGGTCAGCGGCAGACCGCTGGCCACGGCAGCCTGCACATAATCCTGCTTGCGCAGTTTGAGGAATTCGGCACGGATGTAGCGTGCGTATCCTGACCAGCTGGTCAGGCCGATAATCACCATCATCATGTACAGGCTACGCCCGAAAAACGCCACAAAAGTCAGCAGCAGAAACAGGGTGGGGATGGATTCAAAAATCTCCACCAGCCGCATGCCGAGCATGTCCACCGTGCCGGAAAAATACCCCATCAGGCCACCGATAATAATGCCGATCAGCATGGCGATGCCGGTGGCAATAATGCCAATACTGAGGGCGATACGGGAGGCATGAATCATGCGGCTGGCCACATCCGCACCGCTGGATTCAGTGCCCATCCAGTGGGTGCGGCCATCGGTATTGGAAGCCAGCGGGGATTCCAGTCCGGTTTCACCATAATCGCGCAGGTAGTCCCGCGGTGACCAGGGAATGGGCGGCATAATGCGCCAGTCGGCCTCGGCATGGGCCGGGGTGCGGAAACTGTCGTAAATCACCAGCTGGGGTGGCTTGAGGTAAAGGTTGGCCAGTACCGCCAGGGCTGCCGGGATGGCCACCAGTGCCATGAGACCGAGGCGGTAATCCACCCGGATCGGCAGCAGGGCCAGCAGCAGCGCCATAAAAAAGGCTCCCAGCACAAAAATATCCTCACTGTTGAGGTAGTTCAGCACCGGCCAGGATACCGCCCCGCCCCGGCTCATCACGATAGGCATGCTGTTGGCCAGAAACGGTGCAAACACGGCGCTGATGACCAGCAGCCCGACCCAGCACAGTCCGACCTTGACGCCCACGCCCTGTAATGCCTTGCGCAGGATGCGGCGGCCAAAGGTTTCGCGGTTGACACGGCTGTGCTCAATCATAACTCACCCTCGGGTCAACCAGCGTATACAGGACATCGGCCAGCAGGTAGCCGGCCAGCGTCAGGAAGCCGCTGATCCAGGTAATGGACAGTACCAGTTCGCGGTCCCGGTTCTTGACCGCTTCGACGGCAAGCTGGCCCATGCCGTTGATACTGAAAATGTTTTCCACGATCAGGGAGCCGCTCAGCAGGCTGGGCAGCAGGCCGGCAGCCACCGTGATCAGGGGGAGCAGGCTGTTGCGGAATACGTGTTTCCATAATACCTCGCGCTCGTCCAGCCCCTTGGCACGGGCAGTGCGGGCATAATCGGCGTTGAGATTTTCCAGCACCGAGGTCCGGGTCAGCTTGGCCAGTCCGGCAAAGCCGCCGTAGGACAGGCACAACACCGGCAGGACCAGATGCCAGGCATGATCCAGCAGAAAACCGCGTACATAGCCCGGCCCCATGAACTGGGTGGCAAACAGGAGGCCGAGCAGGAAGCCGAACAGACCCAGCAGCAGAATCCGGAACGGGGAATAGCGCATCCAGCCGATGCCGCCGATAACAAGCGCTCCCGGCAGGGGCAGCAGCATCCAGACCAGCCAGGACGGGGAAGCATGGGACATGGCCATCCAGATACCGGCTACCAGCCCGAAGACGGCAGCGACAAACGTGCGCAGGCCCCGTTCCTGCCAGCGCCCGAGCCACAGCCCGGCCACCGCCCCGAAGGCCGAACCGGCCAGCAGCTGGCCGACATCCAGCAGGGAACCCCAGTGTGGCATGAAGGGCATGTCCTGAGCCGCACGGCTGCCGATACCGGCGGTCGGGAACCAGTGCCAGTGCTGCACATTGGCGAAAAAGCCCAGCAGCAGTACTCCGGCCAGCATGGTGGGAATCGACCACAAGGCCAGCATGATCACGCTGGAGCTGACATCAAAGCCGCGCCCGCGTTCGGTGGCGGCCTTGACGCCGATGGCGATGGCGAACAGATAGATCAGTGGAATGGTGATGACATTCAGCAGCAGGGTGACGGGAATCCGTTCCCCCAGAATGGCCAGTACCGGACGGCCATAGTGGAAACTGTCGCCCAGATCCATGCCCTTAGTGAGGGAAAAACCGGTGATGCTGCCTTCCCGGTCGGTCGTGAAACCGAAGGGCAGCACATTGTTGAGCCAGCGCAGGTACTGGATCGGGGCCGGCTGGTCGAGGCCATAGCGCTTGTTGTAATAATCCAGCAGTGCCTGTTTTTCCTGCGGCTTCATGTCCATGCCGTCCACCAGACCCTGAGCGCTGATACCGCCGGGCGACAGTGCCATGACGGTAAACACCACGATAGTGATCCCCAGCAGGGTCGGAATCATCAGCAGCAGGCGGCGCAGCAGGTAGGTGAGCATGGTGGCTCCAGGCTACCGGTAACGCTGCTGTGGTGCGGGCACCCAGGTTTCCAGTGGCAGAAAACCCTGGTTCAGGCCCATAGGGGTGAGTTCCAGCCCGTTGATGCGCTTGTCGATAAACACCAGTGATTTGCGCCGCAGCAGGAAGGTATAGGGTTGGTCTTCGTACATGATGTGCTCGGCCTGCTGCCACAGTGGCATGCGTTTGGCCTCATCCACGGTGGCCCGGGCCTCATCAATCAGCCGGTCCAGTACCGGATTGCTGTAGCTGGTGAAGTTGTCACCACCGGTTTTGATCTGGCTGCCATGGAATATCTGATAGATGTCGGTTTCCAGTCCGCTGGTCCAGCCCAGGGTGATGGCATCAAAATCCTTCTTGTCGATCTGCTCCAGCATCACCGGCCATTCCTGTGCCGAGGGTTCCATCTTGATGCCGGCACGGGCGTACAGGTCCTTAAGCAGCAGCACCATGCGTTTGGTATCTTCATTGGATTCAAAATAGGTCAGCTTGAAGGTGAAGGGCTGGCCGTCTGCACTTTCCAGCACCCCGTCCGCATTGCGATCCTCGAAACCGGCTTCCCTGAGCAGGGCCTTGGCCTTGTCCATGTTGTAGGCGCGTGGCTGCAGGTCCGGGTCATGCTGCTTGCTGCGCGGGCTGAAGGGGCTGATGGCGGTTTCGGCGTAACCCAGAAAAATTTCATCAATAATGCGCTGGCGGTCGGTGAGCCAGGTCATGGCCTCACGCACGCGCTGGTCGGCAAACAGGGTCGGCTTGCCGGCCCGCTGCTGGTTCCAAGCGAGATAGCTGTAGCCCGCGACGGGGGACATGTATTCGAAATGGTGGCTCTTGTCCCTGATCTGCGAATCATTTTTGAGTGAGTTGTATTCTACCGGCCGGGCACTGTAAGTGTCGATTTCACCGTTGCGGTAAGTGGTCAGACGGGCGCTGTCATTCTGGATGATTTTCCACAGGATATGGTCAAAGGTCGGCTGGACATCACCCCAGTAACGTTCATTGCGCACCAGCTCCACATTGCCCTGATCCGGGGTCCAGCCTTTGGGGTCGGCCAGACGGTAGGGGCCGGAGCCGAGCAGCAGGCCCTTGGACTCGTTGAATTTTTCCGGGGTCTGCAGGTAGGGCTCATAAAAGTGCCGGGGCATGATGGCCAGCATCGCCACGAGTCGCAGGGCCTCGAAATACGGCTCCTTGAACACAAACTGCACCGTGTGGGGATCAGTCGCCGTCACGGCAGCGAGTTTTTCCAGATAGGCACGATCACGCGGGGCCTGGATACTCTCATTCATGATGAAGGCGAAGGTGAAGGCCACATCGTCAGCAGTGAGCGGGACACCATCAGAAAATTTCACATCAGGCCGCAGGTTGACGGTAATGCGGAGGCCGTCTTCACTGATGCGCCAGTCCCTGGCGATCAGGCCCTCCCATTCCAGTGTGTCGGGGTTGCGTGTGATCAGGCTTTCCTGCACATAACTTTGCACCTCGGAGGCATAAGCGTCAGAGGAAACCAGCGGGGTCAGGGTTTTGAGGTTGTTGCCAAAGCTGGAAACGTTCCAGTCGCCCTGGGCATAATCCGGTTGCTGTGATGCCGCGTAGGCACGCCGGAAGGCCGGGGCGATGCTGCCGGTCTCGCTACCACCGTTACCGGAGAGGCTGACTTGCCCGCTGCCAAGGGTGGTGCGCAGGTTTCTGAGGTCGGCAGCCTGCTCGCTCAGGGCGGTCTGCATCTGCTCCAGCTTGAGCCATTGACGGTCCACCTGATACATGAGCAGAATCAACAGCAGTACAAGCAGGGCGAAGAGGGCGTAATTTATCCAAACGCGATTTATCGGTTTTTGTTGCATCTTTGTTTCAGTTTGGCCATCCGGCATGAAGTTTTCAAAGCATACCATCAAGTTGCAGATTGTTGCAGCACTGAAGGAAAGGATGCGTTACCTGCCCGGATTCGGATGCCGTTTTTGTTGAAGCTGATGAATTTACCGGATGGCGTCGGTCAGCGACATACCGACGTAGTGCTGACCCCTGACGCCGTGGTGCCTAATGGACCCCGCTGTAACCGATAATGGTTGCAGCAGGGCCGTCGGTCCAGCCTTAGAAACGCTGCGAATACATCAGCTGGAAGTTGGTCTGGGAGTGGGTGGATTGGATGCCGGTGTTGCTGTTGGTCTGTTCTACCTCGGGAGCAATGGCCAGCGAGGCGCTCAGGTCACTCTGCTTGCTCAGCCCGTAGGTGAAGCCGGTGGTGAAATGATTTTCCACAATGGCCGGAAACAGCGGATTCAGGTAGGCATCCGGTACCGGATTCCGGGCCAGATTTGCCCCGGCACGTACCGTCAGGCGGTCGTTCACCTTGTGCGCGACCCCGAGCTTGATGACATTCTGGTCTTTCCACTGCTGCTTCAGGGCCACGTCGACAGACTGGCCACCCAGACCTGGTACATTGCTGTCGGCGGTGAAGCTGAGCCGGAACTGGTCCATGACACCGGACCAGTTGATGCGGCTGTAATCCAGCCCGAATGTAGTGCGCTCATTGAGCTGGTAGGCCATGCCGATGCTGGCCACATCCGGAAACTGGAAGTCCCTGATGGTGTACTTGCCCGGAATGGTGGCACTCGGCAGTGCCGTGCCGCTGGCCATGTCCACCAGCTTCATGCTGCCGTCACCTTTGAGGTCGCTCATATTGGTCTTGGTGCGATAACTGGCCCCGAGTGTCAGCTGGGGCGTGGCCTTGTAGGTGGCACCGATACGGGCACCGATACCGGAGCCGTCGGCCTGGCCGGTAAAGTCACTGCTGTTGGAAAAATCAAAAACGGCGGAGGTACCCTGCATCTGGGCGGGTGTCATGCCCATCAGCATCGGTGCCATGCTGTCCAGCAGGTTGCCGGAAGCCGAACCCAGCACCTGTGCCCCGCCAAAGCCGGTCGAAAAATCAGCGAAAGAGCCGGCGGTGGGGCCGTTGGCATTCATGATCGGCATACCCATCTGCATATCCAGCCCGCCCCAGACATATTCCACCGTGCCCCCGATGGACAGGGCGGGGCTGACCTCATAGGCGACTGGCACAATGACCGAGCCGATGCCAACTTCCGAGCGTGCGCCGACTCCGGTACCGCTGCCCAGAAAGCTGTTTTTGTCATATTCGGTTCCCATGCCGCCCTGGGAGTAAACGCCGACGCCGTAGCTGAACTGTCCGGTTTTTCTGACCCAGCCGGCCGCCGGCATGATGTAGGAATCACCACCGGATTCCGCCACCGGTATGGCCGGCATGGCAGCAAAGGCTGCATCAACAGCGGGGCGCAGGTTGCCGATGGAAACGTCCAGACGTGATTCTCCATCAGCCATTTGGGTCAGGGTGGCGGGGTTGTTGGCCATGCCGGCATTGCCATTGTGAATGGCTGTCGCCACGCCGCCCATGCCGGTGGATTCGGGACCATAGCCCTCCATCAGCATGCCGTTGGTAGCAAAGGCGGCTGAGGACAGCAGGCAGGGTACCGACGTAAAGACAAGCAACCGCATGTGGCTGCGGCAGAAAACAGGTTTCATAAACTCTCCTCTCGACAATGACCGGAAATTTTCAGCCATTTAAAGAAGTTATAGCAGAACTGTCCACCTTTTTTCTATCCCCCTGATTTGATATGACGCGGGTTTGCGGACTGTCATTCCGGCAGGGTGCTGTCATGCAGCGAATGTTGCGAGGGCTTGCCAGGCACCGCGCATCAGGTCGCGCAACAGGATCAGAACAGGGTTGTGGATCATGTGTTTTCCTACGACGGGCGGGGGAACATGCTGTATGCCGGAGATGCACGGCATATCGCATGGACCAGTTTCAACAAACCTTCCCGGATCACCCGTCTGGATCAGAGCGCCCGTTTTGCCTACAACAGTGAACAGCAGCGCATGCTGAAAGTGGCGAGCCGGGGAACGACCTGGTATGCCGGTGACGGATTGTATGAGCGCTTCCGGGATGGCAGCAGCGGACGCGAGACCTTCAAGTACCCGATACGGATCAATGGTCAGCAGGTGGCGTATGTGAAACAGAATTGGTTGCCGGGCGGGACTGACCCGCTGGATAACGTCCAGTCGGTCCTGTATCTGCTTGCCGACCATTTAGGCTCGGTCAGTCAGTTGCTGGACAGTGCGGGTATGGTTCTGGAATCGTTGAGTTTCGATGCCTGGGGCCAGCGTCGGGCGGGGAGCTGGCGTCCGCTGGATGCGCCGGCCAGTGCGCTGACCCTGCTGCGTCAATATGCCCTGACGACCGGTTTTACCGGGCATGAGATGGATGAGGATTTTGGGCTGATCAATATGCAGGGGCGCTTGTATGATTCCCGACTGGGGCGGTTTGTCAGTGCTGATCCGTTTGTGCAGTTTGCTAATAATACCCAAAGCTACAACCGCTACAGTTATGTGTTGAACAATCCCTTGTCGCATACCGATCCGACGGGGTATTTTCTGGATAAGGTGGTTGACTGGATTGGCGATAATATCCGGACCATCGCGGCGATTGCGGTGGGTTTTGCGACTGCCGGACTGGCCTTGGGGGCTTATCTGGGGACGGGGTTTGCCCTGACTGGTGGCGGCCTTGCCGGCTCGATGATTGCGGGTGCTGCCGGGGCGTTTGCCGGGACGCTGGTGGCGACTGGCTCGCTGGAAGCTGCCGTGGTTGCGGGCGTGTTTGGCGGGCTGTCAGGGGGACTGGCCCATTCCATTGGACATGGTGCATTGGGGGAAGTTGCTACCGGGTTGCTGGGAGAGACCGCCGGAACCTACATTGCCCACGGCGTGGCGCAAGGAACGGTTTCCGCGTTGCAGGGCGGCAAGTTCCGCAGCGGGTTCCTCGGTGGCGTCGTCGGCCATGCAGCGGGTATCAGCAAACGCTGGATTCAAGGTGCACGCGTGACCTCGGTCATTGCCAAAACCATGATTGCGGCGGCGGCCGGTGGGCTGGTGTCGTCCCTGACGGGCGGGAAGTTTGCAAATGGGGCCATGTCGGCGGCGTTTACGCATTGCTGGAGTCAACTAATAAGTGCAACACGTTGACCGGTAAAAGCCTCAAAAGGTGTTAGCCCACCCAGCTTCTTTCTCGGTGTCATGTTCAAGTGCCAAATGCGCTGTTCAACCTCCTCGTCC
>Ga0116152_10002332_pt1 | contig 15484 bp, 14 predicted proteins | sample AD_UKC119_MetaG_FD_89894 | JGI IMG/M metagenome (GOLD analysis project Ga0116152, IMG submission 89894) | Active sludge microbial communities of municipal wastewater-treating anaerobic digesters from Hong Kong - AD_UKC119_MetaG | ecosystem: Engineered > Bioreactor > Anaerobic > Digestate... | reverse complement strand
CCAGGAGGACGAGGCCCGCCTGTTTGAGCTGACCGCCACGCAAAACGATGAAACGCTGCTGGTGTTTGACGTAAACGAGCAGACCAACGACTACCGCCGCAGCTACCGTACCAGCTATTATCCCGATAACGATTACACCTCCGAGGGCTATACGTTTTCCACCTCCAACTGGAAGCACGCGGACAACGGCCGGTTTTTGATTTTGGAATACATCATGCGCCAATACGGCGAGATTGACCACCGCGGCTACATGCGCCGCACCATCCGCAACGGTTACGAGATCACGCTGGATATGCAGGTGTACGGCCGCCGCCTGGCCACCAAGGACAACACGGCGCTCAATAAGATATGGGACACCTTTACCTTTGTGGAGATTTTGGACCTGCCCGCCGCCGCGCAGGCGCAGATCAACATTACCACCACCCCGCCGGAGGAAACCAACAGTACCGATATCGAAATTGCCGGCACCGCCGCCGAGGGCGTGAAGTTCACCGCCGTGCTGATGGGGCTGAACTACACCACCCCGCTGGTGAGCGAGGTAACCGTCGGCTCCAGCGGCAAGTTTTCCATTCCGATTGAAATTCCCAAAGAAGGCGTGTTTATGGTTACGGTAACCGCCGAATATGAGGGCGAAACCATAACCGAGCTTGCCTATCCCGTAACCTATTCGCGCACCTTGCTTGCCATTAATATCCAGACCGATATCCCCGAGGAAGTAACGTCCGATTCGCTGACCATCGAGGGTACCGCGGAGCCCAAGGCGGAGATCCAGGTGTTTGTCAACGACGAGCTGTTTACCACCAAAACCGTTTCCTCGGAAGGCAAGTTTTCCATCAAGCTTGACACATCGGACGAAGGCACCTACGACGTGGTGCTCGCCTTTTCCAAAAAGGACCTGGCCGACCGCCGCATCAACCTGAGTTTCAGCCGCAACTGGTCTACCGACGACATGATCGACCGCATCAAAAGCGATGCCGTAAGCCCCAACTACGCCACGCTGGTGGATAATATCGCGCGCTACGACAGCCGTACCATCAGCTACAAGTGCTATCTGGTGTCGGTTACCCAGTCGGGCGACGACTGGATTTATACCATGGCGCTGACCAAAAGCGGCGATACCTATTCCAAGTTTATCCTCGTGGTTGCCTCGGAGGAGCCTAAGTACGATATCGGCACGCGGCTGATGATGTACGGTACCTCGGTGGGCATGTCGGTATCCACCGGCAGCGAGCAAACAGCCGACGGCGAAGCCGAAGCAAGCGAAAGCTATCCGTGCTTTGAGCTGCTGCTGCTGACCTCCATTGAGTAGGCGGCCCCGTATAACAGATCAATCATCCCCTGCCGACTGCGCGGTATGCGCCTGGCAGGGGTTTTGTATACCGTCGGGAAATTAATTTTTTATATCGATGCAATAAACCGCGCATTTTCCGGTCTTACCGTTGAAAGGGTGAAGAGGGATCCATGAAGAAGGACGAACAAAACCGGCTGTATTCGTTCTTTGCCGCGGAAAGCGGCAGGCTGATGCGCTATGTGCACGCGCGGGCACGCCGCATCAGCGATATGGACGCCGAGGACATCGTGCGCGAGGTGATGCTCGGCCTCCTGCGGCGTGACGACCGCAGCGGCCCCGTGGAAAACCTTGCCGCGTATACCTACCAGTCCGTGCGCAACAAGCTTGCGGACTACCACGCGGAGCAGGCGCAAACCGTTTCGCTGGACGCCTGCTGTGACGAGGACGCGGCATTTTCCCTGCGGGAAATGCTGCCCGACGAAACGCAGGACGTAATCGCCAAGACCGAGCAAAAGGAACTGCTGCGTACCTTGAGTGCCTGTATGGACAATCTGGAGGAAAAACAGCGCGCCGTGCTGATCGCCACCGAGTTTCACGGCAGAAGCTTCCGTGAGCTTTCGGAAGCCTGGCACGAGCCGATGGGCACCCTGTTATCCCGCAAATGCAGAGCCGTCAAGGCGCTGCGGGACATGATGACGGAACAACTGAAAGGGGAATGAATATGGGTTATTACAAAGATCGATGGAACAAGCAGCCGCCGTGGATCCGGATACCGGTTTACACGGTTCTTGGCGTGATCGCGACGGTAGGGTTTGGGCTCTTATTCGGCATGATCATCGTATGGCTGTGGAACTGGCTGATGCCGGCGATCTTCGGCCTGCCGACGATCAGGTTCTGGCAGGGCGTGGGACTGTTTATTCTGGCCCGCCTGCTGATCGGCGGTTTTGGCAACTCGCATAACGAATCATCAAAATCGCACAAGGATGACAAAACAAAACGGACATGGAGCTGCGAGTATGGTTCCGATCGTCCGTACCACCGGCCGCCGTTTGGCTGCCCGCCGAATCACGAGCCGCCGGAACACGGCCCCGGCCCGATGGGGGATCGTCCGCCGATGGATCACGATCCGATGGACCGCCGCCCGCCGCGGCCGGATTTCCAGGGCTGGCGGTATTATGACGAGTGGTGGAGAAGCGAAGGCAAACAATCGTTTGATACCTACGTGGAGCAAATGCGCCCCACGCCGGATCAGCCGCCTGAGCCGTCCGAAGAACCGTCCAAGGAGCCTCCCACAGAGGAATAAAAGCGAATACGGCAAAGCACAGGGCCGCCTCCAAAGCGAGGCGGCCTTTTCTGTCCGCTATAAGCCAATCGCGGCAAGGATCAATATATTTTCCGTCCCCATACCTTTTTCGCTTTCGGTGCGTCTATAGTAGTGAAACCGGTTATCAAACACCAAAGGGAGACTCTCATGGACGAACAAGCATTTTCAACCGTCGTACAGCAGCAGGAGGACACGCTCTACAGAATTGCCTTTACCGTGCTGCATAACGATGCGGATTGCGCCGATGCCCTGCAGGATGCGCTGCTGCGCGCCTGGCGAAGGCTGGATACGCTCAAAGACGAGCAGGCGTTTCGCAGCTGGATGGCGCGCATCGTCATCAACTGCAGCCGGGATATCCTGCGCAGGCGCAGGCTTCGCACCGTGGAGCTGGATGAAACGATTGCGGCGCCGCCTGCGAACGACCAGCCGCTGGCAGAGGCGATCGCAGCGCTTCCGGAAGGGCTGCGTCTGCCAATCACGCTGCATTACATGGAAGGTATGAGTGTAAAGGAAGTGGCGCAGGTGATGCGCCTGCCGCAGGGAACGGTTAAAAATCGCCTGTTCCGCGGACGGGCGCGGCTTGCGGCCTTTTTACAGGAGGAGGAAATGATATGACTTTGAATCAGCAACGGATGCGCGAGGCGTATCCGCAGACGCCCGATGTGGTCAGGATTCGTATGGAGCAAACGCTGGCCGGTATTCGGCGGGAAGCGGCCAAGCAGCCGCCGCGGCGCTATGCCCGCCGGCTGAGCTTCGCGGTAACGATGGCGCTGGTGACCGTGCTGGCGGTTGGTGCCGTGGCGGCGGGCGCGCACTTCGGCGTGTTTGACTTTATGAAAAAAATGTTCGGCGCAAGCGGCGTGCTGCCGGAGGCCGAAGAGCTGGTACAGCAAAACCTCGGCAGCCTGAAGCTGGAACATACGACCCTGAACGTGGACGAAGCCGTGTACGATGGCGGTACGTTGCACGTGGTGTACTCCATCACCCAAAACGATGCCGACGCACCCCTGACCGAGCAGGACGCGGAGGATTCGCAAAGCGCCTTCCAGCTGGCCGTGGCGGCCGATGCGGTGCACATGGAGTGCGACTCGTTTTGGGTGAACGGAACGGAATATTGCATGACCAACTGTTCCACCGTGGATACCATGATCGGCGAAAACGACGGCGAGCTGCTGTGCTATCTGGATATCCAGCTGGCCTCGGCGGGCATCGTGCCGGACGGCGATTTCACGGTAAAGCTGCCCGTGGCGGGCGGAAACGGCGACTATCAAACGCTCGATTTCACCGTGCAGGCCAGCGGATCGGATTGGCAGCCCGTGGTGCTCTACAGCGACAACGCGACAGTAACGCTTACAAGCGCGTTCGTGTCGCCGGTGCGCATCTATGCGACCCTCCGCCTGGAAATGAACGCGGATGCTTCCGCGCAGGAAGCCGACGAAACGTTTGAGGATTGGGCGGAAGCCGAACTGGTGGACGCGCAGGGCAACAGGCTTGCGGGGATGACCGAGCTGATGCCGGAAAATCTGGTGGACGGAGAGAGCGTGGACTACAGCTACACCTTCCTGCCCACGGAGGCGGAAGAAGTGTACCTCGCGCCGACCTTTATCAACGAGCAGGGCGAATGGGCCGTCGATATGACCCGCGCATTGCCTTTGCAGTAAGGAGAAACCGATGAAAAAGTTTTTGATGCTTTTATTGGCGGCGGCGCTGCTTATGCAGCCGCTGGCCGGATGGGCCGAGGCCACGTCCGCGCAAGACCAATACGTATCCCTTGCCACCTTGCGTGAGCAGGCGGCGGAGGGCTGGAATGAAACCTACACGTCCCACGGCCGCGAGGTGGTGGCCGACGTGGACACCGTAACGATGCCGGAGGCGGATGCCTGCCTGATTCTTCAGGTGGAGGGAATCGCGTTTGACGCCAACGCACTGGCGGCGGTGGAAGCTACGCCCAACGCTAGCGTGAACGTGTATCGGGATATCGTGCTGAACGTGGATCTGAAGGTGGATGACAGTAAGATTTTTCTTGACGAATGGTACGGCGGTATCGTAGACACGGATCAGGAAATCAACTATGAAAACGGCGTGGTACCCACCGAGGACGCGCTGGAGTGCGACCTCACCAACGCGCAGTTCCGCGAGCGGGTCAGCAGCGCGCTGAGCGATCTGATGGGGCTTACGCTGGAGGATTATCGGTTTGACAATTTCAGCGTGGAAGGTCCGTGTTATAAGGCCAAAATACGCAACGGCGAGCTGGTGCGCGGCGATCTGCTGACCACCACCGGCTGTTACGCGATGCGGGCAACCCAGCTGCTGAACGGAATCCCCATTCTGGATTGCTTTGCGGACGACACGCCTACCGGATGGATCGTTTACGATTACTTCAGCCCCGGATGGTACACGTACCAATTCGGCGGCACCAGCGTCGTTGCGGTGCAGGAAACCGACGTGCCGCTGCTCTCCTTCGACGCCATGAAGGCGGTCCTGGAAGCGCAGATCGAAGCCGGCACCCTGCGCGGCGTCGATGAGATGGAGTTCGGCTACCTGAACTGCTATCAGGATACGGACAAAGGACGGCAGTTTGTCACCGTGCCCGTGTGGCGCGTGCTGTGCGGCTACACCACGGATCTCAGCAAGGAACACGCGATGCCTTACTATGACGAGCGTGACACCGACGGCTCCCAGTCCGTACCCGAGTGCTACCGCGATTACTATTACAGCGCGCAGACGGGAGAAATGATCCAGACCTGCGCGCTGACGGACAGCGTGGATCCCATCCCCGCCGGCGAAATCCTCACGTGGGATTCCGTGGGAGACTAGAAAAACACGAAAAAAAAACGGCTTCCTTCGGGAAGCCGCTTCAGCCTGTCAAAAAAGCCCAATCTGCGTTGTCGGCTGCGGGATGGCAAGGGGCATCACGTACGGCTGTGTACGCTTAACCCCTTTCCACCCTTGCTTCCTAGCATATCGGGCTTTTTTGGCAGGCTGGCAGGGTGTTTGCAAAACAAGGTTTTTAACACCCTGAAACGGCTTCCTTCGGGAAGCCGCTTTTTCGCGTGTTAATTCAGTTTACGGGATCACGACCCGCTGCAGGGCCACATCGGAATCGCCGTCGTCAATCATGGTGCGGGTCCACAGCTCGCCGTTCCACTGAATGTATTTCGGTGAGAGCATGGAACATTCCGGGATGGACACGGTCCAGTATTGCAGCGCGTTTCCGTCCTGATCCAGCGACTGGAAGATACTGGAGTTGTAGTTGTCGCCGGAGCCGCACAGGATATACTGCCCGTCGAGCTCCGCCACATAGGAATGGGGCAGGCTGTAATCCGTCAGCTCGGTCGCCTTTTGCCATAGCTCGGTGCCGGTAGCCGCGTCCAGACAGAGCACCAGCTGCCGGAAGCCGGTGGCGGTGTCACTGCTTGTAACGCTGTCTCTGCAAAACCCAACCGCGACAAACCGGCCGCGGGAATCGACAATGCCGTCGCTCAAATCCCCGTCGCTGATCCCTGCCGCCCGATACGACCATACGATATTGCCGGTGTCGTCCACCAGCAAGGCAACTACATCATTGTCCCCGCTTGCGCTATCGTGGTAACGGCCGTACATCAGGCAGCCCTGCGATGTGCGCACCCAATTATCGATATGGTTCAGCCCGATGGCATTGGCGTCCAGCTGCCAAAGCACATTGCTCCGGGCGTCCGTCAGCGTGAGGGAGCGGGAACGCTGGCCGGTTTCGCCGCTCAGCGTTTCGGCAGTTACGGTCAGGCCGCCGGCGGAAAAGTATTCCCGATAGGCGTTGTCCTCTTCCGCAGTATCCATCACCTTTTCCCCTTCGGCCAGGATGGAGCCGTTGTCACAGGAAAACGTGAGCTTCTGCCGGTACTGCGTGCGCTGATCGATCTCGTAGCGCACGGTGCCGTAAAAGGTATTGTCGTCGTTGAGGGTTAAAAAGTGCAGCGTGGTGTAACCGTTCTTTTTGTCCGAACCGAACACGTTTTCCCACACGATGCTGCCGTCCGGCGCAAGGCACACCAGCCATGTCTTCAGAGTATATCCGTCAAATTCCGCCTCGCCGTTCAGCCCGCCGGAGGTAGCCATCGACAGGATAAGGTTGCCGTTTGGCAGCACGAGGGTGCTGTAGCAGGATTCATCGCCGCTGCCGCCCAGGATGATGGGACTGTCCGCCGTGGCAGCCAGCGCGCAGGCCGGCAGCGCGCCCAGCAGCAGTGCCGTAACGAGCGTGTAAATCAATAAGCGTTTCATAATCTATTCTCCTTATTTTCTATTGGCCGTCCGGAATCACGACGCGTTCCAGCAAAACATCCGAATGGTCGCCGCTGGACAGGGTTTGCGTCCACAGCTCGCCGTCCCACAGGAAAAACATGGGGTTCAGCCTGCCGTATTCCGGTGTGGATACCGTCCAGTAATTCGTTTCCTGCCCGTCCTGATCCAGCGTCTCGAAGATGCTGCTGGTATAGGTACTGTCCGCCGTACACAGCACGTACTGCCCGTCCATTTCCGCTATGTAGGCGGTTGGCAGCTTGCGGTCTGTTTGGGTGTTGGCTTTGATCCAGATTTCGCTGCCGTCCGCCGCGTCCAGACATACCACCAGCTGGCCGAAGCCGTCAGCCGTCCCGTTGCTGCTTAAGCTGTCCCTGGAAAAGCCCAGCGCGACGAAGCGGCCGTTGGAATCCACAATGGCGTCGCGCAGCTCCCCGTCGGTTATCCCCGCCACCAGGTACGACCACAGCACGCGGCCCGTGGGGTCAACCAGCATAGCGACCGCTTGATTCTCCTTTGCAGACGCATCGTAGTTCCATCCGTAGAGCAGCGCGCCGTTTTCGGTGGCAATCCAGCCTTGGACATGGTTGAGGCCGATATCGGCGGTATCCAGCTGCCACAGCTCGTGATCCTCCGCGTCCAGCAGGCGAAGGATGCGGGGCGTGCAGGTTGCTTCGCCGTCGTGGATTTCCTCCACGATCGTGGCGTTGCCGCTTAAGTAATAGTTGCGGTAGATTTTATCGGTTGCCGAGGTGTCCATCACCTTGTCTTCCTGGGACAGGATGGAGCCGTCGGCGCAGGAAAACGTCAGCTTTTGCAGGTACTGGGTGCGCTGTTCGATCTCGTAGCGCACCGTGCCGCAGAAGGTGCCGTCGTCGTTGAGGGTAAGGTAATGCACGGTGGTATAGCCGCTGTCCCGGTCCGAGCCGAAGGTGTTTTCCCACACGATGCTGCCGTCCGGCGCCAGGCACACCAGCCAGGCCTTGACCACGCGGAAGCCGGAGCTTGATAATTTGGCCTGATCATCGGAAACGGACAGCGACAGGATGACGTTGCCGTTTGCCAGCGAAAGGGTGTCGAAGTACGACACATCCCCGCTGCCCTGCAGGATAACGGGGCTTTCGGCTGTAGAAGCCAGCGCACAGGCCGGCAGCGTACCCAGCAGCAGTGCCGTTACAATGCTGAAAATCAATAAGCGTTTCATAATCTTTCCTCCCTATGGTTCTATTGCCCGTCCGGAATCACGACGCGTTCCAGCATAGCGTCGGAATCGGTTCCGTCCAGCAGGGTTTCCGTCCACAGCTCGCCGTCCCACCAAAAGAACTGCGGGCCGATCAACGTATGGTCTGCAACGGAGGTCGTCCAGTATTGCAGCGCTTGGCCCTCTTTGTCCAGCAATTCATAGGCGATCTGGCTGTATTTGCCGGCGGAGGCGCACAGGAGATACTGGCCGCCGATTTCCGTAATGTTGCTTGAGGGCAGATCGCGCTCGGATTGGGCGTTTACGTGTTTCCAAAGCTCGGTGCCGTCTGCCGCGTCCAGGCAGATCAGCAGTTGGCTGTGGCGTGTTGCAGCCGGATCGTACGCGTAGGCATCCGTCTGCGGTAAGCCGGTGGTGAATCCCGCGCCGATAAAGCGCCCGTTGGAATCGATTATCCCTGTCCGGATGACCCCGTCTTCCAGATCCGTGGTGCGGTACGACCACAGCACCTGACCGCGGTCGTCAATCAGGATTGCCGTTGGCTGGCCGTTGATACCCGATAGGCTGTCGTCGGATCCGTAGAGCAGCGCACCCTGCGCGGTCGGCGTCCACTCCTGCAGATCATGCAGGCCGAGATCGGCCGCGTCAAAGCACCACAGCTCGGTTCCCTGCGCATCCAGCAAGCGGATGTAGCGGGGCTCGCAGGAAGCATCGCAGTGATAGGTTTCCACCGTCAGGGTGTAGCCCCCATGTGGATAATCCTCGCGCAATATCTTGTCTGTATCCCGGGTGTTGGGCACCGCCTCGCTTTTGAATATAATGGTGCCGTCCGTGCAGGAGACCGTCAGCGTTTGCCAATACTGCATACGCTGGTCGATGGAGCAGCGCAGTGTGCCGGTAAACGTGCCGTCGCCATTGCTATACAGATGGTAGAATACCGTGCTTGCGTTTGCGCTGGTTTCGCCAAACGTGGTTTCCCACACGGTGGACCCGTCCGGCGCCAGGCAGAGCAGCCAGACCTTGCGAACGTTGTCGGCATATTCCGCGGCCCCGTCCCGCCCGCCGGCGCTGGACAGCGACAGGATGATGCTGCCGTCTGCAAGCGACAGGATATCGCAGCAGGAATCATACCCCGTGCCGCCGAGGATAACGGGGCTTTGCGCCGAGGCGGCCAGCGCACCGGTTGACGCGGCACTGATTGCCAGTACAAGCGCCAGACAGCACGCAATGCTATGTTTCATTCTGTTTCTCCTTATGTTCGGATTGGTTGATGATGGTGAATCGTTAGGATGGATTGCAACCAATATAACGGTTCGGTCGAGCGTTTTGTTCCTTCGGAAAACAGGGAAGGCGCTTGCCTCTATTGATACTACACCGTGTCTTACCGCAATACTACACCACGTCTTACATAATGTCAACCGGTTTTTTACACAGGCGGATAAAATTTGCCGGGTACTTGACAAGCTGTAAGACAGCGCGTATTATTAATACTACACCGTGTCTTATAACTTCCCAAAGGAGAGAATGCATATGATGTCCCAACGCTTACCCGATACCGAATTTGAAATTATGGAATACATATGGAGCACACAGCCGCCCGTGACCACCTCGATGGTGATGCGGGAAATCGGAGCCGAAAAGGGCTGGAAAATCCAGACCGTCGTGTCCCTGTTTGCCAGGCTTACGGAGCGCGGCTTTCTGCGCATTGAGCGCGGCGTGGGGCGGGAGCGGGTGTTTTATCCCATTATCAGCCGCGGCGAATACCTGCGCATGGAGACGGATTTCTTCGTCAGCCATTATCACCGCAACAGCTATGCAAGCCTGCTGGGCTCGCTGGAAAACCAGCGCCTGCAGGAAACGGAGATCGACGAGCTGGAGCAATGGATACAAAAGCAGAAGGAAGGCAGACAGCCATGACAAATTTATTGGAAAGCTATGCCGGCGTGTCGGTCATCATGGCCGCACTGACGCTTGCGCTGCTGCTGCTGTCGCCGCTGCTTGGCAAGCGCTACAGGGCCAGGAGCCTGTATATAACATGGATTATCGTGATGCTGGGATTTTTGGTTCCGCTGCGCATCCCCAACCTCATCCCCGCCGTTACCGCCACGGCACCCGCCGTGGTCAGCCAAACCATTGTTAAACAAACGGTGCAGACGATCGCTGCGGACAGCGAGGTACAGGCCGCGGACCCGGCGGCAGACAGCGCCGAGGCGTTAACCGATGCCACAGCGGCGCAATCCGGCCAGGCAACGGCTTCCTTTACATGGATAAGTCTGATTACACTGGTTTGGCTTGCCGGCACGGCCGTCGCTCTGGCGGTGTATTGTGTGCGGTACATCCTGTTTTACCGCAATACCAAACGCTGGCGCTTTGAAATTGAAAACGAGAACACAAACCGTATTTTTGCCCGGGAGCTGAAGCGGGCGGGCATCCGCAAGCCGGTCAGGCTGTACCGCTGCCAAAGCGTAGGCAGCCCGATGATCACGGGCATCTTCCGCCCCGTGCTGCTGCTGCCGGATGAGGACCTGACGGAGGATGAGCTGCCGCTGGTATTCCGGCATGAGCTGATCCACGTCAAACGCCATGACCTGCTGATCAAGGGTGCGTTGATGCTGACCGCCGCCGTGCACTGGTTTAATCCGGCGGTATATCTGCTGATCAAGCAGCTGACCTTCTGGCAGGAGAGCGCCTGTGACGAAGCGGTTGTCAGCAAAAGCAGTCTGGCGGAAAAGCAATTCTATTCCGAAACCATCATCCGCGTTATCCGTCGGCAGGTGCGCATGCGGACCGCGCTGTCCACCTCCTTCTACGGCGGGAAAAACGGCATGAAGCGGCGGATCGTCGCCATTATGGAAAGCGGCGGCAAGCGCAGGGGCGCCGCGCTGTGGGTTGCCGCGCTGGTATTGGCATCCTGCATGAGCATGGCCTTTGCCGTGGATATTGACCCCCTGACAACCAGCCAGGGAACCGTTGCTTATGTTGCCTGTGCCGATGCCGACGGCACGCGGATGATCTTCGCGCCTACGGTAAACGATTGGGAGGTGCCGCTTGCGGCGTACTTCAACGGCACGCAGGTAACGATTACCCAGACGCGGGAAAGCAGCGCGCTGGACGAATGGAACAGCGTGGAAGGCGAGGACAACTGGGCCAATGTGCTGGTCGGCGGCGACGGCACGGCTACGGGCATCAGCGGGTGGATCCCGCTGACATATCTATCCGAAACGGCTGCGGACACCCTGCCCACCGCCGTGCTGACCACCGATTCGGTTACAGGCTTTGTGAACGTATACACGGGCAACGATACGCAGTCCGAGCTGGTCAACGCCTGGCAGGAGGGCACGGAGGTTACCCTGCTGGGACGGGTGCAGCAATGGTACCAGATTTCGGTGGACGGCGAATACGGATTTGTGCCGCGTGAAAACCTTTCGATTGACGACGCGGTACAGGCACGGTTTGACACCTTCCTTCCCTACCGGTTTGACACCATGACGCGTGACGAGTATCAAAGCATGCTGACCTTTGACGCGCTGTATGCCCAAAAGGCGGCGCAGTACGACGGCAAGGGCGTGGAGGACTGGTCGCTGGAGGACAAAGCCTGGTACGGGCAGATGGAAGACACATATGTCGGCCAGCACGACCATTATTATCAGCTTCCGCAGGAAGACGATCTGCAGCAGGATGAGGCGGTGGCGATCGCCTGGGATGCGCTGCTTGCGCAAAACAGCGGGCTGGAGGGCGCGAACCAGGACGACTATGATTTTAACCTGAGCTTTTATTCCATTCCGGTGATGGAAGAGGATCAAAAGCGGTGGAATATCCGCATTACCCCTAAGGAGGAATCAAGCGCTTCCTTTGAAGTGGAAATCGCTTCCCCTTCGGGCGAGGTGCTGGATACGTACGGAGCCCTGTAAAATAACGTTGCAACAGAAAAAAGCGGCTGCTTCTCTTAGCGGAAAGCAGCCGCTTTGGGCTTTGATGAGCTATTGGTTGATATCTCCCGGGATGTCCGGTGGATTGCGGCAAGGGCAGAAGAAGCTGCGAATCCTCTTTACCGCCGTTTGATCGGCAGGCGGAGGATGGTTTTCATTTTGTCCGGTTCGGCGGCATTGGGCCGGCTGAGGTAGAGCTCGTGGTGCCGGCGGCCGCCTATATAATCCAGCCGGAAGCCCCGCTGCTCCTGATAGCGTTTCATGCTTTGCAGCGTGGCGGGCTCGGCATCGTACGGACCCAGATGCAGCGCCTGCACGCACAGGCCCTCGCAAAAGCGCTCCAGCCGTATGTGCCCGGTATGGCACTGCGGTTTTTTGCCTGCCAGCACGGTGCGGGCACGCTCCAACACCGCCGGGGTTACAAAATCGGGCTGCCGCAGCGCGATGGTCCACCGGAAACTACCTTTATCCAGCGAAAAGCCGGATGCCGACGGAGTGATGGACAGATCCCAAAAACCTTCCAGCGGCGCGACGACATAGGCATGATAGCCATTTTCCGCTTTATGCATGCGAATGGCATAGGCAAGGGCGTACAGCGCTTCCAATGTCGCTTGAAACGTATCGTCCGTATTGGGGTCACCCTGCCCGTCCGCCGCCAGAAACAGCATTTCGGGCACATCCACAATGGCGGGCGCTGTGGAGGGCTGGTAGAGGTCCCTGCGTTCCTTTTTGAAATCCATGACTGCCATGGGGGTCACCTGCCTTATCGGAGATACCCTCATGGTAGCAGCACGAATATGACATCAAGGCGTCATGTTATTGATGATTTTGGGCGATTTTCCGGGCGATGGCCGCGATTTGGGCGCGGATGGCGGGCGGCTCCAGCACCTTGATATCGGAACCGAAGCTGAATAAATAATGCATCAGCCACGGATCATCCCAAAGCGTGGTATGCACCAGCAGGGAGCCGTCGGCCTGCTTTTGGATGGACGGGGCGCTGAACTCGTCATACACACGATGGGCAATACTCTCGCTGAACAGAAGCGTTATATTCACAGGCGGATACTGCACCTGATCGTAAGTAAGCGGCGGGGTCTGCAGCGCCACGTCGATAAAGTAATGATTTTCCGTTTTCACGTCGGTCATGCGCGCCAGCTTAAACATCCGGTAATCACTGCGCAGAGTGCAGTATGCGCTGAGATACCATGCCATGGACTTGAAGTAGAGCTTGAGCGGATATACAAGCCGCTGAGCCGTTTCACCGCGGGCGTTGGAGTAGCAAAACGAAACGGCCTGCTTATGCAAAATGGCGGACGACAGCAGCACGATCGTTTCCTTGTCGCCGGTGCCGGCGCCCCAGCAGGAGTAATCCACCTCCAGCCAATCGGGATTTTGTTTGACAAAAACACCCTTGAGCTTGGCAAGCACCGACTGTGTTTGCGGATAGTGCGTGGCGGACAGCTGCTGCAGCGCGGCGAGGATGCCGGTCTGCTCGTCCTCGGAAAACAGCGCCTTGCCCAGCACATAGCCGTCCATCAGGGAGATGCCGCCGCCTTTGCCGCGCGTGGTATACAGCGGGATGCCGGCGGCGGACAGCACGTCGATATCCCGTAAAATGGTACGGGGAGAAACCTCAAAGTGCTCGGCCAGCTGCTTTGCGGTCATGGTTTTACGCTCGATGAGCAGGTATACGATTTCAAACAGGCGATGAATTTGCATGGAATCACCTCAAGTCAGTCGTACCGATCCGTCTCCTTATGCTGTCCGGCAGGCTTTGCACGCCAAAATGGGAGAATATGCATACGATGCATAATTACGAATCGGTATCGGGCGCAAAGGTGAATGCTTCCATATATTTTTCGGCGGAGCGGTTCATTTCCGCGGAAAAATCGCTGTTGTACTTCCGCTTGTATATGGCACTGAGCAAGTCCGTAAATCCTTTGGTTTTGGTGCGCGACGCAAACATACTGCGCAGCTCCGCTTCCTGCATGGTGCGGTAGGCGTTTTGATGCACAATGTGCTCCATGGCAAACCGCTCGGGCTTCTCACGCTCCGCCTGCTGCGGCGTCGGATACCCGAACACCAGCATTGCGGCGGGGTACACGTAGGCGGGCAGATGCAGCAGCTCCTGATGAATCTCATAGTTTTCCATGACATCGCCGATATAGCAGGAGCCGATCCCAAAGCTCCAGGCGGCGGTTACGGCGTTTTGCGCGGCGCACAGCGCGTCCTCCACCGCGAGCAGCAGGTCACCCTTGCCGGGATGGCGCGGCTGGCATCCGGCCGCACGGTAGGCGTCGTACCATTTTTGCAGATCCGCGCAAAAGATGAGCACGAGCGGAGCCGAAGCGATGAACGGCTGATTGTCGCAGGTTTTGGCCAGCGTATCCTTGATCTGCTGGTCGGTGATATCCAAAATGGTATACAGCTGCTGGTTGCCGGCTGTGGGCGCGTGTACGGCCGCCGTCAGGATGGCCTGCCTGTGCTCGGGGGAGATCGGCTGGGGGGTATACACGCGGACGGATTTCCGGCTGATCAGGTTTTGCATGACTTCATTCATTATAATATCAGCTCCTAAACAATATTGCGGTACGAAAGGGCCTATGTAACGGGAAGGTTTGCCGTATAGATCACGGCGGCGACGCACAGCAGGATGATGGCCGCCGCGACATAGAGCACAATATGGTCCAGCCGGCGCTTCAGCCGGCGCAGCTTTAGCTCAAAAGGGACATTGCGCTCCGCAAACCGCATATACACGCTGTCCAGCAGCTCCTGCGCCTGGGAATCCTCCAGCGTAATTGCATCGGCGCAGCCAAGGTCGATCTGCGGCGCGCGCAGCGCCCGTTCTGCCGTCTTTTCGCGTACGTGCAGCATCCCTGCGATTTCGCGCGGCGTATATTGCAGCGTGTCGCGCAGATAAACCGCCGCTTTTTGCAGATACGGCTTTTTCAGCGCCAGCCAAAGCGCGTCTGTGAGCGGAAACGGGGTATGCAGCTGCAGCTGCTTGCGCTTTGGCGCGCGGTGCGGCTTGCGCAGGTAATAGCGGTCGCATTCGTCAAGCACGGCGGTAAAAAACAGCGCCCGATCCTTTTGCGGTGTTGCGGGCGCTGCCGCGGCAAGCGTAAGCAGCGCCTGAAATACAATGGATCTGGCTGCGTTCAAATTTTTACATATAAGAAATGCGAGCCGGTAAGCATCCAGATAATAATCCGAAAAAAAGTCGTCGAAGTTTGTATACACAACATCCACCGCAGGAACTCCTCCATGCCGCAAAACCGCCAAAACACGTTGCGGAATATACGCTAGTATGCATAAAACGAGAGAAATTGAAAACAATGTCTTGCATAATGGAAATACAATATGATACACTATATACTATCATGATAGGGCGGTAGAATTCAATCGTTTTCTAGTCCATCAATTTAAAAGGAGTGAAACAAATGAAGAAACGGGTTATTGCT
>Ga0116152_10002330_pt1 | contig 15491 bp, 11 predicted proteins | sample AD_UKC119_MetaG_FD_89894 | JGI IMG/M metagenome (GOLD analysis project Ga0116152, IMG submission 89894) | Active sludge microbial communities of municipal wastewater-treating anaerobic digesters from Hong Kong - AD_UKC119_MetaG | ecosystem: Engineered > Bioreactor > Anaerobic > Digestate... | reverse complement strand
GCCGGGTGACAATGTCAAGATGACTGTCTCCCTGATTGCGCCGATTGCGATGGAAGAAGGCCTGCGCTTTGCGATCCGCGAAGGTGGCCGGACTGTCGGTGCGGGTGTTGTTGCTAAAATTATCGAATAATACACTGAAGTTTTATTTGAAAAAATGAGCGGGAGTGGGTAGACTCCCGTTCTTCATTTAGGCCAATAGCTCAATTGGCAGAGCGGCGGTCTCCAAAACCGCAGGTTGGGGGTTCGATTCCCTCTTGGCCTGCCATCTTTGATCCGGATGGTATGTAATTTGGCTGTTGGTGCGGTCAGATTTGTGTGCCTTCTGGTTTTGCAAGTTAAGGTTTATGTCAACAAAAGTTGAGCAGCACAGTTCGCCTCTGGATACCGTAAAGCTTGTGGCGGCTGTTGTCCTGTTGTTTGCCGGGATTGCAGGGTTTTATTATTTTGCAAGCTGGCAGGGAGAGCCGGTTTCCCTGTTGTTGCGGGTGTTGGGTTTGCTCGTGGTGGTAGGGTTGTCTGCAGCTATTGCTTTTGTGACTGCGCCTGGACGCAAGCTGTTTGAGTTCATGAAGGACTCGCGCACCGAAGTGCGCAAGATAGTCTGGCCAACCCGTCAGGAAACCCTGCAGACAACCCTGATGGTGATGGTGATCGTCCTGATTCTTTCCATATTCCTCTGGTTTGTTGATATGTTGCTCGGTTGGGCGCTCCGCCTGCTGCTTGGGGGTGGTTAATGGCCAGACGGTGGTATGTGGTGCAGGCTTTCTCTGGCTATGAACTGCAGGTGCAGCGTTCTTTACGTGAGCGTATTGTCCGCTTCGGTATGGAAGAACAGTTTGGTGACATTCTGGTGCCAACCGAAGAAGTGGTGGAAATGCGGGAAGGTCAGAAGCGCCGGAGTGAACGCAAGTTTTTCCCCGGTTATGTGCTGGTTGAGATGGAAATGAATGACGATACCTGGCATATGGTCAAGGACACCAATCGTGTGCTGGGTTTTATCGGTGGTTCAGGGGACAAGCCTGCGCCGATCTCTCAGCGGGAAGTTGATAATATCCTGCGCCGGGTGGAAGAAGGTGTTGACAAGCCCAAGCCGAAAGTCCTGTTTGATGTGGGTGAAGTGGTGCGCGTCAATGACGGGCCCTTCAAGGACTTTAACGGTGTTGTCGAGGAAGTGAATTACGAAAAAAGTCGACTGCTGGTGGCTGTTCAGATTTTTGGCCGCTCGACGCCCGTCGAGCTGGAATTTTATCAGGTAGAAAAGGCCTGATCCTTTCCGGGGAGCCGCAAGGCGTTTGCACCCGTTTACAGGTAATGTCATGGCAAAGAAAGTAACTGGCTATATCAAGCTGCAGGTTCCTGCAGGCAAAGCTAACCCGAGTCCGCCAGTTGGTCCTGCACTGGGCCAGCGTGGCGTAAATATCATGGAATTCTGCAAGGCATTCAACGCCTCTACCCAGGGTGTGGAAGTGGGTCTGCCGATTCCGGTGGTGATTACCGTTTACAGTGATAAAAGTTTCACCTTTATCACCAAGACGCCGCCGGCCTCTGTCCTGCTGAAGAAAACTGCCGGTCTGGCTTCGGGCAGCAGCCGTCCCAATACCGACAAAGTCGGCAAGGTGACGCGTGCCCAGCTGGAAGAAATTGCAAAAACCAAGCAGCCGGACCTGACTGCAGCAGATATGGATGCGGCGGTGCGTACCATCGCCGGTACTGCCCGCAGCATGGGTCTTGAAGTGGAGGGGATGTGATGGCCAGGTTAACCAAACGTCAGAAAGTAATTGCTGAAAAAGTCAGTGCCAATACGGCTTATGGCATTGCTGATGCCATTGATCTGCTGAAGTCGCTGCCGCGTGCCCGGTTTGTCGAAAGTGTGGATGTATCCATTAATCTGGGTGTTGACCCGCGTAAATCCGATCAGGTCGTGCGGGGGTCCACCGTGCTGCCGAACGGTAATGGCAAGTCAGTACGGGTTGCCGTATTTACCCAGGGGCCGAATGTCGAGGCAGCACGTGAAGCCGGTGCTGATTTCGTCGGCATGGATGATCTGGCAGCCGAGATCAAGGGTGGCATGATGAACTTCGATGTGGTCATTGCCAGTCCGGATGCCATGCGCGTAGTCGGCCAGTTGGGGCAGTTGCTGGGTCCGCGTGGCCTGATGCCGAACCCGAAGGTGGGCACGGTCACCCCGAATGTGGGTGAGGCTGTACGCAATGCCAAGTCCGGTCAGGTCCGCTATCGTACTGACAAGGCCGGTATTATTCATTGTGGCATCGGCAATCTGGCGTTTGAGACCGACGCATTGGTTCAGAACCTGAATACACTGATTGCCGACCTGGTTAAGGCCAAGCCCTCGACGGCCAAAGGCATCTACCTTAAAGGGGTGTCTGTATCCACGACCATGGGGCCGGGGCTGAAGATTGATCAGACCAGCCTGTCTTACTGATTTTTGATAATTCGGGCATGAAGCCCTGGCCCTCACGGACGAGAGCCGCCGCAAGGCAACAGATATACAGGATGTATGTCGTCCAAGACCGCAGGTGCCGGATTCCGGCTTAATGCAGCCTGCGCAGATGGCGTAACCCGGGTCAGGATTCTGGTTTCGGGCACGCTGTTTACATCATGGCACCTTCCGGGGTGCTGTGTTGATTAACGGTGGTTTATGCCGCCGAACCAGGAGTAGATATCGTGGCGTTAACACTGGAAGAGAAAAAACAGATTGTCTCCGAAGTGTCCGCGGTAGCTGCAAGTGCTCATTCTGCTGTGGCAGCCGAGTACCGTGGTTTGACCGTAAGTCAGCTGACTTCATTGCGCAAGCAGGCGCGTGAGGGTGGTGTGTACTTGCGGGTGGTGAAGAACAATCTGGCGAAGCTGGCCGTTCGGGATACGGATTTTGAATGTATCCAGGACGGTCTGGTTGGTCCGCTGTTACTGGCGTTTTCTCAGGAAGACCCGGGATCGGCAGCCCGCCTGATCAAGGACTTCATCAAGGATAAAGCAAACGAAAAGCTGGAGGTCAAATTTGTCGCCGCTGGGGGACAAATGCTGCCTGCATCCGAGCTGGATCGTCTTTCCAAGATGCCGACTCGTGATCAGGCCCTGGCCATGCTGGCTGGAACCCTGCGTGCTCCGCTCGACAAGTTCGCGCGCACGCTCAACGAGGTTCCCGGAAAGCTTGTTCGCACACTTGCAGCCATTCGTGAACAGAAAGAGGCATCTGCCTGAAGTATCTGTTTGGTTTGAACGTATTTAACTGATCCGGTTTATTGGAGATTATCATGGCCGTAACTAAGGAAGAAATGCTGGATACGATTTCCGGCATGACTGTAATGGAGATCGTTGACCTGATCTCTGCAATGGAAGAGAAGTTTGGTGTCACTGCTGCTGCCGCTGCTGTTGCTGCTGCACCTGCCGGTGGTGGTGAAGCCGCTGCTGCTGCTGAAGAGAAAAGCGAATTTGATGTTGTCATGAAGAGCTTCGGCTCCAACAAGATCAACGTCATCAAGGTGATTCGTGCCATTACCGGCCTGGGTCTGAAAGAGGCCAAGGACATGGTTGAAGGTGCACCGTCTACCGTCAAGGAAGGTGCCTCCAAGGCTGAAGCCGACGATATCAAAAAGCAGCTGGAAGAAGCTGGTGCCGAGGTTGAACTTAAGTAATCCGGATCAAGGTTATTTGAGTTTGCAAGCCATTTAACGGCGCTGAAACTTCAAGGCTGGCAGTGTTTTGGCACTGTCGGCCTTTTGTCGCTTGTCAGACATTAAACGACAGCATTTGAATTTGAGACTCCAGGTGAGGACGCACGATGGGACTGAGTTATACAGAGAAAAAGAGAATCCGCAAAGATTTTGGCAAGCGTGAGCAGATTCTGGAAGTGCCCGATCTGTTAACCATTCAGCTGGAGTCTTATCGGCTGTTTCTGCAGCTGGACCGGCCAGCTGCAGAACGCACTGCCGTGGGGCTGAATGCGGCATTCTCCTCCGTTTTTCCGATTGTCAGCTACAACGGCTATGTTGCACTGGAGTATGTCGATTATGCGCTGGCTGACCCGGTGTTCGATGTGCAGGAGTGCCAGCTGCGCGGCCTGACCTATGCGGCTTCCCTGCGGGTCAAGCTGCGTCTGGTCATCTATGACAAAGAAGCACCGGTCGATGCCAAGGTCATCAAGTCCATCAAGGAGCAGAACGTTTATCTGGGCGAGCTGCCGCTGATGACTGATAAGGGGACTTTCATTGTCAATGGTACCGAGCGTGTTATCGTATCGCAACTCCACCGGTCGCCCGGCGTATTCTTTGAACATGACAAGGGCAAGTCCAATACGGCAGGCAAGCTGCTGCACAGCGCCCGGGTGATCCCTTATCGGGGCTCCTGGCTGGATTTCGAGTTTGATCCCAAGGACTGCATCTATGTGCGCATCGACCGTCGCCGCAAGCTGCCTTCCACCATTCTGCTGCGGGCATTGGGAATGGACAACGAGCAGATGCTGGAGTTTTTCTTTGAGGCAGTCCATGTGCATCTGGGCGATAAAGGTGTCGAGATTGAGCTGGTACCCGAGCGTTTGCGCGGGGAGTTGGCCTCCTTTGACATTATCCTGAATGGTGAGGTGCTGGTAGGGGCCGGGCGACGCATCACTGTCAAGCACATCCGCACGCTGGAGCAAAGCGGGATCAAGCGGCTGACAGTGCCGGAAGAGTATATGGCCGGCAAGGTACTGGCGCGCAATATCGTGGACCGCTCCACCGGTGAGCTGATTGCCGAGGCCAATACCGAACTGACCGATGACCGGCTGAATCTGCTGCGTGATAAAGGTGTCGGTGAGTTTGATATTCTGTTTACCAATGATCTGGACCGTGGTCCCTTCATTTCCAATACCGTGAACATTGATCCGACCCGCAGCCCGCTGGAAGCACAAATTGAAATCTATCGCATGATGCGGCCCGGTGAGCCACCAACCAAGGAGTCGGCGGAAAATCTGTTTAATAACCTGTTTTTCACCGAAGACCGTTATGACCTGTCTGCCGTCGGGCGCATGAAGTTCAATCGCCGCCTCGGACGGGAGGAGTCCACCGGCAGTGGTGTGCTGGACCAGCAGGATATTCTGGATGTGCTGCGCAAGCTGATCGATATCCGGGATGGTCGTGATGATGTGGATGACATCGACCATTTGGGTAACCGCCGTATTCGCAGTGTGGGCGAAATGGCGGAAAATGCCTTCCGTGTTGGTTTGGTGCGGGTTGAGCGTGCGGTCAAGGAACGCCTGACCATGGCGGAGAGTGAGGGCCTGATGCCGCAGGAGCTGGTGAACTCCAAGCCGGTTTCCGCTGCCATCAAGGAGTTCTTCGGTTCCAGCCAGCTGTCACAGTTCATGGATCAGAATAACCCCTTGTCGGAAGTGACCCATAAACGCCGTATTTCTGCACTCGGTCCCGGTGGCCTGACCCGTGAGCGGGCCGGTTTCGAGGTCCGTGACGTGCACCCGACCCACTATGGCCGGGTTTGTCCGATTGAAACGCCGGAAGGACCCAATATCGGTCTGATCAACTCGCTGGCCGTTTATGCCCGCACCAATGAATATGGTTTCCTGGAGACACCCTACCGCAAGGTGCAGGATGGCAAGGTGACTCAGGAGATTGACTACCTCTCCGCCATTGAAGAATCCCAGTATGTCATTGCCCAGGCCAATGCTGAACTGGATGGAAACGGGGTGTTCACGGATGAGTTTGTCACCTGTCGTCATCGCTATGAATCGCTGCTGATGACCACGGACCGGATTCAGTATATGGATGTGTCGCCCAAGCAGATTGTTTCGGTAGCTGCCTCGCTGATCCCGTTTCTGGAACATGATGATGCCAACCGTGCCCTGATGGGTTCCAACATGCAGCGTCAGGCCGTACCCTGCCTGCGGGCGGAAAAGCCGCTGGCCGGTACCGGTATGGAACGTACTGTGGCAGTTGACTCCGGCTCCAGTGTGGTGGCGCGCCGCGGGGGACGCATTGACTCGGTTGATGCCGCCCGGATTGTGGTGCGTGTTAACGATGACGAGGCTGACGAGCGTGGCGGGGTGGATATCTACAACCTGATCAAGTACACACGTTCGAATCAGAATACCAGTATCAACCAGCGCCCGATTGTGAGCGTCGGTGATCAGGTGGCGCGGGGTGATGTGCTGGCAGACGGCTTTTCCACCGACTTGGGTGAGCTGGCGCTGGGACAGAACATGTTCATCGCTTTCATGCCCTGGAACGGTTACAACTTCGAGGACTCGATTCTGCTGTCTGAACGGGTGGTACAGGAAGACCGTTATACCTCGATCCATATTGAAGAAATGCAGTGCCTGGCGCGTGACACCAAGCTGGGACCGGAAGAGATTACGGCGGATATTCCGAACGTCAGCGAAAGCCTGCTGGCCAAGCTGGACGAATGCGGCATCATCCATGTCGGTGCCGAGGTCAAGCCGGGTGATATTCTGGTCGGCAAGGTTACGCCCAAGGGGGAAAGCCAGCTGACACCGGAAGAAAAGCTGCTGCGAGCCATTTTCGGTGAAAAAGCCTCGGATGTGAAAGACAGCTCATTGCGGGTACCGACCGGCATGACCGGTACGGTTATCGATGTGCGTGTGTTTACGCGTGACGGGGTGGAGCGGGATGCGCGGGCGCTGGCGATTCAGGAGGAAGACCTGCGCAAGGTGCGTAAAGACCTGCTGGATGAGTTGCGTATTTACGAAGGCGATATTTTCATGCGGGTGGCCAGGCTGCTGGTGGGCAATGAAGCTGATGGCGGGCCACAGCGGCTGCGGGCCGGGACGGTGGTCACCCAGGAATATCTGGATACCCTGCAGCCGTTTGAGTGGTTTTCGATCCGCATGACGGATGAGGCCCTGAATACCCAGCTGGAATCGCTGTCGACCCAGATTGCCGAGAAGAAGAAAGAGTACGAAATCCGCCTGCAGAAGCAGCGTGACAAACTCACCGCCGGCGATGATCTGGCACCGGGTGTAATGAAGATGGTCAAGGTCTATCTGGCGGTCAAGCGGCGCATGCAACCGGGTGACAAGATGGCCGGACGCCATGGAAACAAGGGGGTGGTCTCGCGCATTGTGCCGATTGAGGACATGCCGCATCTGGAAAATGGTCAGCCGGTTGATATTGTGCTCAATCCGCTCGGGGTTCCGTCGCGCATGAACGTGGGGCAGGTACTGGAAACCCATCTGGGCTGGGCGGCCAAGGGGCTGGGTGAAAAAATCGGGCGTATGGTGGATGCCAAGGCCAAGGTGGATGAGCTGCGTCAGTTCCTGACCGAGGTTTATTCCACCGGCGGCAATCCGCGCCAGGGTGATCTGGCTGAGCTGAGTGATCAGGAGGTCGTTGAACTGGCTGCTAATCTGCGTCATGGCGTGCCGATGGCGACCCCGGTCTTTGATGGTGCGCATGAGTCCGAAATCAAGGCCATGCTCAAACTGGCGGAACTGCCGGAAAGCGGGCAGGCGCGCCTGATTGACGGGCGTACCGGTGATGCCTTCGAACGCTCGGTAACGGTCGGCTATATGCACATGCTCAAACTTAACCACCTGGTTGATGACAAGATGCATGCACGTTCCACCGGTCCCTATAGCCTGGTTACCCAGCAGCCGCTGGGGGGCAAGGCCCAGTTCGGTGGTCAGCGTTTCGGGGAAATGGAGGTCTGGGCTCTGGAGGCTTATGGTGCGGCCTATACCCTGCAGGAGATGCTGACAGTCAAGTCCGACGACGTGAACGGGCGCAACAAGATGTACAAGCACATTGTGGATGGCAACCACTATATGGAAGCCAGCATGCCTGAGTCCTTCAACGTGCTGATGAAGGAAATCCGTTCGCTGGGGCTGAACATCGAGCTGGAACGGGAATAGGCGACTGACGACGACATACAGGCGGAAATAGCATGAAAGATTTACTGAACCTATACAAAAATCAGCAGGAGAGCCAGGAGTTCGATGCCATCCGCATCGGGCTGGTTTCGCCCGAAGTGGTGCGCTCCTGGTCTTATGGCGAAGTCAAGAAGCCGGAAACCATCAATTACCGGACTTTCAAGCCGGAGCGGGATGGCCTGTTCTGTGCCAAGATTTTTGGGCCGGTCAAGGACTACGAGTGCCTGTGCGGCAAGTACAAGCGCCTTAAACATCGGGGTGTGGTGTGTGAGAAGTGCGGGGTGGAAGTCACCCAGGCCAAGGTCCGGCGTGAGCGTATGGGGCATATTGAACTGGCCAGTCCGGTGGCTCACATCTGGTTCCTGAAGTCACTGCCTTCCCGCATCGGTCTGCTGCTGGATATGACCCTGCGTGATATTGAGCGGATTCTCTATTTTGAGGTCTTTGTTGTCACCGAGCCGGGCCTGACGACGCTGGATCGTGGTTCATTGCTGACCGATGAAGGCTATCTGGAAGCGGTGGAGGAGTTCGGTGACGAATTCGAGGCTAAAATGGGAGCCGAGGCCATCCAGGAGCTGTTGCGCAGTCTGGATCTCAAGCACGAAATCAACCAGATGCGTGAAGAGATCAATGAAACAGGCTCGGAAACCAAGCTCAAGCGCCTGACCAAGCGCCTGAAGCTGATGGAGGCGCTGCAGACTTCCGGCAACAAGCCGGAATGGATGATCATGAATGTGCTGCCGGTATTGCCGCCGGACCTGCGACCACTGGTGCCGCTGGATGGCGGGCGCTTTGCCACATCGGACCTGAATGACCTGTATCGCCGTGTCATCAACCGTAACAACCGTCTCAAACGCCTGCTGGAGCTGAATGCGCCGGACATCATTGTGCGCAACGAAAAGCGCATGCTGCAGGAAGCTGTGGACGCCCTGCTGGACAATGGCCGCCGCGGGCGCGCCATTACCGGCTCCAACAAGCGTCCGCTCAAGTCCCTGTCTGACATGATCAAGGGCAAGCAGGGGCGCTTCCGCCAGAACCTGCTGGGCAAACGTGTGGACTACTCGGGCCGTTCGGTGATTGTGGTGGGGCCGACCCTGCGTCTGCATCAGTGTGGCCTGCCCAAGAAGATGGCGCTGGAGCTGTTCAAACCCTTTATTTTCGGCAAGCTGCAGCGGCGCGGGCTGGCAACCACCATCAAGGCAGCCAAGAAGCTGGTTGAGCGTGAGACGGGCGAGGTCTGGGATATTCTGGCCGAGGTTATCCGTGAACATCCGGTACTGCTGAACCGGGCTCCAACCCTGCATCGTCTGGGTATCCAGGCGTTCGAGCCGGTACTGATCGAGGGCAAAGCGATCCAGCTGCACCCGCTGGTGTGTGCGGCCTTTAATGCCGACTTCGATGGTGACCAGATGGCAGTGCACGTGCCGTTGTCACTGGAGGCCCAGCTGGAAGCGCGGGCGCTGATGATGTCTACCAACAACGTGCTGTCACCGGCCAATGGTTCACCCATTATCGTGCCATCGCAGGATGTGGTGCTGGGGCTTTACTACATGACGCGGGACAGTGTCGGGGCCAGGGGCGAGGGCATGGTATTCTCCGACCCGAATGAAGCCCGGCGCGCCTATGAAACCGGCAATGCCAGTCTGCATGCCAAAGTCAAGGTACGCATCACGGACCGGATATATGGTGACAGCGGTGAACTGGTCAGCCGTACCCGCCTGATGGATACGACCGTGGGGCGGGCCTTGCTGACTGAGATCATGCCGGATGGGCTGCCGTTTGAAATCTTCAACACCGTCCTGAAGAAGAAGGCCATTTCGCGCCTGCTGGATGCGGCCTACCGCAATGTGGGTATGAAGGAATCGGTTATTTTCGCCGACCAGCTCATGTATACCGGTTTCCGTTATTCCACCCGTGCCGGGGTGTCTTTCTGTGCCGGTGACATGATCATTCCGGAGAAGAAGCAGGACCTGCTTTCGGTGGCCGAGGACTCGGTCAAGGAAATCGAATACCAGTTTGCCAACGGCCTGGTGACACAGGGTGAACGTTATAACAAGGTGGTTGACATCTGGGCGCGCACCAATGACCAGGTGGCCAAGGCCATGATGGAAAAGATCGGCACCGAGATGGTGACTGACCGTGAAGGGAATCAGGTTGAGCAGGAGTCCTTTAACTCCATCTACATGATGGCTGACTCCGGGGCGCGGGGCTCTCCGGCCCAGATTCGTCAGCTGGCGGGGATGCGTGGCCTGATGGCGCGCCCGGATGGCTCCATTATCGAAACCCCGATCACCTCCAACTTCCGTGAGGGGCTGACGGTACTGCAATACTTTATTTCCACACACGGTGCGCGCAAAGGCCTGGCTGATACCGCGCTCAAGACGGCCAACTCCGGTTATCTGACCCGGCGTCTGGTGGATGTGGCGCAGGACATGGCCGTGGTGGTGGATGACTGCGGTACGACAGCCGGCATGCGCATGCGCCCGATCATTGAGGGCGGGGATGTTATCGAGGCCCTGGCCGACCGCGTGCTGGGTCGTGTGGTGGCACAGGATATCGAGCGTGATGGTGAGGTGCTGGTACCGGCTGGAACGCTGCTGGATGAAGCCTGGGTCAAAAAGCTGGATGAATTCGGGGTGGATGAAGTGCTGGTGCGCTCAGCCATTACCTGTGAGGCCCGTTATGGGGCGTGCCGTATGTGTTATGGCCGTGATCTGGCACGTGGACACCTGGTGGGCAAGGGTGAAGCGGTTGGTGTTATTGCCGCCCAGTCCATCGGTGAGCCGGGTACCCAGCTCACCATGCGCACCTTCCACATCGGGGGGGCGGCAAGCCGGGCTGCAGCGGAAAGCGGTATTTCCGTCAAGTCCGGTGGCAAGGTGCACCTGATCAATATCAAGACGGTCACCAACAAGCAGGGCAATCTGGTCGCGGTATCGCGCTCCGGTGAGCTGGGCGTGGTGGATGACAATGGGCGTGACAAGGAGCGCTACAAGCTGCCTTATGGTGCAATTCTGAAGGTCAGCGAGGGCGAACGGGTCGAGGCCGGACAGGCCGTGGCCGAGTGGGATCCGCATACCCACCCGATTATTTCGGAAGTATCCGGTCGCATTGAGTTCATTGACTTCAACGATAATGTCACGGTGCAGACCAAGGTCGATGAAGTGACCGGTCTGTCCTCCATCGAGGTCATGGACCCGAAAAGCCGTCCACCCAGTGGGCGCGATGCGCGTCCGACCGTGCGCCTGATGGATGCCCATGGCAACAATATCTTTTTCGACAATACCCGCATTCCGGTGCAGTACCCGTTGCCGGCCGGCGCGATTGTCACCACGACCAATGGTGCCAATGTGGAAGTGGGTGAAGTACTGGCGCGTTTGCCGCAGGCTTCTTCCAAAACCCGTGACATCACCGGCGGTCTGCCCCGGGTTGCTGACCTGTTTGAAGCACGCCGCCCCAAGGATGGTGCCATTCTGGCCGAGCTGACCGGTACCATCTCCTTTGGCAAGGAAACCAAGGGCAAGCAGCGCATTGTGATCACCACGGAAGATGGCGAGCAGTATGAAGAGCTGATTCCGAAGTGGCGCAACCTGAACGTGTTTGAAGGGGAAAAAGTTACCCGTGGTGAAGTGATTGTGGATGGCGAGCCGAATCCGCATGACATTCTGCGTCTGCTCGGGGCAACCGCTCTGGCTGAATACCTGGTCAAGGAAATCCAGGATGTGTATCGTCTCCAGGGGGTGGGCATCAATGACAAGCACATTGAGGTTATTGTGCGTCAGATGATGCGCAAGGTGGATATTCTGGATGCCGGTGACAGTGATTTCCTGCGTGGCGAACAGACCGATTACTGGCGTGTGGTCGAGGTCAACAAGAAGCTGGCGGAAGAAAGCAAACTGCTGGTCAAGTATGACCGGGTGCTGATGGGTATCACCAAGGCTTCGCTGGTAACGGATTCCTTTGTATCTGCTGCCTCGTTCCAGGAGACCACCAGGGTGCTGACCGACGCAGCCGTGCGGGGAGCACGTGATGATCTGCGTGGCCTGAAGGAGAATGTCATTGTCGGGCGTCTGATTCCGGCAGGAACCGGGCTGGCCTATCACGAGCAGCGCCGCCGGGAGCGTGATCCGCTGTCGATTGAAAAGGCTTTTGCTGCCGAGCGTAACTATACGCCGGAGCGCATGGTTTCCCGTACACGGGCGACCGAGCCGGATGACAGTTTTGATGGTGACAGTGCAGAAGCGGGTGATTTTGAATAAGCCCGCTTTGGCGGGATTGTGCAGGGTTGCCGGTTACAGCCCTGCTGCAGGGGTGGTGTTCGTGGTAATCATTCCTTGACAGATACCTGGTGCATCCCTAAAATCTTGCGACCTTTAAACAGACCGGTTGCCGGTCTGTTGTTCTTATGGGGTTTCGACAGGCCGAATCTTCCTCATAGCCTTTAGGAGATAGTTTTTTAATGGCAACCGTTAATCAGTTGGTGCGCAAGCCGCGTCAACGCAAAGTTGAAAAGAGTAATGTGCCTGCGCTGGAGGCATGCCCGCAGCGTCGCGGTGTCTGCACCCGTGTGTATACCACAACGCCCAAGAAGCCGAACTCGGCCCTGCGCAAGGTGGCGCGTGTGCGTCTGAGCAACGGGTTTGAGGTGACCAGCTATATCGGTGGTGAAGGCCACAACCTGCAGGAGCACTCCACGGTGTTGATCCGGGGTGGTCGTGTCAAGGACCTGCCCGGTGTGCGTTACCATACCGTGCGCGGCAGTCTGGATACCCAGGGCGTCAAGAACCGCAAGCAGGCCCGCTCCAAATACGGTGCGAAGCGTCCCAAGAGTTAATTGAGTCAAGATCATGCCTAGAAGAAGAGAAGTTCCCAAACGCGAAGTTCTGCCCGATCCGAAGTTCGGCAGCCAGATGCTGAGCAAATTCATGAACGCTGTCATGCGGGATGGCAAGAAGTCCGTTGCCGAAAAGATTATTTACGGTGCACTGGCTGAAATCAGTCAGAAGAAAGGCGGTGACGGGCTGGGTGTGCTGGACCAGGCGCTGGATAATGTACGTCCGGCTGTTGAGGTTAAAGCCCGTCGTGTCGGTGGTGCAACCTATCAGGTGCCGGTGGAAGTCCGCCCTTCACGTCAGAATGCGCTGGCCATGCGCTGGCTGATCGAAGCGGCCCGCAAGCGCGGTGAGCGGTCGATGGCGCGCAAGCTGGCGGGTGAATTGATGGATGCCGCTGAAAAGCGTGGCTCTGCCGTGAAGAAGCGTGAGGATACCCATCGTATGGCGGAAGCCAACCGGGCCTTTGCCCACTTCCGTTGGTAAGTATTGAACTGAATTAAATTTGAACTGATCTGTCAGCCGGAACCACTTCATCATGTCGCGCCAGACGCCCATTGATCTTTACCGCAATATTGGCATTATGGCCCATATTGATGCAGGAAAAACCACCACAACAGAGCGTATTCTGTTTTATACCGGTGTTTCCCATAAAATCGGTGAAGTGCATGACGGTGCTGCTGTCATGGACTGGATGGAGCAGGAGCAGGAGCGGGGTATCACCATTACCTCTGCTGCCACGACCTGTTTCTGGTCCGGCATGGATCAGCAGTTCAGTCAGCACCGTATCAATATCATCGATACACCGGGACATGTGGACTTCACTATCGAGGTCGAGCGTTCATTACGCGTGCTGGACGGTGCTGTGGCTGTTTTCTGTGCTGTCGGTGGTGTGGAGCCGCAGTCCGAAACGGTTTGGCGCCAGGCTAACAAGTACCACGTTCCACGGATGGCGTTCGTCAACAAGATGGACCGTGCAGGGGCCAACTTTCTGCGTGTGGTCAGTCAGATTGCTTCCCGCCTGGGTTCGACTCCGGTGCCGGTTCAGTTGCCGATCGGTGCTGAAGATGCGTTCGAGGGGGTGGTTGATCTGGTGCGCATGAAAGCCATCCGCTGGGATGAAGCCAATATGGGGATGACTTATATTGAGCAGGACATTCCGGCTGGGATGGTTGCAGACTGCGCGTCCTGGCGTGAAAAGATGGTGGAGGCAGCAGCTGAAGCCAGCGAAACCCTGATGGAGAAATACCTGGAAACGGGTTCTCTGGATGAGGCCGATATTCATCAGGGCCTACGCCTGCGGGTGCTGGCCAATGAGGTTGTTCCGGTGCTGTGTGGTTCCGCTTTCAAGAATAAAGGGGTTCAGGCGCTGCTGGATGGGGTGTTGCACTATCTGCCGGCTCCGACCGACGTACCGGCCATCAAGGGGGTTTTGAACGATGCGGCGGAAACCGTAGCCGAGCGCCATCCTGCGGATGAGGATCCGTTTGCCGCCCTGGCCTTCAAGATTGCAACGGATCCCCATGTTGGCGCGCTGACCTTTTTTCGGGTTTATTCCGGTGTGCTGAAAAGCGGGGACGTGGTATTCAATCCGGTCAAGTCCAAGCGTGAGCGTATTGGGCGGATTCTGCAGATGCATGCCAACTCCCGTGAGGAAATCAGGGAGGTCCGGGCTGGTGATATTGCTGCCGCCGTCGGTTTGAAAGAGGTGACGACCGGTGATACCTTGTCTGACCTCCATCGCGTCATTACGCTGGAGCGTATGGAATTCCCCGAGCCGGTGATTTCTGTCGCAGTCGAACCCCGGTCGCTGGCAGATCAGGAGAAAATGGGGCTGGCCCTGTCAAGGCTGGCGCAGGAAGACCCGTCTTTCCGGGTCCATACCGATCCGGACTCCGGTCAGACCATTATTTCCGGTATGGGTGAGCTGCATCTGGATATTATTGTCGACCGCATGAAGCGTGAGTTCAAGGTCGAGTGCAATGTAGGTGCGCCCCAGGTCGCCTACCGTGAAACCATCCGCAGCAGTGTCGAGGTCGAGGGCAGGTTCATTCGCCAGACTGGTGGGCGCGGGCAGTACGGTCATGTCTGGTTGCGGCTGGAAGCCTTGCCGGAAGGAACGGGTTACAAGTTCCAGGAGCAGGTGGTTGGTGGTACGGTACCGCGTGAATACTACCCGGCCATTGACAAGGGTGTGCAGGAGCAGATGGGGAATGGCGTGCTGGCGGGGTATCCGCTGGTTGACATCGGTGTCACCCTGTTTGATGGCTCGTTCCACGATGTCGACTCCAATGAAATGGCTTTCAAGATTGCCGCTTCCATGGCTGTCCGTGATGGTGTGCTGAAGGCGGACCCGGTATTGCTGGAACCGATCATGAAGGTCGAGGTGGCCACGCCGGAAGATTATATGGGGGATGTCATGGGTGATCTGAACCGGCGTCGTGGTCTGGTTCAGGGCATGGATGACTCTCCGACCGGAAAGATTATACGTGCAGAAGTCCCGTTGGGAGAGATGTTTGGTTATGCCACCGATCTGCGTTCAGCGACTCAGGGGCGGGCCAGTTACTCGATGGAATTTGCAAAATACGCAGAGGCTCCTGCCAGTGTCGTGCAGGCTATTTTGAGAAAAGGTGAATAATGGCAAAGGGTAAGTTTGAGCGCACCAAGCCGCATGTTAACGTTGGTACGATCGGTCACGTTGACCATGGCAAAACCACGCTGACAGCAGCACTGACCGTGGTACAGGCGCGCAAGTTCGG
>Ga0116152_10002329_pt1 | contig 15491 bp, 14 predicted proteins | sample AD_UKC119_MetaG_FD_89894 | JGI IMG/M metagenome (GOLD analysis project Ga0116152, IMG submission 89894) | Active sludge microbial communities of municipal wastewater-treating anaerobic digesters from Hong Kong - AD_UKC119_MetaG | ecosystem: Engineered > Bioreactor > Anaerobic > Digestate... | reverse complement strand
ACGTGGTGCCGACCGACGACCCGGCCCAGGAGCCGCGCTGATGCTGGTGCCCTTCGCCCACCGCCATCGACGGGCCCTGTTCGTACTGCTCGCGCTGCTGCTCTTGGCAGGCGTGCGCGCGGGATTTGTTTCTTCGCGGAGCATCTATCCGGAAGTGGCCTTTCCCCGCATTGCGGTGATCGCCGAGCGGGGCGAGGCTCCGGTGCGCGGCATGTTGATCGCCGTCACCCGTCCGATCGAGCAGGCGGTCAGCGCCGTGCCCAAACTGCAACGCGTGCGCTCGAAGACCCTGCGCGGGGCCAGCGAGTTCAGCCTCGACTTCGAAGCCAGCGCCGACATGCGCGAGGCCTTGGCCTTGGTCCGCGCCCGCGTGGGGCAAGCCGACTTGCCCGCGGACTTGCGGGTCACCATCGAGCAGCAGACCCCGGCGGTGTTCCCGGTGCTTTCTTTCAACGTGGCGCCGGGTCCGCGCTGGGCGCAGGACCCGGTCGCCCGCGCGCGTTTGGCGGAATGGGTCGAGCTCGAGCTGAAACCGCGCCTAGCGCGCTTGCCCGACGCCTTCTTCGTCACGGTTCAAAGCGGCGATCGACGCGAATTCGTGTTCGAAGCCGATGACTTGGCACTCGCGCAGGCGCGGTTGACCTTGGCGGACATCGAGGCGGTCTTGGACGCTTCCAATCAAGTGTTGGCGGTCGGTCGGTCCCCGGCGGAGGGGCTTCAGTACCAGCTCTTGGTCGATGGGGAGATCACCGACCCGGAAGCAATCCCGAAGCTGATGGTTCCGCGTTCAGGGGCGGATCCCATCGCCCTCGGCCAATTGGGCACCCTGGTTGAGACCACCGCGGAGCGCACGATGGTGGTGACCGGTGGTGGCTTGGACAGCGTGGTCGTCAGCGTGTTTTTGCGTGACGGGGGGCGCGTGACCGACCTGTCGCGCGATGTGCTCGCGATCCTCGACGAACTGGGTGGGCAGGCCCCCGGCGAAGCGACCATCGCCATGGTCTACGACCAAGCGCGACTGGTCGAGGCCTCGATCCACGGCGTGCGCGATGCGATTGCGATAGGCGCGCTGCTGTCGGTAATCGTGCTCGCGTTGTTTTTGGGGCAGTGGCGCGTGACCCTCGTGGCGGGGCTCGCGATCCCGCTCTCGGTGATGCTCACCTTGGCGCTCTTCCCGTTGCTGCACGAATCGCTCAACCTGATGAGCCTGGGCGGGTTGGCGGTGGCCATCGGGCTGATGATCGACGACGCGATCGTGGTGGTCGAGAACGTGGCTCGACGCATGCAGACCCTGGGGCCCGATGCGACCGAGCGCGGAATGTTTGTCGCCGTCGCCGAGGGGACCCGCGAGGTGGTGGGCGCCATCGTGGGCTCGTCGTTGACCACCGTGGTGGTGTTCTTGCCGCTGGTTTTGCTCGAAGGGGTGGTGGGCCAATTCTTCCAGGCTTTGGCCATGGCCTTGGGGCTTTCGATCTTGGCTTCGATGGCGGTCTCGTTGATTTGGTCGCCGCTGATGCTGCTCTCGTCGATTCTGCGCCCGCGTAGCGGGGCTCGACCGCGGGCCTGGGTCGAGTGGTTGCAGTCGCTGTATGCGCGTGGACTGCGCGGACTCCTCCGGCATGGCTGGGTCACCCTGGCTGGGCTTGGCGCGCTCCTCTTGGCCATGATCGCCGGGCTCGGAACGATGGAGACCGGGTTCCTGCCCGAGATGGATGAGGGCGGCTTCGTGCTGGACTACGCCCTGCCAGTCGGTTCGAGCCTAAACGAAACCGATGCGGCTTGCCGCAAGATCGAAGCGATCCTCACCGAGACACCCGAAGTGGCCTCGTTCTCGCGCCGCACGGGCGCGGAGCTGGGCTTCTTTGCTACCGAACAATTCACGGGAGACATGCTGGTGGGCCTGGTGCCCCACAAAGAACGTACCCGCAGCGTGTTCGAGGTGATCGATGGCCTGCGCGAACGCATTTTGAGCGAGGTACCCCAAGCCGAGTGCGAATTCATCCAGGTCATGCAGGACACCATCGCAGACCTCGCAGGCAACCCCGCACCGATCGAAGTGAAGTTGTTTGGCCCCGACTACCGCGCCTTGCAGGCAACGGCCGATGCGGCCGAGCGAGCGCTCGAATCGGTGGCTGGTTTGGTGGACCTCAAGAACCACGTCTCGTTTGGCAGCCCGGAGCTGGCCTGGAAACCCGATCCCCTGCGCGCCGCCCACGCTGGGCTCACGACCCAAGTCATTGCCAACCAAGTGTCCACCCAACTCCTGGGTAACGTGGCGACCCGCATCCGCCAGGGGGACCAGTACCTCGACGTTCGCGTGCGCAGCAGCGCCCACGCGGCCCTGGGCGCGACCACGGCGAGCCCCGGTCCGGAGCTATTCCTGCAGCCGGGCGATGGGGGGAGCGGCCAGCTCATTCCCATTGCGTCGGTGGCGAGTTTCGAACGCAATCTGGCCGAGAACGAACTCGAGCGCGAGAACCAGGTGCCCATGGTGCGTGTCACCGGCGCCGTCACCGGCCGCGATCTCGGCTCGGTTAGCCGCGACGTCGAGCGCATCATGCGCAGCTTGCCCCATGACCCTGCGGTGCGCTACGAGTTGGGGGGCCAGGCCCAAAGCCAAAAGCACGCCTTCCAAAATCTGATCACGGTGTTCGCCCTAGGTGCGGGCCTTGTTTTCTTGCTGCTAGTGATCCAATTCCGTTCGATGCGCTTGCCTGCGGTGTTGTTCCTAGCCTTGCCCTTCGGGCAGGTGGGGGGGCTGTGGGCGCTGCATTGGACGGGCATTCCGCTCAACATCAGTTCGGGCATGGGGTTGATCATGCTGGTGGGCCTGGTGGTCAAGAACGGCATCATCATGATCGAGTACGCGCAACAATTGTGCGAGCGAGGCCAAAGCGAACACGACGCCATGGTTGAAGCGGCGCGCGTTCGATTGCGGCCGGTTCTGATGACAACCTTTGCCGCCATCGCAGGTCTCTTGCCGCTAGCCTTCGGCATCGGCGAGGGGTCGGAACTGCAGCGCCCCTTGGCGGTCGTGGTCATCGGCGGCTTGATCGTTTCGACCACGTGCACGCTGTTGGTGGTGCCCATCGGCTGCTTGTTGCTTGCCAAGGGTTCGTTGCAGCCCGAGGAGGCGCACCATGTCTAAGTTCCGCTGGATCGAGTTCCTAGCCACCAAGCTCCAATCGACCATGTTCCAAGTCATTGGCGCCGGAGTGCTCGTGCTGGCTGCCTGCCGCAGTGTGCAAGAACCCGTGTTGGACCCCGGTTGGAGCGAGCTGGATGCGGCCCAGCCCCTGGGCAAGGCCGCGTGCATCGACCTTGCCCTGCGCAGCGCGCCCAACGCAGCGGCCTGGCAGGCGCGTACGCGGGCCGCCCAGGCCGCCTTGAGCCAGGCTGGCCGCTTGCCCAACCCGGACTTGGAGCTCGCCTTCGAGGAGATCGATGCGTTCCACAACCACGCCAGGCCGTTTGTGCAAACATCGAGTCTGGCCTACGCCCTCGAGGCGTTGGCCGGTCGACGCCGCAAGCAAGCGGCGGCCAACTTCGATGCCTTGGCGGAAGAGGCCAGCCTCGCGGTCGACCGCCAGTCGATCGCCGCAGCGGTATCGCTGGCCTATGACCAGCTCTGGTTTGCGCGCGAACGGGTGGATCGAATCGAAGACCAACTCGCGCTGGCCCGGCAGGATCGCGAGGCCACCGGTGACCTGATTGCCGCCGGCTTGCTGGCCCAAGTCGACCAACAGAAAGCCGACACGGAGGTGCTCGCGGTCCAGGCCGAATGGGCCCATGCGCGCACCGATGCCCGCGTGCTGGAATTGGAGTTGGCATTTGCCTTGGGATTCGAGCGGCCCGTTGAGCTGACCCTGGCCGATCCCCCGGCGCCCGTCACCGACTTCGAGGCCTTCGATTTGGAAGGCATGCTGCGCACCGCAGCCGACCAGCGACCCGAATTGGTGGCTGCCAAAGCGCGTTACCAAGCGCAGCTCGAACGCCTGCACTTGGAGGCTTCGGGCTTGCGCTTCCTACCGCGGGTCAACCTGGGTTATCGCACCGAGAGCGGCAAGCCGACGCTCGTTGGCACCTTGGGCGTGGAGCTCCCGGTGTTCGATACGGGCAAGGATGCCTTGGCGGCTCAAAACGCTGCGTTGCTTGGGGCTGCGGCCGAAATGCGGCGGGCTGCCAACCAAGTCGCGAGCGAGGTGTGTCGCGCCGAGGCAGCGTTCCGTGCCGCGCGCAGCTATCTCGAGGAGTACGCCCAACCCTTGGCTGAGCAACGCGATGAGTTGGCCATCCAAACGGTGGAGCTTTTCCGTGCGGGGGAAGTGAGTTTCCGTGAGATGCTCAGCGCGCGCCGCGACGCGGTCCAAGAACAAATCCGGCTACTCGACGCGCAGGCCGCCCTGGCCGCTGCGCGCGTGCAGCTCGAAGCGGCCTTGGGTTCCTACTCCGTTCCAACCAAACTCGCGCCCGAATCGCTCCCGGCGAGCGATCTCGAGCGGTAGACCTGGTCGAAGGACGCCTTCGGCTGTGGCTACTTGACGCCAGCGGCCTTGAGGATCCTGGTCAGCGGGCAGAAATTCGTCAGCCCGGACTGAAACAAGTTGGCGCCCACGAAGGCTGTGAACCAAAGCCAGCTCATTTTTGTTAGGTCGATCGTGCCCTGCCATTGGGCGAGGCCGAGGCTGATCAGGACGAACAGTCCTGCAATGGTCATGGTCCAGCGTTGGGCGGTCATTTTGAGCGAGGTAGTTGGGGTTGGGGGGGCACACTTGCCGCGCAAGCAGGCGCCCAGAGTCTGACAGGTTCTTAGGGCTCCGCTACATAAGGAGGTTCCCGATTCGGGCAGGAACTGGTGAGGTAAGGCCGCAGGCCGCTTGGCTCTCGAACTTGCGTCTCCATTTCGGCCTACCCGGGCAAGACCCATGCGGGGGGGGGCCGGCCCGCGCGTGCCTGGGGCTACACTGCCCACTGAACCCTCCATTCGGTGCCGACCCGACCCGACCCGAATCTACCCGACCCTACCCTAACCCACCCTACCCTTTGCCCAGCCCATGAATCTCCTCCGCACCCTCGATGCCCTTTTGCGAGGTGGCTACACCGATGTGGAGCACATCCAGGATGGCAAAATCCAGGTGCCGATTCGGACCCTTGTCCGCTTGGCAGTGCTTTTGGGAGCGACCTATGGGTTGATGATGGGGTTGTTTGCCTTGCTGTCCTGGGATCACACGGGAGCTGCGCTGCTGCAGATGCTCTCCTCGATGGTCAAGGTCCCGTTGCTGTTCTTGCTGACTCTGCTGATCACCTTCCCGTCGCTGTACGTGTTGAGTGCGCTGGCACGGACGCGCCTCGGGGCGGCGCAGACCGCGCGACTGTTGTTGGTGGCGATTACGGTCGACTTGGCCTTGCTGGCGAGCTTTGGACCAATCCTGGCGTTCTTCACGCTTTCGACCGACAGCTACCCGTTCATGAAGCTACTCAACGTCTTGATCTTTGCCATCGCGGGGCTGGCGGGGTTGACCTTCCTCAACCGGGCGCTGCGCAGGTGGTTGGGCCAAACAGGAGCGGAGAGTCACGAAACGGGCGAGCTTGAGCCCGCCCCAGCGGAAGCGGAATCCAAGACGCCGGACGCTTTCCACGACTCGTTGATCAAGAAGACGGTGGGGCTCATAGAGCAAAGGCAAAGCCATTTGGCGACCCAACGCACGCGGCGCCTGATCGTCGGATGGTGCGTGCTGTTTGGCATCGTGGGGAGCCAAATGGGCTGGGTCTTGCGCCCATTCCTTGGGGATCCTGATCAGCCTTTCGAGTTGTTCCGCGCGCGGAGCTCCAACTTCCTTGAGGCGGTCTTCACCGCGCTCGGTCGCCTGCTGTCGTGAGCGCGAAGCTGGAGTCGATGGGGGTGCGAGCGTTGCTCGAAGTCGAGGTCGGGCAGGGCTCGCTCGCTCCGACTTCGGTTCGCCGTTGCCTTGCCTGGGTGGCGCTCGGGGGCGTGGCCTATGGGGCGTGCATGGGGAGCTTTGGGTTGCGTCCGCTGCAGTGTCTGATTTCCGCGATCAAGACACCGCTCCTGATCTCGGCCGGAGGGTTGTTTTGCATCCCCAGTTTCTATGTGATCAACAACCTGCTCGGTTTGCGCGAGGATTTTGGGCAAGCCCTGCGCGGCATCGCGTCGAGCCAAGCGGCCGTTGCGGTGTGCCTGGCGAGTCTGGGGCCGATCACCCTGGTGCTTTACTCGGGAACCGACCAGTACGCGTTCGCCAAAGCGCTCAACGGCGTGATGTTCCTGTTCGCCAGCCTTGGCGGCCAGATTGTGCTCGCGCGCAACTATCGCACGCTCATCCAGCGCAACCCGCGGCACCGGGTGGCCTTGTTTGCCTGGTTGACGTTGTTTTGGTTCGTCACCATCCAACTTGCTTGGATGCTGCGCCCCTTCATTGGGCAACCGAATGATCCCACGACGTTCCTGCGGGCCGATTCTTGGGGCAATGCCTACGTCGAGGTTTGGCGAACGATCGTGAATTCGTTGCGCTGATCGGGGGGCGCGGATCAGCGCCTTTGGCGCGGCTCACGGGTAGGGGCGCAGAACTCCACCAGGTAGTCGAAGGCGATCGACTTGCCTTGGTCGAGGCTGATCTGGATGGCGTAGCGCGATCCGGGGCGGACTTCGATCGATTCGGGGCGGAAGACGATGCAGGGGGAGCCCCCATACCCTCCGCCTCCCAGGTCCTTCCAATCGAGCTGGAGAGCGTCGCCCGCGGGCAGAAAGTTCTCGTCGAGCCGATGCATGGTCACTTCGATCGCGTCCTTGCTCGTGGGCACGCGCCCGCTGAGCAGGTGGATGCTCCAGGCATGCCGCGGCCCGAACATGTCGCTGGGTACGTAGCCGGGGGGCGGGTACATCACGCTGGTCAAGCCGCGTGCGCCGGGGCCGCTTGAGTCCATGGACCACATGGCCGCCCATTGGCCCGCCGAGCCGAAGCCTGTCTTGGCCATGTTCGGGTTGAGGCACCAGCGCCGGTGCCCAATGCGATCGATGTTGCTGGGGTCGGAATCGTTCATGTAGGAGTCGACCGAACCGCGCAGCCCTCCGCTCGAGAGGTTGCTGTTGCTGGTGCCTTGGTAGCCGCGCGCATAGGCCTTGTCGTCCATTCCGGGGGGCTGGCTCGGCGTGTGGTCGAGGTGACCGATCGCCTTGCACAGTTCGCCCGCGGCATCGCACAGGGCGTTCCATTCGGGGTTGAGCGTGAGGTCCTTCCAAGGGATGCGGCACAACGCGCGGTAGGCCTTGAGCCGGGCCAATTCTCCCTGCCGATCGGCCGATTGTGGGTCTTGTGGGTCGATGGGCCCCACGCGGCTGGCTTCGGCCAACTCAGCGGTCAGGGCATCGAGCGCCAACGGATAGGGAACGATGCCATCGAGGTCGACCAAGCGGCCGTTCTTCCAGGTGCGCTGGCTCTGGACCTTGCCTGCGATTTCGATGGTCGCTTTGCCGTCTAGAACACCGGCTTTGTATTTGGCGTTGCGCTCCCAATGCGCGTCGGGCTTGGATTCGATGTACTTGCCATCGAGCAAGCCCTTTTTGTACTGCGCTTGCAAGAGCCTGCGTCCGTCGGGCAGGAAGCGTTCGAAGCGTCCGTTGAGCTGGTCTTTCTCGTAGCGCGCCTTCAAGACCACCGAGCCCTCCTGGTATTTGACCCACGAGCCAAAGCGCAGGCCGCGCGAGTAGTGGCTCTCGACCTCGAGCCGCCCGGCGGCGTCGAACTGGGTCCGCAGCCCGTCCAGCTGGTCCGCTTTGTATTGCGCCCGTTCTTCGAGCGTGCCGTCGGTGCGAAAGCGTTCGTACAGCCCGGCCTTTTGGCCCGCTTCGTTGGTTTCGTAGCGTTCCTTGAGCTCGCCGCTGGGGTAGTGGGTCTCTTGGACTTCTTGCGCAAAGGCCCGGCCTGACCTAGGAAGCGCCAGCATCATGGCGGTTAGCCAAAGGGCGCGCGCCAGCCAAGGAACGAGGCACTCGGGGAGCCCTCGCTGCCCGCGCCGAGTCGCTGCCATGGGGTCCTCAACGATCATGGGCCCCATTGGAACCGATGGCCCGGCGTTGCGGGAACCCTGGTTGGCATTGGGCCAGCTCCGGTGTCCTTTCGAGTTTCGGAGAGGCTGGGAGTGGGTCGGGTCCAGCGGGGGGAGCATGTCTCGGGAGGTGGGAGCTGGGATGGGAAGGGGGAAGCCTAGTGGCCTTGGGCCTGTTCCAAAATCGCCGCCACCACCGGGTGCCCGTGCTTGCGCATGGCCGAGATCGCGTAGCAGCGATCCGTGACTCCGGCCATGACCCCCAGGCAGACCGCACCGTATTGACGCTCCAAGTCGTCGCGCAAGTTCATGGGGGCGGGGAAGGCCCCAAGTCCGGCCTCGCCAAAGCGCTTCATCAGGGCGCTGTCCTCGAATTCGGCGACGATCTGTGGGCGCAAGTCGGTGCGTTCGAGCCAAGCTTCGAGGCTCTGGCGGAGCGCGCTGGTGCGCGCGGGCATAAGGAACTTGGCCCCATCCAGGTTGCGAGGAAAGGTGCCCGCGAGTGACTCGGCCAAGGATTTCGCCGCGAACATCCCGACCGGCGACTCCTCGATCAGGTGGCTGTTGAGGCGCAGGTCGAGCTGGGGCGTCGGGGGTACGTCGGACAGGACCAAATCCAAGTCGTGTACGGCCAACGCGGCGAACAGTTGCAAGGGGGGCGCCTCGCTGCAGCGCAGCGTGATCGGTTCGGGTCCTGCGAGCACCGGCGCGAGCCAGCGAAACGCGGCCTGCTTCATCATCGCGTCGGCGATGCCGACCTTGAGGGCCGTGGGGCGCGCCTTGCCCTTCCCGCGCACGACCTTGGCCAATTCGTCCCCGAGTTGGAAGATCTCCTCGGCATAGCTATGGACGAGCTCGCCCGTATCGGTCAGCGCCAGGTGCCGCCCCCGCCGCTCCAGGAGTGGGCTCCCAATGGCGGCTTCCAGGGTCTTGAGCTGGGCGCTGATCGAGGGGCGGCCCACGTGCAGCCGCCGGCTGGCTGCGGCAATCCCGCCCTCCTGAACCACGGTCCAGAAGTAGTAGAGGTGGTGGTAGTTGAGCCAGGACATGGTCTTGCGTCGATATTTTCGACGGTAGGGGTGCCCTAATTGCTACCTGATCGTCCCTGCCGAGGCAACCCAAAATGGAGCCGTCAAGCCACTGGGGCTTGGCGTACCACCCACCCCCTTCATGGAGGCTAGATGAACCTAGAGATTCGGACCAAAGGCCTAGAGTTGACCGCCAGTTTGCGTGAGTTCGTGGAGAAGCGCATGGCCGACGCCCTCGGGCACCACCTCGACCAGATTCGTTGGGTTCGCGTGCAGTTTGCGGACATCAACGGCCCTCGGGGTGGGGTGGACATCCGCTGCACCATCCGGGCAACCGTCCAGCTTGGGGGGGATGTCGTGGTGCACGAGACCATGGAGTCGCCCGGATCGGCGTTGTCCAAAGCGGCCGACTCGCTGCGCACCAGCGTTTCCCGGCGCATCAGCCGGCTCAAGACCCGGCGCCGCCGGATGCCCCCGTTCGTCGACGGGATGGCGGGGTGAGCAGGGGGGCGGAGATCGAGGCTTTGGAGACCGCCAGCGGTTTCCGCCCATTGGGCTATCCACCGGCTTGGGAGTCGTAGCGCCTGCCCAGGCCGTGTTTTTTGGGCGGATGGATTGGACCTTCCTGGAGCGCCAGTCTCCCGGTGTCCCTCGCTCCCGGGCGCGTAGCAAGTCCAGGCCCTATGATGGGGTCCGAGCACCCAGGGCCCTCCATGCACGAATTGATCCTCAACGAAGCGCACTACTCGCGGGTGATCGAGCAGGTCTTGGCGGGAGCTGAGCGTTTCCTTTGGATCGCGACCGCAGACATCAAGGATGTGCACGTCGAGGGCCCGCGCGGAAAGTTCATCCCCTTGCTGTCGGTGTTTGCCGATTTGGTTCTGCAAGGCGTGGAGATCCGTTTGATCCACGCCAAGGAGCCAGGCCCAGCCTTTCGTGAGGACTTCGATCGCTTCCCCGCGCTGATTGAGAGCGAGCGCTTCGAGCGCATCCTTTGCCCGCGCATGCACATGAAGGTGATCGTAGTCGACGGCCGCATGGCCTACGTGGGCTCCGCCAACCTGACGGGCGCAGGAATCGGCGCCAAATCGCCCCGTCGCCGCAACTTCGAAGCGGGGCTGCTCACCGACGACCCCGAGGTCATCGAAGCGTTGATGGGGGAGTTGGATACACTGTATCTGGGCAGGTATTGCCACGATTGTGGCCGCCGCGATTTCTGCCCGGATCCGATTGTTTGAGGCTTTGGGCTTTGGGCTTTGAGGCTTGGTGCTTGGGCCTAGCGGCTGGGGGGTAGGCTGGGCGTCCGTTGCGCCGGGCTTGGCACGTACGCTTGTCGAGGTGGCTCCGCTCACTAGCTTCGCGCGAGAAGGTCCCCGAGATGGAGTTTGAAACGTTTGGCCCGATACCTTGGGCCTCCCACGCGAAATGCTGAACACAGGGTTCGAAACCCAGGTTTTGAGCCGTGCATGATTCGGGAGGATGGGCAACTGAGGGCTGGGGTCGACCATCCTCCACGCGCTCCCTCTTGAAGCCTTCCAACGAAAAGAGCCGCCCCCCAGGAGGGAGCGGCTCTATACCGTTGGGCTCCTACGAGCGCCGGTTAGTGCGAGTGGCCGTGGCCGCCGGCGGGGGCAGCTTCTTCCTTGGAGGGAAGGTCGCTGACCAGGGCGTCGGTGGTGAGCAGCAGGCTCGCAACCGAAGCGGCGTTTTGCAGGCCCGAGCGCACGACCTTGGTGGGGTCGATGACGCCGGACTTGACCAGGTCTTCGTAGGTGTCGGTGGCGGCGTTGTAGCCGAAGTTGTTGGCTTTGCCGGCGCGCACGTTTTGCACGACGACGGCGCCGTCCTGGCCCGCGTTGGCGGAGATTTGGCGCAAGGGAGCTTCAAGCGCGCGACGCACGATCATGGCTCCGACGCGCTCGTCACCTTCCAGCTTGAGACGCTCGACCGGGCCGATGCAGGAAAGCAGCGCAATGCCGCCGCCGGGGACCACGCCCTCTTCGACGGCTGCGCGGGTGGCGTGCAGCGCGTCTTCGACGCGGGCCTTCTTCTCCTTCATTTCGGACTCGGTCGCGGCTCCGACCTGGATCTGGGCCACGCCACCCGACAGCTTGGCGAGGCGCTCTTGGAGCTTCTCACGGTCGTAGTCGGATTTGGTGCCTTCGATCTCGGCGCGGATTTGCTCGATGCGGGCTTTGATGTCCTGCTTCTTGCCAGCGCCTTCGACGATCAGGGTCGTGTCCTTGGTGACGACGACCTTCTTGGCGGTGCCCAGGTCCTTCGGGGTCAAGCCTTCGAGTTGGACGCCCATGTCTTCCATGACGGGGGTGCCGCCGGTGAGGACGGCGATGTCCGACATCATGGCCTTGCGGCGATCACCAAAGCCGGGGGCTTTGATGGCGACGCAGGGGAAAGCACCGCGCAAGCGGTTCACGACCAGGGTCGTAAGGGCTTCGCCGTCGATGTCTTCGGCGATGATCACGAGCGGGCGGCCCGATTGGGCGACTTGCTCGAGCAGCGGGATGATTTCCTTGACCGTGGAGAGTTTCTTCTCGTGGATCAGGATCAGGGGGTTCTCGAACTCGCACTTCATTTCACGCGGGTCGGTGATGAAGTGGGGGGAGACGAAGCCCTTGTCGAATTCCATGCCCTCGACCACGTTGATGGTGGTTTCGAGCGTGGTGCCGTCCTCGACCGTGATCACGCCATCTTTGCCAACGCGCTCCATGGCTTCGGCGATCTTCTTGCCGATTTCCGGGTCGTTGTTGGCGGCGATCGACGCGATTTGAGCGATCTCTTGTTGGCCCTTGACCGGGGTCGAGAGGCTCTTGAGTTGCTTGACGGCGCAGTCGACGGCCTTGTCAATGCCCCGCTTGAGCGCGACCGGGTTGGCACCCGCGGTCACGTTCTTGAGGCCTTCGACAAAGATCGCTTCGGCCAACACCGTGGCGGTGGTGGTACCGTCGCCGGCAGCGTCGTTGGTTTGTTGGGCGACTTGCTTCACGAGCTGGGCGCCCATGTTTTCGTAGGCGTCCTCGAGCTCGATTTCCTTGGCGACACTCACGCCGTCCTTGGTGACGGTCGGGCTGCCGAAGGCCTTCTGCAGGATCACGTTGCGGCCGCGGGGGCCGAGGGTGATCTTGACCGCCTTGGCGAGTTTCTGAACGCCGGCGCGAATGTGCTCGCGGGCGTTGGCGTCGTAGCTAATTTGCTTGGCTGCCATGGGAGGGATTCCTTGGTGGGAGGGGGATGGTTGGAGGAGGGGAGAAATCAGCCAATGATGCCGAGGATGTCATCCTCGCGCATGATCAGGAACTCCTCGCCATCGAACTTGACCTCGGTACCTGCGTAGGAGGTGAACAGCACGCGGTCGCCAACAGCGACGGAGAAGGTGCTCTTCTCACCATTCTCGAGGGTCTTGCCGGCACCAATGGAGATCACGATGCCTTCCTTGGGTTTCTCCTTGGCGGACTCGGGCAGCAGGATACCACCGGAGGTCTTGGACTCGGCCTCGACGCGCTGCACGAGGACACGGTCACCGAGGGGACGGACGGCGATCTTCTTGGATTTGGTTTTGGTGGCCATATCTGGTTGGAACCGAATTGGGTTCGAAGGGTTTTTGGGGATGGGGTCTGTCTAAGGAAGTCCGCCGAAGGAATCGGCGGTGGAAGCAATCAGGGGTGCAAAGGACCCCAGTGGGACTCCAGCACCGCGAGCACCTGCTGGCGCAGGATTTTGGGCGGTACGGGTTTGTGCAAGAACGCGCTCGCTCCGCGGTCGAGGGCGAAGCGCTCGACTCCTACGCCCGCGTCACCGGACCACAGAATGGTGGGGACGCGCAGGTCGTGGTCGAGCATGTGTTGGAAGAGCTCCAAGCCACCAAACCCGGGCATTTGCAGGTCGAGCAGGGCCAAGTGCACCGGAGTATCGGTGTTCAAAAGCTCCATCGCCTGGGTGCCATCCTCGGCCTGCAGGACCACCAAGCCGGTACCGGCCAAGAGGTCGCTGGCACCGGTACGGATGTCCGGGTCGTCGTCGGCGATGAGGATGCGGCGGGGCGGGTACATGGTGGGGCCTGGAAAGGCGTACCTGCCCAAATGCAAACGCCGTGCCGGAGGCCAAGCTCGGGCATGGATACGGTTTCCATTTCCTAACCATCTAATTAGAAGGGGTTTAGGGGCAATCGGCCGGTGGGGCCCGCATGATCCTCGCTCCGCTTTGCTGCCACACTGGCAGCGGCCCCTGGGGGGCAGTGGCCAGCCTGTCAGGTTGGCAGGGCTAGACTCCCCCCGTCACGCGGTTGGGAATGCCAGTGACTAGGGGCCGAGAGCGGCCCCCAGGGGGCGCCCTTCGGGTGCTAGCTTGGGGGGATGAACCTCGCCGCCCCTCCGGTTTTCGACGCCCATGTGGATTCGATCCAGCGGGCGTTGGATATGGGCCATGACTTGGGTGACTGGACCCCTGGGCACTTGGACTTGGTGCGCGGCCAAATGGGCGGCCTTGGGGCGGTGGTCATGACCGCTTGGGTGGACCCCGAATTCCTCCAGCCGGCCAAGGGTGGGGCCCCCGCGCGGGCCCATGCTCTGATCGCAGCCCTGCACACACTCGCCCGTCGACGGTCGAACCTGGCCGCCTGGGTAGGCAACGGCGCGGAGCTTGCCCGGGTCCGGCAAAGCGGGCGTACCGCGTTGATCGCGGCGATCGAAGGCGGACATGCCATCGACGGCAATCTCGATCGGCTCCAAGACTTCTTCGAGTTTGGCGTGCGCATTTTGACCCTTGTTTGGAACAACCACCTGCCCTGGATCCGTTCGTGTCAGCCGAACGCAGGGCCCGATGTGCCAGCCGGGCTCTCTCCCTTCGGTCGGGAGGTCGTGCGGCGCATGAATCGCCTGGGCGTGTTGGTGGATGTGTCCCATGCGGCCGAACGAGCGGTGCTCGACGTGCTGGACGTAAGCGATCGACCGGTCATCGCCAGCCACTCCGCTTGTGCCGCCTTGAGCCGGCACCCGCGCAACTTAAGCGACGCCACCCTGCGCTGCATCGCCCAGCATGGGGGCGTGTTGGGGATCGTGTTTTGTACCCCGTTCTTGGACGAGCAGGCCAGGGCGGAAGAAGCGCGCCTGCGCCTGCGGGCCGAGTATCGAAATCTGCGCGGCGCCAATGGCACGGCGACCGAAGCGCTGCAATCGGAATACCTGCAACGACAAGCCACAGCATTCCCCATGGAAACGGTGGTGCGGCATGTGCTCCACGCGATCGACGTGATGGGTATCGACCATGTGGGGCTCGGGTCCGACTTCGACGGCATCCAAAGGACTCCGGCCGAAATCGCCGATGCAAGCGCTTATCCAAACCTTGCACAAGCCTTGGTTCGGGCGGGTTTGAGTCCGGCGGACGTCGAGAAGGTCTTCTGGGGCAACATGACGAGGGTTTTTGACTGGGCGACAGGGCCGGGCACGGTGGCGGCCCAAGCGAGCTTGCGGCCCGTGGGCGCTTCCTGGACCTCTGAGCACATCGGTTGAGTTGACAAGGAACCTCCGCGGACCCCGACCGAACCGCCGGTCCCGCCCGCGCCCGGAACCAAGTACATGCCCGGAGAAGAGTAGCCTCGAAGAGAGTAGCTTCGAAAAGAGTAGCCTGGAGAAGGCTGGGCTTGGCTGTGGGGACCCTTAAGACCTGTTCGTCGCTCCTGGGTTGCGGAGTTCTCGAGAATTCTCGCCCTGAATCCTCCGCATGCGTCCGGCCAAAAGCTCGCTGGGAGCGGACGGTCTACCGCAGGATCTGCAGCGAGAACGGATAGCGATACGATTTGCCTTCGCTTGCTTTGATTGCCGCGATGAAGGCCAACACCATCGATGCGATCCCCACCATCCATGCCATCGCGACGCCGATCAGAATCAAGAAGAACGGCAAGCAGAGGAGGTAGGCCAGCAACACCGTGATGTGGAAATTGAGCGCGGAAATGGCCTGACGACGGATGAAGAAGGACTGGTCTCCCTTCGTGATCAGCACCAGGAACGGCCCAAGCAGGTCGAACAGGGGCAACGGCAAGAGCGCGGAAAGGTGGGCGATCACCCCCCAGCGGCATTCGGCGCTGTCCTCGGTTTCGACGGGTTCCTCGTTGTTCAGCAGCATGGAAAAACCATTACGCCATGAATCGTCAGAAATTCAACCGCAACCCAAGGCGCTGCGGTCCGGTCTAAGAAGCACCGCGGCCCCAACCAGGAGGAAACAAGCCATGCGGCATGATTTTGCAACCATCGACGATTCCCACTCTTTCCTAACGGTGCCCCCCGGTGAGCATGCTTGCCAGGTCGCCGATATCCGGGTTCAATTGTCTCGCGAGGGGCACCCGCGTTGGGGGCTGCATTGGAAGGTGCTCCAGGGCCCTTT
>Ga0116152_10002328_pt1 | contig 15493 bp, 8 predicted proteins | sample AD_UKC119_MetaG_FD_89894 | JGI IMG/M metagenome (GOLD analysis project Ga0116152, IMG submission 89894) | Active sludge microbial communities of municipal wastewater-treating anaerobic digesters from Hong Kong - AD_UKC119_MetaG | ecosystem: Engineered > Bioreactor > Anaerobic > Digestate... | reverse complement strand
TTGCAGGATGGCGGCATTCTATTATTTGATGTGTTGACTGATATCCGGGATTACAATTACCATCATTCGGGAGAAGAAGCTACGTGGACCTTGCTGATGAATAGTACCCAAGCCGGCGATGAAATGACCAGGAAATTGACCATTTTTCAGAAAGAACCCGAATCCGGGCTGTACGCCAAAACAACGGAATACCATCACCTTAAAGTCTTCCAAAACGAACAGATGACGCAATGGTTGACCGACACCGGATTTGAAGTGGTTCCGATGCAAGCTTACGCCGAATCAGCTTTGCCTGCCGGCCGAATCGCATATTATTGCCGAAAAGCCTAACGCTCAACCTGAACGCGGAGGATGATCAGGGACTGTCCTTCCAATGCCAGGGTAAAATCAACGCCGGAAATTGGAATCATTGTTTCTTCCGGTACAATAAGATCGGGGTCCATCAATGAATTAGCCCCCAATAAGTCGGCGTGCCGGAGAACTATCCTGGCTCCCTGACTGGATACTGACTGCGCATTTTCAATATGGACCGGCAACTCCTGCATACCTTCAGCGGTGTTCACCAGGGTAAAAATTAATTCGCCGCTCTTTTCGTCCCAGGAGGCAGCCCCAAAGAGCCCATTCTGCCCGGTCATTGGTTTCCCGTCCAGATTCATCTCCAGAACATGGCTCCCGCGGTTGTTGGCATATAGCTTTTGCACATAATAATTGGGTGTACCGTAGGATTGGAGGTTGTCAAACCAGATTAAATCCGGAGTCCATTGCCACCCGTCGACATGAGCAAACAAAGGCGCATAAGAGCACATTTGGACCAGATCAGCATTACGAAGTAAACCCGTCATAAAGGCCGCTTCCGAAAGCGCACTGCGCCAGTCATTCTTTTTCAGAGGATCGGTGGCCAGCGGATCATGGGCGGCGTATTCCCCGGCAAAAATCCTCGGACTCTGGCGGTCGTAGCTATCATATCTGTCGCCGTGATCCAGAAACCATTGCGGTGGTTTGTAATAATGCTCATCGACAAAGTCTGCTTTGGATTGACGCAGCGCTTCCCAACCGTATTCGAACATTTCACCTTCAGCGAAAGGGCCACTACCCGACACAATTCGAATGTCCGGATATTTGGATTTGATGGCAGCTTCAAAAACCTGGTAACGGTCAAAATAAACGGTTCCCCATTGCTCATTGCCTACTCCGATCATTTTAAGATGAAAAGGTTCGGGATGTCCCATTCCCGCCCGGACTTTACCCCAAATTGAGGTAGCCGGACCATTCGCAAATTCAATGAGATCCAAAGCATCCTGGACATAGGGATCCAACTCATCCATGGGCACCAGCTCCCCTGTATTGAATTGACAAGCCATCCCACAACTAAGAATCGGCAGCGGTTCAGCACCCAGATCTTCAGCGAGCTGGAAGTATTCAAAAAAGCCGAGACCAAAACTCTGGAAATAATCGGGCGTGCTCCGATGGCTGAATTCCGTATTCCAACGGTTGATTAATGTGGTCCGTTCCTCCACGGGCCCCACCGTCTTTTTCCACTGATAACGTTGTTCCAATGTCCGCCCTTCAACAATACATCCACCAGGGAAGCGAACGAAGCCGGGATGAAGGTCCGCAAGCAATTGAACCAGGTCATTTCGTAACCCATTCTTGCGTCCTCTCCAGGTATCGGACGGAAACATAGAGATCATGTCCAGGTCCACCACGGAAATCCCGTGAAAACGGATGCGAAAGATACCCTTAGCATCTGTTCCGGATGCTTGAATGCTGATTTGATAGTTGCGCCATTCCTTTCCGGTAAGCATCAACTCCTGAGCTCCTAGGACGGTGCTATCCGAGCCTAAAAGTTCCAGGGTTATCCGGGGATTTCCCTCCTCCACCTTTGCCTCCAGACTGATCTGGTACTTCATGCCCTCCTTAAAGCCAATACCCCGAAAACCTTCATTCATCAACACATAATTTTCCTCCGATCGCACCTTTACCTGTAAAAAATGCCCGTTAGGGTTGTCTGCTCCCCGATTAATGGCGGAAGCAAATCCGGATGACTGATTATTGGACCACCGGTTAGAAGCGGGTTGAGACCATCCCATCAAAGGATCATCAAATTCGAATGAACGATTCTTTATTAACTCAGCATAGATCCCGCCATCAGCCGCTAAATTGATGTCTTCGAAAAAGATTCCAAACATGGTTGGCGAAATAGCAGCCGTCCGGTGAGCTACATCAACAACGACCTGATTGGCAAACCGCTGAGGCGATTTTGCCAGGTGTGAATTCCTGACTTCTCCGGTATGGAAACCCAGAAAGCTAAGCACAACCAGGATGTACTTACTGCTTGAAATAAATCGATTCATTATTTTCTTGATGCATTTACAAATCAATAAAATGGGGTATTCAACCAGACCAACCGGTTAATCTTCACCACTTCCAGAGCCTTGGCTCCTAATTGGATGGAAAATATAATAAAGTTAGACGTGCTTTAACCCGATTGACGCTTGGTAAATAGTTTGCCTTATTAATCCGGGCACTTCATGAAAGCCCGGTTGGCGATACTTGCTTTTGCAGAAATCTGGGTATTTTTGCCCACAACCCTGGGGACCTGTTTAAAATTGGCTGCAGCAAGCCTGAAAAGAGTCCTGACACAGAAGAGGTACATTTTACATGCGGCGCATCAGCAGAAACATAGGCAGCGTTCTTATTGGCAAGTTTATTACCGCATTATCTATCTTATTGATTATTGGCTGTAATCAAAAGGAGTCCGCCCCATCCCACGCGACCACTCCGGCAACCCTGAATATCCACGGTCACGAAATCCAGCCAGGGCTTTTCCCCGAACCGGAATCGATCGAGATCACCCAAACCATCTCGATTCCAGCCGGCAAGCCATTAAAAATTCCGGCTAAAAAACTCCATCAGAATATTCAACGAAAGATCATCCAGAATGGCTATACCATTGCAGACACCTCAACCCATGTCACGGGGAAAGATAATGATGCACTACCTGTCGTAAAAACCGCTCTTATAGATACGGTCCTGGCCCGGTTGCCCAAAACGGTTCGAATCGAAGGCATGACATCTAACGATATCAATCCGGCCTGTATCACCCGCTTTGGCAAATTGCAGGGACTGGACGCTTATAACGTTATGTCCGCTCTCCAGGATAGTAGGGGCAATATCTGGTTAGCTATTTGGAATGGCGGCGTTACCAGATATGATGGTCATTATTTTTATACCTATACCAAAACCGAAGGATTAAAAGATGACAAAGTGCTTGCCCTCCATGAAGACGGCCAGGGAAATATCTGGATCGGCTATTTTGATCAGGGTATCAGCAAATTTGATGGATCCTTTTTCACCCATTATTCGGCTGGATCCGGGATCGCAGAAAATTCGGTCAAATGCATTGCCGAAGATGCTGCCGGTAACCTTTGGCTTGGCTCCTATGAAGGGGGAATTACACTCTTTGACGGGCACCAGTTTAACCATTTTAATCACCTGCAGGGATTCACCGATTACTCCGTCACATCCATCGTGCCTGATCAGGGGGATCTCTGGATTGGAACCAAAGGTGATGGACTATTCAGGTATCGCGACCATGGTTTCACTCCGGTAAGCAGTCCCTTTCTCAATGACACCATCAATGCCCTTCAGTATCACAATGACCATCTCTGGGTAGGGACGGAACATGGCATTTTAAAGCTATCCGGCCATGATGTAGAAATATTCCCTGGCTCTATCATTTCCAGGACCTCCATCCAGTCTATCGCTGAAGACGACCGCGGAAACGTCTGGGCAGGATCATTCCAGGATGGTGTTTTCCGTTTATCCGGGAATCAATTGTATCAATACACCGAAGAGGACGGATTGGGAAACCGTGCAGTTCACGCCTTGTTAAATGACCAATCGGGCAATGTATGGTTCGGAACAACCGCAGGATTTGAGCTTTTTAATGGAGAACTATTCTCGAACTGGACCACCCACGAAGGCCTTTTGCAGAATAATGTCCTGGCCATCGTTCAAGGTAAAACGATGCGATGGTTCGGTTCAGAAGACGGCTTCACCGGATACGATGGGCAATACTTCTACCAATACAGCTCGGCAACCGGACTGCCCAATTCCATTATTTTCACCATGCTGGAAGACCACAACGGTGCAATCTGGCTGGGGACCAACATTGGCCTGGTCTTGTTTACCGGGACCGAATACATCCGATTTCCTCAATTAGGAGAAGCTCCGGTTCTGAACCTTTTTGAGGATCATGCAGGGGATATTTGGCTGTCGGGATATGGTGCAGTACGCGTGCGTTTCGGAAACAAGCAGCAAAAAAATGAATTCACCTTCTTCGGTGAAGAACAGGGCTTATCCAACAACGCAGTAAAATGTGTCGCTGAAGACTCTTTTGGTAATTATTGGATTGGAACCGACCATGGATTGAATCGCCTGGTCATCGGAAAGGACGATCATCCACATTTTTTCCAATACCTGTATGAACAAGCGATTACCAACGCATACATCACCTCCCTTTTGGTCGATCATGCAAACAGGTTGTGGATTGGCACATTTGGCGGCGGGTTGCTTCGATATGCTTCAGACCCCAAGACGAATCAAGAAACCATCATCAGTTTCAGGGAGAAGGATGGACTCATCAGCGATTGGGTAAGTTCTATCATGGCTGATGAGCAGAATAATCTCTGGGTAGGCGGCCGACATGGTATCTGCAAAATCAGTTTTACTCCGGCCGAAGAAACATCGTCAGAAAATATCCACTTCAGAAATTATCAATACAGCAATGGCTTTCTGGGAGGTAGTAGTAATATGCGTGCCATCTGCAAAGACACCGATGGGACCCTTTGGGTTGGCACCAAAACCATGGCCATTACCATCAATACGACCAGTGAAAAAATTGAAGCGCAATCACCGGTTATCGAAATTTCCAATGTGCAATTATTTGGTGAGAATATTCATTGGAGGCAATTGTTCACCCGGACCGACCAGAATATAGTCCTTGAAAACGGGATTCGCCTGGATAAGGATTATGTCTCCGGCGTCAGCAAATGGCGCAATGTGCCGGAACAACTTAGCCTGAAACACGACCATAATGACCTGACCATCGGGTTTACCAATGTCACCACACTGCAGAATGATCAAATTCTCTACCAACATAAACTAACGGGACTGGATCCGCACTGGAGCTCATGGTCACCCACTCAGGAGGTCCACTTCGGTCCTATTCCTCCCGGCCACTACACTTTTCAACTGCGAGCAGTAAACGCAGAAGGCTTACTAAGTCCGGAGATCCAATTTCCTTTCATCATTCGACCACCCTGGTGGAGGACCTGGTGGGCCTATCTGATTTATTTCATTTGCACATTGAGCATAGCTAATTCCTTCAGGAGGTATGAGCTGAAAAGACAGCAGCTACAACACTCCCTGCAATTGGAAGCGATAAAGAACCAGAATCTGGAAGAACTGGATTTATTAAAGACCAAGTTATATACGAATATCACGCATGAGTTTCGGACCCCATTGACCGTAATCCTGGGCATCTCAGACCAGATTCGCAACCAACTAGAAACAAGTCTCCGGGATAAATTGGAATTGATCCACCGCAATGGCTGGCAACTGCTAAACCTGGTCAATCAAATGCTGGATTTGGCTAAAATAGAATCAAACCAAATGGGATTGCAGTTAATTCAAGGCAACATCATGAGTTATCTGAAATACCTCCTGAAATCGTTTGAATCCCTGGCCGGATCAAAAGGAATCGAATTGTCGTTTACGGGCGAATCCGAAGAGGTCATGATGGATTATGATCCGGGAAGAATACTCCAGGTCATTTCCAATTTGATTATCAATGCAGTTAAATTCACCCCTCAGGGAGGCAGGATAAACCTTTCTGCCAGCAAAATTGAGCCCAGTGGCAACAGGCACATGAATCCGGAACTAAAGATTGAGGTATCGGATTCCGGCATTGGGATACCAGCTGATCAATTGCCATTCATATTTAACCGGTTTTACCAATCAGACAATGCCAAAACGATCAAAGGCGAAGGCACCGGCATTGGGCTCACCTTAACCAGGGAATTAATCCACCTGATGCAGGGAAATATTTCGGTGACCAGTGCTCAGGGTGCCGGAACCAAATTTCTAATCCATCTTCCGATAACCCGTACAGCCCCACTTGCGCCTGAAGCTGATACCAAAAGCAATCAAACCGACCCACGGCTCGCTTATTCATCTGAATACGAAACCGATCGGCCAAGGGTTCCGGATACGGCCTCGGACAAACCATTGCTGCTCATTGTCGAAGACAACGAAGATATCCGGACCTATTTGATAAGCTGTTTGGCTCCACTCTTTGACATTGAAATCGCGACGGATGGAGCAGCGGGCATTGAAACGGCAATGCGAATTATCCCCGATATCGTGATAACCGACGTCATGATGCCCGTCAAAGATGGTTTTGAGGTCACCGAAACACTAAAAACAACCATGGCCACCAGCCATATTCCCATCGTCATCCTTACCGCCAAAGCTACCGCAGAAGACAGGATTGCAGGACTTAAACGAGGCGCAGACGTCTATCTGGCAAAACCATTCTATCAGGAAGAACTCCAGCTTCATGTTCAAAACCTGATCAAATTGCGCGAAAAATTACAAGCCAGGTATTTGAGTCTGCAGGCACCGCTCACCCGGCAACATACCGATGCTCAATTGGAGGATGCATTTATCCTGAAGTTGCGGAATCTGGTCGAAGACAACCTGGAGAACTCGGAATTCTCCATCGAAGACCTGTGTAAGCAGATGGCCATGAGCCGGATGCAAATGCATCGCAAGATCAAAGCGCTCACCAATCTCTCCACTTCCATTTACATCCGTAACATCCGGTTAAGTAAAGCCAGGGAGTTACTTGAAACAACCAATTGGAATGTGTCTGAAGTAGCATATGCCGTTGGTTTTGAAGACCCCAGGTATTTCTCACGAGTCTTTAACGAATATTACGGCCATCCGCCCAGCGATCTCAAATAACCCAACCAATCAATTGATACTCAGCTATTTAAAATTGCTGTTACAATAATCCACGAATTGGTTACAATAGTCCACACGATCTTTGCGGGTGTGTAGCACCTTTGAAAATCATTGGTATGTAGAAATGGATGAAACAACATTGAGCCAAAGGGCCATGAACTACTTTCTGTGCGGTCCAATGAAAATACACCGGAAATTAGGAAGTGACACTTTGACCGGAGTCGTGACTGGCAAAGGCAATTAATTTCAAACAGCAGGCACCAAAGAAGTTTTATTCTCCTGCATAACCCCAGGAAACACAATTGGTGCAACGCAAAGAAATGCTCCTGAGATTTGTCACTATTTGTTGACCGTAATAAGCGCCTTGTCTGTAGTATCGCAGACAAGGCGTTATCTTGAACCCAACACGAGTATCCATTCTCCGCGGATTATTTTGGAGCTTTTATCGCATGGATTTTACGATCTGGTGCCAAAACATCATGGACAGCCTCAACTTTCAATTCTTTGTCAACCACAAACGTCCGGGACAGAGCAATGGCGTCGCTTGAATTTCCAACTTTTACTTCGTACTTACCTGACTCCGCCACCCATGCCGACTGAGAGGCATCAAAGGAAGTTAAATCCCTGGCGTTCAGCTTGATTTGGATTATTTCCTGCTGACCCGGCTTCAGCAAACTTGTCTTCGCAAAACCTTTCAATTCTTTTGCCGGTTTGTCCATGCTTTTCCCCGGAGCACTGAGGTAACACTGAACCACCTCTTTACCCGGCAGATTACCGGTGTTGGTGACCGTAACGGACACGGTCATGCTATCGTTCCATTTGGGGGAACTTAGCTCAAGCTGTGAAAATTCAAAGCTGGTGTAAGAGAGCCCAAATCCGAAAGGATAGGCAACGGATTGGTGAAATGTCTCATAATACCGATAACCTACATAGATCCCATCTTCGTAAACGACTTCCGAAGGCTTACCACCCAGAATTCCGCCAATTACAGTTTGACCATCGCCGGGAAGCTCCGTTCCCGGGAAATTAGCAGCACTGGGAACATCATCGTAGCGTAGAGGGAAAGTGGTGGGCAATTTACCGGAGGGATTGACCTTACCCAGAAGCACATCGGCAACTACATTGCCACCCTCCTGGCCACCTTGCCAGGCCAGGACGATTCCATCCACCTGATCACGCCAGCTAGCAGTCTCAATAACATTACCGATGTTCAGCACGACGACCACTTTCTTATCGGCCTGATGGAATGCTTCCGAAACCTGTTTAATCATATCCAGCTCCGCCGCGGTGAGATAAAAGTCGCCATCTGTCTGGCGATCCTGACCTTCGCCGGAGTTCCTGCCGATTGTAATCAGAGCCAGGTCGGTGGATCGGGCCATCCTTTTGGCAATACCGGCATCCAGAGGCATCTCGGGCAAAGGTGGCAGCATCTCAAAAAAGAATTTTTTCTTCGGTTGCTTGGCTTTTTCAGCATCGATGTAATATTCGTACATACCCTGCAAGGAGGCGACTACCGGCTTTCCTGCCTGCTTCATCCCTTCTACCAGCGACACGGTATAGGCCTCATTCACATCTCCGCTTCCGGTACCTCCGGCTATAAAGTCATAAGAGCCTATGCCAAACGCCGCTATCTTGTTTTGATCTTCTAGCAGCGGCAGTGCCTGGCTATTCTTTAAAAGCACTACCCCCTCTCCTCCGGCGCGGCGGGTAATCTCGGCATGCGTCGATAAATCCGGATGATCCGAATGGGGATCAACACGGAATGAGGGTGACCGCAGGATGAGATACAAGATCCGCTTGACATTGGCATCCAGAACACCTTCGCTAAGTTCACCTTCCTGAATGGCTTTAAGTATTGCATCTCTTTGCTGGGGACGGCCTGGCATCAATAAATCGTTGCTGGCTTTCATTTGTGCCACCGGATCATTCCCTCCAAACCAATCGGTCATAACCAATCCCTGGAAGCCCCACTCATCGCGTAATATGGTCTGAAGTAATTCCGGGTTTTGTGACGCATAGACGCCATTTATCTTATTGTAGGAACTCATTACTGTCCAGGGTTGCGCTTCACGCACAGCAATCTCAAAACCCCTCAGATAGATTTCCCGCAGCGCCCTTTGGCTCAGAATGGTGTTAATGGTCATCCGGTTGGTCTCCTGATTGTTGGCCACAAAATGCTTGACAGAGGTTCCGACGCCTTGTGACTGAACGCCATTAACCATCGCTGCTGCCATTTTTCCTGAGAGGACAGGATCTTCGGAATAATATTCAAAATTTCGGCCGTTCAGGGGGTTGCGATGGATGTTCATAGCAGGAGCTAATAAGACATCAACGCCATAATCTTTCATTTCTTCACCAAACGCCTTACCAACCTCCTGAACCAGATCGGTATTCCACGTGGATGACAACATGGTTTCAATTGGAAACGCCGTGCAATAATATCGTTGCGAGCTCGTCGAATCCCGAACCGGTAGAATACGCAGCCCGGCTGGCCCATCCGACAAAATAACAGATTCGATGCCCAATGGGTCTATGGCATAGGTGTTACCTGCCGCTCCGGGCACTTTCTCCTTAATGTCCAGGTCGAACATACCCGGAATGCGCATCCCAATTCCGACCACAAGACTTGCTTTTTGTTCTATGGTCAACCTCGACAATAAATCGTTGATGCGTTCTGGCATCGGAGCCGATGGATCCTCGTAAACATCCATTCTTCCGTTTTGATTGGCATCCCGGTAGGCGGCTTGACCAAATAGTCCGTAAGAGCCGGCCACCAGGATCATCAGGATCAGGCTTTTCTTCATATTCAATTTCTTTGTGTCAATATGACACAATAATAAGATTTTTTGTTCATATTTAGGACTACTTACAAACGAACTCTATGGAATTACCATTCCAGCCTTCGCAGTGTCAACCGGGATTATCGGTAGATTGTGTCATCTTCGGGTTTCATGAAAATGAGCTTAAAGTTTTGTTGCTCAAACTATTACACAATCGGGAATGGGCACTGCCAGGAGGATTTGTAATGCTCGACGAAGATCTGGACCGGGCTGCGGTACGGGTCTTACGAGAAAGAACCGGACTGGAACGGATCTTCCTCCGGCAATTCCATGCATTTGGCGAGGTATCCCGGAATTTGCCCGGGCATGCAGATAAACTGGTAAGGACTCAGGCCATCCACCCCTCGTTGCAGGCTTGGTTTGAGCAGCGTTTCATTACGATCGGCTTCTACGCACTGGTGGAGTATTCACAGGTTGAAGAACCGCATCCGGATTATTTCTCGGAATTTTGCCGTTGGTACTCCATCCGGGAGCTGCCTCCCTTAATGCTGGACCATCAACGCATTGTATCGAAAGCTTTGGAGACCTTGCGCTTGCAGCTCAAATACCAACCCATCGGTCTCAATCTGCTGCCCGAGCGATTCACCATGCCTGAATTACAAGCGTTGTATGAAACGTTATTGGAGAAAAAGCTGGACAGGCGAAATTTTCAGCGCAAAATGCTCAGCTACGACATCCTCGTAAAAACCGATGAATTTCGTCAGGGAGGCGCTCATAAAGCACCGGTCCTGTATGCCTTTGACACCGACAGGTATCAGCAAGCACTTCAGCATGGATTGAATTCAATATGGTAACCGGAGAAGTCGAAAGGAGTGCAGAACTAGTTCAGTAACTCACCCAATTTATCACGCAAATCCTGACCCCTTAGTCCTTTAGCGACGATCTTACCTTCTTTGTCCAGGAGGAAGTTCATTGGAATTCCGCGCACCCCATACAGTTTAGCCACATCCGAACCCCATCCTCTCAATTCTGACACCTGATTCCAGTTCAGCTCATCTTTTTCGATTGCACTCATCCAAGCTTCACGCCCTTCCTGATCATCCAATGAAACGCCTAATATGTTGAATCCCTTGTCTTTGTAAGCGTCAAAGGTCTTGACCAGATTCGGATTTTCTACACGGCAAGGCCCGCACCAGCTGGCCCAAAAATCGACCAACAGGTATTTGCCCCGCAAGGAGGATAGTGAAACCGGATTACCCTGAACATCAGCAGCAGTAAAATCCGGTGCTACTTCACCGATGGCAGTACGTTTGGCCGATTCCAGCAATTCGCTAAGTTGTTTTCCCAGCGAGCTATTAATGATACTGGTGTCCAGTACATCGTAAGCAGCTTGAAATTCCTTGACATCCGGATTGTACATAAAGGCATTCAGGACCTCAGTTCCCGCAACAAAAGATGCCGGTTTTTTAGCAGCAAAATCCGCTATGATTTGACGGCGACTTGCTTCTATGCCTTCATAAACTTTCAAAAGGCTATCCTGAGCCCTGGTATCTTCCGGGGATAAATTCTGATAAGCGGCGATCAGTGCATTGACCTCATCGTTAACGCCGGTCATCAGACCTTGTAATTCTTTGTTGTCATCATTTGCTTTGGAGCCGGATACGGTAGCTTCATGGAGATCTCCATAAGCACCCATCACTTTAATCGTTGCATTCTCGAGATACAACTGAAGGACATCCGCATACATCATATCGTTCATCAACCGGAGCGTTGCCTGCGAGGGCACATCCACCTTTCCCGTAAATACATAATGTCCGTCACCCGATTCAAGAGTGTCCATTTTTACACTTAACCCTTCCGGATAAGAAAGAATTAATGAATTCGGATCGTCTCCAGTGATGGTGACTTCCAGCCGGTAGCCGTCTTGACTACTAGTCTGATTTCCATCCGAGGAGCAGGCAGAAAAGAATAATGGCAGGGCTGGTAGTACATACAAAAGATGCTTCATGATTGTTATTTATACGATATCTGGTAGCTACAACGAAGAATGCGATCAAATCGTGCGCCTACCCTTAAAGTTTTGAGCGCACAAAGGTACAACAATTCCAGGATAGCCAGGAATGCAATGTTCAGACCCCGAATTAATACCAGCTATACCTTTTTATAATTTTAAATAGAAGCACGAACGATATGTATTTCAAAATATTATTCACATTTAACACCATATTACCAAATATTAAACTAATTTCATTTGCAATTCTAAAAATCAAAACACATGGGAAATTTATTACCGTTGATTATTCAACTGATAAGTGGTGCGTTAGGTGGTAACCTGGCGGGATCCTTATTGAAAAAACAAACACTGGGTACCCTTGGAAATTCCATCGCTGGTATCCTTGGCGGTGGATTGGGCGGCCAACTACTTGGTTTACTGGGCATGTCCACCGGAAGTGGCGGCCTGGACATTGGCAGCATAATTGGCAGTATTGCCAGCGGGGGTGTAGGTGGTGGCGTCCTTATGGCCATTATTGGCATCATTCGAAACGCCATGTCCAAGAAGGCTTAATCCGGAATCAGAGAGCTATTTTGGGGGTGGACAATCCACCCCCTTTTTTTTGAATTGAAGCCGCATAAGAGCCCCGATCTTAAGCGCTCCCTCGGTTTTTTTAAGCACAGGATGCCACCCCATTAAGGGTCAGGCCGAAATCAGAATTACAGATCCATTGTCGGTCTATAGAGCGCGTTGATCACTGGATCAATGTTCCCACAACCACTTCATTACCATCCGGTCATCTGGCGTGATAATTTCAAGGATGTAAATCCCGTTTGCCATGCCCGAATCCGGCTGGTACTGGAATTCGTTAATTCCCGCTGGCAGCAACTGAAATTCCTGCTGATGCATTCGCTGGCCGGTTAGGTTTGTTATGCGAATCACCACCTGCTGGGATTCTTCCATTTCCCACCGGATGTTAGCCACTTGCCGCACCGGATTAGGGTAAATACAATAGCGCATCGGAGCATTTTGCAAGTCCACGGTTGTAGTCGTTGATTCGTCCTTAACCAACAAGTAATAGGCAAAAACCACATTAGTCTCGAACTCCAGACTATTGGTAGAAGGATCATACTGGACTCCTTCCAGTTCTACCCACCGACTGGCGACTTCATCCCAGCCATTAAGCCGGAGACGGTCCTGTTTTTGAATGCCTGCCCGGACCAATTGACCGTCGGTATAATGCAATCGGATGCGCACAAGATTATTCAAATGCATCCGGTGTTGATTTTGCTTCATCAGGTTCAGCCGGTTTTGATTAAACCACCCGACATTATAGGCGGCCAGTCCTTTTGAATTGGACGGCCCCCATGCCGGCAATCCGTGCAGGTTAGTTTGTAATAATTGACAATACATCGAACCCGGCAGGCCCTGATGATGCCACCCCGGCCTGAACTGTATTTTGTTGCCTGTATCGAAAGGAGAATAAACTACCTCCGAGCCATCCGATTGGCCATTCATCCAGCGTCCCTGCCCGTAGTTCATGAATCCATTCAGGTCTCTCCAGACGGTGCCATCCAATGCAATGACGACGATGACCGGATAGACGCTGACATGAACAATAATCCCGGAAATCTCCACAAAATCTCCATCCTCCGGATAAGAGACATTGCTTTGCGGGACATACCAGGGTGGGCCAAAGTTTAATTTGTAATCAGGTAGTCCATCGAAATCGGTGTCCAGGAAATACCGGATATCAAGAAATGAGCTATCTGCCAGCACAACACCTGCAATCAATTCCTGATCCAGGGAGTCCAATATACAAATACCTGATCCTTCCGGATAGACCAGACTGACTGCGGTGTAATCTTCATTCAATTGATTCCAGTATGATTCATACGGATCTCTCCAAAATTCACCGTTTATTTCATAAACAAATAGCGACGGTAAATTACCAAGGGCATCGGTATTCAGTCCGCCAGCTATGATCACTTCATCACCATCCTGCGGGCGCACGGCATCTCCCTCGGCTGGCTGATACCATAAAGGACCAAAATGGACCCGGTAGTCCATGAATCCATCGGATCCTTCATCCAGTAAATAGCGGATGGAGCTCCCAGACGTGTCTACATAAATCGTCCCAGAAACAGTCACATCCTCCAATGAATCCGGATTGATTAAATACTGTGTTATCCCTGACAAAGTGGTACACAGCATAATCATAAAGACTAAGAACCAATCCGAAAGCTGAATCCTTTTTGACGTTTTCATCGTGTTTAATTTAATAAGCCGTAAGACCGGCACATCCTACCTTGAGGTGCGGAAAGCGAGTAACCCGGATGAGCATTCGGATGAAGTCAATATATTGTCCTGATTAGATGATAAACCGTGAGGCTGCTCATTCCAATTTATGATTTAAATCATCTCCTGATCTTAATCATTTGTGGTTGATGCATTGGGAGTTAAGTTGTGTCAATATGGCGACTTATGCGTCACAGTATACTTTTTATATACCAAAATAAGCTGATTTTTGAAGCACTTTCCCTGCTTCTGGCAGACTCATTAAATTACCACATAAAAGGCCTTCGATTCCGGCAAAACACCAACTTTTGGTCGCTTCCGGTCATGCGGCAATACGACGTAATCGTAGCTGAATTCACAGTTCTTAATGAAGATATATTTCAAGCAATAAAAAATGGTTTAATTGCTATTTACGAACAACAACTCCTGATAATCACAAGCCATCTGGAAAATAAAATAAGTGAGCATTTAATTGCTTCCGGTGTCGACGGCATTTTATTAACCGATTGTTCCAGTGAAGACTTCTTGCATGCCATCGAAAAACTTTGTTCCAAGGATCAATATTTTTGCGGACGTATCATGCAGGACCTGGTTAAGAACGGGCTACATCAATCCGAAGCGAGTATGGATGGTTCACTGACCAGCCGCGAGCTGGAAGTACTGGACCGAATTATCAAAGGCCAGCCAAACAAGCGGATAGCCAGTGAATTTCACATCAGCGAATCTACCATAAAAACGCACCGAAAAAACATCATGTCCAAATTAAAAGCTGAAAATTCTATCACTTTACTTTATCAGGCATTCGAAGCAAATTTTATTTCCGAAAGTGAAATACCACTGTGTAAAATTTGCCGGAACCGCAGTTCTTTAAAACCATCAAAAAATTAATACATCTACCTAAAAAGTTGACCGGCTACCCCAAAAGCGCACATCAATTCAACTTTTATCCTATTGTCAAAATATTGCATACGTTGCTTCTTGAAGAACGGAAATCCTGTTAATACGGATGAGTTTTTTGGGGATTTTTTGACTGCTTTAGATTAACTCTTAAATCATATGTTATGAAACGATTTTCATACACCATAGGAATATTTTTCCTGATGGCGATGGCTATAGTTTTTTGGCAATGCGAAAAAGATAGCCTTTACAGCGACCAGAATACTACACTTGAAACAAGGGGTAAGGGCGGCAGCAAAGGCGGCCGGACAGAACTTGCGGGAAATAACCTTTCCTATCCCGTATTATGGACTGACGGATATGCAAAACTAATGAGAGGGAGTGAAGGGGTTGTCCTTCAGGACGGTGAATGGTGGTACGTTTGGGGCGAAGATCCCATAGATCCGAATTACCCCATTTTCAGTTGCCAGCCCAATCCGGCTAATCCGGAATTATG
>Ga0116152_10002326_pt1 | contig 15501 bp, 9 predicted proteins | sample AD_UKC119_MetaG_FD_89894 | JGI IMG/M metagenome (GOLD analysis project Ga0116152, IMG submission 89894) | Active sludge microbial communities of municipal wastewater-treating anaerobic digesters from Hong Kong - AD_UKC119_MetaG | ecosystem: Engineered > Bioreactor > Anaerobic > Digestate... | reverse complement strand
CGTTCGGTCCAGTAGGCGGCCGACTCGACATCCAGATGAGCCAGGCCAGAGCGAATGTCGAACTCCGCGTGCAGGATGGCGTGCCGGATGGCCAGCGACCAAAGCATGCAAGCCTCTCCGGAGCGTGGGTCGAAGTGTGTCAGCTCGCCGATCCGTCGGGCGGCCTCTGCGGTGCCCGCGTCGTCGTCGAGGTGTGCCAGAGCGACGGGCGAGGTGCGCATTAGGCCGCCGTTGCCCGCCGTGCGGCCCGTGCGAAGGTGCAGGTCGTATGCCGCGGCCGTCAGCTTCGCTGCGGTGGGCTCGGGTCCAGCGTCGGCGAGGACGCGTCGGGTCTGGACCCCGATGTCCGGCGGGGGGGGGTCGAACCACGCGCGGAAGCCCGACGCGATCCGGTCGAGCGACGACTCGTCGCGCAGGTCCACCCCGGACGCTGCCACCTCGAGGATGGCGACCGCCATGGACGTGTCGTCGGTCCACTCGCCGGGGGCGAAGCCGCCGAGGCCGCCGCCGATCATCGCCGGTCCGCCCGATCCCACGGTGGCAGAACCGAACTCGTACCCCGCCCCGAGCGCGTCACCGACGGCCGAGCCGAGCACCGCACCGCAGGCGCGATCGAGCTGCGCCGTCGTCAGCCTGACGGCCCTCACCAGGCGACCCGCCCACCGGTGCGCAGCGAAAGGTCGCCCGAGGCCTGAGCGAGCACGTTCGCGAATAACACCAGCAGCACCGAGAGCTGCGCTGGCACGAACGGGTAGCCGGGCAGCGCCACGGTCTGGATCACGTGTCGGTCCTGCATCGTCCACTTGATCATCGGGTAGTCGCGGTTGAGGAGCCCGAGCTCGATGGCCGCCTGACGGCGCGAGCGGACGTCGGTGACGATGACGGCGAATCCCTCGATCATGGCGAGATCGTGGCGGACACGCACCCAGACCGGGTGGTCATCAAGGGGCAGCCGGTAGTCGCCGTCGTCGTCGAGGACGACCTGGTCGCCGTGCTGTGCCCTGAGCACGGAGCCGGCCGCGGCGTGGAGCTCGGCTCGGTCTTCCGGGAAAATGAGTTCCATCTCGCAGACGGCCTTATCGATGACGGACTGACTCGCAGGGAGCCCCAGCTCGGAGGCGACGTCGATGGCCTCGGTGAACGGCCCGAAGCAGTGCTGGGTGAGCAGCTGCGGGTGGGGCAGTCCGAAGCGGGTGGCGAGGACGTCGACGAGGTGGTTGGTCACCTGTGGTGCGTCACCGACGCCGATGTCGTGGATCCAGTTCGGCTCGTCCTCCGTATGGCCCTGCCATCCGTCAATGCGCATCAGAGCGCACTGGTCGGAGGTCAGCTGCCAGGCGAGGGCGAGGTGGGCGTTGCCGCTGACCTCGACCCTAAGGTGCCTGCCGCCGTCAGTGGTGGCGAACTGGAGGTATGGCTTCTGCTTGCCCTCGAGCTGGACGATGAGATGGTCGCCGTCCTGCGGGTCATCCATGTGGATGAGGACGTTGTCGAGCAGGTGCTCGAACTCCTGCCAGGCGGCGGTGGTCGCGGGGTCGAGGGACTCTGAGCTCGTAGTGTCGTGGCTGGTCATGGTGACCCTCCTGTCCGTCCGGACCCGCCAGGCTTTAGCGCTGTCTACGTGCTAAATATATAGCGCGAGTGACATGCTAATGTCAACGCCATGGCCGACACGGCGACCTTGGAGTCCTTCCCCCGGCCCGGCGTGACCGTGGACTTGGCCGTGCTGTCGGTCTTCGATGCCGGAGCAGCGCCCGAGCTGCGGATGCTCGTTCAGCGACGGCGTGAGCCGGACGGGCTGGCTCTGCCCGGCAGGTTCGTGCGCAACCGCCAGACGATCGCGCAGACGACGGACGCGGTCTTGCGTCAGAAGGTCGGCCTCGAGCCGGCGCGGGCCGTAGTGCCGCGCCTCCTGCGGATCTTCGACGATCCCGGGCGCGACTCACGGACCTGGGCGATTTCAGCGGCGCACGGGGTGTCCTTGGTCGAGGCCGATGCCTCCGGGGCGCGGGGGGAGTGGTTGCGCGTGCTGCCCGACGGCCCGCTGGCCGGGCCGCCGGAACTGCTCTTCGACCACGCCTTGATCGTGGAGGAGGCGGTGGCCGCCTTGCGGGAGCGGTATGCCGTGCTCGGCCGCTTCGTCGGGGTACAGGCCGACCCGGACGGGTTCTTGGGGGACGGGGCCTTCACCTTGCACCAGTTGCGGTTGGTGCATGAGGCCGTGCTGGGGGAGAGGATGCACAAGGACAACTTCAACCGGCGCGTCAAGGACCTGGTCGAACCGGTGCTGGCCGCCGAGGGAGGGCCGGAGTTGTCCGGTGGCCTCCGAGGCCGCCCGGCGGCGCTCTACCGGCGGGCTACAGGGAGTCTTGTACGCCGAAGTCCCTGAGCGCATGGTCCATCTCGCGCCAAGCCGACGCCCCGGGATTTTCGGCGGCCAGCCGTTGGACGCGAGCTACCAAGTCGCGCAGGCCTGCGGCAACACTCTGTTCTTCACCAGGCATGAGCAGCCCCCTTGAACCGATCATCCAGGAGCCACGACGCGTCCCGGCAGGCCGTGCGGGCTACCTCGTCCAGGAAGATCTCAAGGCTGCGACCGGAGCCGGGTAACTCCCCACCTTCCATGGTGAGCCAGTCGACCTTGTGCTCCCCACAGCTGAGCGCGAGCCGGATCATTGAGGACTCCGAGAAAGGTGGCGAAGGGACCGCTGATGCCCGCCTCCGTCCTGAACTTGGCGACCTCAAGCAGGAGTCGGATCACGTTCTCATCACGGAGAAGTCGGTTCGTGTGGCTGACTGAACAGGCGCTCGCGCTCGGCGGCGATCACCTCCCGGGCCAGCTCCGCCTCGGAGATGTCCAGTGCCTCAGACGCGCTGCGCGCGGTCTCGCTGTCCCGTGCGAATTGCTCGAACAGCTCCCTTTTCCTGGCCAGGATCTCCGTGATTCGGAGGTCCACGCCTTGTTCGTTCAACAGACGGTGGACCTGAACGGGGTGAAGTTGCCCCATGCGCCGGGCCCGCGCGATGGCCTGCCACTCCGTTGTCGGCTTCAGCTGTGGCTCGCAGATGATCACGACTGAGGCGGCTTGGATGTTGAGGCCGACCCCGCCAGCGACGATCTGGCACACGAGGACTGCGCCTCCCGGGGCGCTGGAGAATGCATCCACCAGGGACTGGCGTTCGTGCGCGGGGACCGAACCGGTCAGGGGACCAAAGACACGGCCGGGCAACACCCTTGCCACCGTATGGAGGACTTCCAGGAAGTGTGAGAAGACGATGACACGGCGGCCGTTATCTTCCGCCTCGGCCACGATCTCTCGTAGGCGCTTGACCTTCTCTGACTCCTCACCGCGGATCAAGCACGCCTGGCGCAGCCGCATGAAGTTGCCGTCGATGGCCGCCTGTCGATACTCGCTCAGATCAGCGGGCGACATGGGGAGCCACTCATCCACCTCCACGAGCTCGGGAAGTTCGACCAGCACGTCCTCCTGGTTTCGGCGCAAGTAGGCGGGCGCGACCTGGCGGCGGAAGCGTGCTGCTGAGAACTCTCCGGCATCGACAACAAGCTCTGGCTGGAGATGGCGGACCAGCCCCTGGAACTCCTCCACCCGGTTCTCCAGGGGCGTGCCGGTCAGCAGAATGGCTCGCGGTGAACGATCCAGCAGCTCGACAGTCCGCTGCGTCCGCTTCGCATGGGGGTTCTTGATGTAGTGCGCCTCGTCGACGACGACACAGGCCACGGCGACGCGGGATGCGTGGGCGTCACGCAACCAGCGGAGGCTGTCGTAGGTGGTGACGGCAACGCCGCCGTCGCGCATCCACAGGCGTGCCGCGCTCTCGCGACCAATGCCGTGCAGACGATGAGAGCGCAACTCCGACTTGGACGCGATTTCGCGCATCCAGTTCGTCACCACCGCGGCGGGGCTGATCACCAAGAAGTGGGTTTCGCCGGTCGAGCGCAGGTGGCTGAGCACGGCGAGCGCCTCGATCGTCTTGCCGAGGCCCATCTCATCCCCGATGAGAACCTTCTTCTGGACGAGCGCGAAGCGAGCCCCGAACGCTTGGTAGCCGCGCAGTGACGCCTTGAGGTTGTCGGTTCGAAGTTCGCAGGAGCGAATCGCCTCCACCAGGGCGGGAGACAGATCCCCTTGGGTCTTGGTCTCGTCCTCCGGGTGCAGACCCAGTTCCGCCAACATCGAGAAGTACCCAGCGGGATCTGCAAGAAAGTCTTCCCACACGTCGCGCCGCACGCCGGGTGACAGCGCCCCGTCCACCCGCGCAGCCGTCTCCCTGAGAGCAGAGACGGCCTCGCTGAACTGGGACACCTGCATCCGTGACGGCATGAGCAGCAGGTGGCTGCACTTGGCTGGTGCGAGCTGGCGGATGAAGCCCAGGTCGTGCAGGAGACTCCCCGCAGCCAGGAAGCCGGCGGCACGGCGGATGCCCCTCCACTCTTGGAGCCACTCCAAGAGACGGCCCGTCTCGGCCGTGCGCTGGCTCACGTCGATCCGTGCAGGCACCTCCTCAAGAGTGGAGGCCCACATCGTCTGGGCGGCCCCCTTGATTCGTGTTGATGAGATCTCTCCCATGCCCGTCACCGGCTGATCGTGTGGCCGCCATTGGAGCGCATCCCAGACAGTGACAAGGCCCGCGGCCTTGAGCGGGGCGACGACGATCCGCTCTCGAGTGGCCTCGCGAAGCCGTTCCACAGGCATCGCCGCCATCAGGCGACGAGTCTCGGCCTGCCTGACGCTGAGCGCCGCGGCGCGAACGCTCGTGATCGCCGCGTCGTGCCGATCCTTGACGCCCTCGAGGCGCGAGAAGATCGCGGGAAGGTCGCTGAGCATTGTCATGGGGATGACGCCATGTCCCTGAGTCGTCTCACCCAGGAGGCGCGCGAGGCTTGAGCCATCACCCAGGGCCTCCGCGACACCGACGGGCTCAGCTGGGGCCGGAGGGTGCATGGACGTCAGTTGTGCTGTCAGGTTGGCGGCATTTCCCCACGCCCAGAATGCCTGCAGGAACTCCGCCGCCTGATCCGCGCTCTGCTTCGACCTGCTGCCCGAGAACATCCGGCGTATGCCGCGTGCTCGCCCAGCGGAGCCCAGGGACGTGGCGACATCGCCGGTTAGTCGCGTCAGAAGCATCGATTCGTGCGCAGTAAGGCCCCGGAGATGGTTGAGCCGGGCAACTCGCCGCAGCGGTTCAAGGTCGGCATTCCCGAGTGCGAGAACACGCCAGTTGTCGCCATCCGACGGCACGGCTCGGACCGCGCCCATCAACCGGCTGCGAGCGTCGAGTCCTTCGGAACTGGCACGCTCACGGTCCGTCATCACCGTCTGGGCGCTGCGCACCCACGTCGTGATCCCATTCAGGATGGTGGGCAGCTCGTGGCGGAGAGTCGGATCCATGGCCCTCAGAACGTCGGAGGTGGTCCCACGTAGATTAGGCCGAGGCGTACCGGGGGCTGGCTGTCCCCCCTCTGCTCTAGAGTTCCTCGACTGTTCACATGGAGGTGTGCGATGCAGTTGGAGGAGCTGAAACCCGGCCTTCGGATTGAGGGAGTGATCCCGGGCGAGGTCATCACGATCATTGCCGCGCAATGGCATGGCTCCAGCACCATCGAGTTGACCTACAAGACTCCTTCGGGAGGTCTCGGCCAGCGCATGGCCTTCCGCAAGGACGAGTCCTCTCTGCGCCTCTCGATGCGCGGAGCCCGGGCCTTCGACGCCGACGCCACCGACTTCAAGATGGCGGCTGAGGCGCAGCGGATCACCCTGGCCGGGCTCTTCGACCCGATGCTCGCCGTGGCCACGAGTGAGGTCCAACCTCTTCCGCACCAGATTCGGGCCGTGTATGGCGAACTGCTCCCGCGCACCCCCTTGCGCTTCCTCCTGGCTGATGACCCTGGCGCCGGCAAGACGATCATGGCCGGCCTGTTCATCAAGGAGCTGATCCTGCGCGGCGACGTGACGAGCTGCCTGATCATCGCTCCGGGGGGTCTGGTCGAGCAGTGGCAGGACGAGCTCTTCTTCAAGTTCGGGCTGCGTTTCGACATCCTGACCAACCAGATGCTCGACGCCAAGGCCAACGACAACGTGTTCGAGACCACTCCGCTCCTCATCGCCCGGATGGATCAGCTCTCCCGTCGGGAGGATCTGCAAGCCCAGCTGCGCGAGTCGGAGTGGGACCTTGTCATCGTGGATGAGGCCCACCGCATGGGTGCGCACTACTTCGGCGGCAAGCTCGAGAAGACCAAACGCTTTCAGCTCGGCGAGCTGGTCGGCGGCCGAGCCCGCCACTTCCTCCTCATGACTGCCACCCCTCACTCGGGCAAGGAAGAGGACTTCCAGTTGTTCCTCACCCTCCTCGACAAGGACCGCTTCGAGGGCAAACGCACGGTGACGGCGGACACCAGCGGGATCATGCGCCGCCTGGTGAAGGAAGACCTCCTCACCTTCGACGGCCGCCGCCTTTTCCCCGAGCGTGTCGCGGAAACGGTCCCGTACACGCTCACGGACGCCGAGTACGAGCTCTACGCCCAAGTGACCGAGTACGTCCGTGAGGGGATGGACCGGGCCAAGAAGCTCAATGGCAAGCGCCGCAACACGGTCGGCTTCGCACTCACGGTCCTGCAGCGCCGCCTCGCGTCGAGCCCCGAGGCGATCCACCAGAGTCTCATCCGCCGCTCCCGTCGGCTGGAGCGTCTGCGTCAGGACATTCTCGATGGCAAGGGCGTCCAACAGGACTTCGGGGTGGAGATCGACTTCGCGGATCTCGACGCCGACGAGTTCGACGCAGAGTATGTCGAGACCCTGGAGGAGGAGCTGCTCGACCAGGCGACTGCCGCACGCACTGTTGAAGAGCTCGAGGCGGAACTGCTCGAGCTCGCCGATCTGACATTGGCCGCCTGCAAGGTCCGCGACAGTGGCCAGGACCGCAAGTGGTCGGAGTTGTCGAGCATCCTGCAGGACAACGCTCTCGCCGTCCCACAGCACCCGGAGGGCGATACGACTCCGCCGAAGTTCATCATCTTCACGGAGCATCGCGACACCCTCGAATACCTGAGGCGCCGCATCACCACCCTGACGGGGCGAGTCAACGGCGTCGAGGCCATCCACGGGGGCGTCAGCCGCTCCGAGCGTCGCCGGATCACCGAGGAGTTCACCAAGAACCCTCAGTGCCGCATCCTTTTGGCCACCGACGCCGCCGGCGAGGGCCTCAACCTCCAAGCCGCCCACTTGATGGTCAACTATGACCTGCCGTGGAATCCCAACCGCATCGAGCAGCGCTTCGGTCGCATCCACCGCATCGGCCAGACCGAGGTGTGCCGCCTGTGGAACCTTGTCGCGACCAATACGCGCGAGGGGCAGGTCTTCGAGACCCTGCTCGCCAAGATCGACGAACAGCGAAAGGCCTACGGCGGGAAGGTTTTCGATGTCCTCGGAGAGGCCTTCACCGAGACCCCCCTGCGGACGCTGCTGATGGACGCGATCCAGTACGGCCAACTCCCTGAGACCAAGGCGAAGATGCATGAGGTCATCAACCAGAGCGTGGGTGAAGGCCTCAGGGAACTCCTCGAGGAGCGCGCGCTGGCGGCGGACAGCCTGAGCGAGAGCGATTTGGCCCAGCTCAGGGCCGCCATGGATGAGGCCAGGGCGCGGCGCCTCGCTCCGCACTACATCGAGCTCGCCTTCAAGGCCGCCTTCGCCCGGCTCGGTGGGCGGATCGTGCGCCGGGAGCACGGTCGGTATGAGATCGGCAACGTGCCCCAGCACTTGCGCAGCGCGACTCGTGCTCCGGTCGCGACCAAGTACGAGCGAGTGACCTTCGACCTCGCGCACGTCCAACCCGGCGGTATGCCGCGGGCTGACCTTCTTGCCCCGGGTCATCCTCTCCATGACGTTGTCATGAAGGAGACGGCGCGACACTTCGGCGGTGCCCTGAACAATGGCACCGTGCTGGTGTCTTCGACGATCGAGGAGCCCCATCTCCTCGTGGGTGTGATCGAGGAGGTCGCAGACGCGACGGGCGAGAGTGTGGCTCGTCGCTTCGGCTATGCAATGGTCGATCCCATGGGCACGGTGAGTCCAGGGGGACCGGCGCCCTACTTGGACTGTGTGGCGGCCCCCACGAACGCGGTCGTCGCGGGGGCGCTCCGCCTGCCGTGGCTGGTCGACGCAGAGGACCGGGCTGTCTCCTGGATCGTCACGCAGCAGACGCCCGAGTACCTTGCCGACGTCCAGTCTCGTCGCGGTGCCGAACTCGCCAAGACCCGTGCGCTCGTCACCAAACGTCTTGAGTCCGAGCGAGACCGGCTCGCCATGGACGCGCTGCTCGCGTCGGAGAAAGAGCGGGACGGGGTCAAGCCGAAGGAGAGCTCAGACAGTCTCAACCGCAAGGCGACCGAGCTCGATCACCGGCTCCGCCGACGGCTTGAGTTGCTCGAGCAGCAGGAGCTCATGTCGAGCAAGCCGCCGCTCATCGTCACGGCAGCGCTCGTACTGCCGCTGGCGATGGTGGAGGGAGAGGTGCCGGCGACCGCCCCCATCCACGCCAAGGAGACCAAGGCTGTCGAGCGCCGTGGCGTGGAGCTCGTGCTCGCGTGCGAGCACGCCCTGGGCCGCAAGCCTGTAGAGCAGTCCTTCACCAACAAGGGCTTCGACATCCTCTCGACTGACGCCGAGGGCAACACGCTGAGGATCGAGGTCAAGGCTCGCATCGACGGCGCCGAGGACTTTTTCGTGACCCACAACGAGGTCATGACCGGCAAGAACGCGGCCCCGCTCTACCGGCTCGCGCTGGTCAAGGTCGACCCGCGAGGAGCCGAACACGACGAAGTGCGCTACCTCGCGGACCCGTTTGCGACGACCGACCTGGGGGGTTTCGACTCCACCGGGGTCCGAGGGCATTGGGCCAAGTCGTGGGCCAAGGGCAAGGAGCCCTTCTGATGGGGTGCGAGTTGGGTACGGTTCGGCCCAGGGCGAGGACGAAGGACTGATGGTGACGGAGAAGCGCAAGCTCATCGAGGTGGCACTCCCGCTCGAGGCGATCAACCGGGAGTCTGCGCGGGAGAAGTCCATCCGGCACGGGCACCCCTCGACGCTGCACCTGTGGTGGGCTCGCCGACCGCTGGCAGCGGCCCGTGCCGTGCTGTTCGCCCAGCTCGTCGATGACCCGAGCTCGCATCCCGACAAGTTCCCCACGGAGGAGTCGCAACGGGCCGAGCGCGAGCGGCTACACGGGATCATCGAGCGGCTCGTCGTCTGGGAGAACGTCCGCGACGAGAAGCTGCTGGCCGAGGCGCGCGCGGAGATCATGGCGTCGACCGGCAACCACCCGCCGCCGATCCTCGACCCGTTCGCCGGTGGCGGGACGATCCCGTTGGAGGCGCAGCGCCTCGGGCTGGAGGCGCACGCCTCCGACCTCAACCCGGTCGCCGTCCTCATCAACAAGGCTCTCATCGAGATCCCCCCGAAGTTCCGTGATCACCAGGCCGTCCACCCAACGCTCCGCGAGAAGTTCGTCAGCTACAAGGGCGCCGAGGGCTTGGCTGCCGACGTGCGGGCCTATGGGCAGTGGATGCGCGACGAGGCGGAAGCCCGGATCGGGCACCACTACCCGAAGGCGGACCTGCCCGACGGCTCGAAGGCCACGGTTATCGCCTGGATCTGGGCCCGGACGGTGACCTGCCCCAACCCGGGCTGCGGCATCGAGATGCCACTCGTCCGCTCGTGGTGGCTCGGGAAGAAGAAGGGGAAGGAGGCCTACGTCGTCCCGCGGGTCGTCGGCGACCCGACCCACCCGAGTGGGCAGCGGGTGCGGTTCGACATCGGGCATGACTCGGCCCACGCACCGACTGCGGACTCCGACGGAACGGTGGGGCGCACCGGGGCGGTCTGCGTCGCCTGCCAGACAGGGGTTGCGCTAGAACACATCCGATCGGCGAGTCGTCAGATCGGTCTCGGCGCGCAGTTGATGGCCGTTGTCGCAGAGGGTAGCCGTCAGCGGCTCTACCTGGCCCCGACTGACAGCCAAGAGGTGGCGGCGGGAGTGGAGGTACCGCCTGACGCACCACCCGGCGAACTGTTCGACTGGCCCGGGCGCATCAACGTTTACCGCTACGGCTTGACCAAGTTCTCCGATCTGTTCACAAACCGGCAGCTCGTCGCCCTGACGACCTTCAGCGGCCTCGTTCTCGAGGCCCGCTACCGCGTCCTCGCCGATGGCGGCACTGAGCCCTACGCCGACGCCATCGCCACCTACCTCGGGTTCGTCGTCAGCCGACTCACCGACTATCAGAGCAGCATTACTACGTGGGCCAGCAACCCGCAGATGGAGATCCTGCGCAACATGTTCGCCCGCCAAGCGATCCCGATGACGTGGGACTTTGGTGAGGGCAACCCTTTCGCTGCGAGTTCGGGTTCGCTAGACAAGATGACCTCGGCCGTTGCCAACTCCCTTGAGCGGCTCCCGGCGAGGGGGTTGGCGACAGTGACGCAAGCAGACGCCTCGGCCAGGTCGATGACGGGGCTCATCAGCACGGACCCGCCGTACTACGACAACATCGGCTATTCCGACCTCTCCGACTTCTTCTATGTCTGGCTGCGCCGCTCCCTCCGAACGGTGCATCCCGAAGTCCTCTCGACCATGCTCGTCCCCAAGTCGGAGGAACTCGTCGCCAACCCGTATCGCCATGACGGCAAGGACGGGGCTCGACGCTTCTTCGAGGACGGGTTTCGAGAGGTCTTCGCTCGGGCTCGCGAGGTGGGCAACAAGGACTACCCGATCACGGTCTACTACGCCTTCAAGCAGTCCGACACCTCGGATGACGGCACTGCGTCCTCGGGCTGGGAGACGCTACTTGAAGGCATGATCCGGTCGCGGTGGGCGATCACTGCCACATGGCCAATGCGGACCGAGGGCAGTGGCCGAATGGTCAGCCTTGGGACCAATGCGCTCGCCTCATCGATCGTCCTCGCGCTTCGTCCGAGGCCGGACGATGCGCCGACCACCGACCGGCGCGGGTTCATCCAGGCCCTCCACGCCGAGCTGCCCGACGCTCTCCGCAAGCTCCAACACGGGGCCATCGCGCCCGTGGACCTGCCGCAGGCCGCGATCGGGCCGGGGATGGCCGTCTTCTCCCGCTACTCGGTCGTTCTCGAACCCAATGGCGAGCCGATGACCGTCCGCTCGGCGTTGGCCCGCATCAACGAGATCCTCGACCAGGTCCTCTCGGAGCAGGAGGGGGACTACGACGACACAACCCGCTTCGCGCTCGCGTGGTACCGACAGTACGGCTACGCGACCGGTCCGTTCGGCGATGCCGACAACCTCGCCCGCGCCCGCAACGCGGCGGTCGACAGGCTCGACCGGGACGGGATCCTCACCAGCCGAGCCGGCAAGGTGACGCTGCTCAAACCTGAGGCCATGCCCGCGGCATACGACGTCCTTGATGACGACCACACGAGTGCGTGGGAGGCGCTCCACCACCTGATGCGCATCCTCGACAGTGAGGGGATCGCGGCTGCCGGGTCCTTCCTCGCCCGGGCCGTCACTCGTCCTGACGGTGCGGTCGAGCCGGACGCCGTCAAGGAGCTCGCGTTCCTGCTCTTCTCGATTGCGGAAAAGAACGGCGCCACCAAGGACGCTCTCGCCTTCAACAACCTCGCGACGGCGTGGCCGGACATCATCGAGGCATCCCGCCCCACGCCGAGCGCACCTCGCGACAGCCAGACCGCCTTCACCTTCGACGAGGACGAGTGAGGCCATGACCACTGATGCCGTCCGCGACCGGAGTCGCGACTACGTCGCCTTCATGGAGTGTGGCGCGGGTGATGCGTGGCTGCCTCAGGTGGACTCTCAGGTCGCTTCGTGGCTCCGCGAGAAGGGCTTCGATGTCGATCTTTCGGTAGCTGGTGACCATGCACTCGGATCATCGAGACTGATGGTTCGCCGGGCGACCGAGGGCCATTCGGCCGACCTGTATCTGCGACTCACCGAGGACGGGGGGTCGGGGGGGATCTGGACGACCGACCTCGTCGCCCACGACGAGCCGGGCGCCAAGGACTGGATAAGCCTCACCGTCAGCAACAGCCTCGGCAAGTTCGTCGCTGTCCCCCGGGTAGCGCGATACCTCATGCAGGTGCTGCCGTTGCGGGACAGCGCCCTTGACTTCACCGACAAACCCCAGCTCTTCGGCGAGAGTGACATCGACGCACTGGTCGCGCTCCTCGCCGACGACACCCGTCACGGACTCGTCTTCGTAGCCGGCAGCAACGCCACCAGCGGGATTCCACTGCAGCCCTATGTGGACAAGGTAGGAGAGTGGGCCCGTCAGGTCTTCGGCCTGGCGCAGGTCATCGTGCTAGACCCGTTGGCGACGGCCGCTTTTGCGGCGCGGGTCGGCGACGACTTCGAGGCACCGGCGTGGTCGATCCGGACGTATCAACCGGACGTCCGATTTGGCGACTGGCTCGACCGTCGGAGGCACCGAATTCTGGGGACCTCCCGACTGGGAACGCAGTCCGACACAGCCATTCAACATCTCCTCGGGGATGTGGCCCGGCAGCAGGCCGCGACCCGTCCGCTCGATCCCAGCCTCGTGCGAGTCAGCCGCCGGTTTGCCCGTCTCGAGAACCGCCGCTTTGTTGATCAACTGGAGACGTCTCCCCGGCTGGAGCTGATGGCCGGTGGTCCTGAGACCATCAGCGGGGACCAAGTCCACGTCGACGTTGTCGTGGGCGTCGAGCACGAGGTCGCCGACCGGTCGCCGATCGAGCCCGTGGTCGATGACCGTGAGCGGCTACTCCGCGAAGCGCTCGGCCAGGTCTCCCTCGTCAAGCGCGTACTCGGACTGAAGCAGATCACCGAGGTCGCACTCAAGGAGTTCGTCGCTCAGTTCTCCCGTCAGGATGCCGAGCGTGCGGCCATAGCCGCGTTGCAGGCCCGCGTCGAGGCGCTCCAATCGGAAAAGGAAGCGGCCGAGGACGTCAATCGGGTCCTCTTGGACGCTCTCGATGGGGCCCAACTGGAGGCTGAGGTCGCTCGTATGGACGTTGACAACCGTGACGCAAAGGTTCGTTGGCTGGAAGCCCGTCTCAAGGAGCACAACGACTTCGAGGCTGCCTACCAACAAGTCCCCGTCGAGTTCCTTGAGACGCGACCGCGAAACTTCGCTGACCTCCTGGAACGGTTGAGCCAGTTCCAAGGAGTGCTGTTCACTGGTGATGTCTCGGAGGTGGAGCGGCTCAACCAGATTGACACCAACGACGCCGCCCTGCGTGTCGCGTGGGACGCTGCTCTCACCCTGGAGGACTACGTGCGGGCGCGTCGTGCGGGGGACTGCTCCCAAGGACTCGACTACTACATCAACCACACGCCGAGCGGATACCGCACCTTCCCACCTGGGAAGTTCGGGGAGACCGAGACAGGGATCACCATGCGTCAGCACGGCGATGAGCGGATCTTCCCTGTTCCCACCACGGTGGACGCCAGTGGGACCGTCACGATGAAGGCACATTTCAAGCTGGCCCGCATCGGGATGGCCACCCCTCGGATGTACGTCCTTGACGGACACCCCGGTGAACCGATCGTCTACATCGGCTACCTCGGTACCCACCTGACGAACACCCAGACGAACTGAGCACGAGGACATGGTGATGAAGGACCTCACGGCTGGCCAGTTCCCCCTGCGGAAGATCTTCTGCAGCGACTACGAGTTCGTGATTCCGGACTACCAGCGCCCCTATGCGTGGGGCAAGGAGCAGGCCCTCCAATTGCTGGATGACCTGGAGGGCGCCTTGGGCCGTGATACCGACGAACCCTACTTCCTCGGCTCGATCGTTCTCGTCAAGGACGGATCGAACCCCCTCGCCGAGGTCATCGACGGGCAGCAACGGCTCACCACTCTGAGCATTCTGTTCGCTGTCCTGCGGGACCTCGCCGAGAACCCCAAGTTGGCAGCCGAACTGGCACGATTGGTCGTCGAGCCTGGCGAGATCCTTTCCGGGACGTCCTCCAAACCACGATTGACGCTGCGCAAGCGAGACGCGCACTTCTTCAGCCAACGGGTCCAGGCCGAGGGTGCGACCGATTCACTCGTGACCTTGGATGAGGCCCACGCGAAGACCGACGCTCAACGGGCGATCAAGGCCAACACCATGGCGCTCATTGCCCGCTTGAAGGAGTGGCCCGATGACCGGCGGCAGCGACTGGGTGCGATGCTCGGCACGCGCACCTTCCTTGTCGTGGTCACAACCCCAGATCTCAACAGCGCACACCGAATCTTCAGCGTAATGAACGCGCGAGGTCTCGACCTCACCCCTGCCGACATCTTCAAGTCAAAGGTCATAGGTGACATCAGCGACAACGAGGCGGGTGACTACGCGAACAAGTGGGAGCAGGAGGAAGTCGACCTGGGCCGGGACGCCTTCGCGGAACTCTTCGGTCACATCCGGACCGTCTTCCTCAAGGATCGGCCGACCAAGGTGCTCCTGCAGGAGTTCGATGAAGGCGTGCTTCAGAAGTACCTGCCAGGGAAGGGTCGCGAATTCGTTGACGAGGTGCTCATCCCGTATTCGAACGCGTACGAACGCCTCATTACCCAGAACTACCCCGACGATGTGAACTGGTCGCCGGTCAACAACTGGCTCCGACGGCTCGCTCAGATCGACAACGACAACTGGCGACCGGCCGCGCTCTGGGTTCTCAAGGCACACGAGAACGACCCTGTGTTCATCAGGGCTTTCCTACGACGGCTGGAGCGGCTTGCGGCCAGCATGTTGGTGCGGCGGGTCTACGCGACACCGCGAGGTCAGCGTTACTCCGAGTTGCTCAAGGAGTTGGAGAACGGTGCCGGCTTGGCTGCGTCTGCCTTCGATCTCCGTCCGGAGGAGATTGCCGAGACGGTCGACCGCCTCGCGGACCGCATCTACTTGGTTGCACCTGTCCGCAAATACGTCCTCCTCCGTCTCGACGAACTCTTGGCCAACCAGCCCGGGGTGAGCTACCAGCACAAGATGATCACCGTCGAGCATGTCTTGCCGCAGAACCCGAGCGCAGGCAGTCAGTGGACGAAGGACTTCACGGACGAGGACCGGGCCCAATGGACGCATCGGCTGGGCAACCTTGTCCTGCTCAACCGAGCCAAGAACAGTGAGGCCCAGAACTATGACTTCGCGAAGAAGAAGGCCAACTACTTCGGGGGCGCTCACGGAAGCGCCGTCTTCGCCCTGACCACCCAAGTTCTGGCTGAGGAAGAGTGGACCCCTGACGTTGTGCAGAGACGTCATGACGATCTGCTGTCCGTGCTCCACAAAGAATGGGAACTGAACTGAGATGGCGCTTTCGAATCGTGATCGCATCGACAGGATGTTCCAGGTCATGGCTCCCGTCCTCGATGACTTCATCTCTACGACTATCGGCCAGGGTGACAAGGCGCTGGGGGCCGCCTGGACGACGCTGGTCCAAGCCAAGGACTCAAAGGGCGGCGCACCATCG
>Ga0116152_10002325_pt1 | contig 15501 bp, 13 predicted proteins | sample AD_UKC119_MetaG_FD_89894 | JGI IMG/M metagenome (GOLD analysis project Ga0116152, IMG submission 89894) | Active sludge microbial communities of municipal wastewater-treating anaerobic digesters from Hong Kong - AD_UKC119_MetaG | ecosystem: Engineered > Bioreactor > Anaerobic > Digestate... | reverse complement strand
CGTCGTCGTGCATGGGGTGTTCGCTATGCAAGGTCACCAAGGGCTTTCAACAGCCTTTGGCGGCCGGATGCACTGATTTTTTAGATCACGCCACCAGCGACAGCTGCCGAGTCGCTGCAGGATCGTGTGATGCTGGATGATGCTCGACGCTTGTTGCGCCAGGCGCTCGATCAATGCCTGGAAGGGCGCGAGTTGACGACGCGGAGCGTGGCGCGCGCTGTTGCGCGCCAGGAGAAGCTGCAGTCCACACATGTTGGAAGGAAACCAGTCGATTGAATACGTCTATCGCCTTGGGAGTGAACATCGATCACGTTGCCACGGTGCGGCAGGCGCGTCGTGCGTCCTATCCCGATCCGGTCCGGGCGGCGTTGTTGGCGGAGCAAGCCGGTGCGGACAACATCACGTTGCATCTGCGCGAGGATCGACGCCATATTCAGGACGCTGATGTGTACGCCCTGCGGCCGCTGCTCGTGACCCGCATGAATCTGGAGATGGCGCTGACCGAGGAAATGCTGGCCATCGCGCTCGACGTGCGGCCGCATGACTGCTGTCTGGTGCCGGAGCGACGCGCCGAGATCACCACCGAAGGTGGACTCGAAGTAGCGGCAGACCTCGAGCGGCTGGGCGGCGCTTGCCAGCGCCTTGCACAGGCAAGCATTCGAGCGGCATTGTTCATCGACCCCGACGAGGCGCAGATACGCGCTGCGGTCGCCGCTGGTGCGCCAGTGGTCGAGTTTCATACGGGTCGGTATGCCGAGCATACGGGGCCAGCACAGCAGCGCGAGCTGGAGCGACTGCGTCAGGCAGCGAAGCTAGCTGCGGCCCTGGGCCTCGAGGTGCATGCCGGTCATGGCCTGACGCTCGCCAATGTTGCGCCTGTAGCGGCGATCGGCGAGATCGTCGAACTCAACATCGGCCATGCGATCGTTGCCGAGGCGATTTTCACTGGCTGGACGACTGCGGTTGCCGCCATGAAAGCGCGGCTGCTCGAGGCACGGCGTTGATATTCGGCATCGGGGTAGATGTTCTCGAGGCGGAACGGATCAAACGCGTGCACGCTCGTTTCGGCGCTCATTTCGTTGCGCGTCTGCTCATGCCGGCGGAGGCGCAACAATTGACGCTCACGCGGCGCCCCGACCGGTTCCTGGCGATGCGGTTCGCGGCGAAGGAGGCCATCGTCAAAGCCATGGGTACGGGCTTTGCGCATGGCGTCTGGATCCGCGATGTCGGTATCGTGCAGAACCAGTGGGGCAAGCCCGAAGTGGTCTATTCTGCACGCGGCGAGCTGCTAAGGCGCAATCTCGGGATCGGCGACGGGCACGTCACACTGACAGACGAAGCGGGCCTGATCGTTGCCGTCGCGGTGCTGGAGCGGGCTGCGCGCCTGCCACCCGCGTCGCAAGCCACCCGATAAACTTGGTAGCTGCAAGATCTTGCCATCATGAACACACTGGTATTCGATATCGAGACAATTCCGGACACCGAACTGGGGCGCCAGTTGTTCGAGCTCGAGGGCCTGTCGGACGCGGCAGTCGCCCGCGCGATGCAGTCGCATGCCCAGCAGCGGACGGGCAGCGATTTTTTGCCGTTGCTGCAGCATCGCATCGTGGCGATTTCCTGCGCGTTCCGCTCGCGTGAAGGCTTTCGCGTCTGGAGTCTGGGCGATGAGGATGCGAGTGAGCGCGAGATAGTCGAACGATTCTTCGATGGGTTGGAAAAATTCACGCCGGATCTGGTGTCCTGGAATGGCGGTGGGTTCGATCTGCCAGTGCTGCACTATCGTGCGCTGCGCTGGTCGGTGGCTGCGCCACGCTACTGGGAGACCGGTGCCGAAGATACGAGTTTTCGTTTCAACAACTACCTGAGCCGCTTTCATTGGCGGCATATCGATCTGATGGACGTACTGGCGGGCTACCAGAATCGGGCCCGAGCGGGACTGTCGGATACCGCCGTGCTGCTGGGCTATCCGGGCAAGCTCGGCTTCGATGGCTCGCAGGTCTGGGATACCTGGCTCGCTGGCGATCTGAAGCGCATCCGGCGCTATTGCGAGACCGATGTACTCAACACGTATCTCGTGTTCCTGCGTTTCCAGCTGATGCGCGGGCAGCTCACCGCGGCCGGGCTCGCCACCGAGCTGGCGCGGGTGCGCCAGTATCTGACGGATTCAGCTGAGCCGCATCTGCAGGAGTTTCTCGCCGCCTGGCCGGAGACGGAATCGGATCCCAGGTCGTGAGTCGTCAGCAGCGCGAATCGGCATTGGCCGAAGAGGGCGTCGTGACGGATCTGACCCACGAGGCGGAAGGGGTCGTCAAAGCAGGCAAGACCTGCTTCGTCGCAGGCGCGCTGCCGGGCGAACGGGTCCGATTCAGGCGCGTACGCAAGTGCCGCCAGCACGACGACGGCGAACTCGAGGCAGTGCTCGAGCCTTCGCCCCAACGCGTCGTCCCACGATGCGCGCATTTTGGCGTTTGCGGCGGCTGCGCGCTGCAGCACCTCGAGCCGGGCGCGCAACTGGCGATCAAGCAGCGCGAGTTGCGCGAAAGTCTGTTTCGCCTGGGTGGCGTTTCGCCAGTCGAGTGGCTGGAGCCATTGGCCGGCCCCATCTGGGGCTATCGGCGCCGCGCGCGCTTGAGTGCGCGCTATGTGCGTAAGAAACGTCGTGCGCTGGTCGGCTTCCGCGAGCGCAGTGCGCCCTATGTGGCCGACGTGCAGCGCTGCGAGGTACTGGCGCCGCCTGTCGGCGAGCTACTGGCGCCGTTGGCCGACCTGCTCACCTCGCTCGACGGGCGGGAGTGCATTCCGCAACTGGAAGTCGCCGTGTCGGAGCGCGATGTCGCGCTGATCGTGCGTCATCTCGAGCCGTTGGCGGGCGCGGACCTGCAGAAGCTGCGCGACTTCGAGCAACAGTATGGCGTTCGCTTCTACTTGCAGGCGCGCGGTCCCGATACCGTCAGGCCGCTCGGCGACGCACCGATCGTACTGCAGTACGGCTTGCCGGATTTCGACCTGACACTCGATTTCCTGCCGGCCGATTTCGTGCAGGTGAATGCCGCCATCAATCGCAAGCTCACTAGTCGCGCGGTGGAATTGTTAGGCCTCCTGCCAGACTCCCGGGTGCTGGATCTGTATTGTGGGTTGGGGAACTTCACGCTGCCGATCGCGCGGCGCACGCGTGAGGTGGTGGGTGTCGAGGGTGACGCAGGTCTGATCGAGCGTGCCTGCGCGAACGCGGTACGCAACGGCGTAGGCAACGCGCGCTTTCACGTTGCGGATCTCGCGGTGGCGCCGGACCTGCGCGCACCCTGGCTGCAGGGTGAGTACTCGCACGTGCTGCTCGACCCGCCCAGGGTGGGGGCGGAGGCGATGCTAGACGTTATCGCCCGGCTCGCACCGCGTCGCATCGTCTATGTCTCCTGCCATACTGGCTCCCTGGCCCGCGATGTCGGCCTCCTGTGCGGCGCCAGGGGTTACCGGCTGCTGGCAGCGGGGGTGGTCGACATGTTCCCCCATACCACCCATGCAGAGTCGATTGCGTTGCTGGAACGGCAGAAATGATGGAAATACGTCACATAACGACAGCGCGTTCGCCCAATGTGTCAAATTCTTGGCGACAATGCGGCGGGTCACCAACCGAGTAACCACTGTACCGTCGGGCACTATCGAGCATGACGCTGGGTCCCTTAATGATCGATCTCCAGGGAACGGAGCTCGCTGTCGAAGAGCGCGAGATGCTCAGGCATCCGCTCGTCGGTGCGGTCATACTTTTCACACGCAATTTCGTCGATCAGGAGCAACTGGCCAAACTGGTGAGGGATGTGCACGCCGCGCGTACCCCGGCGCTCGCTGTTGCTGTCGATCATGAAGGCGGCCGCGTGCAACGGTTTCGCACCGGCTTCGCTATCTTGCCCTCGCTGCGCCGCATCGGTCACGAGTTCGACGCCGACCGTGAGTCCGGTTTGCAGCTGGCTCGCGACCTGGGTTGGCTGATGGCTGCGGAACTGCGTGCCTACGGTGTCGATCTTTCGTTCGCACCGGTCGTCGACCTCGACTATGGCGTCAACGAGGCGATTGGTGATCGCGCTTTCCATGCCACCGCCGATGCGGTCAGCGAGCTCGCGGTCGCCTACATGCATGGGATGCGCGATGCTGGCATGATGGCCACTGCCAAACACTTCCCGGGTCACGGGGCAGTCGTTGCCGATTCACATCAGAGCCTGCCGGTCGACCGGCGCAGTCTCGTCGATCTTACTAACGACCTGCAACCCTACCGACGACTGATTGCGAACGGCTTGCCCGGCGTGATGATGGCGCATGTGCTGTTCCCGGAAATAGATGCAGCGCCCGCGGGTTTCTCGCGCTACTGGGTGCAGCAGATTCTCCGGGGAGAGTTTGGCTTCAAGGGCCTGGTGTTCTCCGACGATCTGTCCATGCGGGGCGCGGCAGTGGTCGGCGATATCGTCGAACGTGCCCGTCGTGCATTGGCTGCGGGATGCGACGTCCTGCCGATTTGCAACGATCGAGCGGCCGTTGTCGAGCTGCTCGATCGGCTGCGGGCAGAGCCTGATCCGGCGGCCCAGCTGCGCCGCGTACGCATGAAAGGTCATGGCGTCGCAGCGGCCGATGAATTGTATTCATCGGAACAATGGCGTAAGTGCCGCGAGGCGCTGGCACGTTGCCAGGCGCCGCCGGCACTGAGACTGGATGCGGGGCCTGTATGAGTGACTGGTCGGCTGAATTCCTGCGTGGCGTACTGGATGCTGCCCCCGAGGGCATCACGATCTGTGAGGCTGGCAATGATCAGCCGGTCGTGTATGCCAATCCAGCGTACACGCGGCTTACGGGCCACGATGCGAGCGATCTGGCAGGCAAGAATCTGCGTGTACTGCAGGGCGACGATCGTGATCAACCCGCGCGGCAAATTATCCGTGATGCGCTCGAGCGAGGCGTGCCATGCCGGGTGACGGTGCGCAACGTTCGCCCCGACGGCACCGTATTTCTCAATGACCTGGCATTGCAGCCGCTACGCAATGGCAACGGCGAAGTCACGCACTTCATCGGTTACCACCACGACGTCAGCGCCCTGCAGCGGACCTCCGACAGCGGCATCCGCGGCGTGCCTGGCTGGGTGCGTGAAGACCGGGTAACCGGATTGCGCAGTCGTGCCTACTTCGACGACGTGTTGCTGCGGGATTTTGCGCTCGCGCAACGGGAAGCGCGCGAACTCGCTTTGCTCCTGTTGGATGTCGACCAAATGTCCTGCTACAACGAAACCTTCGAGCGCACCGGCGGCGATGCTTGTCTGAAGCGCATCGCGCGCGTACTGACGACTGCGTTTCGGCGTGGCAGCGATCTCGTGGCGCGCTGGGAGGGGGCGGGTTTCGTCGCGCTGCTGCCGAGCATCGACGCCGAGCGGGCGCTCGAGTACGCGCAGAGCGTGGCGCAGCGCATCCACAGTCAACAATTGCACCACCCGCGCAGCACACACCGCTTCGTCACCGTGAGCGTGGGCGTCGCGGTACGCGTGCCGGGCGTTGACGATACACCTGACATGCTGGTGCGAGCGGCCGAGGCAGCGCTGACGCGCGCCAAAGCGCAGGGCCGCAATCGCGCGCTGCTCGCAGTGGCCAATGATTTTGCGCCGCTGCAGCGTGCGAAGAAACTCGCGAGTACCGCTTAGCGCCCTGGTAAGCCTTGCTTGACCGGCGTCACGAGCGCAATGACGCCGAACACCGGATGGTCATAGTAGTTACGCTGGAAGAAGCGTATCCGGCGAATCTCGCTCAGGTTGTAAGTGCCGCCGCCGGTCGTATAGTTGAGCGACATTCCCAAATGCAGATACTGGCCGCGCTCGAGGAATATCCGCCCCGACAATCCAGGCACGTTGCCAGCGAGCCGCTCGACGGTGAAGCCGGCGCGCGAGCCCCAGGCGCTGGCGGTCTGCTGCCAGGCGAAATGCGCGACCGGTTGGATGCTGCCGCCCGCGGCCGTGATGCGTGCTTTCAGGTCATTGAGTTGATACTGCGACGGCGGCACGGCCGCCACAAACCGGCCGACGAACTGCTCACCACTGCGGTCGCCGCCGCGCAGCGGCGTACGGATGGACCAATCCTCACCGCCGCCACCACCGTTCCTCACGACGATGATCTCGATGTTGTAAACACTGGGCGCAGCGGCGTCCTGCGGCACGGCGGGCAGGGCGACCAGCAGCCAGGCGGCCAGCGCTAACAGGCCTCGTCCCTGACGTCTCATTCGATGCAGGTTCATCGGCAAATTGTACCCGTTAAGTTGCAGCCTTGGCACCGAGGTATTCCAGCAGGCTGCGCGCGAACTCGAATCGATCGGATGACCGCTCCAGCTGGCGCGAAATCCGCAGTTTGACCGGGCCTTCGAGCCGATACTCACGGCCCGGCGATTGCAGCAATTTGACCAGGCGCGCCGGATCTACCGCGGCGTCGGCTTCGAACAGGACATAGCCTCCCTGCAGCCCCAGATCAAGGCGCCGAATGCCGAGTGCCCGTGCGGTGAGCTTCAGTCGTGCGATCGCCAGCAGGTTTTGCGCCGCCGGCGGCAGTTCACCGAAACGGTCGATCAGTTCCGCGGTGAGTTCGTCGAGCGTGGCGCTATCGGTGGCGGCGGCGATCCGCTTGTAGAGCGTCAGGCGCAATGGCACGTCGGCTATATAGTCGACCGGCAGTAACGCAGGTACCCGCAACTCGACTTCGGTGGTCGCCGACAGCGGCTGGTCGAGCCGTGGCGTGCGGCCTTCCTTCAGCGCACGCACGGCTTGATCGAGCAGGTCGAGATACATCGAGAGTCCTACCTCGGTCATCTCGCCGCTTTGTGATTCGCCTAACAGTTCGCCGGCGCCGCGGATCTCGAGATCGTGCGTGGCCAGTACGAATCCCGCGCCAAGGTCCTCGAGCGATTCGATGGCCTCCAGCCGCTTGACGGCATCAGTGCTCAGGGCCTTCACCGGTGGCGCTACGAGATAGGCGTAGGCGCGATGATGCGAGCGGCCAACGCGACCACGTAGCTGGTGCAGCTGCGCCAGACCCAGTTTGTCGGCGCGATTGATAATGATGGTATTGGCCGTCGGTACGTCGATGCCGCTCTCGATGATCGTCGTACAGACGAGCAGATTGAAGCGCCGATGATAGAAGTCCACCATCAGCTGCTCGAGGTCGCGCTCGCGCATCTGACCGTGCCCGACACGCACGTCCGCTTCCGGCACGATGCGCCGGATATCGTCGGCAATCTTTTCGATGGTCTGGACTTCATTGTGGACGAGATACACCTGGCCGCCGCGTCGCAATTCCCGCAGGCATGCCTCGCGCAAAATCGTGGCGTTCCACTCGACCACGAAGGTCTTGATCGCCAGTCGCTCGGCCGGCGGGGTGGAAATGATCGATAGCTCGCGCAAGCCCCCGAGCGCCATGTTCAACGTACGCGGGATCGGCGTAGCCGTGAGTGTCAGAACGTGTACTTCCGCGCGCAGGGCCTTGAGGCGCTCCTTGTCACGCACGCCGAAGCGATGCTCCTCGTCGACTATCACGAGCCCCAGGCGTTTGAAACGCACGTTCGCGTGCAGCAATTTATGCGTGGCAATGACGATATCGACCGTGCCGTCTTCGACCCCCTCGAGGACCGCGTTCGCCTGCTTGCCGCTGCGAAAGCGCGACAGGGCTTCGATATGCACCGGCCAGTCGGCGAAGCGGTCGCGGAAATTGACGAGGTGCTGCTCGGCGAGCAAGGTGGTTGGCACCAGCACGGCCACTTGCTTGCCGGCTTGCGCTGCAACGAACGCGGCGCGCATCGCGACCTCTGTCTTGCCGAAGCCGACGTCGCCACAGACGATGCGATCCATGGGCTTGCCGCTCGCGATGTCCTGCAGCACGTGCTCGATCGCCTCGGCCTGATCGGCGGTCTCCTCGAACGGGAAGGCATTGGCAAAGCTCTGGTACTCGAGTTCGCCCACTGTCAATTTGGTGCCGGTGCGCGCCTGTCGCTGGGAGTACAGATCGAGCAGTTCAGCGGCGACATCGCGAATCTGCTCAGCTGCGCGTTTGCGCGCTCGCGCCCACTGCTCGGTGCCGAGCTTGTGCAACGGCGCGCCGTCGGGCGCTGCGCCGGCGTAACGACTGACGAGATGCAGTGACTGCACCGGAGCATAGATCCGATCGCCGTCGCGGTATTCGATTACCAGGAACTCGCCCGGCTGGCCGGCGACTTCCATCGCTTCGAGGCCGACGTAGCGGCCTACGCCGTATTCTTCGTGCACCACCGGTGCACCTGGCGACAGCGTCATCAGATCGCGCAGAATCGCTTGCGGATCGGCGGCTGTCTTGCGTCGCCGGCGTTCCTGGCGCGCGCGTGAACCAAACAGTTGCGACTCACTCAGCAAGGCGATACCCGCGGCAGGTAACACCAGGCCGCCTATGTCCGCCGCTATCGCGATCGCCAACCGTGCCGACGACAGGAGAAACTCAGCCCAACCCGACACCGCAACTGCTGCGTGCCGCCCCGCCCGCAACATCTGTTGCAGCACTTCACGTCGGCCGGCTGACTCCGCCACGATCAATACGCGCCCGTCGAAGGACTGCAGAAAAGACTCGAGCGGCGCCAGCGGCCGCTCGGCGCGCGTGTCGAGCTGCAAATCGCGCGGTGCGCCGGTCGCAAAATTCTGTACCGCCGCTTCGGGATCGTCGACCTTCGTCTGCCGCGAGCTTGGGCCAGCGTCCGGCTGCTCGATCTTGAAATGCTGCCACTCGATGCGCGCGACTCGCTCGGTCCACGCGAGTAGTTTGGCAGGCTCGATGAACACTTCCTGCGGCGCGAGCAGCGGCCTTTCCAGATCGTGACGCCGATCCTCGTAACGCTCCTCTATCGAGCGCCAGGCGCGCTCGAGCGAGAGCGCCAAATCGGAGTCGGCAGCCACCACTGTTGCTGCCGGCAGGTAATCGAACAGCGACGCAGTCGTCTCGAAGAACAGCGGCAGATAGAACTCGATACCGGGGGGCGCAATGCCGTCGCTGACGCCGCGATAGATCTGGCTCTTGTTGGGATCGCCATCGAATCGCGAGCGGTAGCGGCGGCGAAAGTTCTTGATCGCTTCGGGATCGAGCGGCAGCTCGCGCCCCGGCAGCATACGAACGTGCGGCAGCGTGTCGAGCGAGCGCTGCGTCTCGGGATCGAAAGTGCGGATCGTTTCGATTTCTTCGTCGAAGAGATCCAGTCGCAATGGTACGTCGGCGCCCATCGGAAACACGTCGACCAGTGCGCCGCGGACGGCAAACTCGCCGGGACTCGCCACCTGTCCGACCGCGGCATAGCCGGCTTCGGTCAGCCGCTGCCGCAGCGGCTCCACCGGCAGCCGTTCCCCTACCGTCAGAACGAAGCTGCGGCCATCGACGTAGCCGCGCGGCGGCAGCCGTTGCACCAGCGTGTCCGCCGCGACCAGCACGGCGCCGTGGACGAGGCGCGGCAGCTCGGCGAGCGTCGCGAGTCGCTCAGAGATGATGTCAGCGTGCGGCGAGAAGCTGTCGTAAGGCAGCACTTCCCAATCGGGGAACGCATGCACGGCCGCGCGGCCGTCCAGGAAGAACTCGAGCTCGGCCTTTAGTGGGTCGAGCTCGCGCGCGTCGTCGGCCACGATGAGCCACAGGCGCGAGTCGGCCGCCAGCGCCTCGGCGAGTGCAAGCCGCGCACTTGAGCCATACAACTGGCTCCAGCGTACGAGCTGGCCGCCGCGCGCCTGGTGCGGCTGAAGCAGAGATGGAATCGGCTGGGACAAGGGCGCGCAGCTTACCCTGCCTGTCCGAGCCTGCAAGCATCAGCAATGGCGCGCGCGCCTGGCGGCGCCCGTCGCCGGCTGAGAGCGCGCGTTTCAGCCCGACGCGTTGACGACCGCGTGCAATACGCGGTCGTGTTCGAATACGACCGTGAAGTTGGCGTATTCCCAGCGGGTGATCGGCGGCTGACCGACCGCGGCGCGCCGGTTCGCAGGCGCGCCGAAGCGCGCCTCGACTTGACGCATCGTCATGCCACGGTTGGGACGTTCGATGTTCGACTCGCGCACCATCACTTGGCCGTCGATGGCCAGCGTTTCGGCGGCGAGCGGAGCGGCCGCCATCACCAGGACGGCCGCGAGGACAGGGCGATAGCTCATATTAGTCTCCCAGGGCACTGGGGGAATATAGCGGACCCAAAGGGCGGCAGGGCCAGCTGTCGCTGCGATACGACGCGCCAGCGTCGCAAACTGTGATGCACCGCCGGGTTTCCTAGCGACTGGCCGCGCGTGATTTAATGCGACGCGGGCCGAATGGCCGCCTTGACCGATCCGATCGAAATCGAATGTTCCAACCGCTGTCCCTGTTCATTGGCCTGCGCTATGTGCGTGCGCGAGGCCGGAAATTCTTCATCTCGTTCATTACGCTGGTGTCATTGCTGGGCGTCTGTCTCGGCGTGGCGGCGCTGATCGTGGTGCTGTCGGTCATGAACGGTTTCGAGGGCGAGTTGCGAGCACGCCTGCTGGCGTTGTCGTCGCATGCTCGTGTGTTCGTGCCGGCGGATTCTGGCGCGACAGGCATCGACTGGCGCGACGTTGCGGCGCGCATCCGTGCACTGCCGGGCGTGGTGGGCGCTGCGCCGGTGATCGAGCTCGAGGCGCTCGCGGTGCACACGCCGGAAATGGTTCCGATCAGACTGCGCGGCATCGATCCGGTCAGCGAAGCGGACGTAACTGACGTGTCCAGGTCCGTTGTCGCCGGTAGCCTGCAGGATCTCGTGGCCGGCTCCGATCGTGTGATTCTGGGCGTGGGCGTGGCCCAACTGCTGTCGGTCGGCCCGGGCGATACGGTGATGTTGCTCGTGCCGGCCGTCAGCACAACCGGAGCGCCCGAGCCCAAGTTGCGCGAATTCACGGTGACCGGCTTGCTCGAGGCCGGGCTGCAGGACCATGACAGCGTGCTGGCGATCGCCGCGCTCGACGACGTGGCAGCGGTCGTCCCCAACGACAAGCGTGCCGTCGGTCTGCAGGTGCAATTCGCCAATGCCCTGGATGCACCGCGCCTTGCTCCGGCAGTCGCGCGCGTCTTGCCGGTGGGTGTGCAGATGCGTGACTGGACGATCGAGCATGCCAATTACTTTCGTGCCATCCGGATCGAAAAGACCATGATGGCGATAATCCTGATGTTGATCGTCGCCGTGGCAGCCTTCAATCTGGTCGCGATGCTGGTGATGGTAGTCACCGACAAACGCACCGACATCGCCATTCTGCGGACCCTGGGTGCGTCGCCGCAGCGTGTGATGGGCGTGTTTCTGACCCAAGGACTGGTCATCGGGTGGTTCGGTGTCGGCATGGGTGTGCTGCTCGGCACCTTGTTAGGCAAGAACGCGGGTGCCGTTTCTGCCTGGCTCGAGCGCGTCTTCAGCTTTCAGTTCTTCAATTCCGATGTCTACTACATTACGCGCATCCCGTCGGTGCTCGACTGGAGTCATGTCGCTTGGGTGGCTGGCATCGCGCTGACACTGACCGCCCTGGCAACCGTCTATCCAGCCGTACGCGCCGCGCGCGTACCGCCGGCCGAAGCGTTGCGGTACGAATAGTTGGCCATGCCTTACGAATGGCGTATCGGCAGCCGCTACCTGCGCTCCGCACATCGGCGCGGATTCGTGTCGTTTGTCGCATTCATGTCCGTGATCGGGCTGGCGCTCGGTGTGGCCGTGCTGATCGTCGTCTTGTCAGTGATGAACGGTTTCGAGCGTGAGCTGCGGGCACGGATCCTGTCGGTGACCTCGCATGCGACATTGTCCGGTCTCGAGACTGCGCTGCCGGACTGGCGCGGCGCGCGTGCAATGGCGTTGCGCACCGCTGGCGTTACGAGTGCCGTTCCATACATCGAATCGCGTGGTCTGTTCGCACGTGGCTCGCGCGTGGTCGGCGCGCAGATCCGCGGCGTCGATCCAGTCGAAGAGAGCCGTACGGAGGGCATCGCCAACCGCATCGAGCAAGGCTCGCTCAGCGAGCTGACTGACGGTGGTTTTCGCGTCGTTCTAGGCTCCCAGCTGGCGAGCGAGCTGGGTGTCAAGGTCGGCGATGACGTGATATTCATCGCGCCGGAAGGTACGGCCACGCCGACCGGGATCGTGCCGCGCATGCGACGCCTGCGCGTCGTGGGGCTGTTCACCTCCGGCATGTACGAATTCGATCGCGGTCTCGCTCTCGTGCATCTGGCCGATGCCGCCAAGCTCTACCGCATGGGGACGGAAGTGTCGGGGTTGCGGCTCACGCTGGTCGATCCCTGGCGAGCGCCACAGTTGGTGCGTGAGCTGGCGCTCGCCTTGGGGGGCGGCTATTTCGTCAGTGACTGGACGCGCAATCATGCCAACTTCTTTCGGTCGATCGAACTGACCAAATCGATGCTGTTCCTGATCCTGCTGTTGATCGTCGCGGTAGCCGCCTTCAACATCGTTGCGACGCTCGTGATGATCGTCAAGGACAAGCAGGCGGATATCGCGATTTTGCGCACCCTCGGTGCGGGCCCACGCAATATACTGGCGGCGTTCATCGTGCAGGGCGCGCTCATCGGGCTGGTCGGCACGGCTCTTGGTGCCGCGCTGGGCATCCTCGTTGCCAACAATATTGAATCGATCGTACGATTCATCGAGGGACTGTTCGGCGTGCAGTTTCTCGATCCGCGTGTCTATCTGATGAGCGACCTGCCGGCCTGGGTCGATCCTGTGGATGTTGCACAGATCTGCAGCGTCGCTTTTGCCCTGTGCGCATTGGCTACTGTTTATCCTGCGTGGCGAGCAGCCCGCACGCAACCTGCCGAGGCACTGCGACATGACTGATTCGATGGCGGCGGACGTGCGCACGGCTGTATTGGTGGCGACTGACGTCACGCGACAGTTCCGTCAGGGACCGGTGACGCTCGAGGTGCTGCGGGGGCTGAACTTCGCAGTGAGCGCGGGTGAGCGCGTGGCGGTCGTGGGTGCGTCGGGCTCTGGCAAGACGACGCTGCTGCAGATCATCGGCGGTCTGGATCGCCCGACGGCCGGCCGCGTGTCGATTGCCGGTCAGGACATCCATACGCTCGGTGAGCACGAGCGCGGCGCTTTGCGCAACCGCACCTTGGGTTTCGTCTACCAGTTCCACCATCTGTTGCCAGAGTTCTCGGCGCTCGAGAACGTTGCAATGCCATTGTTAGTGCGGCGACTGCCGGTCCGTGCGGCGCGTGAACGCGCCCGCGCCGTGCTCGAACGGGTTGGCCTGGGCGCGCGGCTGGATCATCGGCCGCATCAGTTGTCAGGTGGCGAACGGCAGCGGGCGGCTGTGGCGCGCGCGCTGGTGACGGAGCCGGCGCTGGTGCTCGCAGACGAGCCCACCGGCAACCTCGATGGTCACAATGCAGCACAGGTGTTCGACTTGATGCTGGAACTGAATCGCGAACGTGGCACCAGTCTCGTAATCGTCACACACGATCTGCGGCTCGCCGCTAGGATGGAGCGGACGCTCGAACTAACCGAGGGGCGACTCGTCAGTCGCAGCCAGCGCAGCGCTGCTGCGCCGGGCGAGTGAGCGCGCGCGGCGGCGCTCCAGGCGCCGTCGGACAGCGGTTTGCCAGGCGAAATCCACCGTCAGCCAGCCGATCACGCCAAATACTGTGCCACAGACGAGGCAGCCGACGAGGAACGGCTGCCACAACGGCCCGAGGCCATGCTGCAGCCAGTCCCAGGACAGCGAGAATTCGAATGGTTGCGGTCGAAATCCGGTGACCAGGGCGCCGACCCGATAGGCAAAATAGAACAGTGGCACGAGCGTAAGCGGGTTGGAAAAGAACACGGTGGCCACGATCGTCGGCACATTGATCCGGGCGATCGCTGCCACCAAGGTCGCGAGCAGCAAATGCAGCGGCAGGGGCACGAACGAAATCGCGAGACCTGCGCCGAAAGCACGCGCCACTGTGCGTCGTTGCGGCGACCACAGGCGCGGATCGGTGAGGAAATGCTTGAAGGGGCGCAGCCAGCGATTGGCATTGATGGCATCGCGACTCGGCGTGAATTTCTTGAGCAATCGTCGCGGCATGTACCGCAACTCTAGCACTGGCACGGAGGCCTTGTGCTGCCGGGGATCGCATTTTTCATCGGCCATCTGCTCGGCTTGCTGGCCTGCCAACCGCCTGCGGTTGAGTGGTGCTGGTTGGCGCTGCTGGCCGCCGCGTTGTGCGCGCTGCAAACGCGCGGCTCGGGGACGGCCACAGCGACACTACTGGCTGCTGGCATTGCAGGTTTCGCCGCACTGTCGTCGACGGCCAATACCTGGCTACAGCTACGCCTGCCGGAAAGCGATCACGCCGAACGATTGCTCGTGCACGGCGAGATACTGACCGTGCCGGCACTCGCTGGCGATCAGGCCACCTTCGACGCGCTGGTGACCGTGATCGCGCCACGCGATCGCGCTGCGTCGGCGCCTCGCAAGCTGCGTATCCGTTGGCGCGGGGCGCCAACGGACTTGCTTGCACACGAGACCTGGCAATGGCTGGTGCGCCTCGACACGGTGACTCGCAGTCGAGCGACGCTCGATCTCGAGCGCATCTGGTTGCGCGATCGCGTGCATGCGCTCGCTACCGTCTTGCCCTCCAGGCTCAATTCGCGCCAGCGCATTGCGCCGCGATCCATCGACGCACTGCGCGAGCGTATCGGACGGGCAGTCGATCGGCATGTGGTCGATCGCGATGCGGCGGCTCTGCTGCGTGCCCTCGCGGTCGGTCTGACCGATCGTGTGACTCGCGAGCAATGGCGGGTATTCGCCGCCACCGGGACGACTCATCTGGTCGCAATTTCCGGTTTGCATGTGACGTTATTCGCGCTGGTCGCATTCGCCATGGCGCGTACGATTTGGCGATATCTGCCGGCGTGGGCGTTGCCAGTCGATCGCGAGCCGTTCGCACTCTGGGCCGGCGTGGCTGCTGCGCTGGGTTACGCATTGTTGGCGGGCTGGTCGGTACCCACGCAGCGTACGCTCCTGATGCTTGCGGTGTTCGCTACGATACAACTGCAGCAGCGGGCACTGTCGGCGACGCGCATCTTGCTGACGGCTTTGACCGGTGTGCTGCTCATCGATGCACTGGCGCCCTTGGCATCGGGTCTGTGGCTGTCGTTCGGCGCTGTGGCAACCATTCTGTGGCTGGAAGTGCCGCGGGTGCGGCGCGTGCCCGGCTGGTGGTCGGCGATGCGGGTGCAGACCGCCATCGTCTTGGCGCTCGCACCGGCAACGCTCGTCTTGTTCGGCTCGCTGTCACTCTCGTCGTTAGTTGTCAATGCTGTGGCGATTCCAGCAGTCTCGTTCGTCTTCGTGCCGCTCGTGCTGCTCGGATCCTGCGCCGTACTCGTCTGGCCGACCGCGGGCGCGTGGTTGTTGCAGTCCGCAGAATGGCTGTATCTGACGGGTTGGCCGCTGCTGGCCGGAGCTGCCGAGTGGCCACTCAGCAAGGTAACGCT
>Ga0116152_10002320_pt1 | contig 15510 bp, 12 predicted proteins | sample AD_UKC119_MetaG_FD_89894 | JGI IMG/M metagenome (GOLD analysis project Ga0116152, IMG submission 89894) | Active sludge microbial communities of municipal wastewater-treating anaerobic digesters from Hong Kong - AD_UKC119_MetaG | ecosystem: Engineered > Bioreactor > Anaerobic > Digestate... | reverse complement strand
GGCGAGCACCGCGTGCATCAATTCCTTGGTCGTGGTCTTGCCGTTCGAGCCCGTGATCCCGATGACCGGCAGGTCGAACTGCCGGCGATGATGGGTGGCGAGCTGCTGCAAGGCCGTGAGCACATCCTGGACCACCAGGAATCGGTCATCCATGGCCACGGCGGGTTCATCCACCACGGCAAAGCGGGCTCCCTTGCCCAAGGCCTCCGCAGCGAAGGTGTTGGCGTTGAAGTTCGGGCCTTTCAGCGCGAAGAACAGGCTGTCCTGTGCGATGGTCCGTGTATCCGTGCTCGTGCCGCGACAGGTGAGGAAGTGACGGTACAGGTCGGTGATGGTGGTGTGGCTGGCCATGAACGAAGGACCCCCGGCGGGTGGCCGGGGGTCCAAATTAGGTCGGAGGGTGATCAGCGCTTCTGATCGAGCTTCTTGCTGTCCTTCTCCTCGCCCAGGCCACGCGGGCTGCCCACGCGGGTCATGGCGCATCGGAAGCCGATCGTGGCCGTGCTCTGGCGCTCGTCCAGGTGGCGGCGGGTGCTTGGGCTGGCCCAGTAGATCCGGTCCGCCCAGCTGGCACCTTTGTACACACGGCTACGGTCGTTCACAAGGCTGGTCTTGCCCCAGTCATACATCGCGTTCCCCTCGAAATCGGGGTTCTCGAAGTAGATGCTGCTCTCCACATCACCATCGCGGAAGTCGATGTTGTCGCTCTGGCGGTAGTTGCGGCGATCGATGTTCTCTTCCACGGTCACGTTGCGCACACGCACGTCACCCGGTTGATCGCTCTGGTAATCGCTGATGCCGCTCAACAGTTTCGGGCAGATCTCGAGGTCCTTGCTCTTGATGTTGTCCACCATGTCCTGCACGCGCTGCATGGCGGCGTCCTGCTTGCGGGTGTTGTTGAACTCGATGGCTTGATCGATCGCGGTCAGCAGCTCATCAATGAGCGCCGCCTCCTCATCCGTGGCACGGCCCTGCATGATGGTCTGGAACTCGGTGAGGTAGTACTTGATGCCGTCCACATCGTAGACCACGATGTCGTGCTTGTCCTGCACCACACCGTCGCTGTTGAGCACTTTCGTCTTGAACACGTTGCCACGGAAGGGGCGGAAGTCATCCTTGTCCTCGGGGCTCAACGGGCGGTACACGTCCATCACCCATTCGCTCACGTTGCCCGCCATGTTGTACAAGCCATAGTCGTTCGGCCAGTAGCTGAACACCGGAGCGGTCACGTCGGCGTTGTCGTTGAGGCTGCCAGCAACCCCCATGTAATCTCCACGGCCGCGCATGAAGTTGCCGCGGAAATCACCGTAGAACGCTCCACCTTTCTTACGGCTGTCGTAACGCACCCAGTGGCCGTTCCAGGGGTAGATGCGACGCTCCACCACGCGTTCGTCCACCGTGTTGCCCACCAGTCCGTACGCGGCATATTCCCATTCGGCTTCGGTCGGGAGGCGGTAGCGGGGGAGCAGCACGCCGTCCTCCATGCGGATGTTACGCGTGTCCTTGTTCGGGTTGAAGTCCTGCACCCCATCGACCTTTTTGCCGCTCTCATACTGGCCGGCCAGGTAGGCGTCCGTGCTGAAGTGGTCCTCGTTGATCTGATTGGGGTAGTGCTCGAAGAGGCCTTCGCGGATGAGGATGATCTCGTTCACGCGGTCCGTACGCCAGGCGCAATAGTCGTTCGCCTGCAGCCAGTTCACGCCCACCACGGGATAGTCGCGGTAAGCCGGGTGGCGCAGGTAGTACTCCACATACGGTTCGTTGAAGGCCAGCTTGCTGCGCCATACCAGGGTGTCGGGCAGAGCCTTTTTGTAGATCTCGGGATAGTCGGCGGCGAACACGCGGTCCAGCCAGTAGAGGTACTCGAGCCAGTAGAAGTTGGTCACCTCCACCTCGTCCATATAGAAGGAGGACACCGTGACGGTGCGCGGGATCATGTCCCACTCATGGCGCAGGTCATCGGTGACCCGGCCCATGGTGAACTGGCCCCCTTCGACGAGGATGAGGCCCGGTCCCGTCTCCTGGTCGGCGAATTCGGTCTTCTCGAACCCGCCGTTCTTGGAGTCGTTGTAATTCCAGCCTGTGGCGCCGCTCTTCTCGAACTGGCACCCGCTGAGCACGGCGGCAGCCACCGTGAGCAAGGCGATGTTCCTGGAATGGTTCATGGTTCTGTCTGGTTCCGTTCGGTCTGGGTTCCTTGCGATCTAGAAGGTCGGGCACGCCACCACGCGGAAGCGGCGCTTCTTGGGCTTGCAATTGAAGGTGAGCTGCATGCTGATCTCATGCGAACCCGCCGTGGCCGTTGTGAGTTTCGAGGTCGTCACGTCGTAGCTGTAGCCGAACTTGAACTTGTCCGCCTGGAAGCCGATCAGTGCGATGAAGGCATCGCGCGTGCGATACCACACACCGGCCGTGATCGGACCGTGATCCACGTACAAGCCGAGGTTCAATTGACGGAACGCGGCTTGCTGCTGGTATAGTACGTTGGGGGAGATGCGGGTGCGGGCTTCTCCATATTTCCCTTTCATGCCGATCGGGATGGCCGCACCGGCGTGACCGGTCAGCTTCATGGGCAGCTTGCTCGTGCCCACGATGAGCGATTCGTTCGGTTCGGTGAGGTGATGTGCGGAGAATCCGACGAAGAACACATCGCTGTAGCCGAGCACGCCGGCGCTGAAGTCGGCATTGCCCACACTGCCACCGCGCGGTACGTCGTTCGTCTGATAGATGAAGCCCCGGCGAGGGTCGATCTGATCGCCGAAAGTGAGTTTGCTCCAATCCAGCGATTTCTGGAAGTAGGTCGCTTGGAATCCCACCTTCACGGAGAATTTGCGCGAGACGGCCTGCTGATAGCTGTAGATCCCGCTCACCGTGGTGGTGTTCAGGGTGCCTTTGCCGGCCTGGTCATGCGTTACCAGCAACCCCAGGCCTCCGTTCAGGCCATCGACATGCTGGTCGTAGCTCGCGCTGGTGGTGACGAAGGTGCCTGTGAGCGCGGGCCATTGGTTGCGGTAGTTCAACACCACCCGCGGGCACCGCGCGGTGCCTGCGAACGCCGGGTTCAAGTAAAGGGGATTGGCGTAGAACTGCGTGAACTGAGGGTCTTGGGCCGACGCCTGCAGAGCCGCGATCACCACCAGTGCACACCCAAGGGCCGCACGCCTAACGGTCCATTCCATCATGCTCGTTATCATCGAGGCCTAGCGGCCAAGCGCCAAGTATACGAAGCAGTTCCTGTTACGGTTCCCCCACCCCCCGCAATAACCTGGAACAGTTGCCGTTGGTGGGTGGTCCGAGAACGCAAGGGTCGAAGGTATAACTTTCGGTCCGATCTGTTGATAACCTGTTCATCACTGTTCATGAAGCGCCTTCATACCCTGGTCCTTGTCCTCGCCTGCAGCGGGGCCTCGACCGTGATCGCCCAGATGCCGGATCGGCGGGTCCTTCCTTGGAGGGCCACACCAACGATCAGCGCCGACCCGACCGCCATCAAAGGGCAGGCCCCAGCGGTGACGGGTGACAAGGAAATGGAACCATCGGCCCCCCTGTCGGGCGAGGTGTACTATGATATGGACCGGGGTGGGCTCCCGCTCTGGACACCGGAGTTCCGTGTGCCGCAGGGCACCGTTTCCTTTCAGGTGGCTCTGGAGGATGCCGTGTGGGAACCTGTGCCGGAAGAGATGCTGAAGCGCTATCCCGCTCTGGAGAAGGTGGGTGATGCTCCGGTGATCCGCACCAACGCCGCCGTACAGCGCAAAGAGACCGTGGCGTCGGTGGTGGTGGAACCCTTCAAGCGGAACACCACCACCGGAAGGGTGGAACGGCTGGTGGAGGCGCGGCTGAGCTACCGGGATCTGGTGCGCGGTGGCGCCGGACGCCCGAAGAGCTATCCACCCAGTTCCAAGCTGGCCAGCGGGAGTTGGTACCGCATGAGCGTGCCGGCTGATGGGGTGTACAAGGTGACCTATCAAACCTTGGTGCAACTCGGCTTGGACATGGGCAACCTGGCCTCGGACCGGATCAATGTATATGGGAACCATACCGGCATGCTGCCTTTCCAGAACAGCGCGCTTCCAGCGACCGACCTGCTGGTCAACGCGATCGAGGTGGTGGATGGAGGTGACGGGGTCTTTGGCCCGGGTGATCATCTGCTGTTCTACGCCAGCGGCCCCCAACGCTGGGGAACGGGAGGCAAGGGTTTCGTGCATACCAAGAACGTCTATTGCGACAGCGCCAGCTACTTCATCGGGGTCGATGTGGAACCGGCCGTTCGTGTGGGGCCGGCTTCCCAGTCGACCGCCACTCCGACCCAGGTGGTCTCCACCTACAGTGAACGTGCGTTCATCGAACGGGACCTGGTCAACCTCCTGAAGAGCGGACGCACCTGGTTCGGGGAGGTCTTTGATCAGACCTTGTCCTATCCCTATGCCTTCAGCGTTCCGGGTATCGTGCAGACAGACTCGGCTTTCCTGCGGGTGGTGGGCGCCGCACGTACCATCGGGACAGGCAATTCGAGCAGCTTCGATCTGAACGTATCCGGTCAGTTCAGTACCAGCTTTAGCGTTCCCGGGGTGCCGGAGAGTTACACCAGCGTGTACGGACAGAACTTCGATCGCACCTATGGCTTCCTTCCCAGCGGTGGAAGCCTCGCGGTGAACATGACCTTCAACAAGTTCAATCCGGTGACCTCCATCGGCTGGATGGATTTCCTCGAACTGAACTGCCGTCGGCAACTCCGTCAGTTCACCGATCAGCAATCCTTCCGTGACCTCCGGTCGGTAGGCCCCGGTGCCATCAGTGAATTCGTCCTGGAACAGGCCCAGAGCGTCCATCGGATCTGGGAGATCACCGATCCGAGCCAGCCGCGGGAGGTGCAGGCCACCGTAGATGGCGGCAACCTGCGCTTCACCATGGCGACGGACAGCCTGCGGCAGTTCATCTCCTTCCGCAACGCCAACTACCCGGAGCCCACACCCAACGGGCAGGTGGAGAACCAGAACCTGCACGGCACCCCCACGGGCATGGACCTTACCATCATCTGTCCTCCACAGTTCCAGGCGGCGGCCAGCCAGCTCGCCGAGCGGCGCATGAGCGAGGGCCTCCATGTGATCATCGTGAGCCCGCAGCAGGTGTACAACGAGTTCTCCAGCGGCTCCCGCGATGCCACGGCCATCAAGCGCTACATGCGGATGCAGTACGATCGGGCGGGTGCTCCGGAGGAGATGCCGCGCTACCTGTTGTTGTTCGGGGATGGTTCCTATAACAACTTCTCCCTGGCCCCGAGCAACCAGAACTGGATCCCCAGCTATCAAACGGTGAACGTGATGGACCCTGCGCGTTCCTACGGTACTGACGACTACTACGGCTTCCTGGACGAGAACGAGGGTGAACGCACCAGTGATCTGGTTGATATCGGTATCGGTCGGTTGCCCGTGAGCTCTGTGGAACAGGCGCAGCAGGTGGTGGCCAAACTCCTGCGGTACGATGCCACCCGCACCTTGAGCTTCCAAGGCAGCAGCTGCTCCGCCAATGGCGACGGTGGCCTTGCCGATTGGCGCACACATGTCCTTTTCGCATCCGACGACCAGAACGGCGAGAGCTTCGAGAACACCATCCACCTGGGGCAGAGCGAGACCCTGGCGCAACGGGTGGTGAACGAACACCCTTACTTGAACGTGGACAAGGTGTATCTGGACGCCTACCAGCAGATCTCCACCCCCGGAGGAGCCCGCTACCCGCAGGCCGCCACCGACCTGGAGGATGCGGTTGAGAACGGCCTGCTGCTGGTGAACTACATCGGCCATGGCGGCGAGGTAGGCTGGGCGCACGAACGCTTCCTGGACAACACCACCATCCTGGGTTGGACGAACGGGGACCGGCTCCCCTTGTTCATGACGGCGACCTGCGAATTCACCCGGTGGGATGATCCCGGCCGTACCTCTGCCGGAGAGTACGTCCTGCTCAATCCGGACGGGGGAGGTATCGGCCTAATGACCACCTCGCGCCTGGCTTACTCGTTGCAGAACTTCAACCTGGGCAGCAAGTTCTATGACCATGTGTTCCGCAGGGAGGAAGAACTGGGGCGTGAAGAGCGGCTCGGGGACATTTACCGCCAGACGAAGCGGGCGATCGCCACGGCCGACCCCAACTCGTTCAACCACATGAACTTCTGTCTGATGGGGGACCCGAGCCTGCGCCTGGCCTTACCGCGGAACAGCCTGAGCATCACCTCCATCACCGACACACTGGGGACCCCGGTGGACACGCTCAAGGCCTTGTCCACGGTGCGCATCAGCGGGTTCGTGCACGATGGTTCCGGGCAGCCGATGCAGGACTTCAACGGTGTGGTGGTGCCCATCGTGTACGACAAGTCCCAGCAGCAGTACACCCTGGCGAACGATGGCGGCAATCCGTTCCCCTATCAGCTTCGCAAGAACGTCATGTACCGAGGCCGTGCGACGGTCACGAGCGGGACCTTCTCCTTCACCTTCGTGGTCCCGCGCGACATCAACTACCAGGTGGGAACGGGGCGTGTGAGCTGCTATGCGGAGAATGCGACCACCAACGCCTGCGGGTTCACCAATGATCCGCTGGTGGGAAGCACCGCCACGGACGTGGCCCCCGATGATGTGGGTCCGCAGGTGGACCTGTACATGAACGATGACAACTTCGTGAGCGGCGGCATCACCGATGAGAACCCGCTGATCTTCGCGAAGCTCTTCGATGAGAACGGGATCAACACGGTGGGGTCGAGCATTGGGCACGACCTGCTGGCGGTGGTGGATGAGAACACGGATCAAGCCATCGTGCTGAACGACCTATACCAGGCCGATATGGATACCTACAAGAGCGGTGAGGTCCGCTACCGGCTCAGCGAACTGGCGGAGGGTCCGCATACGATCCGGTTGAAGGCCTGGGACACCTTCAACAACTCTTCGGAGTCGACCACGGACTTCGTGGTGGCTTCGTCGGAAGGACTTGCGCTGGAACATGTCCTGAACTACCCGAACCCGTTCACCACCTACACGGAGTTCTACTTCGAGCACAACCGGCCCTGCACCAACCTGGATGTCCAGGTGCAGGTGTTCACCGTGAGCGGCAGGTTGGTGAAGACCTTGAGCCGGCAGCTGGCCTGCGATGGGTACCGCAGCGAGGGAATGGCCTGGAACGGCCTGGACGACTTCGGGGACAAGCTGGGCCGTGGCGTGTACGTCTACCGCCTGAATGTGACCACCCCGGAAGGGGAGCGGGCGGAGAAGTTCGAGAAGCTGGTGATCCTGCGTTGAGTACACCTCGAGGTACCTCGGTTCAGCATCATCACCGCGTTGCGACGACCCTTTGGGCGCCGGTGCCATCTGTTCGAGGGACTTCGAGGCGCCCGTGACACAATAAACCCCTGGGGGGCAGCGTATATTTGCCGTCCTTTTTCCGAATCACCCGCGCATGACCTTCCTCCGGCCCCTTTCTGCCGTCACCGTCGTCACTATCGTGGGCCTGTTGCCGGGGTCGGTGTTCGCGCAGCCCTGCGATCCGCAGTTCCGTGCTTCCGGCCAGCAGTGCAACGATCAGCTCAATACCATCACCACGGCCGTGCCGTTCCTGCTGATCAGCCCCGACTCACGGGCGGGTGGCATGGGTGATGCCGGTGTGGCGATCTCGCCGGACGCTAACGCGATCCACTGGAACCCATCGAAGCTGGCCTTCGCGGAGAACGACGGGGAGTTCAGCATGAGCTACAGCCCGTGGTTGCGCAACCTGGTGCCGGACATGAGCCTGGCCTACCTGGCCGGATACAAGCGACTGAGCAACAAGCGCGGCGCGATCGGTGGTTCCCTGCGTTATTTCAACCTGGGCAGCATCCTCTTCACCGATGTGAACGGTTCCACCATCCGTGACTTCAAGCCGGCCGAGTTCGCCGTGGACCTTGCCTTCGCCCAGAAGTTCAGCGACCGGTTCTCCGGTGGCATCGCCATCCGCTACATCAACAGCAACCTCACCGGGGGCATCAGCGTGCAGGGCGCCAATTCCAAGGCGGGCCAGTCGGTGGCCGCGGATGTTTCGTTCTTCTACATGAACGATCAAGCGCAGATGGGGGACAAGGACGCCACCTTCGCCTTCGGCGTGAACGTGTCCAACATCGGGGCGAAGATGTCCTATACGGAGACCGCCGCGCAGAACTTCATCCCCATCAACCTGCGCCTGGGCCCGTCGATCAAGCTTGAACTGGACCAGTACAACAGCATCGCGTTCAACCTGGACGTGAACAAGCTGCTGGTGCCGACCCCGCCTGTTTACCTGCTGGATGAGAACGGCGCGTTGATCATCGATCCGGTCACCGGCAACTACCAAGTGGCCAGCGGCCGCGACCCCGACGTCGGGATCATGACCGGTATCCTTGGCTCCTTCACTGACGCACCGGGGAACGTGGGTTACGACGACAATGGCAAGCCTTATGTGGAGAGCGGCAGCCGCCTGCGCGAGGAATTGCGCGAGATCAATCTAGCCGGTGGCTTCGAGTACTGGTATGCCGAGCAGTTCGCCTTCCGCACCGGTTACTTCTGGGAGCACTACACCAAGGGCAACCGCAAGTACTTCACGCTGGGTGCCGGGGTCAAGTACAGCATCTTCACGCTCGACCTGAGCTACCTGATCGCGAACACACAACGGAGCCCGCTGGCCAACACGCTGCGCTTCACCCTGGGCTTCAAGTTCGACAAGGCCAAGAAGAAGCCGGAGTCCAATTGATGTTCCGCGTCGGCTTCGGATTCGACGTCCACCAGCTGGTGGAAGGACGTGAACTCTGGCTGGGTGGCGTGCACATCCCACATCCGATCGGTGCCCTTGGTCATTCCGATGCCGACGTTCTTCTTCACGCACTTTGTGATGCACTGCTCGGCGCCGCCGGTCTTGGCGATATCGGCCGGCATTTCCCGGACACCGATGCCCGTTGGAAGGGAGCGGACAGCAAATTGCTCTTGAAGGAGGTGGTGCGCCTGCTGAAGGAGAAGGGCTGGCAGGTGGGCAATGTGGATCTCACGCTGATCCTGGAGAAGCCGAAGATCATGCCGCACGTTCCCGCCATGCGTTCCATCATCGCCCCGATCCTGGGCGTGGCGGAGGATGCGGTGAGCATCAAGGCCACCACGAACGAGAAGATGGGCTTCGTTGGTCGGGAGGAGGGTGTTGCCGCTCATGCGGTGGCCCTCATCCAAAAGGACTAATCGTCCCCGTCGTCAACCGGCGACTGGGCAAAGGAGGCGTGTCCCTGTTCGTCCTCGAAGTAGAAGACCTTCAGTTCGGCCGTGTCCTTCAGCAGGTCGATCTTGCCGATCTCCACGCGTGAGGTCTTCACGCCCAACCGTTGGTGGAGGTCCTCGTAAAGAGCCACTTTGTTCTCCGGCTTGATCAGGTCGATCCGCTCATAGATCAGGAACTTCACCGCCTCGTGCCGCGTGAGCCAGACGTGCTCGAGCGCATAGGTCATCAGCAGGATCATGCCGTCGGTGAAGAGCAGTTCGGCCAGGCTCACCTTCTTGCTGGCAAGGGCATTGATCACCGCCACACTGATCGTGGCGAAGAGGTAGGTCATGTCCTTGATGCTGATCTGCTCGGTGCGGTAGCGCAGCACCCCGAAGATGGCGAAGAGGCCGAAGGCGAAGCCGATGCTCAGTTTCACGCTGTTGAGCAGCACGCACAGGAAGAAGATGAGCGTGTTGAAGAGGAAGTAGGTGAAGAGGTAGTCCTTCTTGCGGTGGATGGGGTAGTAGATCAACCGGATCAGCACGAAGAGAACGACCGTGTTGATGCTGAACTTGAAGAGAAGCTCCCACATGTCGGCGTGGATGAGCGGCATTCCGAAGATCTTCATGGTGCGATGATAGGGCTTAGGCGGCCTGGCGGATCCGGTCCAGTTTGAGCAGCACGGCCTTGAACGCATTGTGCTTGACACGCCTGCCCAGGAGCAGGAGGCCCACGCAATACTTGCTCATGCCCGAGGCGGGGAAGACGCGTTCGCGCATGATCCGTACGAAGGGGGAGGTGCGGTCGGCCCGCTCCTGCTTCAGTTCCGCGATGACGATGCCGCCCAAAGCACGGTCCTCACCCGCGCTGCTGTACCGGAGGTCTACGTCCATGGTGAGCCGCTCGGGGCTGCTGCGGCTGACGAAGGTGTATCGCGTGAAGTGGTTCCACAGGGTGGCCTGCAGCGGCGCATCGCTCTGGCTGGCGCCGGCCACGAAGGCCTGTTGTTCCGCGCTCAACTGATCAGGGATGGCCTCCACGCGCATGCGCTTCTTATCCGTGCGGCCCCGGCCGGTCTTCCGTTTCACCTCCAGGAAGACGAGGTCGCTGCCGATGTACTCGCGGAAGCGCACCTTGCTGCGGAAGGTCCGGCGGTTGTGGTGCGCGTAATAATCGCGCAGGTCGGGCGTATCGAAGTAGAGGCTGCGATACGGGGTGCCCCGCTTGCCGTCCACTTCCAACAGTCGGTAGTGCGGGAGCATGGCCTCCAACACCTCGGGAAGCCGGTCCTCACCGAACACGTATTTCGTGTCCACACGGTCCTGCAGCTTCACGCCGTCCATCTCCTCCAGGGAGATGGGCTCGAAGCGGTCCAGGAGCGTTGTAGGAGTGGTCATGGCCGAAAGGAGCCGCCAAACTTACGGATACCGGGGTGCGCTGAAGCCCATGACCATGCGAAGACGCCGGACCTCGCTTTACTTTTAGCCCCCTTTACCACGACCCATGGGCGATCCCCGCAGTGCACCCCTCGATCTGGTGATCCATGCCTCGGCGTCGGACCTGCCCGAATCGGACCAGGTCTTGCTGAACGCCGCCCATGAAGCAGCGCTGCGGGCCTATGCTCCCTATTCGAACTTCCAGGTGGGGGCGGCGTTGCGCATGAAGGACGGTCGTGTGGTCACCGGGAGCAACCAGGAGAACGCCTCCTTCCCGGCCGGTACCTGTGCGGAACGGACCGCCCTGCATGCCGCCATGGCCTTCGACCCGAACGGGGTGGCCGAGACCATGGCGATCGTGGTGCCCTCCGTGACCGGTGAACGGCCGGTGACCCCCTGTGGGATCTGTCGACAGGCCCTGCTGGAGCAGGAGATCCGCCAGAAACGGGCGCCCTTGCGGTTGCTCATGGCCATTCCGAACGGCCCGGTCTACGAGGTGCGGAGCGCGGGTCAATTGCTGCCGCTCTCCTTCGACGCCTCCTTCCTCAACGGCTGATGTGACGGTCCGGCCGGAATGGCCGGGGGCTATATTTGCCCTCACCTCATGAGCACGAAGACAGCCGCTGCCGCCAAGGGCAGCAAGTCCAGGAAAGCGGAGACCGGAAAAGGCGGTGACGCCGGCTTCGGGAAGGAGACCTACCTGCGCTGGTTCAAGGAGATGGTGCTCATGCGCCGCTTCGAGGAGAAGACCGGCCAGCTCTACACCATGCAGAAGTTCGGCGGTTTCTGCCACCTCTACATCGGGCAGGAGGCCATCCTTGCGGGCATGATCACCGCGATCCGCCCAACGGACCGCCTCATCACCGGCTACCGGGACCACGCGCACCCCCTCGTACTGGGTACGCCCAGCAAGCACGTGATGGCGGAGCTCTTCGGCAAGATGACCGGCACGAGCAAGGGCAAGGGCGGCAGCATGCATTACTTCGACAAGCAGCGCAACCTATTCGGTGGCCACGGCATCGTGGGGGGGCAGATCGGCCTGGGCGCCGGCATCGCGTTCGCCGACAAGTACCGTGGCGAGGATCATGTGACCCTCTGCTTCATGGGGGATGGGGCGATCCGCCAGGGCATGTTGCACGAGACCTTCAACATGGCCATGACGTGGAAGTTGCCGGTGGTCTTCATCATCGAGAACAACAACTACGCGATGGGCACCAGCGTTGAGCGCACGAGCAACGTGCACGACCTCAGCACCATCGGTGAGAGTTACGACATGCCGGGGCTCGGTGTGAACGGCATGCGCTGCGAGGATGTGCATGAAGCGATCGCGATGGCCTGTGCGCATGCACGCGCCGGGAACGGTCCCTACCTGCTGGACATCAAGACCTATCGCTACAAGGGGCACAGCATGAGCGATCCCCAGAAGTACCGCACGAAGGAGGAGGTGGAGGCCTACAAGAAGCAGGACCCGATCGAGGGGGTACGCGCGACGTTGCTGCAGCAGAAGTGGGCCACCGAAGCCGAGCTGGAACGCATCGATGCGGAGGTGAAGAAGGAGGTGGAGGCCGCGGTGAAGTTCGCCGAGGAGAGCCCCATGGCCACGGAGGACGAGTTGTACAACGACGTGTACGCCGAGAAGAACTACCCATTCGAGAAAGACTGAACGCCCCAACGACATGGCCGAGATCGTACGCATGCCGAAGTTGAGCGACACCATGACCGAAGGGGTGGTGAGCGCCTGGCACAAGAAGGTGGGGGATGCCGTGAAGAGCGGCGAGGTGCTCGCGGAGATCGAGACCGACAAGGCCACCATGGAGTTCGAGAGCTTCACCGACGGTGTGTTGCTGCACATCGGGGTGGAGAAGGGCAAGGCCGCGCCGGTGGACAGTGTGCTCGCCGTGCTCGGTAAAGCGGGCGAGGACATCACCGCCTTGCTGGCCAGCGAGGCCGCATCGGCACCCAAGGCCGAGGCCGCACCGAAAGCGGAGGAACGGAAGGAGCAGAAGCAGGAGCAAGAGACCGTTGCTGCTGCCCCTGCTCCTGCGCCTGAAAAGGCGAAACCCGCTGCCTCGGGAAGCGTTCCCGCGCCGAAGCCGATGTTCGGTGGTCCCACCACAGCCGCCGCACCTGCGCAAGCCACCAACGGCCGCGTGAAGGCGAGCCCACTGGCACGTCAGCTCGCGGAGGAGAAGGGCATCGATATCGGACGGGTGACGGGCAGCGGTCCGGACGGTCGGGTGACGAAGCAGGACATCGAGAACTTCAGCGGTGGCGGCTACATCGGAGCACCACAGATCGAGAAGTACGAAGAGGTCCCGGTGAGCCAGATGCGCAAGACCATCGCACGCCGCCTCAGCGAGAGCCTCTTCACCGCGCCGCACTTCTATCTCACGCTGGAGATGGACATGGCGCGCGCGATGAGCGTGCGCGAGGCCATCAACAAGCAGATCGCACCGGACAAGATCTCGTTCAATGACCTTGTTATCAAAGCCTGCGCGGTGGCGCTCAAGCAGCACCCAAAGGTGAACAGCAGCTGGCTCGGCGACCGGATCCGGTACAACGAACACGTGCACATCGGCGTGGCCGTGGCGGTGGATGAAGGCCTGCTGGTGCCCGTTGTCCGCTTCGCCGATGGCAAGCCCCTGCGCACCATCGGCAACGAGGTGCGCGACCTGGCGAAGCGCGCGAAGGACAAGAAGCTGCAGCCATCGGACTGGGAGGGCAACACCTTCACCATCTCGAACCTGGGCATGTTCGGTATCGATGAGTTCACCGCCATCATCAATCCGCCGGACGCCTGCATCCTGGCCGTTGGCGGCATTATGGAGAAGCCTGTGGTGAAGGATGGTGCCATCGTCATCGGCCACACCATGAAGGTGACCCTGAGCTGCGATCACCGCGTGGTGGACGGCGCGACGGGCGCGGCCTTCCTGAACACCGTGAAGAGCCTGCTGGAAGAGCCGGCCCTGTTGCTGGGCATCGGGGCGATCTGAGGCAGGCAATTCCAGGGTCCGAGCTTCGTTCTCTTTGCTCATGAAGGCCATTCCCTGCTTTCTGATCACCGCGCTCCTGGTAGGGTGCGACGGGCAGACCATCGTGGAGCATCGGTTGGACAATGCCAGCTCACGCACGGTGCGTATGGTGTTCCATGCTGACGACTACCACGGCTTCGAAGGGGACACGCTCGTACTTGCTCCAGGCTCCATCACGCGGGTGGGATGGAACGATATGCGCGGTGGGCGAAGGGACTACCGCCGTCCGGCTGAGGGCATCGACTCGGTGCATGTGGAAGTCGATGGCGGTGGAAGTCTGCACCGTGACCTGCGGAGCGATGCGGAATGGGCCGTTGACAGCAAAGGCAAGGGTATCCGTGGAAGCTTCAGTCACATCTGCACCTTCCGGTTCACTGACGCCGACATCGATTGAAGGCTGGTCCATCGGATCTTCCGACCTTCACACCTCCCCGTGAAGGACGTGTTCAAGCTTCTGTTACCTGCCCCGCTCAGAGAATTGATCCGCAAGGCGGTCCTCCGCGGCGACACCGTGCACTGCCCCGTCTGCGACCGCGGCGCCATCGCCTACCTGCCATCCGGTTCGCCGCCACGCCCGCATGTGCTGTGTCCTTTCTGCGGATCACGGGAGCGTGCGCGGATGGCCTGGCTCTTCCTGAAGGAGCGCAAGGTCCTGCGTGCGGGTCTTCGTGTGCTGCACGTAGCGCCGGAGCGTTGCCTGAGTGAACGGCTCACCAGCCTGCCCGCGGTGAAGTACACGGCCGGGGACAAGTTCACCCCGGGTTACGACTATCCGCCCGGCACCATCGACCTGGATATCACCGCGATGCCCTTCGCGAACGATTCCTTCGACCTGATCATGTGCTCGCACGTGCTGGAGCATGTGCCCGATGATCGCGGTGCGATGAAGGAGCTCTTCCGTGTGCTGGCGCCGGGTGGCATGGCGATCCTCATGGTGCCGATCGCCCTGGAGCGGGCCGCGACGGATGAGGACCCTTCCTTGACCGATCCACAGGAACGCATCAAGCGCTTCGGGCAGTTCGACCATGTGCGGCTCTATGGTCGGGATTACGTGGACCGCTTGCGGGCAGTGGGCTTCGAGGTGATTGAGGATGCGATGACCGAACGCATGGATGCGGCGTCCGTGTTCCGCTTTGGCCTCTTGCGCAGCGAGGTGGTGCACGCGGGGATCAAGCGGTAGTCGTCCACCCGGCCCCTCGATCACCGCAGGTAGCGGAAGGCCTCAGGAGGCAGATCGAAGTAGGGTGATGTGGAGGTCCAGATGAGCGGCACGTTCTCGGCACGCAGCTTCTCCTCGAAGTCCATCTCGAACGCGTTCATATCCATCGATGGGTCGTGCGCCGGCACCAGCGCCACGGTGTGGGAAGGGCCTGCTTCAGCCGAAAAGAGCATCACCTCCATCGCATTCAGAGGCGCCACCTCCACCTTGCCCCAGCATGGAGTGATGAAGGCGGGTAGCTCGGTGACCAGGCCACGGCGGATGCCCTGTTCATGCGCTGCAGCGATCTGATCGCGCATCCATTCCACCCGGGCCACGTAGGTCGGTGCAAGGAGGACCCATAGCAGGCAGCGCAACGCCATCGCCACGCACAGCACACGCCTCCACCTCGTATCGCCTGCCAGTTCCCGGGGCCATAGCACCCATGGCATGATCACCACCCACACCGCGAAGGGATAGTCCACGAACTCGCGGTAGACCGAGTGTGTGCCATCCGGGAAGTAGAAAGACTGCAGGACGTAGAGCACGAAGAGCCCGCCCACAAGGACGACCAGTGGATACCAGCTGCGCGCCTTCACCACCG
>Ga0116152_10002312_pt1 | contig 15537 bp, 13 predicted proteins | sample AD_UKC119_MetaG_FD_89894 | JGI IMG/M metagenome (GOLD analysis project Ga0116152, IMG submission 89894) | Active sludge microbial communities of municipal wastewater-treating anaerobic digesters from Hong Kong - AD_UKC119_MetaG | ecosystem: Engineered > Bioreactor > Anaerobic > Digestate... | reverse complement strand
TTCTTTTTTTAATTGTTTTTCTCTTTTTTGTAATTCTGATACGTTTCTCTTATATTTTATTTGTTCACTGTTTAGTGAACTTACTTCTGTTGTTTTATCGTTAATTAGTTTTTCTAAATTTTTCTTGTTTTCCGACAACTTATATATCTCATCATTCATTAGGGTTTGCATGTTTATAATTTCTTTTCCTTGCTTCTCTCTAAAAACTAACAGCTGTTGATAAAATCGCATACGTTTGTATGCTTGACTAAAATCATTTGATGAGAATATAAATACTAACATTTGCATTTTTGACCGGTTTCTCCAAGCAAATCGTATTAGTTTTGCGTACTCTCTTTTTAAATTAGAAATATCTTTATTTAAACCATTTATAATAACATTTTTATTATAGATTTCTTTTTCTATTAGTATAATTTGTAACTCAATATCATCTATTAGCTTTTTTCGAAGTTTAATTTTTGAATTTAATAAGTTAAGCTCATTAACGCTTTGAGAACGTTTTTTTTCAGTATCAGTTAGCAATTTATTTGTTAGCTGAATTTCTTGCTCTGTTTTTATTTTTCTTTGCTCTAGTTCACTAATGGTTTGTGATTTTGAAGCAAAAAAACAAAGGAGCAATATTATAGATATTATTAACCTGAATTTACTCATTATTTGGATAAAGAGGTAAAACCTTAAAAGTTGAATCATATTGAAATTGAATTGATTCCTGAATGTTTAAATTTCTAAAATCAAGTTCTATTTCTATCGGATTATTCTCTAATTTAAATGAAGTAATTACTTTTTGCGGGTAATTAGTTGAGTAGTTTGAATCGAAACTGTAATTAGTAGATAAAGAATACTTACTACTATAATCGTTAATAATATCAAAATATTGTAATTCCTTTGAAACTGTGTTAAATGTATATGTATAATTATATATTGTGTCTTTGAATAAATAACTTGAAATTATTGGGTTATTACTATTCAAATTTTTGTTCATGTGAATATTTTTTGTTATTAAATACGGTTTTCCAAGCAAAACATTTTGTATTAAAACAAACGAAACCTCAAAACCTAATTTTTCTGAGATTGTTTGATAATCCGATTCAAATACTGTTCTATCAGGGTTGTCAACCACAAGAATTTTCTCAGGAAAAGCATAAAATGAAGCAATTGGGATAGAAAAACTTGATGAAAATTCTATAAAAATAATTGAATCAGTATTAACAGTCATATTTGACTTTAGTGTATGTAATGTTCCTTTGTAATCTATTCTTATATTGAATTTTTGATTTTCAATATATTCATCAATATAGGTTGATTCAATAAGGGAATCAAAATGATGCGCAAAATTATATGTTGAAGTAGAATTGTATATTTTATCGCTTGATTTACAAGTAACTAAAAAAACAATTAGTATTAATAATGGTATTACATTATTCTTCAACATAATTTTTCAATTCAATTTTTTTTTGTAATGTTAATGAATTTCCTCCTAAATCTCGTGCTTTTAACCAGTATATATAAGCGGCTTCTTTATTACCAGAAAGAAAAAGGGCATCAGCGTAATGTTCAATTATCACAGGGCTTTTACTACCATCTTTTGCTACTGCATTTTGAAGAACTTCTTTGGCTTCGTTGTAACGCTCCATTTGAAAAAGAACCCATCCTTTAGTATCGATATAGGTACTATTGTTTGGTTCAATAAGTACTGCTCTGGTACTCATTTTTAATGCTTTTCTTAATTTTTTTCTTTCAATTGAAAGGTAATAACTATAGTTGTTTAATGATCGTGCATTTTTAGGATTTAATTTAATACTTTTTTCATAATTTTTATATGCTTCCTTATTTCGGTTAATTTTGTGACACAAATCAGCAATTGTTGCATGCATTTCAGAGTTTATTTCATTACTATTTATTATTCTAGTTGCTTTCTTAAGAGTAGCGATTGCTTCAAGGGTATTACCAATATTATCAAGTGAAAGAGCTTGTAAAATATAGAATATATCCTTTTGTGGAAACAATTTTTGTGCTTGCTGCGATAAATTAATTGCTGAAACGTAACTAGATGTTGAAAAGTCGAAAGAAATGGCCTTTTCCCAGTTATCAGAATTCATGTTGTCATACTGTATCATATAGGCTAGCTGTTGTCTAGCCTTTGAAAAATTACGTGTATTTAAAAAGTGTTCATAAGCTAAGGCATGCACTTCAACTATACCATTATAATTATGTAAATAATTAATAATTATATTATCTAGTATATCTGAATATAAAGAGTAATATGTGGGCTCGTAAAGGATAGGATAGAATAAATCGATTAAACTTTTTGAAGAAATACTTGAATCTTGGCTTAATTCGTTTAGGTAGTTTATTGATTCTTTTACATTTCCTAAATTTTTCAATTGTAAATATTTATTGACTTTAATGAATGAATTTGTAGGCTCTAAATCAATTGCGTTATTTATTTGCACTAAGCCTAAACTGTCATTTCCTTGTCTAAAACTAAGTTCACTTCCGTACAGTTGGTATAATGCAACATTAGGAAAAAGTGAAGTTAATTTATCAATTTCATTTGATGCTTTACTTAAATCGTTTAATTCAAATAATATTTTAATTTTAGTATCAGCAATTTGTGGATTGAAACCAGATTGATTTGTGATTTGCTCGAGTAATTCAATAGATTTCTTTTTTTGTCCTATATCATTATATAATAGGGCTAAACTGTATTTATAACTGGGGTTTAATGAGTCAAGCATTACCAAAGCAATTTGGTTTTTTAATGCTTCATTCATTCTATTTTCGTTTATGTATAGAATACCCAGATAGTTTCGATAAAACTTATTTGATTCTTCTAGAGATATCGCCTTTTCTAAATACTTAATTGCGCTAGTATTATTATTTAATGAACCGTGAACTAGAGATAACTCATAGTATGGTGCAGAGTTTGCGGAATCAATACTAATAGATTTGTTTTGTAGTATAATAGCATCGTTATAACGACCTATTAATCTACTTTTTACACCTTCGTAGTAATATATATATGGGCCAACACTTGTTTCATATTGATTTTTACTTATAAAAATATTGCTTGTTTTACAAGCATATACGTTTAGTATGATTAATGTGCTAAAGAATATCCTAAAATATTTAATTTTCATTTATTAGCTGTTTTAAGTACCAGAATGACCGAACCCTCCTTCTCCTCTAACTGAATCGTTAAGTTTATCGCTATGTATCCATTCAACTACTTCGTGTTTTGCTACAACCAATTGTGCTATTCTTTCACCATCATCAATCGTAACAATGGAGTTACTTAGGTTAACAAGTATTACGCCAATTTCCCCTCTATAGTCTGAATCGATAGTTCCCGGAGTATTAAGTACTGTTAATCCTTTTTTTAATGCTAGTCCGCTACGAGGTCTGACTTGTGCTTCGTAACCAATAGGTAGTTCAATATACAAACCGGTTGGAATTAATTTACGTTCAAAGGGTGGTATAGTTACTGTGTTATTCAAATTGGCACGTAAGTCCATACCAGCACTGTAAGGGGTACTATAACCTGGTGATTGATGTTTTGAGTTGTTAACAATTTTTACCTCCATTTTATAAATGTTTTTATTGTTTGCTTAACTGGAATTCTTTCGAAATAAATAATAAACAATAAATAAAATAAAATTAATGTAACTCTATACAGAAAATAAATTACTGGCTGATCGATTTTTATAAAATATCCAAAAATAAAAATTACTATACCTACAATGAAATGAATTGACATTGCTTTTAAATCATAAGGTATTTTTAAGAATTTTTTATTTCCCTGGTAACATAAAATACACATGACTATATAACAAAATAAACGGGCAATTGCCGCTCCGTAGTAGCCAATTCTGGGTATTAAAATAATGTTCAAAGTAACTGTTATTGCTGCTCCAGCAAAAGTGTAATATATTCCATACCATGTTTTATTAGTTAGCTTATACCATATGCTAAGGTTAAAAAATACACCTGCAAATAAGTTTGCTAACAAAAGTAACGGAACAACATCTAATCCTTCTCTAAATTGTTTTCCTACAAGTAATTGTAGAATATCTGTAAACAATCCAACACCTAAGAAAATAATTAATGTGAATATGAAAAAATACTTCATCATATTGCTATAAATACTTTTCGAGTCTTTATTATCGGCATGTGAAAAGAAAAACGGCTCTGCTGCATACCTATACATTTGTATAAAAAGAACCATTAATACAGCAAGCTTAACATTTGAACCATATATTCCTAATTGATATAATGGATTACTTTCTTCACTAATTAAATATTTTATAAAAATTCTATCAAAGGATTCGTTGGTTGTGCCACCCAATCCGCTTATTAATAGCGGAAGAGAATATAACATTATTGTTTTAACCTTTGATATGTTGAATCGTGATGGAATAGTACCTGAAAAGAGTAAAAGTAAAACGGTAATAATAACACTACTAACTAAATTGCTAATAAATACATAGGTTATTCCAATTGAGGGATTATAAATTAATTCTTTGAATAGGAAATTATATGCTGGGCAAATTTTTAAGAAGAAAAAGTTTAAAAACACATTTATTACTACACCAACAATTTTGATTGAGGAGAATACTAATGGCTTATTAAGTAACCTTAAACGTGCAAACGGTATAGCACAAAATGCATCTAAACCAATAACAACAGAAAGTAAGTAAATGTATTCAGGGTTTGATGGGTAACCTAATCCGTTTGATATTACTGGTGAAAAAATTGAGAATACTAGTATAAAAATTGAGCTTGTAAACAGTAATGTATAAAATGCTGAGGAGTAAACTGTATCGGTATCTTTTTCTTTTGATGCAAAACGAAAATATCCAGTTTCCAATCCAAATGTAAGGAATACCAACAAAAATCCGAGATAGGCGTACATTTCAGTTATTATACCATAATCCTCCTGTAGGAATACTCTGGTATGAAGTGGTACTAGTATATAGTTAAGTAAACGAGGAACAACGCTACTTAACCCATACAATGCAGTTTGTCCTGCTAATTTTTTTAAATATCCCATTGCTATCCGTCTAATCCTGAATTGTTGAATAGTATATATCCAAAGTTAAAGAGCACATAAAACTGTTTATTCTCTTTGGGATAATAGTTAACCGATAAACTTATAGGGCCTACTCTAGTTTGTTTAACCACCGAAATTGAACCGAACAGGTAATATTTAGTGAAAGCCTTGTCATATGAAGCTGTGAAATCTTCATTCTTTACTAATTGTTTATATGGCTGAAAAAAGTATAACTCGGAACGTAAACTTAAGTCTTTTGAGAAATTAAGGATTGGTATTAATCCGGCACCAATAAAACTATTTGAATACAGGTGTTTAATAAACAAGGTTTTACTGTGTGATGTGGGTGAAAAAGATTTTGCATTTAGAATGCTAGCAGTATAGTTGTTAAAAAAAGTTCTGTTTGAGTAGAAACCTTCGAGGTATAAACCGAATACTATTTGTTTAGCTAAAACATTATGATAGGATTCATTTAGAAAATGAATGTTAAACCAATTATGGTAAAAGTAATCCTCAATGTACATTTGACTAGTGGTTCCTGGTTCGTGGTCTTCTCTACCATATACATACCCAAACTTTATGAATTGCTTTCTACCACTAGTAGGGTACATTCTAAAATTTAAAGTATTTCTGTCAACAGAAAATTCTCCAACTGCAAAACGAAAGTATGTATTATCAGGTAAATCAGTAGTTAAAAAGTTATCAACCTGGTAATATTCATTCATTGTTTCACCTGTTTTTAGAGCCATTTTCATCATGGAGTTTACCTGTAAAGGGGCTCCGATATCACCTTCGAAAAAAAATTCTTTTTTAATAAGGTAAGCTGGTTTAGCATCTGTAAAGAATGGGTCTACACTACTATTATAGTAGTCGAATCTATTTAGAGTTAAACCAAATTCAGTATAAAATGGTAAAACCGTAGGATAGTCTTGTCGTGCCTGAACAAGAAAACTTGAGTAAAGTTTGCCAAAGTATGTGTTTAAGTTTAAACGATGTGATGGTGTACTCAATAATTTTAAATTAGTTTCGAAGAAGCCTTGATTTAAACTTGTTGATGACACATTTCCTCCAATCGCAAAAGATAGTGTGGGTTGTTGGGTAATATCAAGATGTAGATCGTAAACATCCTTTTCATAATTAAAAATGGCTTGTGGATATATTCTGTCAATATAACCATCAGAAACCAACTTGAAGTACTCTTTTTTAAAACGTTCATGAGATATAACAGATGATTTTTTTCTAATCATTCGTTCTACATAATTCTTCTGAATTGGTTTTAATCCATTAATTGCTATGTTGTTGTAGTAAAGGTTGGGTTGCTTACCTATAAATTCTTTTCTCTTTTTGTTTACGTACGATGTATCAACTTCTCTATTAACAATGGTTCGAATAGAATCGATATATTTTAATGTATTAGTATATCCTAAGTTTACTAATTCGTCTGCTTTGCTAAAATCTAGTAATGAAACATTATCGATATTTGTATTTATTAATAATCCTAAGCTATCGGGTAAATTAAAATTTGACTGGAACGAAACCATGTTTTCTATTTGAAGCAACAAATCATACTCGTTGGGTGGAGGCGCATTTGATGCCACCAGACTACCAATTATATACTCGGGGTTAAAATCGATAGCCATAATATCCCAAGGAAAATTATTTACAATACCACCATCATACAAGGGTCTTCCATTAATATTAACTGGTCTAAAATAAAGGGGAAATGTCATTGATGCCCTAATTGAGGTACCTAAATCACCTTCACTGAATATATATGGTTTTTTGGTGTAAATATCCGTTGCAATCGCTCTGAATGGTACAAAAAGGTTATCGAAATTATAGTTTGCTGCAGCTATTCCTTCTCCATATATTTCGAGGAATGCTATATCCATTTGATGAGTTGGAATTAAGTAACTTGGTAGTTGAGTTATGGCTTTTTTATCTTGAAACCGAATCGAAACCTCAAACATTGAACTGGTTGGATGTTTCTTCTTAAAGTAGTAAATATACTTTTCAGGAATTATGCCGTTACTCCAGTTGTAGAATTCTTCTGATTTAAACTTTGCAAGCATCTCATCGGGACTGTATCCTATAGCATATAATCCACCTACAATGGCTCCAATACTTGTTCCAGTTATGTAATCGATAGGTACACTATTCTCCTCAAGCGCTTTTATAACACCGATATGAACTAGACCTTTAGCTCCCCCTCCACTTAATACTAATCCAACTGATTGAGCTGATAGGTTTACGGAAATAATTGATAGTAAAAGTGCTAAATAGTATCGCATAATACTAATTTTATACAAAAATATACATTCAGTTTAGGGTATAGGTATATATATTAGTATTTTTACAAAAATTTTAAAAAATTGGTATTATGAATATGCATAAATATTTTCTTGCTGGTATTTCTTTTAGTTTTTTGGTTTTATTTTCTTGTCAAACACCAGAAAAAAAGGAAGAGGTAAAAGTTGAAAAAGCTTTGGAACCTGTTGTTCTAATAAAAACTGACTTAGGGGATATTAAAGTTAAGCTTTACAACGAAACGCCCGTTCACCGCGATAATTTTTTGAAGCTTGCAAAGGAAGGTTTTTACGATGATATTGCTTTTCATCGCGTTATTAAGGATTTTATGATTCAAGCTGGCGATCCCGATACCAAAAAACCGCTGGAGGATGGAAAAATGTACGGTGCAGCCGACTCAGGCTACAAGCTTCCTGCCGAGTTCAACAGCAAGCTGTTCCATAAAAAGGGTGCTCTGGCCGCAGCGAGGGAAGGGGATAAGGAGAATCCTGAAAAGATGTCTTCCGGTTCGCAGTTCTACTTAGTTCAAGGAAAAGTATTTACCCAAAAAGAGTTGGCAGAACTTGCTAAGCGCAAGAACGATTACCTTAAAAAATTTACATTGAACAACCTAATTATGGAGAAGGCTGACAAATTAATGGATAAAGGGTTAGAACCTGATTACAATAAAATTGCTGCCAGCCTTCAGGATACTTTAATGGAAGTTCTTTCGAAACTTGAACCCTACAGCTTTCCACCCGAAAAGGTTGACTACTACTCATCGGTTGGGGGAACACCACACCTTGACGGTGATTACACTGTTTTTGGGGAAGTAATTGAAGGGCTTGAAGTTGTTGATAAAATTGCAGCTGTAGAAACAAATCAGGCCGATATGCCACTTAAGCCCATTAAAATTAGCATGAAAGTGTTAACAGAATAATGATTTACTGTATTTTTGCAACTTTATTACTTATTTGTTAATTGATACGCAATGCGAAGCAGAATTGAAGAGATTAGAAAAGAAGCAGAGGTTTTTTCACCTGAAAATTTGAAGGAGCTGGAAGATTTCCGAATTAAAATGCTGGGGAAAAAGGGTCTCATTACCCAACTTTTTGTCGATTTCAGGGATGTTCCCAACGAGCAGAAAAGGGATATTGGAAAGCAGGTGAATGAGCTGAAAACCTTCGTTTCAACAAAAATTGAAACCCTTTCGCAAACAATCGCTTCAAGTAGCAAAAAAAGTTACGAAATTGATTTGTCGCTACCGGGTGTTCCTTTCACTCTGGGTAGCAGGCACCCAATTTCTCTTGTTAAAGAAGAGCTGTACGATATTTTTAAGCAGCTTGGTTTCAGCATTGCCGAAGGACCAGAAATTGAGGACGATTGGCATGTTTTCAGCTCGCTGAATTTTCCCGAGGAGCATCCGGCCCGCGATATGCAGGATACCTTCTTTATCGAGTCGAAACCCGATATCGTTCTTCGTACCCACACCTCATCGGTTCAGGTTCGGGTAATGGAAACCCAGAAACCACCCATAAGGGTAATTTGTCCGGGAAGAGTTTTCCGTAACGAAGCCATTTCGGCCCGTGCGCACTGCATATTCCATCAGGTTGAAGGGTTATATATTGATGAGAATGTTTCATTTGCCGATTTGAAGCAGGTGCTCCTTTTCTTTGCCAAGGAGATGTTCGGGAAGAACGCAAAAATCAGACTTCGTCCTTCATTCTTTCCTTTCACCGAACCCTCTGCGGAAATGGATGTAAGCTGCAACCTCTGCGGAGGAAAAGGCTGTAACGTTTGCAAGTACACCGGTTGGCTCGAAATACTGGGATGCGGTATGGTTGATCCCAATGTTCTTGAATTCAACAATATCGATAGTAAAAAGTATACTGGCTACGCTTTCGGTATGGGAATTGAGCGAATGGCTATGCTAAAGTATCAGGTAAAAGACCTTCGTATGTATTTTGAGAACGATGTTCGGTTTTTAAATCAGTTTAAGTCTTCATTATAGAAATAATATTTGTAAACTTTATTCTGGTTTTTTTTGTTTTTACAATTACTCAAGGGTTACTCCTAACAAATAAATTGTGCACGAAAATAACTGCAAAGTATGTTTAGCCTCGTATAACTCAGTGTTTAAAGCACTGACATCCGAGGAGCACAACCACTTAAACTCCGATAAGGTTTGTGAAAACTATAAGCGGGGCAAAATTATTTACTCCGAGGGCAGCCGAATTGCGGGTGTTTTTTGTATAAATAGCGGAGTTCTAAAAATTTATAAAACCGGCAGCGATGGCAAAGAGCAGATAGTTGCTTTTGCCAAGGGGGGCGATATTATTGGATACCGTTCCGTGTTAAGCAACGAACCCGCTTGTACTACGGCTCAGGTTATTGAGGATGCAAAAATTTGCTTTATTCCTTCGGAAGTTATTTTTCAGCTAATACGTTCCAACGGCGATTTTTCCATTGGCTTACTGCAGCTAACCTGTCGCGAGCTTAACCAGGCCAACAGCTTCATTAAGGATATTGCACAAAAATCGGTTCGCGAACGTTTGGCCGAGGTTCTGCTTATGCTTCAGGATACATTTGGATGTAACAGCGAGGGCTTCCTTAACATTATTCTTACCCGTGAGGAGTTCTCGAACATTGTTGGAACTGCTACCGAATCGGTAATTCGTCTGCTATCCGATTTTAAGAGCGATGGAATTATTTCCATGAACGGAAAGAGAATTAAAATTGAGGATAAAAATTATCTCGAGAAGATTTCGAAATCGTTTAATTGATTTTATAAATTCACCTCAATAGTTTTAATATACCTTCTACATCGTCAGTTTCTAAAAAATCTGGACTTTTATTAATTGCTTCAATGTTATCTTTTCTATTTCTTAAATCAAAAAGCGAAACCATAATTCCATTTGCATGAGCAAAATCAATATCAGTTTTTTTTGCAATTTTTGATGATATTGTTATTCCCTTTAAATTGTATTTATTAGCTAATTCAAACCCATTTTGAAAGGTAGTAAATGTATAAATGAAAATTTTATAGTTTGGTCTTTTCTCCTTTAATGTTATAATAAACCATTGCTCTTTTGCCTCAATATATACATTATTTTCTAAGTTGTATCTTTCAATAAACTCAATAAGCCTTTCTGCAAAAAGTTCATAATAACAAATAGCGTCTTCACCAAAATATGTCAACTTACATTCAAGAAAAAAAGTGTAATTTGTTAGTTTTGACATGCTTGAGAAAATATCATTTAATTTAAGTATTCTGTAGTTTCCGTAGGGTCCGTACTGATAATCAACATTCTTAAGTTCATCCCATGTAAAGTCGAATATTGTCCCAGATAAAGATGTAGATTGGCTTAAATCTTCATCATGAAAAGCAACAAGGGTTCCGTCTTTTGTTAATTGAATATCAATTTCTGTTCCATCCATTCCTAGGTTCAAACATTTACTAATCGATTCGTAACTATTCATTGGGTAAGTACTATGAATACCCATTCCTCCATGTCCTAAAAGTGTTATACTGTTTCCATTTAAGTTTGATATCTCAAATTCCTCTTTTCCGCATGAAAAAAAAGATAATATCATAATTACTAGTAATGTATATTTTATTTTCATGAAGTAGAAATTTAGAAGCGATATCCAACTGATAAACCAGCCCAATTTCTATAGTACTTATTCTGAAAAATTATAGGTGTATAAGTAACTCTAAAGAAAACATTTTGGTTTTTTGGATAGTATCGGTATCCAATATTAATAATTGTACTAAAGTTGAGTATACGTTCTTTTTTAAAGCTACTAGAATTTGCTTTCACAAGTAAAGAAATGGTTTCTCCAACTCCCATCTCAAAATTGTTGATTTTACCTAAAGTAGTAGTAAACATTACTGGAAATAATATGTCTGGATTAAATTTGTTTGTATAATCCATAATATTAATTGTTCCAATTCCTGAAAGAACTCTAAAAGAAAGATATTCTTTACTGTAAATAATTCGTTCAAAGTTTATTGATCCAAAACCACCTGAGCCTCCTAACTCAATATAAAGATTGTTCTGCTTTAGAGATATTATATCATTCTGTGAAAATACATTTGAGGAATAAACTATAAAAAGTATTAGAAAATTGATTAATAACTTAATAGAATTAGTTTTCATTAATTCTAAAAAATCTTTAAAACAACTTTCCCTGCCGGGTAAAACCCTCCAGTCCCAAATGCTTTACTGCCAAAGCAGTAATTTCTCGTCCTCGTGGTGTTCTGTTCAAAAATCCTTCCTTAATAAGGAATGGTTCGTAAACCTCCTCAATGGTTCCGCTATCCTCGCCAACTGCTGTCGCGATGGTGTTTAGTCCAACCGGTCCACCATTAAACTTCTGAATTATTGTGGTCAGTATCCGGTTGTCCATCTCGTCAAGTCCCCGCTTATCGATGCTAAGCGCATCAAGCGCAATTCGTGCAATTTTAATATCGATTTTGCCATCGCCCTTCACCTGGGCAAAATCGCGCACCCTACGAAGTAAAGCATTTGCTATTCGGGGAGTTCCGCGGCTTCGTAGCGCTATTTCCTGCGCTGCATCGTCGTTAATTTCAATCTGTAGTATTCCAGCCGATCGTTTAACTATATTCTGAATTACTTGCCAATCGTAGTATTCCAAATGCGCTTTAATACCAAACCGGGCACGTAGTGGACTGGTAAGAAGTCCGCTTCGGGTAGTAGCACCAATAAGCGTGAAAGGATTTAGTGTAATTTGAATGCTTCTGGCGCTCGGTCCCTTGTCAATTAATATATCAATTGAGTAATCCTCCATGGCGGAGTAGAGGTACTCTTCAACAATTGGACTTAACCGATGAATCTCATCGATAAACAGAACATCTCCCTCCTCAAGGTTCGTGAGTAAACCGGCTAAATCGGCTGGCTTATCGAGAACGGGACCGCTGGTAACCTTTAGGTTTACTTCCAATTCATGGGCAATTATATTGGCAAGGGTAGTTTTGCCCAAACCGGGAGGTCCATGTAGTAGAACATGGTCGAGCGATTCGCCGCGCATTCTGGCAGCTTGCACGAAAATTTTTAGGTTATCCACAATTTTTTCCTGACCAAAAAATTCCTGAAAATCATTTGGCCTTACCTTCTTCTCAACTTCTCGTTCCGATTCGGACAACCTAAAATCGCGAATAAAGCTGCTTTCTTCCATTCCTAGTATTTTAGTCGTATGCCGTTTATTAAGTACTCCTTACCATTGCGGTAGGTAATTGTAATTGCTTGCGTTCCATCAGTATTATACTTTTTCCAGGTTCCCGATGGAACTCCCGATTCCCAAATTTGCTCCTCCTTCAAAATAGCGTTGGGGTAGTAGTAGCGATGTTTTCCAACCTGATAGCCATTTAAAAACTCGCCCTCAAAGTACTTACTTCCATCGGTATAGTAGCTATTTATTTTACCGCTTAGCTCTCCAAAAATATAAAAACCTTTCCAAACAATATCACCAATTCTTACTTCCCACTCGCCATCCTCCTTACTTTCGGAAAAGTACCCTTTTACTATGGTATTTCCTAAGCTATCGTACTCAAAGTAATCGCCCTCGAGAATTCCGTAGTAGTAATTCTCAACTTTTTTTAGTTGACCATTGTTGTAAAACCAATTCCACTTTCCATGCTCCTTCCCGTTTTGGTAAACTCCTTCTTGCTCCAAATTTCCATTGGGATAGAAAAAATTCCATGCTCCATTTTTTATTCCGTTGGAATAATTTCCTTTCGACTTAATGGTACCATTCTCAAAGTAAGCAATCCAAAAATTTTCCTTTTTTCCATTCTGTTGGCACTTTCCTTTTCCTACTATTTTGCCTGTTAAACTATACTCGTAGCATTCGCCAGGTATGCCATCAAGAATTTCAACGTGAATACCTACCGGAGTATCACCAAAAAAAGTTCCCTTTCGTTCTACACCCAACGAATCGGTGTACTCCAAAAAATCGAACGACGAATCATTTTTACTCTCTTCAATCTGGCCGCTTAAGTAGTAAACCTGATATATAACATCGCCATTTTTTGCGAAAATTCTGTTCCATCCGTGCTTTTCTCCATGCTTGTACTCGGTTACCTCATTTACCTCGAAATTATTGTAAAGTTCAACCCACTTTCCATGCTTTAATCCGGAGGAATCAACCCTATTTACCTCTTCAATGTCAACCAATTTTCCATTTCTGTAGTAGCTTATTTCCTTTACAACGGAATCGGAACGAAAAGTATATCCAGTTCCATGATACTTATCGTTTTCAAAAGGAATTATTTTTTCAAGGTAACCGCTCTTGCTGAAGTAGAAGCCCTTTCCAACTCTTGAGCCATTCTCGAAAAGTTCTTCCAATTTCTTAACGGTTATATACTTACCTTTTAGGTAGGCCTTTTGGTACTCAACGCTTAAACCGTGCTTTTTTCCGTTTAGGTACGACAAAGTTTTTTCTATATCACCATTCGAATCGAAAAACTCCCAGTATCCATTCAGTTCACCGTTCTTCCATTCGCCTTTCGATCTAACCATTCCGTTGGGGTAGAATGTTTCCCAAATACCATTTGGCTTTCCGTTTACCAATTCACCGGAACTGGCAATGCTGCCGTTTGGATAGTAGTAGGTTTGTTTTTTTGATAACGAATCGGTTTGAGAAAATAATTTCGCTGCAGGGAAAAGAATTAAACCTGCAAAGAAAGAGAGGGTTAGAAAAACTTTTTTATACAATATTGAAATTGTTATATAATTCCCAGCTGTTTCGAAATATCGAGCATCCGTTCGATGGGTTTAACTGCTTTAACACGAATTTCCTCATTTATTTCCACTTCAGGAACCTCATGAAGTAAGGTTAAGTAAATTTTCTTAAGGGTAATTAGTTTCATAAACGAACATTCGTTACAGCCGCAGGAGCTGTCCTTGGGAGGAGCAGGTATGAAGTTCTTGTTGGGTTCGGCTTTCTGCATTTGGTGCAGAATTCCCCACTCCGTTGCCACAATGTAATCGTTTCCACTGTCCTTCTTTACGAAAGAGAGCAACTCAGAGGTTGACCCAATAAAATCGGAAACCAGAAGAATTGGTTTTTGGCACTCGGGATGCGCAATAAGTTTGGCCTTTGGGTTCTCCTTCCTTAGCTCTAGAATACGCTCCAGCGAAAACTCCTCGTGCACATGGCATGCTCCGTTCCACACAACCATATTCTCTCTGCCGGTTACCCTCTTTATATAATTACCCAGATTTCTATCGGGAGCAAAAATTAATTTTGCATCTTTGGGAAAGCTATCCACAATTTGCACAGCATTGCTGGATGTACAGCATACATCGGACAAAGCCTTAATTGCAACGGTTGTATTTACGTAGGTTACTACAGTATGATCGGGGTGCTCTTTGACAAACTTTTCGAACTCATCGGGTGGACATGAATCGGCCAGACTGCAGCCAGCCATTAAATCGGGAATTAAAACTTTTTTTTGGGGCGAAAGCATTTTGGCCGTTTCGGCCATAAAGTGAACACCGGCAAAGAGAATAATATCTGCGTTTGTTTCTGCAGCCTTTTGCGATAAACCCAAGCTGTCGCCAATGTAATCGGCTATATCCTGAACTTCACCCTGCTGGTAGAAATGCGCAAGAATTACGGCGTTCTTCTCCTTCTTTATGCGATTAATTTCTTCAACCAGGTTAAGGCTGGGGTCCACGGGCAGATTTACAAATCCGTTCTTTACAATTCCATTTTTTTTATCAACACCCATATCATTATAATCTTTTAAAATGAAAAAAATTTTTAATCCTTATGATGATGTTATCCTGTTGAAAGGGTTAGAAAAAATTTTTTGTTTCGCTTGCAAAATTCGTTATTAAATATGGGATAACAAATTTTTAACAGCACTTTAACAGCAGGCCGGTTTGATTTTCAAACCATTCTGTACTTTATAAACAAGTTGTGAGCTCCTTTTGTTGATGAAAACTTACACGAAGCTAACAACCCGCCTAAAGGTTGAGAAGCTGTTAAAAAGTGTTGATGAATTTTTTTGCCGGGCTATTTGAAGTTTTAAAAAAGTTTTTATCAGAATAGCGAAGCTAAAACTCCAAATTTTGTTTTGATTTTTTAGCCACCAAAAAGCTAACAAAGGGTTAACAGGAAGCTAACGGGTCAGCAGAGGGGTGAAAAATTGGGAGGATGAAAGAAAAAGTTCC
>Ga0116152_10002310_pt1 | contig 15543 bp, 19 predicted proteins | sample AD_UKC119_MetaG_FD_89894 | JGI IMG/M metagenome (GOLD analysis project Ga0116152, IMG submission 89894) | Active sludge microbial communities of municipal wastewater-treating anaerobic digesters from Hong Kong - AD_UKC119_MetaG | ecosystem: Engineered > Bioreactor > Anaerobic > Digestate... | reverse complement strand
GCGCGGTTTCCAGCAGGTCGGCCATCACCATCATGGAGGTGAGCGGCGTTTTCAGCTGGTGGGAAATGTCGGAAAGCGAGTCCTTAAGCTTCTCCTTGTCCTCAAGCAGCGCGTTTGCCTGTTCCTGCTTGAGGCGTACCAGCGTCTGGATGTCGTTGCGCAATATGCTTAGCTTTCCTTCACGGTTATCCAGCATTTCCACGCTTTCACCGTCTACGATGCGCCGGATGTTCTGCGACAGCTCTTCGACCGCATGCTTACGGATCCACACGATAGCCCACCCCCCGTACGGTTTCGATGGCGGCGGCATCGCCCAGCTTTTGCCGCAGGCGCTTGATGTACACCGTCAGCGTGTTGTCCTCCACAAAGTCGCCGGCGCCGTCCCACAGCTGATCCAGTATCTGCACGCGCGTAAGCGTTTGCCCGGGGTGCGTGGCAAACAGCAGCAGCAATCGGTACTCCAGCGCCGTCAGCTCCAGCGGCTGCCCGTGGATGGAGGCGGTGCTTTTAATGGGATTGATGGTCACCTGGTCAAGGGTGAGCGTATCGCCCGTGCCGCCCGCGCGCCGCCGCAGCACGCTTTTCACGCGCGCCAGCAGCTCCCGCAGGCGGAAGGGCTTGACGATGTAGTCGTCCGCGCCGCTTTCCAGCGAGCGCACCATCGCGCCCTCGTCGTCCACCACGGTGACAAACAGCACGGCCGTATCCGTGGGCCTGAGCGCCGCCTGCACGTCCCAGCCGGTGCCATCTGGCAGCTGCATGTCCAGCACAGCCAGATCAAACGCGGCCTCGCCGATCAGCCGTCTGGCCTCGCCCACGGTTTTGGCGTGCGCCACGGCGTAGCCCTCGGCCTCCATCGCGTATACGAGGCCGGAAGCGATCATTTTATCATCCTCCACGAGCAAAATACGGGCGGGATTCATAAGGCGTCACCCTCCTTTATCAGCGGTGCAAGGCTCGAAAGTACCCATTTCGTGGCATATTCGTCCGCATGCGCCGGATAGGCAAAGCCGGACGCTTCCGCTACGGCCACAGATAGCCGCCGGAACAGGGCCATGGTCTGTATCAACGCTTTGGCCATATCGGCCGGATCGTAGTGCGCGAAGGCGGACTGCAAATCGGCAAGTATGTCGTTGGCGGCCCAACGCTCGATAAACCGGCCGCGATACCACGTATACCGGCCGCTGCGGCGTACGGTGTGCTCATACTGCTCAATTATCCACAGCAGCTTCCATTTCAGATACATGTCCACGCAGAATTTCGCTGTCCACAGCTCATGGCGCAGCAGCTTTTTGGCTGTCCAAACGGTATGATACCAAAAGTCGTTAACGGTATTGCAAAAGTCCGCTTCCGTAGCAGGGATAAACACGGCGGCGGGCACAGGCGGCGGGAGCTGCAGACCGGTTTTATTGACCAACACCCGATATCCGTTGGCGAGGATACCTGCGGCTTCGCCCGATACCAGCGCACGGACGGCGGCTTCTTTTTCCAGTATCACAAAGTCCACATCCTGCGCGTCGTCAAACAGCACACGCCGCTCCTTTTGCCCGTCAACGGTCGGCTCGGAGAACGAAATATGGAAGTTCCCGATCTCTTCCAGCCACGAATCGGAAGCCACGAAATACGCCGCATCCTCTGCCACCATGATAAGGTCCGTATCGGAATACGCGTCCGCCGGATTTTCCTCCCGGGCCCTGGAGCCGACAAGGATCAGGGCGGACACGGCGTCGTTGTGCGCTGCAAATTGGATAATCCGTCCCAGCAGGGATTGCTGCATGACTGTACCTTCTTTCTGTGATTACCGCTTGATCAGTAGCACGGCAACGTCGTTAACGTTGGTGCCTGTGGGGCCGGTGACGATCAGCCCGCCGCTGGCCTGCAGCGCGTGGTAGCTGTCGTTGCATTGCAAAACAGCCTGAATATCCATCCCTTGATCCCGCAGGCGCTGCGCGGTTTGCCCATCCACATACCCGCCCGCCGCGTCGGTGGGGCCGTCGGTGCCGTCGGAGCCAACGGAAAACAGCGCGGTATCGGCAAGGCCGTCAAGCTGTTGTGCCGCTGCCAGCGCCAGCTCCTGATTGCGTCCGCCCAGCCCGCTGCCCGTGAGCCGAACCACGGTTTCGCCGCCCGCGATATAGGCGACGGAGTGATCCGTATTCTGATGGGTTTTGGCAATGGACGAAAGGAAGCTGCCGGCGTCCCGCGCGGTGCAGCACAGGCTGTCGGTCAGCAGATGGGGTGCATAACCCAAGCCGCGGCAGGCGTCCGCAGCCGCCGCGCACAGATGGCGTACGCTGCCTGCTACAACGGTTTCCACATTGTGAAGCGTCTTTGGCGTTTCCTGCGCAAGCAGGCGCGAAATTTCGCTGTCAAGCGGCAGCCCATAGCGACGGACGACCGCCAGTGCGCCTTCACTTGTGGACGAATCGGGATAGGCCGGACCGGAAGCGATCACGGCGGGATCGTCGCCCAGCACGTCGGAAAGGGCGAGGGTCAGCACGTGCGCGGGGGCGCAGTGCAGGGCAAAGCGCCCGCCCTTTACAGCGGAAAGGTGCTTGCGGACGGCATTTATCTGTGTAATATCCGCGCCGGCGGCCAGCAGCTGTTTGGTGAGCTCCTTCAGCGTGTCCAGCGGCACCAGCGGCGCGGCAAACAGGGCCGACCCGCCGCCGGACACTAAAAACAGAACCGTGTCTTCAGCCGAAAGGTCCGCCGTTACGCGCAGAGCTTCCCGGGTGGCGGCTATGCTGTTTGCGTCCGGTACGGGGTGCCCTGCCTCAAAGATACGCATGCCGGGCAGTGCGCCCTTGCTGTGGCCGTATTTGGTGATCACGATGCCGCCTGTCAGCCGGTTACCCAGCACATCACAGGCGGCCCTGGCCATCTGCCAGCCCGCCTTGCCGATGGAAACCAGCACCAGCCGACCGTGCCCGAACGACCTGCCGGCTAGTACGCTTTGCACGGCGCTGTCCGGCAGCACGGCCTGCAGCGCGGCGTTAAGTATCTGCCCGGCGTCCGCGCGTAAGCTGCTACTATTCAAAGGTTTTCGGATTGGTGTATCCCGGCTTGACCAGCACGTTATCCTTATCCTTTACGTACTCGTCGTATACGTCCGCCCATTCGCCGAAGGAGTATTCCTCCACCGAAACGGAGATGTACTTTTTGGGCTTGCCCATCGTTTGGTTTACGATGTCGGCAATCTGCTCGGCGGCCTTTTGCAGCTGCGCCTGCGAGGGGCCCGCGATGGTTTTGATCACGACATGGGGCATGGGGATTCCTCCTTTTGCATCTATGCGGTTGCTGTGCCTATTGTAGCAGATTCGTATGGCGCTTGCCAAGCGGCGGGTACGCCGCGGTGCGCGGGCATGGCTGCAGATAAGCAGACGGGATAACTATTCGTGTGCTGACTATTTCCAGATGGGCTTGACAAATAGTCAGCACTGAGTATAATAGTCAGCGCTGACTATTTGCCGGCGAAGGAGGAAGAAGAATGGTTCCGCTGTATATTCTGGGGCTGCTGCAGCGCTACGGCCCCCAGCACGGGTATCGGATCAAGAAAATCATCGCCGAGCAACTGTCCGATTTTACACAGATCAAGCTGCCGACGATCTATTACCACCTTGCCAAGATGGAAGCTGACGGCCTGCTGCGCGCGGAAAGCGAAAAGCCCGGCAGCCGACCGGAAAAAACAGTGTACAGCATTACCCAAATGGGTATGGCGGCCTATCGGGGCATGCTGTCTGAACAGCTGTGTACGGAGTACCGGCTTGCGTTGCCGATGGACGCGATCTTCTATTTTTCCGATCAGTACGAACCGCAAAACATAACCCGGGCGCTGCAGACCTATGCTGACAAGCTGCGCCGCACACTGGCCGGCATTGAGCGCCACAGAGATGAAACCCTGTCCCATGTGCCCGACGATGCAAAAATGATGGTGAACGTTATTTTCAGCCACCATCTGCACCACTACCGGGCAGAGCTTGCCTGGGCGGACGAAACGCTGCGCAGCCTGGCAGAATAAGGAGAGAATTTATGCTGAAACCAAGGATCCCCGAGACAAACGAAGGAATACAAAACGCCGTTACCGTAGAGGTGTTTGACCGGTTTGCAAAATATATGCGCGACAGGGGTATGAACAACGTCGATGCATTCCTCGGCGCGGGAATCGGCACCGGCAATATTCTGGAGATCGGCCCGGGCCCCGGGTATGTGGGGCTGGAGCTGCTGAAAAAAGCGCCGGATGCGGCGCTGACAGGCTGCGAAATCAGCCCGGAAATGATCAAAATGGCACAAAAAAACGCAAAGGAATACGGATTTGCGCAGCGCACAAGGTATGTGGAGGGCAACGGAATGCATATGCCCTTTGCCGACGCTTCGTTTGACGGGGTGTTTTCCAACGGCTCGCTGCATGAGTGGGAGGATCCCGTCAGCGTTTTCAACGAGATTTACCGTGTACTGAAGCCAAACGGCGTGGTTTGCATCGCCGATATGCGGCGGGATTCCCATCCGGCGCTGAACTGGATTGCCTATCATACGGCCAAGCCCAGGGAAATCCGCCCGGGATTTCTCACCTCGCTGCACGCGGCCTATACGGTGGAAGAGCTGCGGGCGCTTGTACAGCGTTCCGCCCTGGCGTCCGCCGAGGTTAACAGGGAGGTTTTCGGCCTGTTTATTACGGGCAGGAAGGGCTTATAATCCGCCCTTGCGCACGCTGAACAGGAAATGCGGCATATCCACGCCGCGGTAATGCTTGGTAAAATGCTTGCGGATACACATGCCGTTGCGGATGGCCACGTTCATGGACGGGATGTTGCTAGCGCGGATGATGGAATAGATCTCGGGAAAGCCGAGAACTTCAAAGGCGTACTGCTTACAGGCAACGGCGGCCTCCGCCGCATAGCCGTTGTGCCAGTAGGCACGGTTGAACAGATAGCCGATCTCGGGCACGCGCTCGTCTTCCACGGGCTGCCACGTAATTCCCATCTGTCCGATCATTTCGCCCGTTTCCTTCAGGATCACCGCCCACAGGCCAAAGCCGTCCTCCCGATAGCGGGCAAGCTGCCGGTCCAGCCATTCGCGGGCCTCGGCCTGGGTAAACGCGCCCTCGTAGGCGTACATGGTTTCTTCGTCGCACAGGATGGCGGCAAGGGCGTCAAAGTCCGCCTCCGTCATCTCCCGCAGGTACATGCGTTTGGTTTGGATGATTTTTTTCATGGTTTCCTCCGTTTACAGACTTCGTTTTTGAAACAGCAGTACAGCGGCGGCGGTGTTGGCCGCAATCAGGCCGACCGTAACCCCGGCGGCCCGGGCCATGGCGCCGGGCGCCAGCGTGCCGGTGAGCAGGGACATGGACTGTGTCAGGTATAGCGGCAAATACGGGGCAACATTGGGCAGCAGGCCCAGCAGATAGACCGCCAGCACGGCGCCGCCGGTGCCAAGCAGCACGCCGGTATTGGCGGAGGCCGGCGCGGAGCATAGCACCATCACCGAAAGCACCCATATGCCAAACAGAAGGTACAGTCCGGCGGCAAGGCCCACATGCTGCGCGATCCCGTTATCCCAGTAAAATGCGGTATAGCCAAGGGTAATAAAATAACATAAATAGTATAGGCCTGTCCAGACCACAAGCAAGGTCAACGCCTTTGCGGCGAGAATTTTAGTGCGCTTGAGCCCTTTGGTGAGCACCAGCACCAGCGTGCCTTTCTGGTATTCCGCCGTAAAGATGGCGGATGTCATCAGCACAAAAATCAGAAGCGCGATGGGAAGGTTTTTATAAAACTGCGTCCATGACGTAAGTGCGTTTACCGCAATATTGGTGATAATGATCCCGCTCTCGGCCATCGAACCGGAGAGGGATTGCAGCATCCACGGCGTTAGCTTTGCGATTGCCGGATTCATGATGCCAAACAGTGCAAACAGGATTATCAGCACCAGCAGCCGTCCGGTGCGCAGCATTTCCAGCTGCTCCTTTTTGAAAAACGCATAGAAGGTTTTCATTGTCCGGCCACCTCCATAAACAGCGATTCCAGCGTCGGCTCCCGCTTTTCCATACGCCGGATGGGAATATGGCTGTCCAGCAGCAGCCGCATTACGGCTTCCGCCTGTTCATCCTGGGTAAACAGCAGATGGGAGCGGGTCAGCTGCTTAGCATCCGGAAACGCGGCCAGCAGCCGCTGTGCGTCCCGGGGATACTCCAGCTCCACTTCAAATCCGGCGCTGTGATGGTGCTGCTTGACCTCTTCCAGCGTTCCCTGCAGCACGATTTTGCCATGGTGCAAAAAGGCGATCTCGTCGCAGATGCGCTCCACGTCGGACAGGATATGCGTGGAAAACACCACTGTGGTCTGCTCCTTGGCATTGACCAGAATGTCCAGGATTTCCTTGCGCCCGATGGGATCCAGCGCGGAGGTCGGCTCATCGCAGATCAGGAGTCTCGGCCTGTTCAGCAGCGCCTGCGCGATGCCGAGGCGCTGCTTCATCCCACGGGAAAAGCCGCGGATGCGCCGCTTTTCTCCGGCAAGGCCCACCAGCGTGAGCAGCTCCCCGGCCCGCGGCGCAATAGCGCGCGCGGGCATGCCCGATATTTCTCCGCAAAAGCGCAGGTATTCATCCGGCGTCATAAAGGAGTAGAACTCCGGCACATCCGGCAGATAGCCTACAAAGCGATTGGCGGCGGTCTGGCCGTAGCGCACCGGCTCGCCGTTAACGGTCACGGCGCCGCCGTCCATTTGCAGCAGCCCCAGAATCATCTTCATGGTCGTGGTTTTTCCCGCGCCGTTTTGTCCCACGAAGCCGAACAGCGTGTGCTCGGGTACGCGGAAGCTTACATCCTCCAGCACGCTAAGGCTGCCAAAGCGCTTTTGCACGTGCTTGAGCTCCAGTATATCCATTCAGGCGTCCTCTTTTCCCAGCAAAAAATACAAAACGGGGCCGATGAACTCCATGCCGATGATGGCGACGGCCAGCCACAGCGCGCGGGTGCCGCGCTTGTAGGTTTTATGCGTAAGGATATGGTAAAGGGTGTAGCCCAGCAGCGCAAACTGCGCGACGATCAGCGGGATCAGGAACGGGAGCATTTCATGGATAGAAGACATACTTATTCCTCCTGTAATGTGGTTTGGATAGCCTGGAACATCGGGATGGCCCGCAGCGGCTCAAATGCCGGATGGCGCAGGCCCTGCAGAGCGCTTTGCTTGATCAGCGCCTTATCGCGCGGGGGATTGGGGCCGAGCGCCAGATTGTCAAACCAGGGCTCCAGACGGGTAAAATAGTCGTCCCCGTGCAGCATCACAGGGCCGTCGTCAAACAGGTTGCCGATGGCCTGCGCATAGTCGGAAAGCCGCTTGAGCGCCTGCTCTGGCTTACCCAGCGCCATTTGGATCAGCGCCGCCTGAAAGGAGAACTGCGCCATCGTGTTGGGGTGCAGCCGTGAAAGACGGTATGCGCCGGCAACGCTGTCCACACGACGGATGGTCTCCTCACAGCCGGGAAGGTCGTCACCGTTGACGGTCAGGTATTGCACGGAAGCGCCGACGAAGAACAGCAGGTTCAGGTACATCGAAATCTGTGCGGTATCGACGGCCCGTTCCGTTTGGCCCGCAAGCTGATAGGCGCGGATCAGCGTCGCGTCGTTTTGCATGGACAGGCGCGAAGGATCCAGCGTCGGCTCCAGCACGTCGATCACGGCGTTTGGATTGCCCAGCTGCAGATCGATCAGCGCCTTGAGGGATGTGGCGTCGCCGCACAGGCTGACGGACTTGCAGTTTTCCAGAATATGCGTACACAGCGCACCGGCTTCTTCCAGCAGGCTTTGCGCCTCCTGCGCGTCGTTTGCCATAAAATAATGGTTAAGGTACAGCACGCACAGCTGCAGCAGGAGCGGGTAGCAGGCGTAGTATTGATGGACGACAGCGCGTACCTCCGCAAGCACATCCGCAAACGGGCGTGCGGCAAAGGCGGCGGCGAACGTATGGTACATCCGGCGAATCTGCTCGCGGCTGAGCTGCGGCTCGTATCCCAGCAGCGCATCCACTGTTACGTTGAAGTAGGTGGCAAGCTGCGGCAGCAGCAGGATATCCGGCATGCTTTGTCCGGTTTCCCATTTGGATACGGAGGCTTTCGTCACACCGATAAAATCGGCCAGTTCCTCCTGCGTGATCTTTTTTTGCTTGCGCAGCATAACAAGGTTTTCCGCTATCTTCAGCGTGTTCATCCCGTATCGCCTCCCGATCCTTATTGTATGCGGGACGGGGTGGAAATACAATGGAGAAACACGATACTACGCGATATAAAATCAACCGGCAGGAAACATCCCGTCGGCTGATTTGAAACGATAAGGGTGTGGCTGCGCTATTGCCCGGGCGTATGCCGTGACCAGCTTTGCAGCTCGAGTATATTGCCCTCCGGATCGCGCGCATACACGGCATGCAGCGTGCGGCCGTCGGCATAGTCCGCGGCAATGCGCTCGCCCAGGGTACCGCCGCCTGCGGCCAGCACGGTGGCCAGCGCCGCGTCCACATCCTCTACCTCAAAAGCGAGGTGCGCGATCCCGGGGCGGTTGATCACGTGGGGCAAAGCATCGGCAGATTGATCATACTGGAAGATTTCCAGTGTGGGATGGTCGCCTCCGTACCCGGGCAGCAGCAGATGCTCGCCCGTGAGATGCGCGCCCTGCAGGCCGGTAAGTTGGTCCAGCCAATCGCCGCGCAGGTCGCGCGTTTCGCCGATGCTTTGGCAGTGCAGCACGGATTTGTAAAAGGCAATCAGCTTTTTCGCGTCTTTGGCAACAAGGTTGGTGTGTGCATAGCGAAACATATACGGCGCTCCTTCGGCGTGTTTATGTATGAGGGATCAGCGGCTTGGCAAAGCATACGGATTCGGGCATGCCCTGATATTGCGCGTAGTTTTCAATGCGGGTAAAGCCGATGTCGGTATAAAAACGGATGGCGGGCGTCATCAGGCGGCCGGTTTCCAAAATCAGGCGCGAGTAGCCCTTGGACAGTGCCAGTTCTTCCAGCCTTTGCATCAGCAGGCGCGCATGGCCGTGCCGCCGGTATGCGGGGCGGGTGTATACGCGCTTGACCTCCGCCGTATCCGCGCTGAAGCGCTTAAAGCCCGCGCAGCCCGCCGCCTGATCGCCGTCCAGCAGCAAAAGCACATCGGTAACAGCCTCCGGCGTATTGTACTGCACATAGTCCCTGCGCTGTACCTCGCCGCCGACAAGGTCGTTCAAATACGCGTCCAGCTCCAGGCACATTGTGCCAAAGCGCGGGTCGCGGCCGGTGGTGGCGATCATTTGCAGCGAATCAGTCAAACTCATCCAGCAGCACCATGTGCAGGTGATCTTCCCAAACGCCGTTGATTTTCAGATATTTTTTGGCAATGCCTTCCGGCTGGAACTCGCATTTTTCCAGCACCCTGCGCGAGGGCAGGTTATCGGGCATTACATTGGCTTCAATGCGGTGCAGGCCCAGAATATCAAACGCATAAGCCGCTACGGCGCGGATTGCCTGCGTCATATAGCCTTTATTGACATGATCCTGGTCCAGCTTATAGCCCAGAAAGCAGGATAAAAAGCTGCCCCGGATCACATTGCTTAAGGTGATGGTGCCGATGATAGTCTGCGGATCATCTCGTAGAAAGATAAAGAAGCGGTACGAGGTCTTTTTCGCCTCGGCTTCGATATCCTGCGCAAGCAGCGCCTTTTGATACGCAAGCGTATAAAAGTCGGGATCCCGCGTGGGCTCAAAGGCTTCCAGAAACGCCTTGTTCTTTTCATAATACGCAAGCATACGGTCCGCAAACGCAACGTCGGCGGTGCGGAGAATGAGACTGCGGGTTTCCAGCGAAATAGCCATAATGCCGCCTTTCGGTCATAGGGGGAAAAAATACAGGGGTTGCTCACGCATGAGTATACCCTATCGCTATTCAGATGGCAATATCGATTGCGGCCCGGGTAAACGCGCTAATCATCGCTTACCTGAGCCGGTCAGCCGGTATACCGCATTTCACATTCCGAAAGCTGATCGGAAAGCTTATGCTGGCTGCCGGTTTTTTGAAAGCCGTACTTGGTGTACAGGGAGCATGCCTTTTGGTTATTGGACAGCACCCAAAGCGTAGGCGTGCCTGTGCACTGCTCCATCGCAAATAAAAGCAGCTTTGTGCCGTAGCCCTTGTGCTGTTCCTCGGGTGCAATATACAGGTCCTCAATCAGGTTTTCGCATACCGAAACAATGCCCACGGGCTTTGGCTCCGTCAGCATATACAGCGTCTTGCCGGCCTGCAGCCTGCCGCGCAGGTAGTCGACCTGCTGCGCAGGCGTGTGGCGCTCTACAAATTCCCTGCTGCAAAAGCTGCGGTGCGATTCCTGCCACGATGCGGAGCGGATTTCCGCCGCGAGCGCGATGTTTCGTTCATCTATCGCAACAATCGGTGCCGGGCAATCGGGTGTTTGCCATTGGGACGCCAGAATGCCGTACAGGTACGTGTCCTTCCAAAGAGGTTGGCCGTTGCCGTCTGTTTTGAAATACACGTTTTGATGCAGATGGCCTTCCCGGCGCATATGCAGCCGTTCCAGCAGCTTCCATGACTTTTCGTTTTTCGGGTCGCACATGGCGATAATCCGCCGCGCATGCAGATGCAGAATGGCGTTTTCCACTACGGCGGCGGCGCTTTCGGCGGCGTATCCGTGCCCCTGATAACGCGCGTTGAAAACATACCCCAGTTCCCAGGTATCAAAGTCCTGCCTGGTCAGGGTGATGTTTCCGATCACCTTGCCGCTATGCTTGAGCGCGACCGCCCAAAACCGTACATCTGCCGCCCGCCGCACCGCTTCCTGCTGGCAGGCGTCCTGTGTATAGGCTTCGTAAGGCTCAAAAAACACAACCGCCGGATCGGACAGGTACTCATACAGATCCTGCCAGTCCGCGGCGGTAAACCGCCGTATAAGCAATCGGGACGTCGTAATAATGGGAAGGCTATCCGGCATGGCAGATCATCCTTTCCGGCTGGTTACAGAAAATACGCGTTTTCCTGCGGCTGACTGAACTTTTCGGAAAAATTGGCCGCCCAGGAAAGGTAGCTTTCGGTATCCATATTTTTGGCGCCCACAGGGCAATTGCGGATGCAGCGGAAGCATGAAATACAATTGTCGCTGATAGTTTTGCAGTCCGCCGCGATGGCCTGGGTGGGGCACTGCTTCACGCACAGTCCGCAATGGGTGCAGGCATCGGTGGTCTGCGGGCGGAACCCGCCGCCGTTGCCGCCGTCCTTATAGGGGCGGTCGCCGGGCAGGGCAAGCGTTTTACCGGCCGGATTTTCCGCCGCTTTTAGGGCAAACGCTTTGTCGGCGGCCAGATCATCGGCGTTGGGCCGGCCTACCTGAATTTCACCGAAGGTGTGGCGGGCAACCAGCGCCGCGCCGCCCTTGACTACAAAGCCCTGTGCTTTGGCAAGATCGGCAAGCTCAATCAGCGCGTCGCCCACGCGCACGTTGCCGTATACGGCCGCAACGATGCACGGGGTTTGGCTGCCCTGAAAGCCCGCGATCCGCGCGGCGGCAACCTTGGGGATACGGCTGCCGTATACCGGCATGCCGAACACAACGAAATCATCCGCCGCAAAGGTATGCGGCGCGGGGCTTGCATCCACCGTTACGTCATAATCCGCAACGCTGTCCCCCAAGGCGGATGCCATGGCGGTTACGCTTTTTTTTGTGCCGCCGGTCGGCGAGAAATAGATGGCAGAAATAGTTTTTGACATATTGGCCTCCTGAAACTTTATTTATCCCATTATAACACAGCCTGCCAAAGCGCCGCCCGCTTTGCGCGCACAGCAGGAAACCGGCTGGCTTATGCTGTTTTGGAACGCTTGTTTTGATACATGCGCTGATCCGCCAGCGCAAGCAGCTCTTTGGTATTGGAACATTCCCAGCGGAAGGCGGTGCCGGTGCTGACGGATACGGAAATCGCGGAGCCTTGGATTTCCTGTACGCTCGTTTCGATGCGGGAGGTGATTTGCGCAACGACGGCCTGGCTTACCTGCGGCAGCAAAATCAAAAACTCATCGCCGCCCAGCCGAAAGGCGCGGTCGCCCGTGCGGATGTTGGCATCAATGGCAGCCGCAATGCTTTTCAAGATCGAATCCCCGATGTCGTGGCCAAACTGGTCGTTGATGGATTTGAATTTATCGACATCCATCATGATCACCGCATAATTTGGAGTGCTTTCCTGCAGGGCAAACACCTGCTCTACGGCCCGCCGGTTGAGCAGGTTTGTCATTTCATCATGCATGGAAAGATTGGTGATTTGTTCGTTGACCTCTATGTTTTTACGCTTGACGGCATTGATGGTGAAAACAACCACCGCGACGGTAAGGCCGTAGGCGATCAAAAGGCTGACAAGCTGGATCATATCGACATCATATGCCGTGGTCCGCAGCCAATGAAGGATCAGCAGCGCGAGCAGCACGCCGTAGATCGAAAGGAGAACCGCCTGAACTTTGCGATAGGAGATCAGCGTAATCATGGTGATGAACAGGATGGAAAGGAAGGGCGTACTGCCCATCAGGCCATTGTAGGCAAACCAGCTCAGCGGTGTATAAACATAGCAAAGCAGCAGCAGGGGTACCAGGCATGCCGCCGTTAAGCTGATCTTCTGTGCGTAAAGCAAAAACGCGGATATAGCGGCGCTTGCCATAATAAGCAAAAAGACAGCCATAAGAAAATACTGTGATGTAACCGCTGTAAAAATGATCCCGATCATGCACGAAAGCAGGCAGGTAATCAGCAATTTGATGGGTGTGCTGTGCCGCAGGATCGCAAGGTCATGTTGATTGAATTGCAAGGAACCCGGATTCTCTTTCATCGATGCATTTTCTCCTTTGCCAGTATTTATGCCCCGAGATTTGTATGTAATTTTTATTTTTTTATTGGCCCTGTATTATTCTGCTGTTTATTATAACAAATGGCTGCTGAAAATGAAACCGCAAAGCATGCCGAAAGGATCCGGATTTCGCGTTTGCCGCAAAATTATTGCGCTTTGGACCGCTTGTTTTGATACATACGCCGATCCGACAGCGGAAGCAGCTCCTTGGCGCTTGTACATTCCGAGCGGAAGGCGCAGCCGGTGCTGATGGTTACGGAAAACGCATAGCCGTCCAACTTGCTGACGGTGGTTTCGATGCGCGAGCATATCTGCTGGGCGATGGTTGCATTGACCTGTGAGAGCAAAAGCAGAAATTCATCGCCGCTTATGCGAAAGGCGCGGTCGCCCGTACGGATATTGCTCTGGATGGCGGCTGCCGTGCTTTTTAATATCGAATCGCCGATATCATGCCCATACTGGTCGTTGATGGTTTTAAACTTGTCTACATCCATCATGACCGCCGCAAAATCAGCGGCGCCTTTTGCAAAGGCGCTTTCCTGCTTTTGAAGCACTTGCTGGATCGCCCGCCGGTTGAGAAGGCCCGTCAGGTCGTCATGCATGGAAAGGTCGGTAATCTGCTCGGCAACCTCGGAGTGCTTGTGCTTGGAGGTGTTGATGCTGTAAATCGTCAGCATAATCGTGAGTGCATAGGCGATCAGCAGGCTGGCAAGCTGCTCCGTTTCCATCGTGACGCCGGTGGTGCATACCCAGGATACAATCAGCGCAAGCAGCATGGCCAGATAGGCGGTCAGGGCGATAATCTGCACCTTATTGTACAGGATCAGCGTGATGACCATGACGAACATAACCGAAAGAAACGGCGTGCTGCCCAGCATTCCATGATAGGTAAACCAGCTGATGGGTGTGTATCCAAAGCACACCAGCAGCAGGGGTCCCAGGCATGCGGCCGTCAGGCTGAGCTTTCCGCGACGAAACAGAAAAGCGGAAATAATGGTGCTGACAAAAACGCCGATCAGGATACCCATCATCAGATAGCGGGCGGTAACGGCTGTAAAAGCAATACCCATTGAACACGCGATCAGACAGCCATACATTCTTCTTTTTGGCGTGCTGTATTGCAATACAGCTTGATCAGACTGTTCAAGTTTGGTTAAAGCCGTTCTCCGTTTCATTATCCCGCGCTCCTCGCCATGGTACCGTATTGCCGCCCTGTTCCAAATATGGCGGACAGTATCCGCTTATAAATATTGATTATAACAAATGAATTGCAAAAAGGGAACACAAAAACTGTATCCCGCTTGTATTCTTGTGGCAATAAACGGGATTTGCTATACTGTTGCCGGATGTATACTCGCATTTTTGTGCATGGATTCGGAGGACGCCGGTATTATGTCCTGTTATCCTTGAATGGACGGGAGGGGATCGCGTGGAGTGGCTGGAGCGGCTAAACAGCGCGCTGGACTACATTGAGGAACATCTGGCGGATGATATTCAAACCAACGAAGCGGCCAGGATTGCATGCTGCTCGACCTATCATTTCCAACGGATGTTTTCATACATTGCGGGTGTGCCGCTGGCAGAGTATATCCGCCGCAGACGTATGACGATGGCTGCGTTTGCACTGCAGCAAAGCGACGTGCGTGTGATCGATCTGGCGCTTCGCTTTGGCTACGATTCGCCCACGGCGTTCAACCGGGCGTTTCAAAGCGTGCACGGCATGCCGCCGACAGCCGCCAAAGAGGCGGGCGTAACCCTGCACACCTATCCGCGCATCAGCTTCCATATTTCAATCAAAGGAGATGCGAAAATGGATTACCGGATTGAGGACAAAGGGGCATTGCGAATCATCGGGCTGAAAACGGGGATGGACAAAGATATGGAGAAGAACTTCCGGACCATACCGAAGTTCTGGCTGGAAACGGCGCAGTCTGAGGCCATGCAGAAGCTGCGCACGATGATGGACACGCCGCTCAAAGGCGTGCTGGGCGTCAGCGCATGCGCGGGCGCGGAGGAATGGGAGTACTACATTGCCGTCGCCAGCACCCTGCCGCTGCTAAAAGAGTTTCCGCAGATGTGCGAGTACACGGTTCCTGCCGGCACATGGGCGGTGTTCCCGGGAACGGGCGTAATGCCAGGCGCCATTCAGGCGCTGGAAAAGCGCGTGGTAACGGAGTGGCTGCCCACCTCCGGCTACGAGTATGCCAACGCCCCCGATATCGAGGTCTACCTGACGGCGGATCCGCAAAACACGGTGTTTGAGGTATGGCTGCCGATCGTAAAAAAGAACGCATAACGTTTATACACAAAAAATAGCCGTCCTCCAGCGCAACGGAGGACGGCCGTTTTGTCTTTTTATGGCTATTGCATGCTTTGAACCGGATACAGCTCGATATAGCCCCGCCAGCCCATGGGCGCCAACTGCATTTTGGGCGCAATATCCGGTGCGTAGCGGTAGCCGTATACCTCGGGATTGAACTTACCGATGCGCTCCATGCACGCGCCGACCGCCGATTGAAAATCGCAGTCGTCATACGGCTCGCCCTGAAACACAAGCAGCTTGCAGGGCGCAAGGTCGATCACATCGAACCCTTCCGGAATTACGCCGGCATAGTCTGCGGGCACCTCCACGCCGTGGGCATATACGCCCGTGCCGGCGGGG
>Ga0116152_10002309_pt1 | contig 15548 bp, 11 predicted proteins | sample AD_UKC119_MetaG_FD_89894 | JGI IMG/M metagenome (GOLD analysis project Ga0116152, IMG submission 89894) | Active sludge microbial communities of municipal wastewater-treating anaerobic digesters from Hong Kong - AD_UKC119_MetaG | ecosystem: Engineered > Bioreactor > Anaerobic > Digestate... | reverse complement strand
GTAGGCGTGGGCAGCGCCCCGATGGCCGAGCCGTGGTAGCGTGTCTGGGGCATGACAAGGGAGCCGCTGTTGGGGTCGAAGGTGATTGCATACTGGTCAAGCGACCAGTCGGCATACAGGGAATGGCTGTCCGCCGTAGTGAGGATCGACGTGCTCGTTATATGGTCGCCGGCGCCCTCTGTTTCGGTATACCATCCGATGAAGGTACGCCCCGTCCAGGTCGGGGTAGGCAGCTCGCCGTATTCCGTCTGATAGACAACCAACTTGGATGTCGGGTCTACGTCGCCGCCCTGCGCGTCAAAGGATACCGTATAGCTGTTGATTGTCCAGCCGGCATATAAAAGCAGGTTTGACGTTACCGTATCGGTCGCGATAACGGGGTTTTGCAGATCGCTGTCGTAGTACCAGGAATCGAAGGTAAAGCCCGTACGGGTAGGCGTGGGCAGCGCCCCGATGGCCGAGCCGTGGTAGCGTGTCTGGGGCGTGACAAGGGCGTCGCAGTTGGAATTGAAGGTGATTGCATACTGGTCAAGCGACCAGTCGGCATACAGGGAATGGCTGCCCGCCGCAGTGACGATCGACGTGCTCGTAATATGGTCGCCGGCGCCCTCTGATTGGGTGTACCATCCGGTGAAGGTACGCCCCGTCCAGGTCGGGGTAGGCAGCTCGCCGTATTGCGCCTGGTAGACAACCGACTTGGATAGCGGATCCACGTCGCCGCCCTGCGCGTCAAAGGATACCGTATAGGTGTTTGCGTTCCACTTGGCGTACAGCGTAAGCGCGGAATCAATGGTATAGGTTGCGCCGCCGGCATAGTCGGTGCCGTTGCCGGCTGCTGTCGTATTCCAGCCGTTCCACGTATATCCGGTTTTCGCAAGGCTGCCGGTATTGCCCGCCAGCGTGATGGCCACGCCGGGTGTTTTGTGCTGCATCGCCGGAGCTGTGCCGCTTGTAGCCCCGTTTGCCAGATAGTTTACCGCATACAGATTGAAGGTGAAGTTGGTGTTTTCGTTGCCGGCGATATCGGAAATTCCCGCGTGTTCCAGGGTTTTGCTATAGGAAAGGCTGATATGCGAAGCGCTGTCGGTATCGTCGGCAACCGTGAGGATGATGCCGCTGCCGTTAACGCTTATGGAGGACACAGCAGTCGCCGTGCCGTCCAGTAGCACCTGAAAATCGGACAGCGCCGGCAGGGTATTGCCGTTGAGTGTTTCACTAAACGTCAGTGAAAGGGTATGCCCGCTTGCCGTGCCTGTGCTGAACACGGGCGCGACCGTATCCAGCGTAAACACCAGCGGTGCGGTCGAATCCAGCCAGGTGATGCCGCCATCGTTGGACTTGTGGGCAATGACCGAATACGTTCCGTCGCCCCCCACCATAATACTGGTTCCGCTTCCGCTTATCCAGCCGCCGCCATTCACGGAATACTGCCAGGGAGAGGAGGCCACGCCGGACACATTAACCAAGCCGTTGTTGGTGATCGTGTCTGTTGCGCTGGCGCCGGTATCGCTTGCAAGCGACAGCGAAAGCATGTTGTCCGTGTCAAAGGTCTGCGTCGGGTACGTGGGATTGGTCGCAGGGTTCTCTGCGGAAGGCGCGGCGCCGCGGACGCCGAAGTAGATATCGTCCATACCCAGATCATTATAATTTTCTGTCTGCATGTTCAAAAGACGGATATAATAGGTGCCTGATTTTGAAAACGTTCCGTCTGCGTAGATCAGATGCCACTCGCCGTATTCGCCCGCTGTCCAACCTACGTCGCTTGTGCCCATATCCGTCCAAACGGTACCGTCTCCAAGTTGGAACTTAACCTTTGGGTAATCTTGAATAACATCACCAATCAGCGACATCAGGTACGCCTCAAAGCGGTATGCCGTTCCCGCTTCCACCGTGATCGGCGATGTGGATCGCCATACGACGTCCGTAGCGTCACCGGATGCGTTTGCCACAAAATATTGGCCTGATATCGTGTCGTTGTAAAAGTAAGTGTGGTCAGATTGATCTACCCAGAGGCTATGCACTTCTCTTGCGGAATATACCACGGCATAATCGCCTTCCAGCAGGTTGCCATAGATATCCAGTTCTCTTTCATCATAGTTGGAATCAAATCCGTTATTGCCCTGCTCAAAATCACCATTAAAAATCTGGTTGCCCGCCACAACGATCTCCGTGGGATAGATCGTAACGTCGCTGGTGACCCCCGCGTTTGTCTGGCGGGCCCGGATGTAGCCCGCCGGATAGGTCGCCTGGCCCAGCACGAAGCTCGATCCCGTGCCGGTGATCCAGTTAACCCCCTGGTTGACGGAGTATTCCCAGGTGGCGCCGCTTTCCAGCCCGCTTACCAGCATCGTTCCGTTGGCCGTGATCCCGTCGCCGCTATAGCCGGTATCCTCCTGCAGCGCCAATCCCGGGGCGCCGGTTGCCAGCGCAGTGACCGGGAGCAGGCAGATTATCAGCAATACGGACAGCAGGCACAGCGTCAATCTTTGTTTCGTCATACAGCACCTCATGATTTTTATCAAAGTACGGTTTATACAGCCGTACAGCAAACAACGATTTTGCACGTTTCCATGCAAAACCCGCAGGAACCTATCATTGCTTATCGTGCGTGGACGTCCGTGATATCGGCCGCGGCACGCTGTAATGTACGTCCGTGTATAAATATTATATCATACCGGCACCCACGATCAGCGGGCGCAAATCTAAAGTGTTTGTTAACATATATTATGTTTTTTGGTATAATATGTGGCTTCTGGTAATATATACCATAGGTTACATTTCTTTCAAATGTTTTGCAATTGCATGTATCCGGCGCGTTTACGCGGCGCGGCGGTTTATGCCTTTACCAATGCCGCCGCATACAGTATAATAGACGCAAATGAACCGGCAACCGGCACAACGCGGCGGACAAGACGAAAGGAATATTTATGCAGAAAAGTAATTTGACGCAATACATCCACCGGTTTTTCGATGCGCTGGAGCTAACGGCGGACGACGGAAGCAAGCATGCCAAGGAGCTGCTGGAGCAGTCCGTGCTGGCCTTTCTGGACGACGAAACCAAGGACACGGCGTTTGACGTGTACACGCTCTTCTTCGGGTTCTACCGCATTGTGCTGGAGGGCAGCCAAAACCCGTTTATGGACCTGCTGGATGTCCTGCGCATGTACGAAGAGCGCGCGGCCACGCTGATTGAAAAGCAGCGCGACCACTACATCCACTCCGTCAACGTGTTCGTTTTGGGGCTGTGCATCTATATCCAAAGCCCCAACTTCCAGGCGGCGTTCCACGAAACGGTGATGGACAAGGACAGGTATCCCGAAAACTACCAGGCCAAGCACGAGGAGTTCTTCTTCCGCTGGGGGCTTGCCGCGCTGTTCCACGATGTGGGGTATCCGGTGGAGATCATCGGCAAGCAGATCGTCAGCTTTCTGCGGTTTGCCACCAATGCCGACCACGACGGCACCAAGGGCGACATCAAGGCCCATCTGGCGTTTGAAAACTTTCGCCGCCTGAACTCGATCGCGGAGGTTGTGCCCAAAAAGAAGTTTATCGATGCGTTCTATGAGGCCAACGACAGCAGCGTGTATATCGACCTGCTGCAGCCCATCGACCTGCTGGCGCAGAAAATCCACATGAGCCTGGGCATCCCCATCGACGCGATCAAGGACAAGCTGGACCATTTTACCGCCGATATGGCGGCGTACGGGTTTATCGACCACGGGTTTTACAGCGCGATCATCGTGCTGAAATGGTACGGCTACCTGCTGCAGAAAACCGGCGGCAATCCCCTGCGCTTTTTCCATGCCATCGTGGACAGCGCCGGTGCCATATTGCTGCACAACTATTACCGCAACGTAATCTGCAAGGAGTTTACGCACCGGCCGCTGCGGGCGGTGGAATACCCCATTGCCTATCTGCTGATGCTGTGCGACGAGCTGCAGGAGTGGAACCGCGCCGGCTACGGCACCACCGAAAAATACCGCACGCATGCCAACAGCGCGCAGATCGCCATCACCGGCCAGTGCTTTGCTATCACCTATCTGGCGGGGCAGGGCGTGTTTAAGGACGAATTCATTACCGAAAAAATCAAGCTGTTCGACCAGATTTTGAACATCCGCGAAATCTTTGCGGACGGGCTGCAGATCCAATGCGACACGCTGGACACCGCCTATATCGAGGCCCGGCAGGATAAGGCGGTCCCCCGCCCGCTGCTGGAAAACCTGGAGACACTCGCCCGGGAAATCCATACCCGCTTTATCAAAAGCCAAAAAGCCCTCAACGCGCCCATCAACGTCAACGAGGACTTTGACAAGCTGGAGGCGTCGGTACGCTACTCCAACCTGCGCCAGGCGATGAACATGGATAAATTCCTGCGCAAGCTGGGATATGCCATCGTGGCGCCCAGCCATACCGGCGAGCCCGTGCGCCGGCTGCCCGATGCGATGGTTGAGCAGTACGCCATGCTGGAGCACGACGACTGGATGGCCGGCAAGCTGCGCTTTGGCTGGCGGTACGCGCCGGTGCGCAACAACCAGAACAAGGAACACCCCTGCCTGGTACCGTGGGATAAGCTGCCCGAGGCAGAAAAGGACAAGGACCGTGCCGTGGCGCTGAACCTGCCCGACATGGCGGCGCTTGCGGGCATGAAAATTATCAAACTGTAAGGATGACACTGTGGACATACACGTAGGCATAACTGGGTTGCGCAACCTGCAAGGCTACCAAACGGCCGCGCTGGAGCGCGCCGCGGAAAGGGAATTGACTCGCCTCCGGCAGGGCCGCGACCGCTGCGTGCTGCTCAGCTCCCTTGCCCGGGGCGCGGATCAGCTGTGCGCGCGCATCGGCCTGGCACTTGGGTACGCGCTGGTCTGCCCCCTGCCGTTTGCGGACTACCGGCGCGACTTTACCGGCGACGACCTGATACAGTATAACACGCTGCTGCGGCAAGCCGGTAAAGCCGTGGTCGTGTCCGAAGGTACGCAAACCGACGCGGCGTACCTTGCGGCGGGCCGGTACGTGGTCGACCATTGCGACGTGCTGCTGGCCGTGTGGGACGGCGCGGCACAGCAAAGTATCTGCGGCACGCAGGCCGTGATCGCCTACGCCAGGCAGCGGCAAACGCCCGTGATCATCCTAACCCCCGACGATTAATCGGAAAAAAGTGGCATTTTCCCCTTGACAACTTCATTCACTGCCCGTATACTGCTAGAGAATTAACAATTATCACAGGAAAGGAGGGCGCAGTATGTCTAACCGGACGATCTTCACGATCACCATCAACCGGATGAATCCCGTCGCGTTCGCACACAAGGGATTTCTGCGCCCATATGCCTGTTTATCCATGCGTTAAGCACTCTTTCGCATGCAACATCAGGCCGTCGGCGCAAAGCTGACGGCCTTTTACTATATGGAGGATAATATGCAACAGACAAAACACGAGATTCTACTGGACATCACCAAGGGCAACCGCATGAAATTTGTCGTGTCCATCCTGGCGATGGGCGTGGGCGTTTGCTTCTCGCTCATCATGCCGCTGATGCTGTCGGGTACCATCGACGCGCTGGTGGACGCCGCCGACGGCAACATGGCCGCGACGGTGGACCTGCCCGGGCCGATCGGACCGTGGTTTCAGGCACGGGGCGGGATTGAGTACCTGCTCAACCACCTGTGGATTATCGCGATCATCCTGATCGTGTGCTACGTCGCGGGCGGCCTGTTCCAGTACATCCGCGGCCGGTTTTCGGCCCACGCCAGCGAAAACGTGGCGCGCAACCTGCGCAACCGCCTCTACAGCCACCTGCAGACCCTCAGCTACAACTACCACGTGCAGGCACAGACCGGCGACCTGATCCAGCGCTGCACCAGCGACGTGGATACCATCCGCCGCTTTCTTTCCGGCCAGCTGACGGAAATCTTCCGCGCGGTATTCATGATCGTGATCGCGCTGCTGATCATGCTGTCCATCAACACCCAAATGACGCTGTACTCCATGATCCTGGTGCCGCCGCTGTTCCTGTTTGCGTGGCTGTACTTCAAATGGATTCAGAAGTACTTCAAGATCGCGGACGAATCCGAGGGCAAAATGAGCGCCGTACTGCAGGAAAACCTTACCGGCGTGCGCGTGGTGCGCGCGTTCGGGCGGCAGAAGTTTGAAGAAAACAAGTTCAACGGCGCCAATGACGACCTGTACAAAAAGAACATGAAGCTGGTGCAGCTGCTCTCCTACTACTGGACGGGCTCCAACATCCTGGAAATGGCGCAGTCAGCCGTCACGCTGATCATCGGCGTCATCACCGTGGTCACCTATCCGGGCGAGCTGACCATCGGCGAAATGACGGTGTTTGTCAGCTACACGGGCATGCTGCTGTGGCCTATCCGCCAGCTGGGGCGCATCCTGTCGGACATGGGCAAGGCGATGGTCTCCTTCGGGCGCACGAGTGAAATATTGCTCACGCAGCCCGAGCAGGACGATCCCGACGCCGTCACCCCGCCGCTGGACCGCGATATCGAGTTTGACCACGTAGGCTTTGAGCACGAGGACAACACACCCGTGCTCAGGGATATCAACTTCACCGTCAAGCAGGGCCAGACCGTGGCGCTGCTGGGCGCGACCGGCAGCGGCAAATCCACGCTGATGAACCTGCTGCAGCGCCTGTACGACGTCAAGCGCGGCGAGATCCGCATCGGCGGCGTCAACATCAACCATATCCGCAAAAGCTATCTGCGCTCGCGCGTAGGGCTGGTGCTGCAGGAGCCGTTCCTGTATTCGCGCACCGTGGAAAGCAACATCGGCATCGCCAGGCGCAACCCCTCCCACGAGATGGTTCGCGCGGCCGCCAAGACCGCCGCTGCCGACGAGTTTATCGAGGGCTTTGAAAAGGGCTACGAAACCATGGTCGGCGAGCGCGGCGTTACGCTTTCGGGCGGCCAGAAGCAGCGCGTGGCCATCGCCCGCACCCTTCTTAAGGACAACGATATTCTGATCTTTGACGACAGCCTGTCCGCCGTGGATACCGAAACCGACCGCGCCATCCGCGAAGCGCTGGCCGAGGCCCGCAAGGAGCTGCACAAGAGCGCGACCACCTTTATCATCTCCCACCGCCTCACCACGCTGGCCGAGGCCGATGTGATCGTGGTCATGCAAAACGGCAAGATCTCCCAGATGGGCTCTCACGACGAGCTGGTGAAACAGGAAGGCCTCTATAAACGCATCTACCAAATTCAGGCCGCCCTGGAGGACGAGCTCAACGATACCGACGAGCCGGAAGCAAACAATCCCCCGCAAGCCGAGTAAAACGAAGGCGGCCACATAATCCGCCCGTCCGAATTCCCCCAAACCAATCCAAGCAAGCCCGCGGTAAACGATGGCGAAATATCGTGCCCGAGGGCGAAGCGGATTTGCGTCAGGTTGGGTTTGGGTAACCCGAAGTCGTAGCAGAGCTACGTCGAGGGTTCCCCAGGCCCAAGATGGCGGAAATCCGGTCGCCAACGGGTATGGGATTTCGGCAGCGTTTGCCCCGGGCGACGGAGGACAACATATGCAATTTCAAGAGGAAGCGACCTATACCAAACAATTTGATCTGGGGCCGTGGAAGAAGCTGTTCCATTATGCCAAGCCCTTCCACCGCCACATGCTGGGCATCATCGCCTTTTCCATGGTTACCGCCAGCTTTGATGTGATTTTCCCGCTGCTCAAGCGCGAAGCCATCGACGGCTTTGCCGCCACCGGCAACCTGGCGGGACTGGTTCCCTTTATTATCAAGTACGCCGCATGCGTGGTCGGGCTGGTGCTGAGCGTGTTCCTGTTCATCCGCCTATGCGGCAGCGTGGAGGTGGGGCTTTGCCGCCACATCCGCAAAACCGCGTTCAAGCGCCTGCAGGAGCTGCCGTTCTCGTTTTACGACAAGACCTCCGTGGGCTACCTGATCGCGCGCCTGACCAGCGATACCCAGCGTCTGGGCGACACCGTGGCGTGGGGGCTGCTGGATATGATGTGGTCGGCCGCGTTTGTGGTGATCGTGTCGATCACGATGTTCATTCTCGACTGGAAGCTGACGCTGATCACCCTGGCGGTGGTGCCGCTGATGGCCGTGATCACGGCGCTGTTCCAGACAAAGATCCTGAAAAACTACCGCGAAGTGCGCAAAATCAACTCCAAGATCACCGGCGCGTTCAACGAAGGCATCATGGGCGCCAAGACCACCAAAACTCTCGTGCGCGAGGACGCGAACTACGAGGAATTCCAGCAGCTGACCAACACCATGCGCAATTCGTCGGTCCGCGCGGCGGTGCTTTCGGCGGCGCTGTACCCCATCATCATCGGGCTGGGCGGCTTTGCCACGGCGTTCCTGTTGTGGAAGGGCGGGCACGACGTGTTTGTGATGGGTTCCATCTCCATCGGTACGCTGACCGCGTTCATCAGCTACGCCACACAGCTGTTTGACCCGATTGCCAACCTCGCGCGCGTGTTTGCCGAAACCCAGCAGTCGCAGGCGGCCGCCGAGCGCGTGATCGGCCTGATCGAAACCGAGCCGGAGATTGCCGATACCCCCGACGTGGTGGCTGTGTTCGGCGACAACTTTAACCCCAAGCGGGAAAACTGGCCCAAGCTGCACGGCGATATCGAGTTCAAAAACGTTTCCTTCCAATACAGCGGCGGCGAAAAGGTGCTCAAAAACTTCAACCTCACCGTCAAGGCGGGCGAAACCATCGCGCTGGTAGGCGAAACCGGTTCGGGCAAGTCCACCATCGTCAACCTCATCTGCCGCTTTTACGAACCCACCGAGGGTGAAATCCTGATCGACGGCGTGAACTACAAAAAGCGCTCCCAGCTCTGGCTGCAAAGTAACCTCGGTTATGTACTCCAGCAGCCGCACCTGTTTTCCGGCACCATCCGCGACAACATCCGCTACGGCAAGCTTTCCGCTACCGACGAAGAGGTGGAGGAGGCCGCGCGCATGGTGAGCGCCGACACGTTTATCCGCACCATGGAAAAGGGCTACGATACCGATGTCGGCGAGGGCGGAAACCTGCTGTCCACCGGCCAGAAGCAGCTGGTGTCCTTCGCCCGCGCGCTGATCGGCCGGCCCGCCATCTTCGTGCTGGACGAGGCCACCTCCTCGGTGGACACCGAAACTGAAATGAAGATCCAGCACGCCATCCAGACCGCGCTTACCGGCCGCACGAGCTTCATCATCGCCCACCGCCTGTCCACCATCCGCGGCGCCGACCGCATCCTCGTCATCCAAAACGGCGAGATTACCGAGGCGGGCAGCCACAAGGAGCTGCTGAAGCTCAAAGGCTACTACTACAATCTCTACGTCAACCAGTTCCGCGACGAGCAGGAAAAGAGTTTGCTGGCGGAGCTGCAGTAATCCCATGAAAAATTGACGCTCTTCCATGCATTGTTTATAATGAAGCAAGAGCGTCAATTTTATGGAGGAAATAAAGTCATCATGGTACAAAGCGAACCGTTTCTCAAACTCAAGCCCGCGTTCAAGGACTATCTGTGGGGCGGAACCAAGCTGAAAACGCTGTACGGCGTCAAGCAGGATATCGTGGCCGAAGCATGGGTGCTGTCGGTGCACCCCGACGGGCAAAGCATGGTCGCCGAAGGCCCGCATCAGGGCATGACGCTGGCGGCCTACCTAACCCAAACCGCGGGCAGGCCCGACCTACCGGTGCTGGTCAAGCTGATCGACGCCAAGCAGAACCTGTCCGTACAGGTACACCCCAACGACGACTACGCCCGCGTGCATGAGCACGACAACGGCAAAAGCGAAATGTGGTATATATTGGAAGCCGACAGGGACGCGTACCTGTACGTCGGCTTCAACCGCGCGGTAACGCGCGAGGAGGTGAAGCGCCGCGTGGCGGACGGCACCATCGAAGAGGTGCTGCACAAGCTGCCCACCCACCCGGGCGACGCGGTGTTCATCCCCGCGGGCACGGTGCACGCCATCGGCGCGGGCAACCTGATCCTCGAAATCCAGCAGTCCTCCAACGCCACCTACCGCCTGTACGATTATCTGCGCCGCGACGCCAAGGGCAACCTGCGCCAGCTGCACCTTGATAAGGCGCTGGACGTACTCAACTATCAGCCCTACCGCGCCGCAGGGAATGCCGACGGAAACCGGCTTGCGCAGTGCCGGTATTTCAGCGTGTATGCGCACGACATTCATGGAAGCGAAACCCTGCCCCTGCCCGACGGCTCGTTTGCCTCGGTCGTATGCGTTGCCGGCGAAGGCACGCTGACCAGGGACGGCGCGTCCACGGCGCTGCGCCGCGGCGATTGCGTATACCTGCCGGCCGGCGGCGGATTGCCCGTCATCCAAGGCGCGCTCCGCGTCGTTGTCATCTACGCAGCCGGCTGACCGCCGGCCATTTTCCAAGAGAGGAAGCCTGCCTATGACCCGCCTGCAAAAAGCCACGCCCTGGCTGATCGGCCTGCTGATCGCGTCCCTGCTGATGGGGGCGCTGCTGCTGTTTGCCGATGTGCAGTACACCGGCAACGATGACACGCCGCTCCTGCGCGCCACCATGGGCTACTGGGGCGAGCCTTCCACGTTCAACCTGCGCATGCACGCGGCGTTTTCCTGGCTTTTATACGGGCTGGCGACGCTGTGGCCGGGCGTGGCGTGGTATTCGATCCTGCAGCTGTTTTTGCTGTGGATCTCGCAGGCCGTGATCGTGAAAAGCCTCATGCAGTCGGCACGGCAGAAGGGCCTGTCGGTGTGGTGGGGCGCTGTGGCCGGCGCGCTGTTTCTGGCCGCGTTTACGGTGTACATCTCCTGTCGGATCACCTTCACGGTTACGGCGGCGCTGTGCGGCGCGGCGGCGGTGTTTCAGCTGGCAAGCGTCGACTTTTCCCGTAAGCGCGGGCCGGTGCTGTTAGGCATCGCGGGCAGCGCGGCGCTGCTTTTAAGCTGTTATTTTCTGCGGATGACCGCGGTGCTGCCCGCGGCGTGCTTTTATGTGCTGCTGTTTGTGTTCAAGCTGGTCGCGTCCCATTCCAGGCGCGCGCTGACGGCGCTTTTTGTGCTGGCGGCGCTCTTTGCCGCCGCGGTGGGCTGGCAGGCGCTGGATATCCGCATGCAGGGGTTGGCGGACGATATCGCCTGGCAGCAGGCGCGCACCGAGCTGTACGACTACACCGGCTTTCCGCAAACCGTATCCGACGATACGCTGGCGGAGCTGGGCTGGAGCAGCGACGAGTTTACGCTGGCGGGAAACTGGTTTTTCCTCAACGATAACATCACCGCCGAAGCCTTTGAAACGCTGACCGCACAGCAAGCCGAACCGGACACCGCCATGAGCGACCGGCTGGCCGCGGCGTGGGATACCCTGTTTGCCGTAGTATCCGAGGGCAAGCTGCGCCTGGCGCTGCTATGCCTGCTGGCGGTCGCGCTGGCGGCCGCGCTGCGGGGCGGCAGGCGCACCGCATTATACCTGCTGCTTGCGCTTTTGGGCGGGGCGGCACTGCTGTTTGCGCTGGCGTATATCAACCGGCTGCCCTCGCGCGCGGTATACTCCGTGCTGCTGCCGATGGGCGCGGCGGTGTATGCGGCGCTGTTTAACCGCAAGGCGCGCCATCGGGCGCTTGCGATTGCGTCCCTCGCGCCGCTGGCCGCATGCGTGATGCTGACGGTGTTTGCCGTCGCTGCGCAGGCAAGCGCCGCTTATATCGCGCCCAGCGCCTATTTTACCGATACGACCAGCGACCTGCACGCCGACCTGGACGAGATCGCCCTGATGAACGACGACATGCTGATCATCTACGATCTTTCCCTGTCGTTTGACCACCGGCTGTTCCCCGACACGTCGGAGGGCATCCCGCAAAACCTGATGCTGTGGGGCGGCTGGACGGCGCATACGCGGGGCTGGCGGCTGATCCTTTCAAGCTTTGGCATCCACCAGCTGGATCCGTCGCTGTTTTTACGGGATAACGTGCTGTATGCCAGCACCTACGACCAGCCCACCACCGAGCTGATGAACTACATTGCCCAGGGCGCCGACGGCACGGTGGACTGGATGTATTACGATCAATGGGGCTATGTCAATCTCTTTGAATTTGATGTGTATTAATGAGGAAATGTATGCAAACTTCACACTCCGGGCGCGCCGCGGCGCTTTTCACCTCCTGTTTCCGATGGGATAAACCCTTTGCCCGCCAGGTGCTGGCGATCACGCTGCCCATCATCCTGCAAAACATGATCGCGTCCTCGCTGCAGATCGTAGACGGGCTGATGGTATCCGGCCTGGGCGACATCAACTACGCCGCCGTGGTGCAGACCAACCGCTACACCTTCCTGTTTCAGCTGTTCGTTTTCGGCGTGGCCTCGGGCGGCGCGATCTTTATGAGCCAGTTCTGGGGCGCGGGCGACGTGCGCCGCATGCGGCAGAGCATGGGCGTGTCGCTGCTGTGGACCGGCGTGGTGATGATTGTATTCATCACGGGCGCCAGCCTGTTTCCCGCGCAGATTATCAATTTATTTCTCCCGCAGGGAGAAAGCGCCGCCATCGCGAAAGTATACCTGCGGTGGGTGCTGCCCAGCTACCTGTTCCACGGCATCAACATGGTGTACGCCACCTGCCTGAAATCCGGCGAAAAGCCGCACATTCCGCTGGTATCCGGTTCCATCGGGCTGGGGCTGAACACGCTGCTTAATTACGGGCTGATCTACGGCCACTTCGGCCTGCCCGCCATGGGTGTAAAGGGCGCGGCGCTGGCTACGTGCATCGCCGCCGGTACCACCATGGTGCTGACGCTGCTGTTTGCCTACGGCAAGCACCTGCCCGCGGGCGCGCGCCTTAACGAAATGTTCCATTGGGACAAGGCGTTCCACGCGCACTTTGCCAAAACCACCACCCCCGTGGTGTTTAACGAGGGCCTGTGGGCGCTGGGCACCACGATGTACGGCATCTATTACGGCCATATGGGCGATACCGCCGTGGCCGCGATGGGCGTGGTATCCACCGTGGATAACCTGGTGTGGATCTTCATCTTCGGCATGATGCACTCCACCGCCATCATCGTGGGCAAGGCCATCGGCACCGGCGAGCCGGACAACGCCTACCTGTACGCCAAGCGCATGATCGCGCTGTCGATGGCATCGGGCGTGGTGCTGGGCGTTATATTGGGCTTCATCCGGCTGCCGATGCTGTCGCTGTTCTCCGGCCTGTCCGCCGCAGCGATCCAAACCGCGGCCACGGTGCTGCTGATTGAATCGTTTACGATGTGGTTTCGCGCGTTCAACGCCATCAACGTGGTGGGCGTGCTGCGCGCCGGCGGGGACACGGTGTTCAGCCTCAAGCTGGACGTGGGCTCCATGTGGCTGATCGGCGTGCCGCTGTGCGCGGCGGCTACCTTCCTGCTGCACTGGCCGGTGGAGATCATCTACGTATGCACGCTGGCCGAGGAAGTGGTAAAGATGTTCATCGGCCTGCCGCACTTCAAAAGCCGTGTATGGATTCAAAACCTGACAACAATAGAGGGGGAACCGGCACGTTGAAAACCATTGAACTCGTGATCAAGATCGGCTCCATGGCGCTGATTCAGCCCGAGGACGGAGCCATCGACTACAACATTTTCCAGCGTCTGGGCGACGACCTGCGCCCGGGCATGGCGCTGGTTACCAGCGGCGCTACCGAGATCGGCCGGCTGGACTATCTGCACCGCATCGGCCATGAGCTCAACGGCGACATCGAGCAGGACAAGACCGACTATGCCTCACAGGGACAGATCGTGCTGATGGACAATTACCGCAAGTTTGTACACCCTGAGTACGGCGTACGCCAGCTGCTGGTGGAGCATACGCATTTTAACGACGCCGTCAAGCGCGACCACATCCTGCGCTTTTTGCAGCGCGCCGCCGCGCAGGAGTGCATCCCCATCATCAATTACAACGACCCCGTATCCGACGAGGAAAACCGCAAAATGGAGCTGTCCGGCAGGCGCGGTAAAGGCGAGCACGTGGTGGAGTGCGTGGATAACGACGAAACCGCCGCCGTGATTGCCGCGCTGCTCAAGGCAAAAACGCTGATCCTGCTCACCGCCACCGAGGGCATCTATCTGGACGTCAAGGATCCCTCCACGCTTGTGCGGGAGGTATTTGCCACCAACCTTGACGACCTGCGCGAAAAGATCGCCCAGCTGCGCACCCACTGCCGGGGCGCCAGCCGCAAGGGCGCGGGCGGCGCCGACGCGAAGCTGGCCTATGCGCTGCGCGCGGTGGAAAGCGGCAGCCACGTGATTATCGGGCATGCGCGCCACCATATCGCCGACCTGGTTTCGGGCAAGATTCCCTGTACCCATATCGGCTTGCAATAGGAGGGCACTATGAACTGGATTACGCTGGCCGGGGCCATTGTCGCGGCGTTGGGGTTCGGGGGCTACTATTACCTGATGGTAATGGCCAAGGGCAGCCCGCAGCGGATGCTGGGCAAGGACTTTACCATGCCCGACGTGCACCTGCACTATTCCCCCGACATGCTTTTTGACACCATCGAAAGCGCCGGCGAAAGCGGGCGGCCCGAGATGCGCCGCTATTGGCTGTACGATTTCGGCCTGATGCTGTGCCTGCTGGGCGTAATGTTCGCGGTAACGGCAAATATCGCGGCAACCGGTTCGTGGATCTTTTACCTGATGATCATCCTGTCGCTGGTGCGCACGGCGGTGGATGCGGGAGAGGACCTGATTTTCCTGCGGCTTTTGCGCAGCTATCCCGAGCAGTATTACGGCATGGCGAAGTTTGCCGGCTTTATGACGACGCTCAAGCATATCCTGTTCTTTGTGTGGCTGGTACTGCTGTTTTTCCTGCTGCTGCTGTCGGCATTCAATTTATCCAATTAAAAACGGGGAGGATTTCAGATGAAGATTACGGACCTGAAGCGGGAGCACTTTCCCAACGGACATACGTTTTCCCAAAAAACGCTGGACCGGTATCTGGCCGCCCGCGCCAAGGCGCGCTCGGATTTCTTTTCGCGCTACACCCTGTGCCTGCTGGCGGGCATCGTAGCGGGCTTTGTGCTGTCGCTGTTTTTAACGGGCAGCATTATCAAGTACCTGCTGCCGATGCTGTGCGTGATGGCCGGCGCGCTGGCGGGCACCAAGCTGACCACCGCCTCGCTGGAGGACTACCGCATGCAGGCCGAAAAAATCCGCCTGACCAAAAAGGATCTCCGCGCCGCCAAAAAGCACCTGCGCAACGGCACCGTAGCGTGGGGAGAGACGCAGGAGAAGATTGAGGAGTAGCGAGAGGTTTCGTTATTTGATCAGGGGCGTTTTTTGAATGAGGAATTAGAAATGGCGGAATGAATGAGAAATGATGAATTAGGAATGGCGGTGCGGTTGCTTCGCAACTGGTTTATTTGAAATTTCTCCATTAGCAAAAGGGCAGCACTTCTTATCTCAGGGCTGTCCTTTTGCTTATGTTGTTATTGAAAAGGGAAGATTGCAAAGCAATCTTCCCGCAGGGCGTCAAAAAACCTTGTTTTGCAAACACCCTGCCAGCCTGCCAAAAAGGCCCGATATGCTAGGAAGCAAGGGT
>Ga0116152_10002305_pt1 | contig 15562 bp, 15 predicted proteins | sample AD_UKC119_MetaG_FD_89894 | JGI IMG/M metagenome (GOLD analysis project Ga0116152, IMG submission 89894) | Active sludge microbial communities of municipal wastewater-treating anaerobic digesters from Hong Kong - AD_UKC119_MetaG | ecosystem: Engineered > Bioreactor > Anaerobic > Digestate... | reverse complement strand
CCTGAACTTAAGCGTTTTGGATATAATCTATTTACCATTTCATTCTCGCCTATAATTGATTCCTCAAATCTTAACCCCGAAGTTTGGAAAAAATTAGCAACAATTATCAAAGAGAATTATAATAATTATGATGGATTTGTAATATTGCACGGAACCGACACCATGTCGTATTCTGCATCGGCATTGAGTTTTATGCTCGAGAACCTGAATAAACCGGTAATATTTACAGGATCGCAATTACCGATCGGAACCATACGAACCGATGGTAAAGAAAATCTTATTTCGGCGGTGGAAATTGCTGCTATGCAGAAAAATGGTCAGGCCATGGCCCCTGAAGTTTGTATTTATTTCGAAAATAAATTAATGCGGGGAAACAGGACAACTAAATACAGTGCAGAGCATTTTAATGCTTTTGAATCACCCAATTATCCTAACCTGGCAGAGGCAGGAATAAATATAAATTTTAATTTAGGTGCCATTCATTACTCAACAAATCCAAAAGATCTGATTATACATACCGATATAGATACCAACATTGTTATTTTAAAAATGTTTCCTGGAATTCATAAAGATGTTCTGCATACCATGCTAAATATGGAGAGTACAAAAGCAATTATTCTGGAAACTTTTGGTGCAGGAAATGCACCAACTGAAAAGTGGTTTTTAGAGGAAATTAAGCATGTTGTAAAGCATAAAATCGTTTTAAATGTTACACAATGTATCGCAGGAACGGTTGATATGACCAAGTATGAAACAGGGAATGAGCTGTTAAAGCTGGGTGTAATAAGTGGTTACGATATTACCACCGAAGCAGCAGTTACAAAATTAATGCACCTTTTGGGCAGAAAATATAGTTTTGAAGAGGTAAAACAAAGATTAAATGAATCAATAAGTGGTGAAATTACCAAATAAATGATTTGAAATTATTTATTTTTTCGTAATTTGTGCCCCTGAATTGTGGAGGGTAGATTAGGGAGAAATGGCCGAGTGGTCTAAGGCGCACGCCTGGAAAGTGTGTATACCTCACAAGGGTATCGAGGGTTCGAATCCCTCTTTCTCCGCAATTATTTTAAAAAAGCAAATTTTTTAATAATTTTACAAACATAAAATTCGTTAATAATTAAAAACAGAAAACAAACCATGAAAAAATTATTTGCATTAATAGCAGTTTTTGGGATGCTTGTTTTAGGAGCATCATTAAACGCAGTTGCTCAGGATGAAACAACTGACGAAACAACTGTTGAACAAACTGATACTACGGTAACAGAAGAAGCAGTTGCGGAAGAAGCAGTTGCAGAAGAAGAAGCAGTTGCAGAAGAGGTTCAAGAAGAAACTACTTTGCACAAACAGATTAAAACCAAATTTATTGAAGGTGGCCCGGAATTTATGGGCGTAGTATTATTGTGTTTAATTTTAGGTTTAGCAATTGCTATCGAAAGAATTATCTACCTAAATTTAGCATCAACTAATACTGAAAAACTTTTAAATAAAATTGAAGATGCCTTAGCTCAAGGTGGTGTTGAAGCTGCTAAAGAAGTATGTCGTAACACAAAAGGCCCTGTTGCCAGTATTTTCTACCAGGGTTTATCAAGAATGGACGAAGGTATCGACGTGGTTGAAAAATCAGTTGTTTCGTATGGTAGCGTACAAATGGGTCTTTTAGAAAAAGGTATTACCTGGATTTCTTTATTTATTGCTACTGCTCCTATGTTAGGTTTTATGGGTACTGTAGTTGGTATGATTGGCGCTTTCGATGCTATTCAGACTGCAGGTGATATTTCTCCTACATTGGTTGCTGGTGGTATTAAAGTAGCGTTATTAACTACTGTTGGTGGTTTGATCGTTGCTGTTATTTTACAAGTATTTTATAACTATATAGTTTCTAAAATTGATAGTATCGTTAATGATATGGAAGATGCTTCAATTTCGTTAATTGATATATTAGTAAAATACAATCTTAAAAAATAATTAACATGAGTAAAATATTAAGGATAGCTTTAATTCTTCTTTTAGTTATCTCTGCATTGTTAACAATATTGTTTTATGGCGGAGGAGAAGATGCAAGCGGTAATCCACTTTATACAAATGCATTTCTAGTTTGGGCAGCCATTTTAGCAGTAATTGCTGTTGTATTTACAATACTTCTTCCAATATTTCAAATGGTTACTAATTTTAAGAAAGCTAAAAAAGGCTTATTAGGTGTAATCGCTTTGGTTGTTGTTTTGGCAATTGCTTATTTTATGGCCTCAGACGAGTTATTAGGAATTACAAATCCTGATTTAGTAAAATACGATGTTCCTTCTACGTTAAAGTATGCCGGAACAATGATTAACTCAATATATGTACTTGCCATTATTGCAATTGGCACTATGATATATACTGAAGTTGCTAAAATGTTTAAATAAAATTATAGCAAGGCCTTTTGGCCTTGCTCAAACATATAAAAAATATAATTTATGGCAAGAAAGTCAAGAGAAACTCCCGAAATTAACGGTGGTTCTATGGCAGATATAGCTTTCCTTTTATTGATATTCTTCCTTGTAGCGACTACAATGGATATCGATACTGGTTTAGCGCGAAAATTGCCTCCATACAATCCCGATCAGGAAAATTCGGATGATAAGGTTAAAGAACGTAATATTTACGTTGTTCTAATCAATCAGTACGACCAACTGTTGGTTGAAGGCAAAGAAATGGACATTAGAAGGTTACGCGCCGAAACCAAAGAGTTTATCGTTAATCCGCAAGACAAAGAAGATTTACCTGAAAAAACTGCTAAAGAATTACCCTTCTTTGGTGAAGTTCAGGTATCGAAAGGTATAGTCTCGCTGCAGAACGACCTTGGAACATCCTATGGTATGTATATCAAAGTGCAAAACGAATTAATAGCTGCTTATAACGAAGTTCGTGATGAGGTGGCTATGCAAAAATTCGGAAAGCATTTCGACAATTTGCCAGAAGATAAACAAGATGCAATAAAGGATTATTACCCGCAGGTTATATCTGAAGCCGAACCTAAAAATATCGGAGGAAAATAAGATGGCAAAATTTCAACGAAAAGGAAAAGGTGGAATGCCTCAGGTTTCTACAGCATCATTACCCGATATCGTATTTATGTTGTTATTCTTTTTTATGGTTAGTACCGTAATGCGCGAAACAACCCTAAAAATAGAACAGCATTTACCTGGTGCTACGGAAGTAAAAAAACTGGAGAAAAAATCGTTGGTTAGCTTTATAAATATAGGAAAACCTCGAAAAGAATTTCAGTCGTTTTACGGAACAGAACCTCGCATTCAGCTTAACGATGCTTTTGCAAAAGTTGAGGATATAAGAGACTATATTACTGCCGAAAGAGAAAAACTAGATGAAAAGGAACAACCTTTAATGACCGTTTCTCTTAAAGTAGACGATAAAACCAAAATGGGTATTGTAGTTGATGTAAAGCAAGAGTTGAGAAAAGCATCTGCTCTGAAAATCAATTACTCTACACGTAAGGTTGAAGCTATTGATAAATAGTTAATAAAACTAGTATATGACAAAGAGGCTGTTCATTGCAGCCTCTTTTTTATTTTGTGATTTTTATAAGTATAAGTAAACCAGTGCAAAAGAAACTATTACACAAAGAATTTCTAAATTTAAAGCTTGACATTTTCTAATAAAGTTTATATTTGTAAATAATATTTGTATATTCATAAAATATTTAATATCAGTTGAGAAAAAGAATGGAGAATATACCAGGGATTATGAAAAAAATTAGAATAGTATATATTATTCTGTTATTTATATTTGTCTCCATGTATCAAACATCTGCTCAAAAAGATATTTTTATTAAAGAATTTCAGTTTGAGCTTAAAAAGATAAGTGATAATCAATACGAAAATGAATATTTCCTTACCATTACTTTAAATAAAAACTCCTTATACAAATTTACTGTGCTTAATCATATTGGCGATTTCCCGGGCGATGCAATCGTTGAGATATTAGAGGGAGATAAAGTAGTAGCCACAAATTCGATAGGAGGTAAGTACTACGAAAAATTTATGTTTAAGTGCACCAAAACAGGATTTTATGATATCCTTATACACTTTGGTGACAATAAAACAGGCTCTTCACTTATAAAGCTTTTTGTGGTTCAATAGTCCCTGAGTAATAAAGTTAATCTTCTTTCTAAAACTATACCTTACAATAATATCTGGCGGTTCGATGCCATAAATGTTTGAAATAAATTATATACCCGATGAACTTTTACTTTTTAATGTTTTATTAGATACAGGGAAAATAGAAGGTTTGTTAGACAGTGGGTTGGTAAGTGTTATTACAATCGTATTATATACATCCTCTATAGATTTATACGTTAAAACTTCAGTAGCATTGCCTTTTGTGTAAATTTCTCCATCTTTCATCATAATTAAATAGTCACAAAATTCACCTGCCAGGCTTAAATCATGTATAATCATTAATACGGTAAGTCCAAGTTCGGTACTTAGGTTTTGTATAAGGTTAAGAACTTGCATTTGATGAGTTATGTCTAAATGTGCTGTGGGCTCGTCCAACAATAAAAGTTTCGGCTCTTGGGTTAGTGCCCTGGCAATGGCTGCCAATTGTTGCTCTCCACCACTTAATTGCGACATAAATTTGTCTTTTAATTTATATACATCAGTAAGTTTCATGTATTTTACAGCAATATCAATATCGTGGGCAGATTCGAAAAACTGGAATCTGTTGCGGAAAGGAATTCTGCCCATAAGTACATAATCTTCTACGGTAATGTCAAAAGTCTCAGTAAACTGGTTTACAATGGCCAGATTTTGCGCTTTTTCTTTTATCGGCATAGTTTTTAAACTTCTTCCGTTAAGTTCAATACTCCCCGATTTAACCATTAGTTCGCCCGATATTCCTTTAAATAATGTGGTTTTGCCTGAGCCATTTGGGCCGATAATTCCTGTGAAAGAACCTTTCTTTAACGAAAAGCTTATGCCTTTGAGGTTAAAGCTGTTGTATCCGCACGAAAAATCTTTTAATGACAGGTAATTGGGCATTTTAAATGGTTTTTATTTTATTTTTCGATTTGCTAAGTACAATAATAAACATTATTCCTCCAAGTATACCGGTAATAACACCAATAGGTAGCTCATTAGGAGAAATAAGGGTTTTGGCAATAATATCACTAAATAGAAGAAAAATACTTCCTCCCAGGTACGATCCAATAAGAAAGATACGGTAGTCTGAGCCTATTATTAAACGTACTATATGGGGTATAACCAGTCCTACGAATCCAATAATGCCGGCAACAGAAACACTAATGCCGGTAAGTAACGAGGCTACCACAAACAATATCCTTACAGTTACTGCGGAGTTAATCCCTAAATGTTGTGCTTTTGCTTCGCCTAGCCTTAATGCATTTAACGGACGGGCAAAGAAATAAGAAATAATTAATCCGGCTATTGAAGAAACGAACATAATTTTTATTAAAGATGTGTTGGGCTCATCCAAAGAACCCATAGTCCATGATATAATACTATTTATATTTTCAGTTGTGGTAATAGCCATTAAAAGCATCATAAACGAACTGGCTATAAAGCTTATCATAACACCAATTAGCAGCATCCTGTTAATGTTAATGCTCCCATTTTTTATACTTAAGAAATAGACTAAAAATATGGTAGCCAATGATCCTGTGAAACCCGAAACAGATAGCATAAATGCACCAATGCTAATATGTAAGCCAAGTACAATTGTTAAGGAAATGCCAAATGCAGCTCCTCCAGATATACCTAAAGTATAAGGTTCAACCAAAGGGTTTCTGTATATCCCCTGTAATAAAGCACCTGTAAGGCTTAAAGCACCGCCTATTGAAAAGGCAAGAATTATTCGGGGTAACCTTAACTTGGTTAATATGGAGTATTCAATGCTTAATGGATTATATATCTCTTTTGTAAAAATATTGATTTCTCCAACAATCAATGATAAAATTATCATTGCAAGAAGTATAATAATGGTAAGAATTAAAAAAGTTATCCAGCTTTTATATTTGTTCTTCATTTATGGCGCCATTCTTAATTCGTTTATAGCTCTTTTTTTGATAAAGATATTTCATTTTATTGAATGAACTATGCTTTTTAACGTTTCTGCAAACGATATAGGATTTGGAGTGCATGCAATATTGGAATCAACCACAATAATTTGCTTGTTTTTGGTTGCATTTAAACTGCTGTAGCTTTCCCATATTTGTTTTTCTTCATCACCGGTAATTCCCATCGTTGTAATTATTATTATATCAGGGTTTTGGGTTATTACAAATTCGCGGGTAATAGTTCCTTTATTTAAGTCAGAAGCAATATTTGTACCTCCAATAAAAGAAATATAATCATCCATAAAAGTATTTGGAAGTACAGTGAATATTGGATTTGCACCAATCTGGAAAAAAACTTTAGGATGGGTTTTTAGTTTTATACTGTTTTTTAAACTATCAACGGTTTTCCCTGTTTTTTCTGTAATGGTTAATGCTAAGTCTTCTTTTCCTATTAATTTTCCTATACGATTAAACTGTTCACAAATTTCTGAAAAAGATTTAGGTGAAGAAAAAATCTCTGTTTTAATTCCAAATTTCTGAATATATTCAATAGTTTCTGGATTGGTAATTGTTGTTGCAATAACCAGGTCTGGATTAAGTTTTAAAAGAGCTTCCAGATTTACTTTAATAGCTGAGGCAATAATTTCTTTATTATCATCTCTGGCAATTTCACAATAACTGGTGCATCCAACAAGTTTGTCGTGCGAATTAAGATGGTATAAACTTTGGGTTAATGATGGAGCCAGAGAAATAATACGTTTATATTCTTGAGATAATACGTTTAATGAAAATAAGAAAAATAATACAACTATATTTAACTTTTTGCTGCTTAAATGCATAATTAAAAATTTGCCGGGATATGTTCAAAACAATTGTGCTTTCTAAACTTACTTCCCGAAGTTTGAATAATATAATAAGTCCTGGCAGGTCTTCTGGCTTGCCCTGTTTTGTTGCCTTCCCTTGTTCGTCGAAGCTTTAGCGAAGAAGAACTTCCTATAAAACTTCTTAAGCAAAGTGGCACTGTAGTACAAAACATTCTTGTGGGCCTACAGCTGCGGGTACAGCTCCGGAATTTCTTACTTTGTAAAATCACCGGATTCCCATATTAAGGTTTTTTCCTGTTTTGGAAAAATCCACCAGTTGGCTGTAAAATTAGAAAGAAAATTTGAGATGATTTGATTTAAAGTAGAGAAATGTTAAAATATTGAATGTATTAAATGATAGGTCAATAAAAAAGCGGGATATCTAAAAATCCCGCTTTGTGACTCAGGGAGGACTCGAACCCCCAACCCTCAGGGCCGAAACCTGATGTTCTATCCATTGAACTACTGAGCCAACAGAGCTGCAAATTTATAAATTTTTTTAAATCGATAAGATATTTTATCAAATATCTTAAATCCGCTTGTATCGTTTTATTGTAATAATTGATAAACTTTTTCTATTTTCGCACATTGAATACGTTTAATTGTAAATATCTCATCATCATGGAGTATAATTATCGCGAAATAGAGACGAAATGGCAAAAATACTGGGTTGATAAAAAAACCTATAAAGTTGAAATAGATAAATCGAAACCTAAATATTATGTTTTAGATATGTTTCCTTACCCATCGGGTGCAGGCTTGCATGTGGGGCATCCTCTGGGGTATATAGCTTCTGATATTTATTCGAGATATAAAAGGTTAAAAGGGTTTAATGTGCTGCACCCTATGGGGTATGATGCGTTTGGATTGCCTGCCGAGCAGTATGCGATACAAACAGGCCAGCATCCGGCTCTAACAACCGATCAGAATATTAAAAGATACAGGGAACAGCTCGATAAAATAGGTTTTTCTTACGACTGGAGCCGCGAAGTCCGCACCAGCGACCCCGAATATTATAAGTGGACACAATGGGCATTTATTCAGATGTATAACCATTATTATGATAAGGTAACTGAAAAAGCTGAACCTATAAAAAAGCTGGTTGAACGTTTTGAAAAACTGGGGTCGAAAAGTTTACCTGCGGCTTGTACCGAAAACCTCGAATTTACAGCTGATGAATGGAAATCGTGGGATGAGGCTAAGCAACAACAAGTGCTGTTAAATTACCGCCTGGCTTATTTAGCCGACACTATGGTAAACTGGTGCCCTGCATTGGGTACTGTGTTAGCCAACGATGAGGTGAAAGACGGTTTGTCGGAGCGTGGTGGCCATCCTGTTGAGCAAAAAATGATGAAACAATGGTCGTTAAGGGTTTCTGCATATGCCGAAAGGTTGTTGAAAGGGCTCGAGGAAATAGACTGGTCTGATTCATTAACAGAAATGCAAAAAAACTGGATCGGCAAATCGGAAGGTGCCGAAGTATATTTTAAAACTACCGACGGGGTCGATATTCTGATATTTACAACCCGCGCTGATACTATGTTTGGTGCTACTTTTATGGTATTAGCCCCTGAGAGCCATTATGTGCCATTAGTAACCAGTCGTGAGCAAAAAGAAGAAGTAGAGAAATACATTGAGCTAACAAAAAAACGTACTGAGCGCGAAAGAATGGCCGATACAGGCAAAATTACGGGTGTGTTTACCGGTTCTTTTGCTATTAATCCGTTTACCGGAAAGGAAATACCAATATGGATTAGTGATTATGTATTGGCAGGTTACGGAACAGGAGCAATAATGGCTGTGCCGGCACACGACAGCCGCGATTATGCCTTTGCTAAACATTTTGATTTGCCCATAATTCCCTTGATTAAAGGATGTGATGTATCGAAAGAATCATACGATGCCAAAGAAGGGATAATGATAAATTCAGGTTTTCTGGATGGAATGGATGTTAAACAAGCTATTCCTGCCGCTATGGAAGAAGTGGAAAAAAGACAAATAGGTAACAGAAAAATAAATTATCGTTTGCGCGATGCAATATTTAGCCGCCAGCGATACTGGGGTGAACCTTTCCCGATATATTATAAAGATGGTGTGCCTTATCCTTTGGAAGAAAAGGATTTACCATTACAATTGCCGGATATAGATAAATACCTTCCGACAGAAGATGGACAGCCTCCTTTGGGTAGAGCCGAAAATTGGAAAACAAAAGACGGGTACCCTATAGAATTAAGTACTATGCCTGGTTTTGCTGGTTCGTCGGCCTATTATTTAAGGTATATGGACCCGAAAAACGCACAGGCTTTGGTGTCAAAAGATGCTAATGAATACTGGCGCGATGTTGATTTGTATATAGGAGGTACCGAACATGCAACGGGGCACTTAATTTATTCGCGTTTCTGGAATAATTTTTATACGATATTGGAGTTGTTTGTGAACAAGAACCGTTTAAAAAACTGGTTAATCAAGGTATGATTCAAGGGAGGTCGAATTATGTTTACCGTATAAACGGGACAAATACCTTTGTGTCGCACAATCTTAAAAATCAGCACGAAACAACTACTTTACACGTTGATGTGAATATTGTGCAGAACGACATTTTAGATGTTGAAGCATTTAAAAAGTGGAGGCCTGAATTTAATGATGCTGAACTTATTTTGGAAAATGGTAAATATGTTTGTGGCTGGGGTGTTGAAAAAATGTCAAAGCGCTATTACAATGTGGTTAATCCTGATGATATTGTAGAGAAATATGGGGCAGATACCTTGCGAATGTATGAAATGTTCCTTGGGCCATTAGAGATGTCGAAACCCTGGGATACAAATGGAATAGATGGTGTTTATAAATTTCTGAGAAAATTCTGGCGCCTGTTCCACGATGAGAAATTTAATTTTGTTATTTCAGAAGCAGAACCAACTGCTGAGGAATTGAAAGTTCTGCACAAAACCATAAAAAAAGTGCAGGAAGATATCGAGCGTTTTGCATTTAATACTGCCGTAAGTGCTTTTATGATTTGTGTTAATGAATTAAACGAGCTGAAATGTAATAAAAAGGGGATATTAGAGCCTTTGTCCATATTATTATCGCCTTTTGCACCACATATTGCAGAGGAATTATGGCAACTTTGTGGCAACAATTACAGTATAACGGATGCAGTGATGCCGGAGTTTGATGAAAAATTACTTGTTGAGGATACATTCGAATATCCGGTTTCGTTTAATGGAAAGATGAGGTTTAAAATTGCACTGCCTGCCGATATGGATGCTAAAAGCGCTGAACAGGCTGTGTTAAACCACGAAATGGCAGGAAAATGGCTGGAAGGGAAAAACCCGAAAAAAGTGATATTTGTTCCAAAAAAGATTATTAATATTGTGATATAAAATAATTTGGGGATGAAAAAGTACATAAAAAACATAAGATCATATATAATAATTATAATTGGCCTTTTTATTAATGCCCTTGGTTGGACTGCTTTTTTAATTCCTGCAGAAATAACAGGAGGTGGAATTACAGGTGTGGCAACGCTTATTTTTTATGCCAGTGGAGTTCCTGTCTGGTTGCCGTATTTACTAATCAATGGACTACTTATTGGGATAAGCATAAAGATTTTAGGGAAAAGTTTTGGATTAAAAACCATTTTTGCTACAGCAACCTTAACCTTTTTCTTTTCTGTATTGCAAGGTATTATTACCGAACCCATTGTAAACGAAAATTTTATGTCGGCAGTGGTTGGAGGTATTCTGGCTGGTGTTGGTGTGGGTATTGTATTTAGTCAGGGTGGTAGCACAGGTGGTACCGATATTATTGCTATGATAATTAATAAATACCGCAATATCAGCCCTGGTAAGGTCATATTATATGCCGATGTTTTAATTATTTCATCATCCTTTTTAATTTTTAAATCCATAGAAAAAATAGTTTACGGTTATGTAACTATGGCTATTACGGCTTATACTATCGATTTAATATTAACTGGTACAAAAAGGACTGTACAGCTTTTTATTTTTTCGAAAATGCACGAGCTAATAGCCGACCGGGTAGCTAGTGAAATGAACAGGGGGATAACAGTTATTGACGGTACAGGCTGGTACACTAAAACAAATTCTAAAATATTAATGGTTCTGGTTAAAAAGCAGGAATCCAATATGTTATTACGTATGATTAAAGAAATTGACCCGGAGGCTTTTGTTTCGGTTAATAGTGTAATGGGGGTTTATGGCCGGGGTTTTGACAGAATAAAAGGATAATTATTATCCTAAAAAAATAATTAGAATGCTTGCATTTGTTCAAACACGAAAAGGTACTATAATAAGTGCCATACTTTTAATAATAATACTTACAGGTGTTTTTAAATCATCTAAAAGCTTAAAAATATCCGATGGCATTAATATTTATGCCGTAGGTATCGATCAAAATATTATATATACTGATATAGAAAAAGAATTTGATATTACTGTGGATTCTTTTCTAATTAATCAAAATAAAATAAAACGTAACGAAAATCTGGCCAAATTACTTTACGGATGCGGAGTTGAAACTCCTATGGTAGATAATGCCATAAAAGCAGCCCTTAATGTTTTTGATATCCGGAAGATAAAGGCAGGAAATCATTACCGTACCTATTCCACCAAGGATACATCCGGTACATTGCAGTATTTTGTATATATACACAGCCCAACCGAATATTTAAAAATTAAGTTATCTGATAATCCTGTTGCAGAACTCGGTAAAAAAGAAATTGTTAACGTTCGTAAGGAGTCCAATGGAACAGTATCTTCATCACTGTGGGAGACCATGATCGAAAGCAATATCGACCCTATGATGGCTATCAGGTTATCGGAGATATATGCCTGGACAATAGACTTTTTTGGCCTGGAAAAAGGTGATCGTTTTACAGTAATTTACGATGAGCAGTATGTTGATAGTTTAGCAATTGGTATTGGCGACATTCATGCGGTATCGTTTACACACCGTGGAGAGCAACTGTATGCGTTTTGTTATGAACAGGATAGTGTAAAAAACTACTTTGATGAAAATGGCAAAAACCTGCGCAGGCAGTTTTTAAAAGCACCTCTTCGTTTCTCGCGAATAAGTTCGGGTTATTCGAACAGCCGAATGCATCCTATCTTGAAAATACGCAGGCCGCACAGGGGTGTCGATTACGCAGCTCCCAAAGGGACACCAATATATTCTATTGGCGATGGAACAGTAATTGCCAAAGGTTATACCAAATCAGCCGGATATTATATTAAAGTAAGGCATAACAGTGTTTATACCACCGGGTATAATCATATATCAAAATATCCAAAAGGCATTGCTGTTGGCCAACGTGTAAAACAAGGTCAGGTAATAGGTTATGTTGGGGCTACGGGTTATGCTACCGGGCCACATTTGGATTTTAGAATGTGGAAAAATAATCAGCCTATTGACCCACTAACAGTTAAAGCACCGCCGGTAAATCCAATTCATGAAAGCGAAATGGATAAATACCAGGCTTCCATAGAAAAGTGGCAAAAGAGTTTGGATAGCTTTAATTAGAGGTAGTTTATACCTTGGGATATTAAGCCATGTCGTTGAAAAGGACTGGAATCAAAATGCTTATTTAAATAAACGATATTAATTTTTTACACATGAAGAGGTTTCTAATTATTAGCTTTTTACTTTTTACTTTAAGTAGTTTTTCGCAAAAGGATAGTACTTTGGTTTATTTTGAGTATGTTGAAAACGAAGATTTAAGGTTGATAAATGAGTTAAGTGGTATACAAATGATAACACTAAGTTGTTCCGATACCTTAATGCACAACAAACATTTTTTTCTGTCGGTATATGAATATTTCGAGGGACAACTGAAAAGTGTTGATAGTTTAAATATGACATGTGTCGACCAGGAATATTCAATGATTACTGGCGAGGATACTATAGTCTACACTGTTAATTATTGCGATTATATTTGTTTTGATGAACACAAAGACAAATTTAGTATGCGTTTAGCTGGGAAACTTATTGATGACTCTTTAAATCTAATTATTAAATACCCTTCTTTTGTAGTTAAAAGGAAGCTAAAAGGAAATAAAGAATTTTCTCTTCGGGAGGTTATTTCCGAAAATGGGAAAGATGCAAAAATAAAAGTAAACTCAAAAGTGCCCGTGTTTGCCTATACCAGCCCGTTTGACAGTGGTGGAGGGATAAAATCCTACTGTTTGCTTGAAGGTGATGATCCTAAAAACTGGTTTCAGAAATATAATATTAAACACTATTACATTTTTTTTCTTGAGATAAAGAATATTTAAATATATTCCTTAAGATCAAGGTTTAAAAGATTTTCATTTTACGAAAGGTAAATATTATGCTAATAAGTAAAACATTTGTTTTAAACGCTTGTTTAAAACAAATGTTTTACTTATCTTGTGTTTTATATTAATAAACTACAAATGGAAACCAAAGAGAGGATAATTCAATCGGCCACCGGGTTGTTTCTCGAAAAAGGATATGAGCGGACAAGCGTTAGAGAAATTGCTAAACGTGCAGATATAAACCTTGCACTCATGAATTATTATTTCCGCAGCAAAGAAATATTATTTGAAAATATTGTAAATCTGTTAATTGGGAAAACATCAGGAGCTTTAAAAAAAATATTGGATTCTGATCTTATCCTGGAAGAAAAAATCTGGCAATATATTTGCAATTACATCGATATGTTAATTCAAAATCCGCTGTTGGTGTCGTTTATCCTGGCCGTTTTAAATCGAAACCCCGATCAGTTAACCAGGCTAAGTGTTACCGATAATTTATATAATTCGGAGGTTTTTAAAAAACAACTAACAATGGCGTTTGATGAAGGTAAAATTAAAAAAACAAATCCGGAGCAATTTTATATAAATATGTTATCGATGATTGCATTTCCCTTTGCTATAAAAAAGATAATTATGCAACGGAATAATTTTACTGAAAAGCAATTTGATGTTTTTATTGAGAGCCGTAAAGAGATCATATACAATACATTAATGTCTGAATTGAAACTTTGATATTAACCTAATAATAAAAGCAATGAAAAAGAAAAGTTTTAAAAAGATTCTGAAATACTATATCCTAATGAGTATTTCTGTTTTAGGAATTTTTACGTCGTGTTCGCCGGAATATATTCCTAATATGGTTAATTCCCCTTTGTTCTCCAATGCTAACGAGTTTCAGGCTACCATTTCAACCGGAACCAGTATTTTCGATGCCCAGGTGGCTTATGCAGTTACCGATAATATTGGTATAATGGTAAATGGTACTTATGGCGACGAAACAAGCGATTCGACGGACGATTTTCATAAACATGCCTTTATTGAAGGGGGGCTGGGTTATTACAACAAAATTGGAGCTAAAGGGCGGTATGAGATTTATGGTGGATATGGAATAGGTACTGTGGAGGGGTTGTTTGAAAATAATCTTTTCGATAATGATCTGACAGATGCCAGGTATAACCGTTTTTTTATTCAGCCGGGCATTGGTATTTCAACAGGAATATTTGATGGAGGTTTTTCTCCACGATTTGTAATGGTTCAAATGAATCCGCACGGAATGAATTTCGAGAACGGAAGTTACAAAATGTTTTTTGAACCGGTAATTACATCTAAAATAGGGTTCAAATATGTAAAGTTTGTTTTTCAGGTTGGTGCTTCACTGCCTATTTCCGGTAATGATGATCTGGGCTTCGACAACCAACCTTTTATCGTTAACCTGGGGATAAACCTTAATTTGGGGAGGATTTACGATTTTTAAGGATTAACAATTTGATTAATAATTACAGGAAAGTGCTCGTATTCTAATGCGTGCACTTTTTTTGCAACATCCTCGGCAGTATCGTTTGGCAATACAGGGCATTTTGCCTGAAAAATAATATCTCCTCGATCGTATTCTTTATTCACAAAGTGGATGCTTATGCCGCTCTCTTTTTCTTTATGAGCAATAACAGCTTCGTGTACATGCTTCCCATACATCCCTTTTCCTCCATATTTGGGTAGTAATGCCGGGTGTATATTAATTATTTTATTGGGGTATGCTTCGATCAGGTATTCCGGGATAAGCCATAAAAATCCGGCTAAAACAATAAAATCGATTTTTTCGTTGTGTAAGATTTTCAGGATGTTCCGGGTTTCATAAAATTCGGTTCGAGAAAAAATATGATGTTTAATATTATGATTAATAGCACGTTGAATGACATAGGCGTTTTTATTGTTCGAAAAAATCATTGCAATTTCAAATTTTTTATTTTCTTTGCAAAACTTTATAATGTTTTCGGCATTCGTGCCAGAACCTGAAGCAAATATCGCTATCTTATTCATTATTAATAGGTAATTGATGTTTGATATATGTTAATTGAAATGATGGACTAAAAAATTTAATGCAAAAATGGCTTTTAAAATCCAAAAAAAGCTATTTTTGCACAAAAAAAATAGAGAAATATTTTTGATTTATCACAGTTAATTATATTTCTTTGCACTGTTAAAATTTAAACTTAATTATTAATTAAAACTTAAAGTTATGTCTGATACTGCATCAAGAGTAAAAGCAATTATCGTTGATAAGTTAGGAGTTGACGAAAACGAAGTTACACCAGAAGCAAGTTTTACTAATGACT
>Ga0116152_10002303_pt1 | contig 15563 bp, 10 predicted proteins | sample AD_UKC119_MetaG_FD_89894 | JGI IMG/M metagenome (GOLD analysis project Ga0116152, IMG submission 89894) | Active sludge microbial communities of municipal wastewater-treating anaerobic digesters from Hong Kong - AD_UKC119_MetaG | ecosystem: Engineered > Bioreactor > Anaerobic > Digestate... | reverse complement strand
GTAATCAAACAGATCATATCATCCTATGTCAGCAAGATTTTTTTGCCAAAGACTTTCTCATTATGTCTTTAAAACTTTTCATATTTACACTATCACAATAAACATATATTTTATATTCAAAAAACTCTTGTTATCAATTTGAAATGAAAAAAGAAATTACTATAAAGAAAATGTTTTAATTAAAATAGTGAATTATGAAAAAAATAATATTGGGATTTATGTTTTTGTTGTCATTTTTGTTTATTTTTTGAATTGTTAATGCCGTATTACCTGAAGATCCTTGTTTAAATAACCCTAATTTAGAGGGGTGTGTTTGATGAGATGCTTTGCAGGCTAGGTGTACAAACGCTTGATGAGTTTATGAGTGGATATGAGAAGATTGTATGTGTATATTATTTTTTGGTACGCCTGCACAGATGCCAATTCAGTCTTGTGCAAGTGTTCCCACAGAAGAAGAATTAGAGTTGAATATAAACAATTGTGTATGATGAGAACTTTTAAAAGACTGAACTTGTTGTCCAGACTGATCTTATCCCTATGATCCATCTTGATTGTTTTGATGATGAGAACAATATACCAAATGTTGTAATTGAACACTTTATGATAATGATAAAAAATGTTGTGAAAAGTGAGCATGAATTCGAAAAGCAGATTGAGATGAATGTTTGCTGTGCAGCACTCAAGAAGCAAAAACCCTACCAGGCTACCAAAATTATTGTTCTGATGATATATCAAGTTGTAATTGAGAGATGTATTTGTCATATGATTGAACAAGTAAGTGTTGTATATGAATGGTGGTTGCGGACATGGAACATGATTGATTTCAAACATGTATAGTCAATACGGAATGAAGTATGTGAATAAATATGGATTCAGATTGTTTGCTAAACTGACAATGTAGCTACAATATATACGAAACTCTTTGAATTAGAAAGTCAGATCAAAATCCTAAGGTATCTTCTTTTATGCAGGATATTGTATTGGCAGCCACTACATTTATTGGTACTGTAATAGCTATCATATTAGTTGTAAGTGGTGTTTTGTATATTGTAGCAGCTATATGATGAAATTCATCTCTTGCTGATACTGCTAAAAAATGATTGATAAATTCTGTAGTATGACTTTTGTTGGTTGTATGATCATATGCAATTATTAGACTGATACAATTTTTAGCTACAGCATGAGGCTGATAAATATTAGTTAAATGTTTTTAAAGTTCATAAAGTTTAAAGTAATTTGTAATGAAAACAAAAATAATGAAAATAAATAAATTTGAAGATATATTATCATGGCAAAAATCGCAAACACTTAATACTGATGTTTTTAAGTTATTTGAATCCAATAAAGATTATGATTTTGTAAGACAGATACGTAGAGCATCTGTATCGATATCCAACAATATTGCAGAGTGATTTGAGAGACAATCAAACAACGAATTTAAATATTTTTTGTTTGTTGCTAAAGGTTCTTGTTGAGAGGTTCGTTCTATGTTGTATCTTGCAAAAAATTTAGGGTATATAGATGATACAATGTTTCAAAATTTATACCAAGAAACAGTAGAAATATCAAAACTAATTTCGTGACTGATAAAAACTTTATAAACTTTTAACTTTATAAACTTTTAACTTAAATGAAATTATATTTCATTAGCATATTTCCAGAAATTTTTGACAGCTTTTTGGATACTTCTCTAATCAAAAAGGCTCAAGAAAAGTGAATACTAGCATTTGAGACAATCAATCCTAGAGATTTTTGTGATGACAAATACAGACAAATAGACGACGAGATTTATGGTGGATGAGCTGGTATGCTTATCAAAGCAAAACCAATGATAGACGCAGTAAATTCTATTATAAAAAAGGTTGACTGAGATTTCCAAATAATCTTTCCAAGTCCTAGTCAAGATATTCGAAATCAAGAGTCAGCGCATTCATTTAGCAAAGCAGACAATTTAATTTTTGTCTGTGGTAGATATGAGTGAATAGACCATCGTTTTGTGCAATATTTCCAAGATAAATACAAAGATAATTTTCATATTTTATCTATATGAAAATTTGTTACATTGTGATGAGAACTTCCTACTATGACTATGGTAGAGTCCATTGTACGCCTTGTGCCTGGAGTTATCAAAGAAGAAGCTAGCTGGCAAAATGAGAGTTATGCTATATCACAAGATATGCAAAATATAGAGTACTCTCAGTATACTAGACCAAAAGATATTTGTTGATACACTGTGCCAGAGGTTTTACTCAACTGAAATCACAAAGATATCGAAGATCGAAAATTAGATAATACACTTTAGTTGTCATCTCGAGTGTAATTATTGCGAGAGATCTAATTATCATACAAAAAGATTTCTCACAAGTTAGAACAACTCGAAATGACAAAATTTATTTACAAAATACCAACCTATGCTTGACAAGAAAATTTGAATATTATATTTTGGTAGATTGGACGACGAAAAATGATTTTGACTTATTTTGGATGTACTCAAAAAGTTTGTAAAAGAAAATTGAGAAATACCTTTTTCTTTTTATGTTTTTTGAAAATGAAAATATGTCCAAGAATTGTTAAATCTTTCATCTAAACACAATTGTATACATTTTTTTGGTCGACAAAGTTTAGAAACCATTAGTAGATACAAAGAAAATTGTCAGTTTTGTCTGATGCCATCTATATTTTTAGAAACCTTCTGACTTACAGCCCTAAATTCTCTTGCCATGTGAATACCAGTAGTTTGATTTGCCAAATGATGATTAAAACAATTTGTTTCTCCAAAATATAGTATAGAAAAAGCTACAGGATCTACAGACTCAGAAAGATTGTACAACAAATTGAATGATCTGATATGACAAATATACAACTGAGAGTTAGATGTAGACAAAGAGAGAAAAAAAGCACTTACTCTTTCAGACAAATATTCAGTACAAAGGCGAGTAGATTCAGCAAAAGAGATTTTTGGGAAACCAAAGAGGATACTCCTCATTAGCGATTTCAAATCAAGACTTGGTGGTATAGAGACTTATGTTTACGATGCAGCCGATATTTTGTCTCAAAATGGATATGAAGTAAAAATCTATTGAATCAAGATACCAAAATGAAAAATCTGACAGTTGATCAAATATTTTTGATTGTTTTTTGCTATGCGAAATTTTGTAGATGCTATAAGACTCAGTAGGGTAGTTAGAAAATTTAAACCAAAAGCAATCCGATATCATAGCACATTGAGGCGATTGTGATGGCTTCCCATATTAGCTTTATGATCTCATAAGTCCAAAAAGTTTATGATGTATCACGATCTTTGATATTTCCACCCATTCCCAAAATCTGTATTACAAGAAAATATGGTCAAGACACCATTTACATTCAAAAACTTTGTGTCTTCTTATCCAAGTAAAAATCCAATAAAAAAACTCGCTATATGTTTCAAATATTTATCTATCTGCTTACTCAAAAAACAACTCAAAAAAACCATCGATTTACACTTATTACCATCAGATTTTGTCACAAAAATCACATCTAATTCATATAAAATAGATACAAAAAAAGTGCAAACATTTTCACACTTTATCCAAAAATAACTTTATAATTGATAATTGTAAATTGAGAATGGATAATTTTTCATTATCCACTATCCATTATCAATTAGTTTTGCAATTTCATTCCAAACTTTTTCTCCTATTTCTTCTATAGATTGTAGTTTTCAATCAGGTGCACTATCTATGATAGTCCAGTCGTATTTTTCTGCTACATATCTGTAAGCTTCTGCTGCATCTTTCAAGTGTTCTAAATCATCTTCATGTATATCTCTTTTTTGTCATCACACATAATCTCTATGTCATTTTTTGTCTACCAATTGTTGTCAAATTTCTGTAGGTATATACAAAAGTATATTTTTATCTGGTCTTGGTATATCAAAAAGTCCATATTCAAAATTATCAAGCCATACCAAAAATTTGTCTCTCTCGGCGATATCTTTTATTTTACCAGCCTGATGTCACATATTTGATGATACGTATCTATTTGCAATTACTATTTTTCATTGATCCAACCATTTTTTAATCTTAAATGAAGCAGCATATCTATCTACTGCATAAAGTACAGAAGCTCTATATGGTCATACTTCTTGAGCAGTACCAAAGTTACCATTTAAATAATCTTCTACCATCATAGCACTTCTTTCTCCATATTGTGGAAAGTCCGCCATTTCTATCTGATATCATTCTTTTTTTAATCTTTCAATAAGCTTGCGAGTTTGTGTTCATTTACCACTTCCGTCTGTACCATCTATTACGATAAATTTACCTTTTTCCATTTTTATACAAAAAATAAAAATTCTATCTCATCCAAGGTATTATCGACACACAAACAACAAAATAATTTATTTTTTTTGTTTAGTTGTGGAGATTAAATACCGGTGATGTTTGAATTAATAAATTCAAATCATTTATGAAGAATTTATTATTACTAAACACTATCGGTATAGAATTTTCATATTGAAAGTCAAATATTTTTTTAAGAAAAAGGGTATAAAATACCCTTTAATCATTTTTTTAAATCAATCCCATAGGTGATTTTCATGCCCACAATTTTTACATTTTTCAAACCAATGCCCGCTTCTATAGTAAGGCTCTCCGTAGTTGTGCTCAGCAAGCAAATACTTACCTTTTCCATTACAAATAGTACACTTATTACCACTATCAGATTTACCACTTCCATTGCATGCATGACAAGTTTTTTTAGTATATTTACTACAGGTGCAGCCCATAGCAAATATTGCATCGTTAGATGATTTGTACTTTTTTAGACCCATAATTTTTCTCCTTTCTTTTTAGTTTATAAAGAAATTATATATATTCCACATTTAAAGTCAAACTAATGTTTTTTATATAGATTCAATAACTTCTTCCATGTCTGGCTGTCCTCCATTACTTAGTTTTTTGATATCATTAAATAGCGTTTCAATTTGCCAGTTTATATGTTTATCAGGATTTTTACCATGCTCGTTTTTATATTTAGACTTTGTACCACCAGTTGTCTGAGACATGTATTTTTCCCAAAAGTCTTTTAGATCTAGTGCTTCATAAGGATTTTTAAAATAACCAATAGCTTCAGTACTATTACATATGGTACCAACCATATTTGCATCTATCTGTTCAATATTGTTTTCAAAGAATTTTAAGAAACGTTTCATAGTTGTATCAAATTCTGCAGGAAATCATCTTAGCCTACTCATCACATTTCCATACACAACATACCAAAGATAATAGTTTGCTTCTTTGTGTCTTCACTCTGATTTCAATTTTTTTACCAATGAAAGTCATCTTACAAAAAATGCAAGACTTTGGTTTAATGCAGCATCTTCTAGCCAGTTAAAATACTTACCAAATATAAATTCTACAGATCATTTACTTACTGTTTTTGTTGGTATCATATTTTCATCATTTTTTCATGCTTCTCTCCAAAACAATTGTGCTCACTCTCTCATATTGTTGTCAGTTTGTTCAAATTTACCATTTGAAGGCATCACCTTACTTACTACTCACTTATTTGCAGTTAAAGGAGAGTGTTCGTAAAATCCATATGTACCAGCAACTTCCTCATCTATATCTTCTCTGATATATTCTCTACTTTTGTCCAAAAGATATTTAAATACTTCTTTGTTTGGTCACGTTTGAGCAAGATTTATTATACTATTTGTAGATTCACGATCTTGGAATTGCAATATTTTCAATATTTTTTCTCCATTAGCTTTCCAGTATCTAGGGAAAGTATGAATCAAAAAGTGTGATTTTTCATCTGTAAAATTATCAATTTGGAAGTTATTTATATCATATTCCGTTTTTTCTGAAAATTTTTTGTCAAAATCTTTATGTGAGGTAATTGTATCCAACAATTTTAATACATTTTCTTGTTGTTCTGTATCTCTACACCAAAGTCAGGGCAGAAATCACATAGCCCTAGATATTCTCCAAAATTCTGATCTTAGATTGTGGTCTTGCATATTTTTAAATACTCCACTCAACATAGCACCTAGTATTGCAGCTTTTACTCTATCTTCTTCAGCCCTACTTTGTGCATTTACTGCCATTGCTTTCAAAAAAGGTAAGGCTTTGTGTGGCCTAATATTTCTCATATGTCTAAACCATTCTTGCTCTGCTTGTCTAAAGCTTATTCTTCATATCTTTTTATATTTTTCTTCAAATCACCCAAAATATTCATCGGTATTTTCTTTCAATTTTTCAGCAAAAGTTCTTGACCATTTACTTGCTTGATAGTGTTCATCATCATCTTTAAATCATCCAAATGGTTGTCTACCATCTATCACACCCACTAAGTAATCAAATTCCAATCTGCTTAATTCACTATGTCTTGGTTGTCTTCGGTGTACTATGTTTAATTTTTTATATTCTTCCAATTCTGTTTTTCTCTTTTTTTGCATCTCCAAAAATCTCTTTGCATGTTCTGGTCACAAAAATTTTTCTACCCAAAATCATTGTCCCATCTTTTCGTACAATACTCTGTTCCATGGACCATCTTTTTTTATAGTATACAAAAATGCAGCTGCAAATTGATAACGATTTTTAAAGCTACCCTTTTCCAAAAGTATTGGCATCAACTTTTGTCACCATTGTGTAGAAAAATGTGGATCCTTTTCAAATAAGTTATATCGCTTTTCTATTTTTTTCCATGTTCTATTTTCTCTTTCTGCATAATACTCTAGTCATGCAGAACTCATGGCATCTTGCAATCCAGTAAACACGTTAGGTCCCAAAAGACCAAATACATTACCCATTTTGCCATAAAGATCCAATCACTCATAAGAACACAAAAGATGCTCAAAGTCTTCTTTTTGTTCTTTTCTATACTCATCTACCTTATCATCTACATTTTTTTTCATTCATTTTACAGTATCTATGATGCTCATTATAGAAAATCCTCTAAATTTTTTTCCCTTCATTGGGTCTCTACTTCAAGTTGTAGTTGGTGGAGTATCTCCTTTTTGTTTTTCTGTATATCACATTACCTGTTTAGACTCCATCAATAGCATAAAGCTAGTATAATCCATTTCTCTTTCATGCTTAAATTTAGCATCTTTTGAAAAGTCCTTTGGATCTTGTCATGTAAAATTACACTTTACCTTTACCTTTCCATTTTTAGTAGGATGTGCTTCATAAGTTACCACTACAGCAGTTTGTCCCATCGCATCTTTTCATACTCATCATTTTTCTTCCTTTACTTCGTATGTATTTACAGTACGACAAAAGTATTTTATCTCTTCTCCATTACCGTTTATTAGTTTACCCTTTTTCATTTGTACTTGATTGTGTCATGTACCAAATACAGTTATATTATCAAATATTTCTGATTTTTCTATTTTTTCAAAACAATCATTCCAATCTTTCCTATTACTTTTCGGCATTTTGTGCAAAGGTCCAGAAGCCTTCATTTTATTTATTTGTTCTTCTGTCTTTGGAAGTCTAAATGTTTGTCCATCCAGGTCAGTTTTTATATCACAGCCTATCACTTTTACTGTAAAATCAACAGTGCTTATTCACACTATTTCCAATTCTAACCATGAAGCCTCTACATCATCTGGAGGTAGTTTAGATCATCATATATCAGTAAACAATCTAATTCATGCTTCTAGTCTACACTTATCTCCATCAATAGACTCCCAAGCTCTATCAAATTTTTCTTCTTTTGTTTCTTTTTTTTCTTCTCATTCTTTTCATTCTTCTTCATTGTTTTTTTCGGTTTCTTTTTCAAGTCTGTCCTTATTTTCTGTCAAATAATTCGCCACCTTATTTTTTAAATCATCAACCTCTTCTATTCACGATTTTTCTTTTTTTAATGTTTCTATAAAAGTCTTTCTACCATCGCTTCACAATTCTTTGTATTCATTTTCAGCTTCTGGTATAGCATATTCTTCATCTATATAATCATCCTCATAATGTCATACATTATCGTCTATCCATTCTTTAGCTTTTTCTATTCATTTTTGCTTATCTTCTATACTATTTGGGTTGATACCACATATACCATATTTAAGCAATGCCTTTACTTGCCAATCTTCAAATCAATTTGTGCTTTTCAATATTTTTATTTTTTCTTTCAATTGATTTGTACTATAATTACTTTCATAGTTGGCTTCGTTAAAATATACACCAGCAATTTTATTTCAATCTTTTCATATTTCATAATAGTTTTCTCATATTTTTTTGTACTTTTCTTGTTCAGATTTTGTCAATTTTTTATATTCTTCCTCACCAATTTGAGTAGAGTAGTGAGCAAACAAAACTAATTCTAGTAGGCCGTCCTCAAATCATTTTGATTCAATATTGTTTTCTTTTGCTGTTTTTTCCAAAAGCTCTTTTGCTTTTTGTTTTCTTTCTTCATCACCAAGATTTGAATTAATCTCAACATCATTGTGACTTGGTTCTCATATGTTTATTTTTCAATTATCTTTTATTATTTCATCAAGTTCTTTGTTTCGATCTTCTGTGCTTTCTTTTTTATCACCATTTAGCCAAGATTTTATGCCATCCATTCATTCTTTTTTGGTATTCCAAGCATAAAAAAGCTTTGTCATAAGATCCATTTTTTCCTGACTGACCTTTATCTTTCTATCTATTATTTCTACTTTTTTGCTTTCTACGTTTCACTCAAAGACATATATATATTTTCCATTTTCATCTTTTATCACTTCACCACTTCTTTTACACAAAAATGCCACACCATGATTTATAGTAGTGTTTCAGTTCTCATCTTTTTCCATTATTTCTGGGTATTCTTTTTCCAATTCTCATTCATCAAAATCTGTTTCATCTAGTGAGTAATCCAAAAATCATTCATACTTATCATCTATTTTTATCTCATATCCATCTGCTATCCTCACTTCACCATTTTTTGCAAACAATGAATAAAATATTCCGTCTTTGTTTTCTTCCTCACTTGTCATATCATTTTTTGGATTTTCCAACCGATTTAATATTTCTGGGTCCGTATCATTAAAGTCTATTTTAATTTCTATTTTTTTGTGTCACTGATTATCTTTTATTTCTCTTTTAGATGAAGCAAAATTAAACTTTTTTCCAGATCTAGATTTTATAAAAATAGTTTCTTTTTTATCTCCCAAGTCTTCCAGACTTCTCATATATCTATTTAGCTCATTTGTATTTATACCGAGCTTTTTTACAATTTCTGATTTTTCTGCTTTTGAGACATATTCTCATATGGCATCTTCTTCTTTTATGCTATCATCAATTTCTTTTATTATTTTTTTTATGTCATCATTTCATCACTTTTTCTCTATATCCTTTATAAATTCTTTTCGCTGTTTTTGGTCTTTTATATTTCTAGTCCTTGATTGTATATCTTCTAGTATTTCCTTTTTTGTTTTATTGTCTTCTATCATATCTGTATAGTGACTTTCTTCCTCATATTCTCCTTTAACTTCGCTATTTCTAAATTCTGACAATTCTTGCTCCAACCAATCTGCTTTATTCATATGTTCAACTATTTTTTTTTCTATCTCATTTTGTAATTTTGTATCAAAATTTTGGTTTAGTTTTGGCATTTTCAAAAGCTCTCTTATTTCTTCCAAGCTTTCTTTTTCTGCATTTTGTGTTACTTCGTAAAATTCTTTATTTCACAGATATAGCATTTCTAGCAAAATTGATCTGTCAAAAATACTCCATTCTTCAATTTTTGTCAGAGGATTTGCTTGTATTACTTTATTTAGTTGTAAAAATCACACTATATCATCATTTGGTATTTCTAGTTTTTTTTCATCAATATTTTTTGTATATGGCAAAAACTCTTCCAATGTTTTTATGCCTATTGGATTTTGGCCATCAATTATGTATCGAAATTTTTCCTCAAATTCTTCCTTTTTTTTTCATTCAAGATTTTCAATAATTCTAGCTACTAATCTCCTCATTATTGCATCTTGCAATACCATTGGCATTTCTTCTCTGGTCCTATATTTTTGTATGTTTTTTAAGCTGATTGTTTCTCACTTTATTTTATCCCAACTAATATTTTTGTGTACTATGTTTGAGTACATTTGGTTGATTCTTTCTTCTTTATCAGACAAATATGATCAAGTGAGTGTTTCTACTTGTTCTTTATTCCAGCTGCATTCTTGTTCTGACCAGACTTTACGAAGAAATTCTTTTTCACTCATTCACTCAATCTTCTTAGTCTTATTTACTGAATTTTCTGCCATTGTTTTTTCTTTGGATAAAATCAATAATAATTATACTCCAAAAAACATTTTTTTCAAAGTTTAGGCTACATTTACTTATATTGTAAATATTTAGATACAAATGTCAAATAAAATAAAAAAGTGACACTTGTGATGCCACTTTTACTATTTTTTTAATTTGTTTTTTTATATGTTCTTAAACTTGTACAGCTCTACACCGTTAATCATGTCGTTTTTTTCATCTTTTTGATATTCATTTGATTGTACAATTACTATTTTGTCATCCAAAGATATATTTCATTTAAATATTATCCTAATCATCTCCTTCCCTATTCTTTTTAGATTTTGATAGTTAAATGATTCTGATATTTTATATCACTTTATTCATCGTATCATATTTAAGTATCTATATGTTTCATCAGATTTTGTAAAAGTAATCACAGGTACTTTTGGAGCCAAAGAGGACAATCTAGCTGCTGTATATCCATTGTCTGTAAAACATACAATTGCTTTTATTTCAAGTTCTTTAGTAACCCTATAGGCATTATATATTATATAATCTCTTACCACTGAATCCTCATCATCTTCAAATCTTTTTGCATCTTCTTTTGGCAATTTAAGCTCATATTTGTCCAATATATCACATATTTCTGTCAATATATTTAGTGGATCATCTTCTTTGATCATTGGCTCCAACATAAAACCATCTACAGCCATATTACAATATTTTTCCATTTTTTTTGCATCCCTCAATGGATAATCTTTTTTTCAGATACCAGACATAAAGCTTATTGAGACAGGCTTACCGGTGTTGTTTATCTTGTTGATCAAATCTTCTTCGCTTACCTTAGATTTTTTCATAAATTCTTGCATTTTATCAAACACAAACACTATACCATCTGCTACATTGTTGATACTTTCAAGATTTTCTAGTCACTCTTTTGTTTCAATTTTTGCTATTATCTTCATTTTATCCTGATTGTGTTGTTTCAAAAATCTTTTTAATTCCAATATGTCTTCAGCTGTTTTTGTTCATGACAAGGATATCATATGTATTCAGTATTCCAGTCATCGTAAAATATCTTTTTTATCTTTTTTAGTTAAAACTCCAAAATCTATATAATGATCTAAAAATCTTACCCTATCAAACTGCAACAGTTCTCATCAATTTAGTACCCTGCAATCTATATTATCATCTGATTTTATTTCTTTTACTTCTACTATGATCTCACTTTGTTCAAACTTTATTTTTTCTCATTTTTTTAAATCTCACAATTTTTCATAGTCTACAAAAATTTGTTTATCACTATCTTGTGCATATTCAGAGTAATCAATATTGATTGTAGATCATTTTTTCAATTTTATGTTCATTAAGTTTTTTACTCTAATATCGCATCATTTTGTTTCCATCATTATGGTTTTACTGTTGTCCAACTTCATTATAGTTTCGATATATTTTTTATTGTTGTCATCAAATCCTCCAGACAAACTAAGTCTAAATACATCCACCATATTTATCACCTTTGACAATACAGTTTCCTTTGCTAGAGTAGGACTTACTCAAGCAATAATTTTTGAAAAATGGAAATTATTCATGTTTTCTTTTTACAATAATTAAAATTAAGCAATTTTTGGCCCAATATTTTGGGTTTTTTTTATTTTTTATATATTTTCATAATCTATTACATCAAATCATTCTGCATTCATTTTTTTGACAAGTGATTTCTTTTTTACTATTACTTGCGCGTGATCGTTTGTCTGTGTGTGTATCAAATCTTTTCAAATCATGATATATACATTTCTATCTACAAAATGTTTTGGGAAATACATCACATTTGTATTATTGTTTTTTTCTACCTTTATATTTATGTCCAATTTTGGTAGATCTTCTGTACTTTCAAGATCAATTTTCAATCATATTTCTTTTTCCATTTCCATTATATTTTTACCAGCTTTTCATATTATTGCTCATCTTTCAGATTTTGGTACAAACAATTTTATAGTTTCTCAACTTATTTTTGATACAAAACTACAAGGCAATATTTCTTGTAGATGCTGATCTATCACCAATTTTGCATAATCTCATAGTCTAGAATTTTTTTTATTTTGCCTTATTGCTTCTCATATTGGCATTACTACTATTTGTTCACCAAAAGTATATATTTCAAATATTATTTTTTTCTCAAAAAAACTGCTTACCTGTATTACAGGTCTAGCTAGATCGTCAGATTCCATTCACTCTGGTACTTTTACTGTTAGATCCAATTGTAATATTTCTCATATTTTTCATTTATCTACAAATACCACAGTATCCAATACTTGTGGTATTATACCCATTTCTATTGTACCCAAAAATCTTTGTATGCTATCTACAGGTCTTGTAGCATGGATTACTCATATTAATCCTATACCAGTCAACCTCATATCTTTGTACAATTCAAAGTCTGAAGTATTTCTCACTTCATCATATACAGTATAGTCTGGCCTAGAAAGAAGTAATATATCCCTTACCTCATCATGAGATCAATAAGTAAAACTATATTGTACTACATTTTCTGGCACCATTAAATCACGAGGAGATTCTATTGTTTTTATTATATTATCTCATTTTTCATACAGTTCTACCAAAGCTTGTGCAAAAGTAGTTTTACCACTACCAGGAGCCCCAGAAATCAATATTCATTTAGCTTTGTTTTCAAATAAATCCAAAACTTCTTTATCCAGGTTATAATCTTCAAGTGTTAACTTTTTGATAGGTTTTACCGCTGTGATCTCCAATCCATCAGACAGTGGAGGATACACTATTACGATCCTATATGGTCACAACTGTACAACCTTTGACATACTTCTATCTATCTCAAGCACTGCATCATCTCTACTTTCTACTTCTTGAAACAAATCATCTATCAAATTATTTACAAATTTTTTGTCCAATATCTCTTTTCCAATTTCAGATTTTCGCCCTCAAGGGTTTCAGTTTTTTTTCAAAATAGGATTTTTTTCTTTGATATGTATAGACATTGTGTCCTTATCAAAGAAATTATCCAACACACTTCCACATCATTTTACATCTTGCATAAAATATTTTGTGATGGAAATAAAAAAATTATCTATATTTTTGTTTTTTTGTCCAAAATTAAGGTAACTCTATATATTGATTTTTTCTCAATTTTCAATAAAAAATGTATACTTAGCAGAAAGAGTATAGTTTTTATCTACAATTCTTGATATGTTTTTTCGTGTAGTTTGATTGAAAGAGACAAAAAATAAGAAATATAATATAGATATTTTGCTTGAATGAGATTCAGAATCTTTTGTTAGAGAAACATTACAATCATACAATATAGTTGTTTTACGTGTCTCAGAACACAAAAAGTCAGTAGAAGAATTTGCTTCTATAAAGATTGTTGCCATACATCACCAACAAGAATTAAGTATATTTTCTTATCTCAAAGATCTAAAAAATGCAATCTTAATTTTTTCTATGATAGGTTTTGATATAAAATATGCCAATTTTATTGGTGAGCAAAAAATTCCAGAGATGGAAGTCAAAGAGATATTAAATTCTGCACAAAAAGAAGCTAAAGACATCCAATTAAGTTTGCAAATACAAAATGAAACACAAAAAAAACAAGAAAGTAAAATATACAAAGATCAAACTCTAGACAAGGTTTTAAAGATAGTAGATAAAACATTTTTGGAGATAGACAATCTTACATCCAAAGTGTGAGAGACTGCATCTCAAAGTGATATAAGAGATTTAAGTGTAATGAAACAAGATCTTACAAAACTGAAAATGTGAAGAAACGACGACAAAATGATCGAATTACTCCAAAAAATATATCAAACATATTATAAAATACATGATACATATATGCTTTCACTAAAAAAAGAGCAACAATATCCCATTAGTTGATCTATAGTTTCTGATGTTGATGTTTTGATGGAACTAGAAAAGTTAAACAAAGCCAAAAAGGTCAAAGAAATAGGAGCCAAGAGAGACAAAGATGATACTTTTTATTTATCTTTTGACAAGATTTGACTATATATTAGATTTTTAGTGCAGGACATCACCAATAAGGCCAAAGATCTTTCAGTATTTTTTGAAAAGATATTTTGTTATTTAGAAATATTTGCCATATCTGTTTTGGTCTTTTCTTGACTTATAATTCGATCACAAAAAATTACATTTGTTATAGATATTTATCTATACCAATATCTTTTTTTGATCAAAGTAGCAATCTTTGGTTTATTGATATTTATATTCAAAAGATTTAAATCACAACAAATCAAAAAAAATATTTTAATACTTTGCTTGATATTTTTGTCATATATTTTATTATTTTTTATGACAAAATTTATATTTATCCTCTAATCAAAATATACTAAAGTGTCTTTTATATTGCTTGCCATAGCTACATTGTCCTTTTCTGCATATTTTTATGCAATATGATTGCGATATTTTGGTCTTATACCGATATTAGCTCTTTTAATATTTTTGATATATTATTTTAGTGGTGTATCTATCAAGATCAAATCATGAGATATTTTCCAAAGATATTGATTATTTTTTGCTTGGATAGTTACCATATTGTGAATATTTTTGATATGAAGATTTTTTGATATTGCCATAGTCAATATGACATTATTTTTGATCATACTCAACATATCTTTTTGGATTTTATCGTACATTTTCAAGTACGATGATGGTAAGATAATGTGACAAGTTGGATATTATGGCTTATTATTATTTTTGTTGACTTATACACGATTGTCTACTGGATTTGAATCATTTTTTATAGTTTTTAATATGGTGCGACTACTTACTTTTGCACTTTTATGATTTGTCATATTTGTATTAAGACTCAAATACAAGATAGAAAAATATTTGTTATATCAATTTTTTGTATTTGCAATAGTAGCAGTATGATTAGTCTTATATGATCAAATAGACAATATACACATATTTTTGTTGGTATCTGTTTTGTGACTTTCTATCTTATATTTGTATATATACAACATATTGTCTCACAAGCCACCTAGTCCGCAAGAATTTAAAAATATATCAGTTAGACGCATATTAGCTTGAGAAAGAGTCTTAAACCAAGACTCCATCAGGACAAAAAATTCTTATAAAATATACAGTTTTATAGATGATTTTCCAAAGATTATAAAATATATATTAGAATGATTCAACGTGTTTATCATACTGCTTTTGATATATCTATATTTCCAAAACGCAATTTCATTGCAGGGTAGTTTCCAGCAGATTTTTTATTGGCTCATTACTTTGTGATTTGTAAGCAATGTCTATTTGCTCAAAAAAATCTGATATACATCTACCATACAGAGG
>Ga0116152_10002302_pt1 | contig 15565 bp, 8 predicted proteins | sample AD_UKC119_MetaG_FD_89894 | JGI IMG/M metagenome (GOLD analysis project Ga0116152, IMG submission 89894) | Active sludge microbial communities of municipal wastewater-treating anaerobic digesters from Hong Kong - AD_UKC119_MetaG | ecosystem: Engineered > Bioreactor > Anaerobic > Digestate... | reverse complement strand
TCATAGAAGCAGAATACAAAGGCTAAACAAACTGCAAGCATCAGAGCAGTTGGAGAAGTACAATGCTTATTTAAAAAAACAGCAAGAAAAAAACAATCCGATATGTGTTTTGTCAAGAAATAAAACTACTGCTACCTATTCCGAATTAATTAGGATGAAAGAGCCTGAAGATGAAATTTTAGAAATAAAATCAATAGAAATCACCAAATATAGTAAGCTCATTGCCAAAGCCTTTGACAAGGATTTATTCCATTACGCCCCTATGTGTATTGTTAAAGACAAGGAAACTGAAACATTCTTAAATCTCAGCAATGTCATGCCAATTATTTCTGACCCATTACAAATAAACACCTATTATGAGAATTGGAAAAGAATTGGTTTTGAATTAGAGGATATCGAGTTAAAAATCATTAAGAGTGATAAAGATTTTGATTATTATATGAGAACCTTTTTTGGTAGTCAATTAATACCAATTATTGACCCCTTATTTGATAATGAATTTCAATTACTTAGTGGCTATCAAATAAGAGATTTATCAAAAATGATTGATGAATCTAAAGAATAAAAGAAACTATATCATTAAGTGCGCCAGAACTTCTTTAAATAATGCGAAGCGTCCCGCGGAGCGGGTATAGCGAGCCGCTAGCGAGTTGAGCAAAGGTGGTGTGGGAGGAAGCCCGACGGAGGAGGGCACCCACACCAACGTGGTACACGTAGGGCTGGCGCGATTTTTTGCCTTTAGAATGGGAAAATGCAAGTGTAGCGATTGGGTGCAGCTTAGCGTCCGTGGAAACGGAATGGAGTTTACCTAATACTTACTTTAAAGATTTAAACTCTTTTCATTGTTACTTAACAAAACTAGCGACATGGAGTTGTAATGGGTCGCGTAGCGAAATGAATGAGCTACTCTTGCTAAGCATGCCCAGAAGGGGCTGCTTGCAGGGATAGAGGAACGAAAGACCGAAAAGTAGCTCCTGAAGGCAAAGAAAAACTGCAAAAATCGTGACAGCCCGTAAAACCTGCAGCGAACAGCAGGCGAGCAAAATAGTGAAGCAGCGGTTGACCCCCAATTTAATACTTGTGAGCCTTGAGCGAACACCTTATTGGGGTTTGGGGGACAAAGAAAGCTGCGGGTGAGGTAGTGCTGGCGAGTGTGAAATAAAGCAAAGCCAGGGCACAACCGAGGATGTGTCACCGCAGGGTGGACTGGGTGGTATATGCAAGGGTATTTTACTTAATGGTTTGAGTTGATAGATCTTGAAACAAGACAAGGATACAGTGAAAAGACAAACTACTTGCAGATATGCTTTATGAAACAAAACAGAAGCACTACCGAACACCTTTTTCCCTGCTAATACTTTTTTCAAATCGGTTGCTGTGAAGTCGCCCAATCCCGACAACTGAACCAAACTACCCACTAAGCTAGCCGACGGTAACTCATCATCATTTAAAAGCGATGTACCCCCATAACTAATGGCGTTTAAGGACACCTTGTCTTTCTCTTTATTTACAAATTTATAATGTACTTTAATACCATTGCTCAAGGTATATGTGATAGCGTTAGTTTCCTCATTTACCTCTGTCTTTACTATTTCTCCTGATTTAATGCTCATGTCAGAGACTAATGTTTTTTCTACCAATGCTTCAGAATACGGTTTCAAGGTGTCATCCTTTTCAACCGTACCAATAATTTGCTTTACTTGAGCTTCCGTTAAATTTTCTTGGCCATCCACTCCAGTAACATTTACATATCTGTTTTTTTTCGCATACAACCTTTTTATTGTATTGTGAAGTTCTTCTTGTGTTAGTGTACTGAAAATTTGTTTTGCCAGTTCGTATTCCTTTTCAATATCCGTCATGGTGCTATTATTCAAAAAATTATTTTGAATTGTCTTTTCAATTTGGCGATGACTAACGTCATTTTTCTTAGCTATTTGGTTTTCATAAGAGCTGGATAATTTTGTGATAGCTCTGTCTATTTCCGATTGTAGAAAACCATATTTGACAGCTCTGACAATTTCAGTTAAAACTTCTTGAAAAGCTTCTTTTTGTTGATCTGGTTTTGGGGTAACCGTTATACTAAATGTATTTAAGGTTCGAGACATTTGCCCATAATTAATGCGTGTTCCTAGAAAAGTAGCTTCTGGTTTATTGGATTTTTCCGAAATTCTTTCAGACAGCATACTAATTGCCATAGACTCCAATAGCGCTTGTTTTAAATTAGCAACTGTTTCTGTTTCCAGTACCCTCTTGTGCCTAATGCCAAAACTTATAGAAGCCGTTGAAACTTCTGGATCAACACCCAAACTATACAATGACTCTTCATTCTCAGGAATGTCCACAAGAATTCTTTCCTTTGGATTTACTACTGCAGGGATTTCTGAAAACATCTTCTCTATTTTCCCTTCTATTTCAGCTAGATTAACATCTCCTACAACAACTATGGCTTGCAAATCGGTTCTATACCAATCGTGATAAAAATCCCGAAGCGCTTTATATTCAAAACCTTCCACTACACTCATCAACCCTATAGGTAACCTGTCGGCATATTTTGAGTAATTGTAAGTGATGGGCAAACTGGTTTGCAACAAGCGCATCTGTCCATTTTGTCTTGCCCTCCATTCTTCTTTAATAACGCCACGCTCTAAGTCAATTTCCTCATCAGTTAGCAATAAATAATTGGACCAATCTTTTAAAACCAACAAACAAGTGTCTACCAAGCTATCCTTGGTTGGTATATTACTTAAATTATATACTGTTTCATCAAATGACGTATAGGCATTTATATCTTTTCCAAAAACAGCACCGTGTTTTTGAAGTGTATTTAAAATACCTTTCCCTGGAAAATTTTTGGTACCATTGAAAGCCATATGTTCAAGAAAATGTGCGAGACCACGTTGATCTTCATTTTCTAAAATTGAACCAACATTTTGGATTATATAATAACTTGCGGCATCTTTTACAACGTCGGTACTTTTTATATAATAGGTCATGCCATTGGGCAACATCCCTTTTTTAATAGTTTTATCAATTGGCAATGTTTCTTTATAATTTAATGTTTGAGAAGCTCCTGAATACAGGCCTATAATTAGGAGTGTTAATGTTGTAATTATGTTTTTCATTTTAATTTGAATGCTAATGGTTATCTTGATATAGATTTAACCTGTTAAAATTTAATTGTTGTGCTATTGGAATTGAGTTGGTTTTAGAATAGCTTTCTGATAAGACGTTAAAAATATTGCTCCCCCTTAGTTTTGCTTTAAATTTTATATTTCATTCTTTATAATCAGTTCCATTTCAATCTATCTAACTCTCAGTATTCAAAGAAACTTTAAGGCATAATAAATAAGCAATAGTTAGGCAACACTTAAACATACTAGTTGTATAAAAAAACGAATAAAGGCATGTTATAGCCCGAAGAAAGTTTGGGTCTCATAATTAAGGGAATGCAACAAAACTTAGTTTAATGGATAATTAAAGTGAAATTATCCTCGAGAAAACAGGTGAATTAAAAAGAGCCCGCCTTGTTTAAAACCATCTCTTATTTTTTGAAAAGCCAATCTCATTTGTGCCTCTACCGTTTTTACCGAAATGCCCATAATATCCGCAATCTCATGATAATCGTACCCTTCTGTTTTACTCAATAAAAAGACTTCTTTACAGCGACCAGGCAAAAGTTCAATTTGTTCATTTAAAAATTTTAATTTCTTTTTAAAAAGTGTATCGTCTTCTTCCATTTCTTCCAGGATGGCTTCTTGCTTTAAGCCATCTAGGAACTTATCCTTTCGTTTCTCGAAACGGGTTTGATCTATGAATGAGTTGTAGGTAGATTGATAAAGGTAAGACTTCACCGATTGCCTTATTTCTATCTGTTCTCTTTTTTCCCATAAATAAATGAAGACCCCTTGAACTATATCTTCAGCTTGAAAACTGTTTTTTGTGAATTGTAAAATGTATAGATAGAGTGGCTCATAATATGCCATAAACAACTGACTAAGTGCCTTTTTATCACCTTTTTTTAAGTTAGACCAAAGTAAATTATCATTAGACATAAACTAGTAAATGATTAGGTTTTATGGGAGAGGAGAAATATTGCGAAAGTAAAGATTAAAAAAAAATCAATAAAAAGTTAAGGGTACGTAAAATATTTTACGTCTTAGGGGTATATGTTAACATTAATCTCAAAAAATTGAAAAATTTAATATTAAAATATCTGTTTGATTCTCTTAATGATGAAGAGTTGCTTAAGCTAAGTAAATGGCTGGAAGAACCCAAGAATCGTGAAACATTCAAATCTTTTGTTAAGACTAATCTAAAATCAGATTACGCCCTGAATAGCCCAGACAAAGAAAAGGCTTTAAATAGGATGTTGGAGCAAATTGAGGCTAAAGACCACTCAAAAGTAAGAAAATTAAGCTACACCATCTTAAAATATGCTGCAATTGTTGTAATTGCTTTAATTTCTGGATACTTATTAAAAAATAGCATTTTTGATAATCTCTTTAAAGACAATACTCCTTCTCTTGTTAAAACGGATATTTTTCCTGGGGCCAATAAGGCCACATTAACCCTTGATGATGGTTCTGAAATAATTTTGGACAAAGGTAATATTTACCAAACCCCTAATGCCAATAGTAATGGCGAAGAAATCATCTATGAAACCAACACGAACAACAACGAGGAAGTTTCGTATAACTACCTGACTATTCCTAGGGGTGGTCAGTTTTTTGTAAAATTATCTGATGGCACCAATGTTTGGCTTAACTCAGAAACTCAGTTAAAGTACCCCGTAAATTTCATTGATGGAAAAACGCGTGAAGTGGAATTGGTTTATGGTGAAGCTTATTTTGATGTTTCTCACAGTACAGAACATAACGGAGCTTCTTTTGTAGTGAAAAATCAAATGCAAAACATTGAGGTTCTAGGAACTGAATTCAATATTAAGGCATACAAGGACAACCCCGTTTATTATACCACTTTAATAGAAGGGAAAGTAAATGTTAGCAATGATGTATCACAAAAAATCCTAAGCCCAGGTGAGCAATCTATAGTTAATGGTAAATCTGACAACATTAACATTAGAAAGGTTGATGTTAATTATGAAGTTGCATGGAAAAATGGGCTTTTCATGTTTAAAAAGGAATCCTTACAAGAAATGTTGAAAACACTTTCAAGATGGTATGATGTTGAGGTTGTTTTTGAGAATGAAGAGAGAAAGGGTGAAATATTTTCCGGAATGCTCAAGCGTAGCGATAAATTGGAAGATCTACTTAATAATCTAGAAGAAACCGGGGATGTAAAATTCTTAATTGAAAATCAAAAAGTAATAGTGAGATAAAAAGAGGAATAGTGCTTGAACTTTCCACGGCCAAAGCATATCCCTCTCATAAAATTGAATTAATTAAACAAGTTAAATAACTCAAAACAAATTTATGAAATTAAAATTATATAATGTCTTGATGCCAAAGCGTCAAAGACTGTTCCAGCTAATTATGAGAACATTTATCTTTTTGTTTTGTACCACAGTATTTGCTTTGAGTTCCAATGGTGTTAATTCTCAAAATGACACTATTTTAATTAATCGCGACCAATCAGTTTCAATAGAAAAAATCTTTGACTATATAAAAGAACAGACTGATTACTCATTTGTTTACAATGAAAAATATTTGGTCAATACTCCAATAGTAGAATTAAAAAAGGGCGTCTACAAAGTAAGTGAGATTCTAAATGAAAGCTTAAAATTAATAAACTGTACTTATACGTTTGATAACAATGTTATAGTTGTAAAGCCAAAAAAAAATGGCTCTACAAACCCTGAGGTTTTACAGCAGGAAAAGTTTTTGATAAAAGGCGTGATCAAAGACGAAGCAGGTTTTCCTGTGCCGGGTGCCAATGTTATGGTAACCAGCATAGATAAATACCAAAAAGAAACAGACAAAGACTACATCATAAGAGGAACCTCTACAGATTTTGAAGGTAATTTTGAAATAGCAGTTTCCTTAGGGCATTTTTTGATAGTTTCAAGTATAGGATTTGAGACATTCAAAGAAAAAATTACAACTAAAAAGGATTTCTATAGTATTGTACTTAAAGAATCCGTAATGCAATTGGAAGCTGTTGTGATCTCAACAGGATACCAAAAAACCAATAAAAAACTAGCTACTGGTTCTTATTCAACCATAGAAAAAGCGGATTTACAAAGACAAGTTACAACCAATTTGGTTGATAGGCTTGAAGGATTATCTACTGGGCTTCTAACCACTGTAAGCAATGGGAATGGAGGAGACAACATTAGTTTAACCTTACGAGGGTTGAGCACCTTCAATGCTAATGACCAACCGTTAATTGTAGTAGATGGTTTTCCAATGCAAGGAGGGTTTAACACCCTTAACCCTGATGATGTAGAAACCATGACCATCCTGAAAGATGCGGCCGCTGCTTCTATTTGGGGAACGCAGTCTGCCAATGGTGTTATTGTAATCACTACCAAAAAAGGAAAAATAGGAAAACCCACTGTAGAGTTTTCTGTCTATTCAACCATAAAACAAAGTCCTCATTTAAATGACTTACAAATAGCAACCTCTCAAGAATTAGTAGATTGGGAAAGTTATAGGATTACCTCTGGAATCTACACAAACTATCCCAATATTCTTAATGGAACATCATCTTCCTATTTAACTGCAGTTGGACAAGTATGGTATGACAATGACCAAGGCACCATTACTGATGGCGAAAGAGAAGCTCGTTTGGCCGTATTGAGAAACACAGACAATTATTCTCAAATAGAAAAATATTTAATGAGAACTTCCATTAGCAATCAATACAACTTTAGTGTTTCTGGAGGATCAACCACAAATAAGTATTACGCTTCATTTGTATTGAACGATGACGAAAGCGTTTATCGCGGTGACGATTCTCAAAGAGTCAACATTAATTTTAAAGATGATATTCAACTTCATAAAAAATTAGACTTAAGTATTGGTGCTAATACAACCTTTAATAAAGCCAGCTACAATTCTGAAGGAGGTCTAGATTTGGTGTATGATGGTATAATCCCTCGCTACCAATTATTGGTAGATGAAGATGGGAATTTAACTGATGTCCCGAGAGATTACTTAGCTTCTTTAAAAAGATTCTATGAAACCAATCCTGAATTTTTAGATTGGAGTTACAACCCAATTTCCGAATTAGCAGCAAGAGATAATACATTAAAATCAATGAATTTAAGGTTTCAGGCTGCTTTAAAATGGGATATAACTAATTTTCTTAAACTTACGGCCTCAGGTATTTACGAAAGAGGCTCAACCGACAGAAGAGTATTTAGCTCAACAGAAACATATGAAGCTAGAAATGAAATTAACCGATTAACATATTATGACGATGATGAAGGTGAATGGGCACATCATATTCCCAACACGGGCGGAATCCTTCAACTTAAAACGTCCGATTTGGAGTTTTATACCTTGAGAAGTCAGTTAGAGTTTGATAAAGACATCGCTTCTGTACACAACATTAAATCAATGTTAGGGGTAGAAGCTCAGGATAAGAGAATAAAAGGTGCCTTAAATGAGTATGTAGGCTACAATGAGAGTTCTCTTATTTTTGATAAGTTGTTCAGCTATGGAGATTTATCTTCTCCAGTAGAATATTTTGACGGTGTAATTAGATCAGCTAATTTTTCCAATCCTGCCTACATATCATCAACTCACATTAGAAATATCTCATTCTTCGGGAACCTATCTTATGCTTATAATAACAAATATATAATCACATTAACTGCAAAAACAGACCAATCTTCACTATTTGGTTCATCAGCACGTTTAAGGTTAAACAAATTATGGTCAGTTGGAGGTTCTTGGAATATAGATGAGGAAGCCTTTTTTAACGTTCCATTCATAAACACCTTAAAATTAAGAGGTTCTTACGGAGTAAACGGAAATATTAAAGAAAATGGAACCACAGAATCTGTTTTTACCGCAGGTTATACAACCTTAGCTAATTTACCCTATTACAACCTTAGTGTAGTTGGTAATCCTGAATTAACTCTAGAGGATACTTACACGGGTAATCTTGGTATTGATTTTAGCCTATCCAACTATAGAATAAACGGTTCTATTGACGTATATGAAAGACATAGTAAAAACCTATTAACACAGCGGCAAATCACTTCTACCCAAGGCTATTCATCGCAGCTTGTTAACAATGGTGAAATTATAAACCGTGGGATAGAGCTAAGTCTAAATTTCATTCCCGTTCAAACACCTGATTTTACTTGGAACAACCGACTAAATTTTACCTATAATAAAGGCAAAGTTCTCAACTATGAACTTGATGATGAGCTAGCCTATACCCGTATAACCAGTCCTTATGTACAAGGAGAAGAGATTGGTGCTCTTATAAGCTACAAATGGGCTGGACTATCCGCTGATGGTTCGCCACAAATCTATGATGAGACAGGAGCAATCATTGATGCGAATACAACATTAACAGATGCAAATGCAACAACGGTTAGAGGAAGCAGAACCCCAAAATATTTTGGCAGTTTTGACACGTCAATAACCTACAAAGACTTGACTCTAGGAGTATTTTTAACAACCAAGCTAGGGCATAAATTTAGAAAACCTACCGTAAATTATTCCAATACGGTTGTACATCAAGATATTCAGAATCGCTGGCAAGAAACCGGGGATGAAGTCTTTACAGATATTCCACGATATCCCACAGTTAATGAAGCCACCAACACCGAATTTTTCACAAATTATAATCGATACTACAGACTTTCAGATGCGCTAATTGTTGATGCATCCTACATTAGAATTAAGGATCTCTATCTTAAATATAAATTAAACAAAAACGTGCTAGATAAGATGTCTTTAAATAGCGTGGAATTTATCGCACAGCTTAGAAACATTGGTTTTTTATGGCTGGCAAATGATTACGACATTGACCCCGATACAATTCCATTTTCTGGCGGTGTACTAGTGGGTGCAGGTGGAGACGAAACGGCAGTTAGTAGACCAGGCTATAAACCAACCCCTCAAATCTCATTTGGCGTAAATGTTAAATTTTAAAGTTAAAAATAATAAAATGTCTAGTATCTCTTTTTTGCAAACTAACCAGCAGGATAATTAAAGACATAGCATTTAATATCTAAAAAAAATCATTGCAAATGAAAACAAAACTAAAATATATACTTATTCTGTTGATTACCGCAACAACATTTTCATGTGACGATTATGTAGATATAGAAGCAGAAGGCTTTGTAATACCTTATACAGTTGATGAACTTCAACAGGTGTTAAACGAAGAGTACGTTCAAGCAAATTCAACTTACGCTGCTACCTTTTTTACAAACGATGATTTCATTATCCCAGTTTCAAAACAAACTGATTTTAGAGGCGCATTTGTTTATCATTTTTATTGGGAAAATATCTATGGTTTTGAAGATCACTTCTATAGTATAGAAGAAACTGATGGGGCTTGGAGCTATAATTATGAAGCTATAGGAATCGCAAACTATGTGTTGGATAAATTAGAGTTAATCGATGACGGTTCAGAAGATAACCGCAACAATGTTAAAGGCGAAGCATTGGTGATTAGAGCCTCTGCATACTATAATCTAATTAATTTATATTCCAAACACCCCGCAGCAATTGATCCCGAAACACCTGAAAGCGGAGTTCCATTGTTAACTGAATTTGCCAATCCAGATGCTGACTTAACAAGAGCATCCATTCAAGAAGTTTATGACTTGATCATTTCCGACTTAACTACTGCAGCCCCACTTATTAATGACAGCGCAAAACCAGGAGGAGAAAAAACATTTGCAAGCATGGCAGCAGCATATGGCCTGTTGTCAAGAGCTTATCTACAAATAGGAGAATACCAATTGGCCTTAAATGCAGCGAACAGTGCTTTGGCATTACAAAGCGACTTACTTACTTACAGCACAGATTTGGTTGAATTGAACAACACCCTAGGAGACCCAACTGGTTTATTAAGGCCTCAATACTATAATCCGAAAGAAATCATTATGCACAGACGTGGAAACTCTACGCCTTTTTACGTAAGGTCGGCTTTTATAGGCGGTGTTTTTCAGACTGTAATTAAAAAATTCAGCTATTTATCTGATGACTTGGTTAGCATTTTTGACCAAACCTATGATATGCGCTATACCAAACTCACAGAGTCTGAAACTGGGTTACGAAGATGGAAAGGAGGAGATTCTGCCTACCCATACAATTTAACAGATTTAACTGTACCTGAAGTGATGTTAAATAGGGCTGAGGCCAATGCACGCCTGAATAATGTATCTGAGGCATTAATTGACATAAATACTTTAAGAGAACACAGGTTTACTGCAACAGCACCCACTAGTGTTGTTAATCTAACTGCGAGCTCTCCTGAAGAGGCGTTGACTATAGTTAAAGATGAACGCCGTAGAGAACTTCTTGGCAGGGGTATTCGCTCCTTTGACATTAAACGATACAATGCTGTAGATGGAGACAACATAAGCATTATCCATACAAATTTTCAGGGTGAAGAGGTTACCCTGGAGGCTAATTCAAACAAATGGGCCATGCCAATCCCTAGAAAGGAAATTTTCTTAGCGCCAGAGATTTCACAAAATCCAAGATAATTATCAATATTAAACCAATAGAATAAAACTATTATGAAGCTAAAAATATTTACCGCCTTTTTATTACTAGCAACTATATTTTCGTTTGCCGATACTATTACCATTACAGGCTCCATTAGCGGGAACTCACTACCTGCAGTAAAAAAAGCCATTGTAAAATATCCGGGGAAGATGTTCTCCACGGACGTTACCGATGGTAAATTTTCATTAGAAGTAGAGCTTGACAAAGAAAGATTTGCCGAACTGTACATTCTGGGAAACAATGCCAGTGTAATTTACCTAAAACCGGGAGAGAACAAAAATTTTATCATTGTTGCCAACAGTATAAAGGACATTAAAATTACAAGTAACGAGTCAAATGATTTATCTACCAAAATCATTGACCAACTAAACGCGATTGGACAGGGGTTTGGCTATAAGGCCTTTTATGATTCAAAGACCGCAGATAAAACGGAAGATGCTAAAGAAATGATTGCTCAAGCCCAAAGAATCATAGATCAAAATAAAAAGGCATTAAACAAACAATACCCAAATTTTGTAAGTAACCTGGAAAAAATGCTTTACTGCTTTAATGTCTATGTTAATGTTGAAGATATGGAAACCAAGGCCGTAGAAACCGAGTTGGAAAAAATAAAAAATTCAGGGTATGACATAGATGTACTGGCTATTCCTTATTTCAAAGATTATTTTGACGACTTAATAAACGTAAGAAACGCAGACCAACTGGATGTTTACGGAATTACCGTCAACAATCAGGACAAAAGCGGTATGATCCTAAAAAAGATGTATGTTGAGCAAGTGGTCAAATACAGCCCAAATGCATCATTTGTTAACCAGCTTTTATACGAACCCTTATATAAAGAAAAACTAATCAATGGGTTTAAAAATGAAGATTATGTTGCTTATATTTTAGATAACGTCACGTCTGCTTCTTACGATTCTTACAAAGAAGAATTTGAAAAATATAAAATAGAACAAGCCGAAAATGCTAAAAATAACACCGTAGAAAAGGCATTCAACTTTACTCTAGAAGATTTGGATGGACAAACAGTAACCTTGGCCGATTTTAAAGGAAAACCACTGTTTATCGATTTTTGGGCATCTTGGTGTGCACCTTGTAGAGCTCAAATCCCTTCCATAAAAACATTAGAAAAAAAATATGGGGAAGAAATCCAATTTGCATCCGTAAACCTTGATACAAATCGGGACAAATGGAAAAAAGCGGTTGAAGAAGAAAAACTAACCGGACACATACTTTACGCAGAGGGGGACTTTAAAAACCCATTTCCTGCTAATTATAATATTGTTGCCATTCCTAGATTTATGCTAATTGATGCCGATGGAAACATAATCAATGACAACACTCCTAAACCCTCTGCCGAAGATCAAATAAGAGAACTGTTTGAGAATACCTTAAACCAAGGTAAGGTAACCCAAATCCTAAATGCCCATTTAAAAGTAATGGACATAGAAAAACTAAAAGGAAAAATGCTTGTAACCAATGAAGAATTCACCTTGGTAGGACTAAAATTTAAGGTAGAAGCCGAGACTTCTATTTATCAAAACAAGCAAAAAAAAGTATCAGAACCTGAAAACCCAGAACAAATTGCACAAATGTTAGGGAAAGATGCCGCAGAGCCAAAAACAGAAATTTATGTCGACGGCGATGGCGGATACAAAGAAGGCAAAAAATTGAAAAGTGAGTCTATTCCAGTTTTATATGGTTATGAAATAGCCTATCTGAAAAAAGCTGGGGCATTGTTTAATTACAACTCATTTGATGAAGATTTAAATGCCTACTTGATTGATGCAACATATAATGGCCATGTTATCACTTTTTATATAGATGCTACATCGCAAAAGATTATAAGACGGCAATCTGAATCTAAAAACTCCAGAAGAAAAGGAGGTACCATCTCTGTATCAACTTATTTCTTCACTGAGTATTCAGACGTTGAAGGTATCCCCTATCTAAGTGATTATTCCTTGAATTCTATCATAAACACCAAAGTAAAAGATATAGAGATAAAATTGGTTGATGAATCCATTTTTAAAGTTCAGTAAAGCCTATTACCAGTATGAAGAAACTAGCCTTATTAATTGTAATACTCTTTATGGGATTGCTTGCTTACGGTCAAAATATAAATCCCGTAAAATGGTCTACAGAGGTTATAAAGGTATCGGACAACCAATATCAATTGGTGAGTATCGCAACCATAGAGGACGGATGGCACATTTATTCTCAAAAAGCCACTGATGGGCCTATACCAACCTCTTTCGCCTACAATACCCAAAATGGGGCTGTGATACTGGTAGAAGAAACTACCGAAGAAGATGGTCATATTGTAGACGACCCATTCTTTGGAGTAAAAATTAAATTTTTTGAAAAAAGTACCAAATTCATACAACAAGTAGAAACAAGCTCAGGCATTTCCAGTATAAATGGCACTGTAGAGTTTATGGTATGCAATGACGCACAGTGCCTACCACCTACTCAAATCGAATTAACTTTTACGCTTGAATAATGAATAATATAAAGAACATACTATTTACCTTTTTTTGTGTATTTATCTTCTCAAATGGATTTGCTCAAATTTACGATCCGGTAAAATGGAAAACAGAGGTAAAACAAGTATCCGATACCGAATTCGAGCTTATAAGCATTGCTACTATTGAAGATGGATGGCATGTTTACTCACAAAAAGCTACGGATGGTCCAATACCAACTTCCTTCACCTATAACACCCAAGGCGATAAGGTAAGTTTGCAAGGCAGTACGTTGGAAGAGGAAGGACATACTGTTTTTGATAAAGTGTTCAATATGACTATTAAATACTTTGAAAATAAGGCTTCCTTTAGACAAAGAATAAAAGTCAACTTCCCAGTTCAGGAAATCAACGGTGAAGTTGAATTTATGGTTTGCAATGATTCACAATGCTTACCGCCCGATCAGGTGTCTCTTAATTTCAAACTCCCCTTTGTAACCTCACAGGTTGAGGAAAGCACTAAAAAAGAAAAGGACGTTACCCCTGTAAGCCATACTGATTTAGACAATAGTTCCAAAAAAGAAGCAACTGTAAACGAAGAAAAAAAGAGCACTCCAATAACTGATGCCAAAATAAATATTGAAGACACAACCCTAATTAGGGAACTAGACACCACAAAAAAAGTAGAAGTAAAAGTTACAGATTCTACCTTAGTATCTAGCACAAAACTATCCAATATATCAGCAAACACTTCAAGCTCTGAAAAACATGGTTTGTTGGGCATATTTTTTATTGCTTTCCTGTCAGGATTTGCTGCTTTGCTTACTCCTTGTGTATTTCCAATGATACCAATGACGGTTAGTTTCTTCACCAAACAGAGTAAGACCAAATCTCAGGGTATTCGTAATGCTGTTTTCTATGGCATATCAATCATAGTAATTTATGTATTGCTGGGTTCGGCTGTCACAGCTATTTTTGGTGCCGATTCACTAAATGCACTGGCCACCAACGTATGGTTCAATTTGATATTCTTCTTGCTCTTGGTTGTCTTTGCTGTATCCTTTTTGGGTGCTTTTGAGTTAGTCCTACCAAGCTCATGGGGAACGAAAATTGATTCTAAAGCAGACAAAGGAGGCATTATTGGCATCTTTTTCATGGCTTTGGCTCTAGCCATTGTTTCCTTCTCTTGCACTGGTCCAATTGTTGGAACTTTATTAGTTGAAGCGGCATCCAAAGGTGGCTTGGCACCCATAATAGGAATGCTTGGCTTTTCCATGGCAATTGCACTACCATTTGCATTGTTTGCGGCATTTCCTGGTTGGCTAAATTCATTACCTAAATCTGGTGGATGGCTTAATACTGTAAAAGTGGTCCTTGGCTTTTTAGAACTCGCCTTGGCATTCAAATTTTTATCTCAAGCCGATTTGGTTTTACAATTACATTGGCTGGAGCGTGAAGTTTTTATAGCTATATGGATAGCCATCTTTGGAACTTTGGCAATCTATCTATTTGGAAAAATCAAACTTCCACATGATTCACCATTAAGTCATATTTCTGTTGGAAGACTAAGTCTGGGCTTGATTGTATTGGCCTTTACCATTTATTTGACCCCTGGCTTATGGGGAGCCCCATTAAACCTAATCAGTGCCTTTCCACCACCTCAACATTATAGTGAATCACCTTATGGGGTGGGCAATAATAGAACTTCACAAAATAGTATTGCCAACAATGAAATAAGCCTTCCTGAAGGTGCTCATTTATTAGAACCACACGATATCGTATCCTTTAACGATTATGATAAAGGCCTTGCCTACGCAAAACAAGTGAGCAAACCCGTAATGCTTGATTTTACGGGATGGGCCTGTGTTAATTGCCGCAAAATGGAACAAAATGTATGGCCAAGTCAGGATGTTTTGAACATACTAAAAAATGAAGTGGTATTAATATCTCTTTATGTAGATGACAAAAGACCGCTTCCCGAAAATGAAGTTGTAGATTCTCAACTAAAACAAGGAAAAAAGCTTAAATACATAGGACAAAAGTGGAGTGAATTACAAGCCATAAAATACGGTGCCAATACACAACCTTTTTATGTATTAATGGATTTGAATGAAAATAACCTAATTGCCCCAATAGGTTACACCCCAGATATTGATGCGTATTTAAATTGGTTAAAAAGCGGCATCAGCAATTTCAATCAATAATGTAAATCTAGTGACATCATAGAATAAATATTAACTAACATTATCCCATTATGAAAAACTATTTACTACTATTTTTCTTTTTGATCTCGATACCAGTTGCTATTGCTGGTACGTACTCAGGAGGTTCGGGTACCATGTCCGATCCCTATCTGATCGCAAACGAAGCCGATCTGAACGAACTGAGCACCACAACTGCCGACTGGGTAGCTGGGATCTATTTTAGACAGACCGCCGAT
>Ga0116152_10002301_pt1 | contig 15567 bp, 15 predicted proteins | sample AD_UKC119_MetaG_FD_89894 | JGI IMG/M metagenome (GOLD analysis project Ga0116152, IMG submission 89894) | Active sludge microbial communities of municipal wastewater-treating anaerobic digesters from Hong Kong - AD_UKC119_MetaG | ecosystem: Engineered > Bioreactor > Anaerobic > Digestate... | reverse complement strand
GCGCTTTCCAGTGCCCCGGACCAGCGCGCGGTGTCGGTTTCCGGAGGTTCCGACGGCCCTGACGTGGCGCTGGCGTGCCGGGGCAAGGCCAGCATCGCGCGCAAGGGGCGCGTCACCGCCCCGGCCACCAGCGTGGCGGTCAGCGCGACCAGGTCATAGTCGCCGTCATCCAGCAGCACGGGCAACAGGCGGTGGTCCGGCACCGCCCGTTCGATCCGCAACGCGGCCGCGGGATCGTCCGCGCCCAGCCCCGCCAGCGCCGCGTTGAGCAGGCCCCCCAGCAGCGCCGCGTCGGTGGCCGTGGGCCGTCTGGCCTGCGGCGGGCGCGCGGCCAGGCGGCCGACCGTCATCGCCTCGATGATGGTGACAAAGCCGTCCTGATCGACGACCGCCAACCCGGGCCCCTGCCCTTCGATCGTCAGCAGGGCAACGAAGGCCTCGGGATCGACGGTGTCCAACAATTCGGCCAGGCTGGCGCGGCGCCGGTGCAGGCTGCCGTCCTCGGCCACCAGCGGCGCGGCGGTCGAAACGGCGCGCGCAAAGCTGCGCACCAGCGCGGCGGCCGGGCCCCGTGCCTCTGCCGCCGCATCCTCGGGCGGGGTTGAGGGGCGCGGCGCCAGTTTGCGCCGCAACACATGCGAGCGTGGAACGTCATTCATGGGCCGAGCATCCTGCCTTTGACGGCACCATCGCAGCCCCGGGTTAAGAAACCCTTTCCGTGTCAGGCATCCGACAGGCGCGAGACGACGACCTGAACCTCGGGCTTCTTGCCGATCTCATCCAGGCAGCAGGCCCGCACACGCCGGCGGATGGTCTCGATCAGCTTGTCGTCCGAGGCCAGCACCTTGCGCCCGGTTCGTTCGAGTTCCTCGGACAATTCGTCCTCGATCACCTCGTTCAACGGCCGGTTCGAGCGCCCCTCGCGCGACAGCCCCAGGCAATCCGCCCAGGCGTCGCCCAGGGGCATCCCGTCCTCGTCGATCACCAACGTGACCATGACCAGCCCGTTCAGCGCCATCTTGATGCGCTCTCGCACGACGCCATCCATAGCGCCATAGATCGCGGTGCCGTCCAGATAGAGCCGGCCGGTGTCCACGTGTCCGGCAACCACGGGTTCGGGGCCGGTCAGGTCCAGCATCGTGCCGTTGGGGGCAATGGCCGAGGCCATGCCGCGCCGCTGCGCCAGCAGCGCGTGCTGCCGCAGGTGCCGGTGTTCGCCGTGCATGGGGATCAGGATTTCGGGGCGCACCAGGTCGTGCATCCGCTCCAGATCCGGGCGGTTCGCGTGACCCGAGACGTGGAACTGCCCCTGCGTGTTGTCGGCGATATCGACGCCCTGTTCGGACAGCGCGTTGACGATGCGCAGCACGTCGCGCTCGTTGCCCGGAATGGTCATCGAGGAGAAAAGGAACGTGTCGCCTTCCTTCAGCGAAAAGCCCAGATACGACCCGCGCGCCAATTGCGCCGAGGCCGCGCGCCGTTCGCCCTGGCTGCCGGTCACGATCAGCATCAGGTTCTGGCGCGGCAGCTCGTTCGCCTCTTCGGCGCTGACCACCGGCGGAAAGTCGTGCAGCAGCCTGGCCTCGGTCGCGGTGCGCACCATGGTCTGCATCGCCCGCCCCAGCAGGCAGACCGACCGGCCGGCGGCGCGCGCCGCCTTGGCCAGCGTCCGCACCCGCGCCACGTTCGAGGCAAAGGTCGTCGCCACCACCAGCCCGGGCGCATTGCGCACCAACTCGGTGATCGCCGGCGGCAACGAGCTTTCGGACCGGCCGGGGTGCGGCGAGAAGATGTTGGTGGAATCCGACACCATGACGTGCACGCCCTTGTCGCCGAGGGCGCGGAACAGGTCCTCGTCAAAGGGTTCGCCCACGCCGGGCGCGATATCCAGCTTGAAGTCGCCGGTGTGCAGCACCCGGCCGGCGGGCGTGCCGATCAGCATCGCCGAGGCTTCCGGCAGCGAGTGCGAGACGGGCAGGAATTCGATCTGGAAGGGGCCCAGCTCGACCACCTCGCCCTTGGCGACGGTGGTGATTCGGTCCACCGGCTGACCGGCTTCGAGCATCTTTTTCGCGGCGATCCGGGCGGTGAAGTCGCGGGCATAGACGGGTGCGCGCAGGCGGCTCCACAAATGGCCCAGGCCGCCGACGTGGTCCTCGTGCGCGTGGGTGATGAAGATCCCGTCGAGCCGGTCGCGGCGCTGTTCGAGCCAGGCCATGTCGGCCATGATGAGATCGACACCGGGCGTTCCGTCCATATCGGGGAAGGTCACGCCGACATCGACCAGAATCAACCGCTCGCGGTCCTTGGGGCCGTAGCCGTAGACATAGGCATTCATGCCCACTTCGCCGGCGCCGCCCAGCGGCAGATAGATCAGTCGGTCGGCCTTCATGCGGTCGCGATGTCCCTGTTGTAACGGTTGATGAGCACGAGCCCGTGCATCGTCAGGTCGTCCTCGACAAAGTCGAAGATGTCGGTGCCCTGGTCGAACAGCGGCGCAAGCCCGCCGGTGGCGATCACCGACATCGGGCGCTCGTGCTCCAGGCGGATCTGGCCCACGATCCCTTCGACCAGGCCGACATAGCCCCAGTAAATGCCCGACTGGATACAGGCAACGGTATTCGTGCCGATCGCGCTTTGCGGTTTCGTCACGTCCACATGCGGCAGGGCGGCAGCGGCCATGTGCAGGGCCTCGAGCGAGGTGTTCACCCCGGGCGCGATCACCCCGCCGATATAGGCGCCGTCGTGGTCCACCACATCAAAGGTCGTGGCGGTTCCGAAATCCACCACCACCAGGTCGCCGCCGTGGCGGTCGAAGCCGCCGACCGTGTTGACCAGGCGGTCCGGCCCGACCGTGGTGCCGTGATCGACCCGGGGCGCGACGGGCAGCGCACAGTCGGGCCGCCCCACCACCAGCGGGCGACAGTTGAAATACCGGTCGCACAGCACCCGCAGGTTGAACACCACGCGCGGCACGGTCGAGGAGATGATCGCCTCGGTGATCTCGGCGTCGATGCCGCGCACCGCCATCAACGTGCTGAGCCAGGTGAAATACTGGTCGGCCGTCTGGCGATGGTCGGTCGCGGTGCGCCAGGTGCCCAGGAACTGCGTGCCGTCCCACAGGGAAAACACGGTGTTGGTGTTGCCGCAATCAATGCAGAGAAGCATGGCAGGCCTCGGTCAGGGAAAGAAGATGTCGGCGGCGGGGATCGCGCGGCGGCCCTGCGGCGTGCGCAGCACCAGCGCGCCGGTGTCGTCGATCGTGTCGAACACGCCCTGCGTTTCCTCGGTCACGGTGCGGGCGATGATGGGTTCGCCAAGCCGCGTGGCGCGCGCCAGAAAAGCCGCGCGAACCGGCGCGAACCCATACGTCGCAAGCCGCGTCTCCCAGCGGGAAAAGGCCGGGCCGAGGTGGTCGAGCAGCCGCGCCGCACTCAGCGTGAGGCCGGTCTCGGATCGCAGGTTCACGGGCGCAAAGGCCGCCGCCGGGTCGGGCTGAGGCGAGGCGCGCAGATTGACGCCGATGCCCAGCGACAGAACCCCGGCCCCGGGGCTTTCCAGCAAGATGCCCGACAACTTGCCCCCGTTGAGCAGCACATCGTTGGGCCATTTCAGCGCGAAAGCGGTGTCCAGCCCGGTCAGCGCCGTCAGCGCCTCGTGCAGGGCCAGCGCGGCGGTGAAGCTGCGCAGGGCCAGGCGCGCGGGCGGATCGCTCAGCCGCATCACCAGGGTCGCGGCGAAATTGCCGGCCGGATCGGTCCAGACCCGTCCGCGGCGGCCACGCCCGGCGGTCTGGCGTTCGGCCAGGATCCACAGCGGCCGCGTCAGCCCGGGCAGGCGGCGCGAGGCCTCCAGCATGGTGCTGTCCACTTCGGGCAACACCAGCCGGTCATAGGCCTCGGGCCAGGTTGGGTCAGTGGACAAGCGCCTGCGCCGCGATCGCCGCTGCTCCTTCCATGCCGAACAGGTTGAACACGCCCAGCAACGTCAGCGCCGCGGCGGCCAGCGTCAGCCAGCGTTGCGAAGGGGCGATGTCGTTGTCCAGGGGATCGGATTCGGCGCCGAAATACATGAGATAGACGATGCGCAGATAGTAGAACGCGCCGATCACCGACGAGATCACGCCGATCACCGCCAGGGTGATCCAGCCCGTCCCCACCGCCGCCGCCAGCACCGTCAGTTTCGCCCAGAAACCCAGGAGAGGCGGCACGCCCGCCAGGCTGAACATCAAGATCAGCACCGCCAGCGCCTGCATCGGCTGGGTTTTCGACAACAGGTTCAGGTCGTCGATGCGGACCACCGGGCGACCTTCGCGGCGCAGCGTCAGGATGAAGGCAAAGACCCCGACCGTCATGATCAGATAGATCGCCATGTAAAGCAGCGTCGCCTTGACCCCGGCCTGGTTGCCCGCGGTCAGGCCCAGCAGCGCGAAGCCCATGTGCGAGATCGACGAATAGGCCATCAGGCGCTTCAGGTTGCGCTGGCTCAGCGCGCCGATCGCCCCCACGACCATCGACAGACCCGCCAGCACCGCCAGGATCTGCGCCCAGTCGGCGGGCGCGCCGCCAAAGCCCTGTTGCACCAGCCGCGCCAACAGCGCCATGGCGGCCAGCTTGGGCGCGGTGGCGAAGAAGGCGGTGACCGGGGTCGGCGCCCCCTCGTAGACGTCGGGCGTCCACATGTGGAACGGCACGGCCGAGATCTTGAACGCCAGCCCGGCCAGCATGAACGCCAGCCCCATCAACAGGCCGACCGCCAGGTGCCCGCCCTCGACGGTCGAGGCGATCCCCGCGAACCGGGTGGTCCCGGCATAGCCATAGGTCAGCGACGCGCCATAGAGCAGCAGCCCCGAGGCCAGCGCGCCCAGCACGAAATACTTGAGCCCCGCCTCGGTCGCACGCACGCTGTCGCGGCGGATCGCCGCCAGCACGTAGAGCGCCAGCGATTGCAGTTCCAGCCCCATGTAAAGGGTCAGCAGGTCGTCCGCCGACACCATCACCATCATGCCGACCGTCGCCAGCGTGACAAGGATCGGATACTCGAATCGCATCATCTTCTGGCGCTCGAGATAATCGATGCCCATCACCAGCACGGCGGCACCGGCGGCCAGAATCGCCACCTTGGCGAAGCGCGCGAACCCGTCATCGAGGAAGAGCCCGCCAAAGGCGGACTGGGCGCCCGGCTCGCGCACGCCGACCATCACCGCCACCAGCGCAAAGACGGCAACCGTCGCCCAGGTCAGCGGCAAGGCCAGCCGGTCCTTGCCGAAATAGGCGCCGGCCATCAATGCCACCATCGCCCAGAGCGACAGCAGGATTTCGGGCAGCGCGATCGAAAGATCAACCGAGGTCATCGGAACGGGCCTTTCAGTGACTGGGGGCCGCGTGGGCGGCGGCATGGGTCACCGCCTCGGCAGTCGACCCGAGGTCGGTGCCGTTCGCAGCGTGATAGTGGGTGAGCAGCGCGGTGGTCGAGGGCGCGATGATGTCGGTCACCAGCGCCGGGTAGACGCCCAAAAGCAGGGTCATCGCCACCAGCGGCGCGAACATCAGCTTTTCGCGCGTGTCGAGATCGGCGATGGATTTCAGGCTGTCCTTGATAAGCTGGCCGAACACCACCCGACGATAGAGCCACAGCGCATAGGCCGCCGAGAAGATCACCCCGGTCGCCGCCACCGTCGCAACCCAGGTATTGACCTGGAAGACCGCCATGAAGGTCAGGAATTCACCGACGAACCCCGAGGTGCCGGGCAGGCCGACGTTCGCCATGGTGAACAACATAAAGACCGCCGCATAGACCGGCATCCGGCTGACGATGCCGCCATAGGCCTCGATGTCGCGGGTGTGCATCCGGTCATAGACGACCCCCACGCACAGGAACAATGCGCCGGACACGAACCCGTGGCTGAGCATCTGGAAGATGGCGCCGTCGATGCCTTGCTGATTTGCCGTGAAAATGCCCATGGTCACAAAGCCCATGTGTGCGACCGACGAATAGGCCACCAGCTTCTTCATGTCGTCTTGAACCAGCGCCACCAACGAGCCGTAGACGATGGCGATCGCGCTGAGCCACAGCACGAAGGGCGTCAACAGGTCCGAGGCGACCGGGAACATCGGCAGCGAAAACCGCAGGAAACCATAGCCGCCCATCTTCAACAGCACCGCCGCCAGCACGACCGAACCCGCGGTCGGCGCCTGAACGTGCGCGTCGGGCAACCAGGTGTGGACCGGCCACATCGGCATCTTCACCGCGAAGGACGCAAAAAAGGCCAGGAACATCAGCGTCTGTGCGCCGCCGGCGATCTGCCAGCCCAGCAGCGTGATCGGGCCGGCATCGAACGAATGGTTCAGCAGCGTCGGAATGTCGCTCGTGCCCGCCTGGGTGTACATGTAGATCATCGCCACCAGCATCAGCACCGAGCCGACAAAGGTGTAGAGGAAGAACTTGAACGCCGCGTAGATGCGGTCCTTGCCGCCCCAGATGCCGATGATCAGGAACATCGGGATCAGGCCCGCCTCGAAGAACAGGTAGAACAGCACCAGGTCCAGCGCCGTGAACACGCCGATCATCAGCGTTTCCAGCAGCAGGAAGGCGATCATGTATTCCTTGACGCGGGTTTTCACCCCCCAGCAGGCGCCGATGGTGATCGGCATCAGGAAGGTGGTGAGCATGACGAACAGCATCGAGATACCGTCCACGCCCAGCTTGTAGGTCAGCCCCATGATCCAGGCGTGTTCCTCGACGAACTGGAAGTCGGTGTTCGACGGATCGAAGCTGAACAGCATGATCAGCGAGATCAGGAAGGTCGCCCCCGTCGCCACCAGCGCCAGCCATTTGGCATTGCGCTGCGCGGTCTCGTCCTCGCCATGCAGGAACACCGCCCCGATCAGGGCCGCCGCCGCCGGCAGGAAGGTGATGATGGACAGAAGGTTCAACATCAGTGCGCCCCTCCGGTGAGCGTAACATAGGTGACCAGCGCGGCGATCCCCAGGACCATCGCAAAGGCATAGGTGTAGAGATAACCGGACTGGGCACGGGCATAGGCGCGGTTCAGCATGGGCATGACCCCCAGCGCCAGACCGTTCAGGAACCCGTCGATCACGCGTCCGTCGCCGCGCTTCCACAGGAAGCGGCCGATGGCCAGCGTCGGGCGCACGAAGATCGCGTCGTAGATCTCGTCGAAATACCACTTGTTCAGCAGGAAACGGTAGGCAATCGGCTGGTTCGCGGCCAGTTTCGCGGGCGTCTCGGGCTTCCAGATGTAGAAGATCCACGCCAGCACAAAGCCCACCAGCATTGCCAGGAACGGCGCCAGCTTGGTCAGCCAGCCCAGATGCTCATGCGCGTTCTCCAGCGTATCGTTGCCGGGCAGCATGGCGATCGAATGGCCAAAGAACGCGTGGATGCCCTCGTGCGAGCCGAAGAACGGTGCATACCAGACCATGCCGGCAAACACCGCGCCGACGGCCAGGACGCCCAGCGGGATCAGCATGATCATCGGGCTTTCATGCGCGTGATCGTGCGTGTGATGATCGCCGCGCGGCGCGCCGTAGAAGGTCAGGAAGATCAGCCGCCAGCTGTAGAACGAGGTCATCGCCGCCGCCGCCACCAGGATCACATAGGCATAGGTCGCCCCGCCGCCCATCGCGCTCTCGATGATCGCGTCCTTGGACACGAAACCGGCAAAGCCGATATGGGTGAACGGGATGCCGACGCCGGTGATCGCCAACGTGCCGATCATCATCGCGGCAAAGGTATAGGGCAGCTTCTTGCGCAGGCCGCCATAGTTGCGCATGTCCTGCTCGTGGTGCATCCCGTGGATGACCGAGCCCGCGCCGAGGAACAGCATCGCCTTGAAGAAGGCGTGCGTCAGCAGGTGGAACATGGCGACCGAATAGACGCCGACGCCCGCGGCCACGAACATGTAGCCCAGCTGCGAACAGGTCGAATAGGCGATCACGCGCTTGATGTCGTTCTGCACCAACCCCACCGTCGCCGCGAAGAACGCGGTGAGCGACCCGATCAGCACGATGAAGCTGCGCGTGTCTGCGGCGTATTCCATCAGGGGCGACATGCGCGCCACCAGGAAGACGCCCGCGGTCACCATGGTCGCGGCGTGGATCAGCGCGGAAACCGGGGTCGGGCCTTCCATCGCGTCGGGCAACCAGGTGTGCAGGAACAGTTGCGCCGATTTGCCCATGGCGCCGATGAACAGGAAGAAACAGGCCGTGTTCAGCGCGTTCCAGTCGGTCCACAGGAAGTGGATCTGCACCTGCGACAGGGCCTCGGCCTGGTGGAAGATCGTGTCGAAGCTGATCGAATCCGCCAGGAAATACAGCATCATGATGCCGATGATGAAGCCGAAATCACCGACCCGGTTGACGATGAAGGCCTTCATCGCCGCAGCCGAGGCCGACTGCTTCTTCCAGTAGAATCCGATCAGCAGATAGGACGCGAGACCCACACCCTCCCAGCCAAAGAAGATCTGCACCAGGTTGTCGGCCGTCACCAGCATCAGCATGGCAAAGGTGAACAGCGACAGATAGGCGAAAAAGCGCGCGCGGTAGTGTTCGGACTGGGTCCAGTTGTCGTCATGCGCCATGTAGCCGAAGCTGTAGAGATGCACGAGCGCCGACACGGTGGTCACGACGATCAGCATCACCGTGGTCAGCCGGTCCAGCCGGATCCCCCAGTCGCCGACCAGCGTGCCCACGTCGAGAAACCTCAGCACCTGGATCGAGGTCGCCTGCCCGTCATAGGTCAGAAACAGCGTCCAGGACAGGATTGCGGACAGGAACAGAAGGGCGGTGGCGATCACCATCCCGGTTTTCTCGCCGATCATCCGCCAGAACAGCCCGCAGATGATCGCGCCCACCAAGGGAGCAAAGAGAAGCGTCGTCGCCATAGCCCTCAGCCTTTCATCACGTTGACGTCTTCGACGTCGATCGTGCCGCGGTTTCTAAAGAAGGTGACCAGGATCGCCAGGCCGATCGCCGCCTCGGCCGCCGCGACGGTGAGCACGAACATGGTGAACACCTGACCCACCAGGTCGTTCAGTCCCAGATGGCTGGAAAAGGCGACCAGGTTGATGTTGACCGACAGCAGGATCAGTTCGATCGACATCAAGATGACGATCACGTTCTTCCGGTTCAGGAAGATCCCGAAAATCCCGATGACGAACAGCGCCGCCGCCACCGTCAGGTAATGCTCAAGTCCCACCATTTCATTCCCTCGTCAGCGGCCTGGCCGCCTGTCATCGTTGCGTAGGGTGCGTGCTGGCACGCACCGTCCGTCGCCTTACAGCCCCTGGCCCGGCTTCACGTCCTTCAGTTCCATCGCCTTGGCCGGATCGCGCCACATCTGGTGCAGCACGTTCTGGCGCTTCACGTCGGTGCGATGGCGCAGCGTCAGCACGATCGCCCCGATCATCGCCACCAGCAGGATCAGCCCGGCCAGCTGGAACAGCAGGAAATACTGGTCGAAAATCAGCATCCCCAGCGCGCGGGTGTTGTCCATCTGCGCCAGGTCGGGCGTCACCGCCTGCCGCAGCTCGGGCGCGCCGACCGCCGTGCCCCAGGCGCCGTAGAGCAGCGCCAGTTGCATCAGGATCACCACCCCCACCACCGAAGCCAGCGGGAAATAGCGCGCCATCTCGGCCTTCAGTTCGGCAAAGTCGATGTCCAGCATCATCACGACGAACAGGAACAGAACCATGACCGCGCCGACATAGACGATCATCAGCAGCATCGCCAGGAACTCGGCCCCGGCCAGGACGAACAGCCCGGTCGCGGACAGGAAGGTCAGGATCAGCCACAGGACCGAGTGCACGGGGTTCCGGGCCGTGACGACCAGGAACGCCGCGATCACCGCGACGATGGCGAAGACGTAGAAGGCAAAATCGGCAACGCTCATGCGTCGTTCTCCTCGATCTCTGCAAAGACGGACTGGGCCAGATCCAGCGCCTTCTGCATGGCGGGCAATCCGCCGAACATGCTCATCTGCCAGATCACTTCCATGATCTCGCGTTGCGTGGCCCCCGCCTCGAGCGCATGGCGCACCGTCAGCTTGACCTGCGGCTCGGCCACGGCGCCCTGGGCGACCAGCGCCGCGAGCGTCACCAGAAGCCGGGTCTTGGCGTCCAGCCCCTCGCGGTTGAAGGCCTTGCCGAACCACATCTCCATCATGTCTTTCGACAGGGTCGGCACCAGCTTGTCGAATCCCGCCGCCTTGACCTGTTCCATCGCCGGATTGAAGGCGTGCAGCATCTCCTGCCCTGAGGCGAGCATCTGCTGGAACATCTTGGTATAGGCGTCGGTGTTCATGGCGGCGGTCCGGGTCTCAGCGATACGGGGCGTCCAGTTCCAGGTTGCGGGCGATCTCGGCCTCCCAGCGGGCGCCGTTATCGAGCAGCCTGGCCTTGTCGTAGAACAGCTCTTCGCGGGTCTCGGTCGCGAATTCGAAATTCGGTCCCTCGACGATGGCATCCACCGGACAGGCTTCCTGACAGAAACCGCAGTAGATGCATTTCGTCATGTCGATGTCGTAGCGCGTCGTGCGCCGACTGCCATCCTCGCGCGGTTCGGCGTCGATGGTGATCGCCTGCGCGGGGCAGATCGCCTCGCACAATTTGCAGGCAATGCAACGCTCCTCGCCGTTGGGATAGCGGCGCAGCGCGTGTTCGCCGCGAAACCGCGGGCTGAGCGGCCCCTTTTCATGCGGGTAGTTCAGCGTGGCCTTGGGCGCGAAGAAATACTTCAGCCCCAGCCCGAACCCTTTGAAAAAGTCGGCCAGCAGGAAGTATTTGACGGCACGGGTGACGTCCACGGTCATCATCAGCCTCCGATCGCCCAGCGGGCCCAGAATCCGCCAAGCACCTCAAATTTCGCAAGAAACGCCACCAGAACGACCCAGCCCAGCGACATCGGCAGGAACACTTTCCAGCCGATCCGCATCAGTTGGTCGTAGCGGTAGCGCGGCACGATGGCCTTCACCATCGAGAAGACGAAGAACGCGGCCAGCATCTTCAGGATCATCCAGTGGATGCCGTCGGGCAGGCCCGGGATCGGCGACAGCCAGCCGCCAAAGAACAAGAGCGAGACCAGCGCGCACATCAGCACCACCGCGACCAGTTCGCCGATCATGAACAGCAGGAACGGGGTCGAGGAGTATTCGACCTGATACCCCGCGACCAGTTCCGATTCGGCCTCGGGCAGGTCGAACGGCGGGCGGTTCGTTTCCGCCAGCGCCGAGATGAAGAACAGCACCATCATCGGCAGATGCGGGATGAAATACCAGTTCAGCAGCCCGTAATTGCCCTGCTGCGCGTGCACGATGTCGCTGAGGTTCATCGACCCGGTCGAGATGATCACGCCGATGATGATCAGACCGATCGACACCTCGTAGCTGATCATCTGCGCGGCCGAGCGCAGGCTGCCCAGGAACGGGTATTTCGAGTTCGACGCCCAGCCGCCCATGATGACGCCATACACCTCGAGCGACGAGATCGCGAAGATATAGAGGATCGCGACATTGACGTCCGACAGCACCCAGCCGTCGTCGAACGGGATCACCGCCCAGGCGACCAGCGCCATGACCAGCGACACCATCGGCGCCAGCAGGAACACCGCGCGATCCGCCCCGGCGGGAAAGATCACTTCCTTGACGATATACTTGATGAAATCGGCAAAGCTTTGCAGCAGACCAAAGGCGCCGACGATGTTCGGCCCCCGGCGCATCTGGACCGCGGCCCAGATCTTGCGGTCGGCATACATCAAAAACGCCAGCGCAACCAGAAGCGGCACGACGATCAGCAGGACCTGGCCGATGATCACCAGGAGCATCCCCAGGTAGGTATTGGTAAAGAAGTCAGCCATATCTCGTCCTCAGACCGTCGGTATCCCCTGTTCGGTGCAATCGGCCACCGTCACTTCCGCGTCGATGGTGCGACTGCCCCGGGGTAGCGCGGACGAGACGGTGTAGACCGCATCCGCCCGCCAAAGACCACCCTGTTGTGTCACATTCGTCCGAACGTGGCGGGCAAAGCCCATGCCCCGGATCAGCGCGTATTGCGCCGCCGCACAGCGGGCATAGGCGATCACGTCGGACGCGCCGCGCGCGCCCTCCATCGCCACGTTGAAATTCACCAGTTCGCCGTCCAGAAGCCGGGTCTCGATCCCCCGGTAGACAGCGTTCTCGGGCGCGCCCATGACCCCGTCGCCCGGCTGCGGCGCCGCCGTGACGCAGCCCGCCAGCCCGATCAGGGCCAGCGCCAGGCTCAGGATCTGGGGCGCGCGCCGGGTCATGTCATTCGGCCGCCAGGGCGGTTTCGCCCCGCGCCTTTGCCAGGGCGCTGAGTTCGGCCATCAGCCCCGAGGCCCGGGCGATCGGATTGGTCAGGTAGAAATCGGCCACCACGTTGCGGAAGCTGGCGTCGCCCAGGCTGTCGGCCGGCAGGGGCTGCCAGGTGTTCTCGGGCACCTCGTCGATCCCTTCCAGATGGGGCACCGCCGCGACCAGCGCCGTGCGCAGGGCGCCCAGGCTGTCCCAGGGCAGAACCTTTTTCACCTCGGCCGACAGGGCGCGCAGGATGGCCCAGTTTTCCTTGGCCTCGCCCGGTGCGAAGCCGGCGCGCAGCGCCAGTTGCGGGCGCCCCTCGGTGTTGACGAACAGGCCCGCTTCCTCGGTATAGGCGGCGGCCGGCAGGATCAGGTCGGCGCGGTGCGCGCCCCGGTCGCCATGGCTGCCCTGATAGATCACGAAGGGCCCGGCGTCGATGTCCAGCTCGTCGGCGCCCAGGTTGAAGATCACGTCCGCACCCTCGGTCGCGGCTTGCAGCCCGCCCTCGGTCACCGCGCCGACGTCCAGCGCGCCGACCCGGCCCGCAGCGGTGTGCAGCACCATGAACTTCGAACCGGCGGCCTCGGCCATGGTCATGCATGTGCCCAGAACGGCGGCGCCATCGGCCTCGCGCAGGGCGCCCTGCCCGACGATCATCACGCCGCGCACCCCCTGCTTTTCGGCGTGGTCCATCGCCGCCAGCGCGGCCAGCGCGGCGCGGTCGGTGCCGATGTGGCTGTAATCATAGGTCAGGTCCGCCGGCGCGCCGATCAGCGCCACCTTGGCCCCCTTGAGCCAGGCCTTGCGGATGCGCGCGTTCAGAACCGGGGCCTCGTCGCGCGGATTGGTGCCGATCAGGAGGATCATCTGCGCATCGTCGATATCCGCGATCGTCGCATTGCCGACATAGGCCGAGCGGTTGCCCGCCGGAACGCGGCTGCCATCCACCCGGCATTCGACCGATCCGCCCAGCGATTCCACCAGCGTTTTCAACGAAAACGCCGCCTCGACCGGGGCCAGGTCACCGATCAGGCCGGCCAGCTTCCTGGCGCCTTTCATCCGCTTTCCGGCCAGCTCCAGCGCCTCGGTCCAGGTGGCCTTGCGCAGGCGGCCCCCCTCGCGGATGTAGGGCACATCCAGGCGCTGACGCTTCAGCCCGTCCCAGATGAACCGCGTCTTGTCGCTGATCCATTCCTCGTTCACGTCGTCATGGTTGCGGGGCACGATGCGCATCACTTCGCGGCCCTTGGTATCGACGCGGATGTTGGACCCCAGCGCGTCCATCACGTCGATGGTTTCCGTCTTGGTCAGTTCCCACGGGCGCGCGGTGAACGCGTAGGGCCGCGACACCAGCGCCCCCACCGGGCACAGGTCGATGATATTGCCTTGCAGGTTCGACGCCAGCGTCTGGTTCAGATAGCTGGTGATCTCGCTGTCCTCGCCGCGGCCGGTCTGGCCCATCTGGGTGATGCCCGCGACCTCGGTCGTGAACCGCACGCAGCGGGTGCAGGAGATGCAGCGCGTCATGTGGGTTTCGACCAGCGGACCCAGATTCAGGTCGTCGGCGGCGCGCTTGGGCTCGCGGTAGCGGCTGAAATCGACGCCATAGGCCATCGCCTGGTCTTGCAGGTCGCATTCGCCGCCCTGGTCGCAGATCGGGCAATCCAGCGGGTGGTTGATGAGCAGGAACTCCATCACCCCCTCGCGGGCCTTTTTCACCATGGGCGAGTTGGTCTTGACGACCGGAGGTTCACCGTTCGGACCCGGGCGCAGGTCCTTCACCTGCATCGCGCAAGAGGCCGCGGGCTTGGGCGGGCCGCCGACCACCTCGACCAGGCACATGCGACAGTTGCCGGCGATCGACAGCCGCTCGTGGTAGCAAAAGCGCGGCACCTCGACCCCGGCCACTTCGCAGGCCTGGATAAGGGTCATCGCCGGGTGAACCTCGATCTCGCGGCCGTCGATGATGATCTTGCGAAGCTCTGACATGGCTTACCTTGCTCTCAGAAGTTCACCGGCCTCGGTGCCGGCCGCGATCTCGGCATGGCCGAGCGCGCAATAGGTGTCGGGCTGTCCCTCGCGCACACCGTGGCGCGCGAAATAGGCCCCTATCTCGGCGCGCAGACGCGCCTCGGTGGTGGCGTGGGTCTGAAAGGCGCGGATCTCGGCCCGGGAATAGCCGTGGTCGCGCGCCCGGTTGTAGACGCTCCACACAAAGCTGGTGGCGCGCAGGGTGCGGGCCTCGATCGCGGGGCAGTTGGCCCGGATCTGATCGGCCAGCGCCAGGGTGTAGAGCCCGCCCCAGACCTGCGGATCGCCGGCCAGGGTGGCGTTGATTTCCTCTTGCGTCGCGGCCTGGACCGGCGCGGCGAGGGCAAGGGCGAACAGCGGGATCAGCAGCAGACGTTTCATCGTGCGCACGCCCCATGAAAACCCAGCCAGCCGTTGCGGATCCAGTGCCCGCGGGACTGGCGGTTGAACACGCGACCGGTTTCCTCGCACAGGCCGGCGGCGATGACGGCGGCGGCGTCGCGGTCTGCCTCGGTCAGGGCACGGCCGTCGCGCGAGGTGATGGTGATCGTCGTATCGAGGTTGCCCGACCCCGGCATCCCAAAGCCGGACAGGACACTGTAGCCACCGGTCATCAGCCGGTAATAGCTCCAGGTGCTGCCCAACCCCTGGGCACTCTGCGGATGCTGCGCAAGGGCCGGCGCAGCCAGCCCCAGCGACAGAAGAACAAGAAACAGGACTTTCATGGCACTTTCTCCAATCCGGCGCGACACGGCGCCCGGACCGGATACCACGGAATGCCGATCACCCCCGATCACAGCCGCGCAAGTCACCGCCCCGGTCGCGGGGACCCGGCGGTTTGGCGCTGCAATCTGGGGCGAACGCGCGGTCATTGGCGGTTACTCGGCCGCAACGGCCGAAACGCGGCCGGTCTTCCGGGCGCGGATGCGGTCCTCGATCACGTCGCGGAAATTGCGGATGAGGCCCTGGATCGGCCAGGCGGCGGCATCGCCGAGGGCGCAGATCGTATGCCCCTCGACCTGCTTGGTCACCGACAGCAGCATGTCGATTTCCTCGATCTCGGCCTCGCCCTTCACCAGGCGGTCCATGACGCGCATCATCCAGCCGGTGCCCTCGCGGCAGGGGGTGCACTGGCCGCAGCTTTCATGCTTGTAGAAGGACGACAGCCGCCAGATCGCTTTGACGATGTCGGTGGATTTG